>JAESFN010001157.1_pt1 | contig 13622 bp, 14 predicted proteins | sample 9269411 | NCBI WGS metagenome assembly JAESFN01 (sample SAMN14505399, study PRJNA617100) | algae metagenome | isolation source: Iphinoe sp. HA4291-MV1 and co-occurring heterotrophs from trail next to... | place: USA: Maunawili Falls, Hawaii | collected 2009-07-25
CAACCGCGATCACTTCCACCGGCACGCCCGCTTCCTCAAGGATGAAGCGAGACGCACGGCGGAGAACATTCGAAATCAACGGCCCTTTCAGGCCTTTGTCCGGGGTGAGCACCACCACTGCGGCTCGCTTCACCTCGCGCTGCTCCAGCAGCGGGAAGTTCGCGAGATCGGCAGGATCGATCTGCAACGAGGCAAGATCGGCGATCACGCCCTGAATGCGCTCCGAATACGGGCGCGCTGAGGTCACCCGCTGCTGTGCCCGCCGCATCTTCGAGGCCGCGACCATTTCCATGGCACGCGTGATCTGCGAGATATTGCGGACCGACCGGATTCGGCGGCGTATTTCACGTGGGCTTGCCACGCTGCATTCCTCCTCTCGCTCCGGCGTTTCCGCCGGGCGCTCCGGTCAGCTAGCGAGCCGCGGCACTGGCCGCGGGACGCGATGCCCACTTCGAGCCGAGCTTGAAGTTATCGGTTGCCTTCTTCAGATCGTTGATCAGCGGGTCATCCCACTTCTCGGTCACGATCCGGCCAAGCACTTCCGCGCCCGCCGAGCGCATGTAGTCGAGATACTGCGATTCGAAATCGCGCACCTCATCCACCGGCACATCGGCGAGATAGCCGTTGGTGGCCATCCAGATCGACGCAACCTCTTCCTGAACCGGAAGCGGCTTGTACTGCGGCTGCTTCAGCAGCTCAGTCAGGCGCTGACCGCGATCGAGCTGCGCTTTCGTGGCGGCATCGAGATCCGAACCGAACTGCGCGAACGCAGCCAGCGCGCGGAACGACGCCATATCGAGGCGCAGGCGACCGGCGACTTTGTTCATCGCGCGGATCTGCGCGGCGCCACCGACGCGGGACACCGAGATACCGGCGTTCACCGCGGGGCGAACACCCGCGTAGAAGAGGTCAGCTTCGAGGAAGATCTGACCGTCGGTGATCGAGATCACGTTGGTCGGAATGTAGGCCGAAACGTCACCGGCCTGGGTCTCAATGATCGGCAGCGCCGTCAGCGAGCCGCCACCGAGGTTGTTGTTCATGCGCGCGGCGCGCTCAAGCAGGCGCGAGTGCAGGTAGAACACATCGCCCGGATACGCTTCGCGTCCCGGCGGGCGGCGCATGAGCAGCGACACCTGGCGATACGCCCACGCGTGCTTGGAAAGATCATCGTACACAATCAGCGCGTTGCCGCCTGTTTCCATCACCTCTTCGCCCATCGCGCACCCGGCGAAGGGGGCGATGTACTGCAGCGAGGCCGGGTCAGCGGCGGAGGCGACGACCACGATGGTGTGCTCCATCGCGCCGTGCTCTTCCAGCGTACGCACGATCTGCGCCACCTGAGCGAGCTTCTGCCCGATCGCGACGTAGATGCAGGTAACACCCAGACCCTTCTGGTTGATGATGGTGTCGAGCGCGATCGCGGTTTTGCCGGTCTGGCGGTCACCGATGATCAGCTCGCGCTGGCCGCGGCCGATCGGAATCATCGAATCGATCGGCTTGATTCCGGTCTGCAGCGCGGTATCGACGTCCTGGCGAAGCACCACGCCCGGCGCGATGCGCTCGATCGGGCGAGTCGACGTCGTCTGGATCGGCCCCTTGCCATCAACCGGCTGACCGAGCGCGTTCACCACGCGGCCGACCAGGGCGTTGCCCACCGGCACCGACGCAATGCGGCCGGTGGCGCGCACTTCGTCGCCTTCCTCGATCTCGGTGTACTCACCCATGATGATGATACCGACCGAGTCTTCTTCGAGGTTGAACGCCAGTCCCTGCACACCACTCTTGGTGAACTCGACCAGCTCGCTTGCCATTACGTTACTGAGGCCGTACACCTGCGCAATGCCATCGCCGACTTCGACGACGCGGCCCACGTTGGTGACGGTCAGCTCTTGCTCGAAACCGGCGATCTGTTGTTTGAGAATGTCGCCGATCTCGGTTGCCCGTACGACCATCCTTGTCCTGTCCTCTCACGGCCGCGATGGCCGTCTGGCGATGACCTGCCAGGTACGCCCCGGATTAGGCCGCGCTCAACCGCGCCCGCAGCCGGCGTAGCTGGTTGATGACACTGCCGTCGATCAGCTGATCGCCGACCAGCGCCACGATTCCACCAATAATGGAAGGATCCTGCTTCAAGCGAAGCTGAACCTCTTTGCCGACAAATTTGCTCAGCTGCTGGCGCACCGCTTCCTGACCGGCTTCATCGAGCGGCTCCGCGGTCGTCACATCGGCATACACAATGCCCTGCTCCGCCAGCATCGCTTCTTCGAACAGCTGATAAAGATCGGGAATGATCGCCAGCCGCTGCCGGTCCACCAGCAATTTGGCCAGATTCTTCGCTTCCTTCTGCGCTTCGCCCTTATCGAGCACCGCATTCAGAAACGCGATCTTCGCCTCGCTGCTACCGGTCGGGTTGCTCAGAAACGCCTGGGCTTCTTTATCGCTCGCGATCTCGTTCAGGAGCGCCAAATCAGCCTGCCAGCGGCTCATCGTGCCGTTGTCCTTGGCCAGACTCAGCACCGCCTGCACGTATCGTTTCGCGACGCTGCTTGCCATACTCGCTTCCTCACTCCCCAACCGGTCAGGCGCGCATTGCTGACCGGATCACCGACGTTACTGGTTACGCGACCGGCTTATCGCCGCTCGCCGCCGCTTCGGAAAGCGTCTCTTCAATCAAACGCGCCTGCGTAGCGGGATCGAGTTCCTTGCGCACGATCTTCGTCGCCGCGGAAACAGCCAGATCGGCCACTTCCTGGCGCAGCTGCTGCCGGGCGCTTTCGGTCTCCGCCTGCAGGGTCTGGCGGGCCCGGTTGAGGTAATCCTCAGCCTGCTTATCCGCCTCGTCCTTGGCGCGTGCAATCTGCGCGTCGCCGGTGGCGCGCGCTTCCGTCAGGATCTGCTGGGCATCGGCCCGGGCCTGACGCAGCACTTCATCATTTTTCGCCGCTGTGGCCTGAAGCTCCGCCTGCATGCGGTCGGCAGCTTCCATGCCTTCGCGGATTTTTTCCTGGCGCTGATCGAGCATCTTCACGATCGGACCACCACCGAGCCGCCACAGCAGCACGATGAAGATCAGAAAGGAGATGACCTGAACGATCAGCTTCCATCCGCTGATACCAAGCGCATCCATGCGTTCGTCCTTACCCGCCTGATCGCTCGAAGCTTCGCGGCTTCCGCAGCGGTCGCTAACGGTCCTCGCGAAGCTGCTCGCCAGAGAACCAGCGGGAAGCGCAGCCGGTCACCCGGTGCGCTTCCCGCGGCCCGATTAGACGAAGAGCACCACGATCGCGATAACGAAGGCGTAGATGGCGACCGCTTCGGCGAGCGCGGCACCGATGATCAGGGTCGAGCGGATTTCAGCCGAAGCCTCGGGGTTGCGCCCGATCGCTTCCATGGCGCCACGCACGGCCATACCGAGACCGATGCCCGGTCCAATCGCTCCCAATCCGATCGCCAGGGCAGCGCCGATATAGCGAACCGCATCTGGATCTGTAATCGAGCCGAACACTGAGCTTCCTCCTTGTGGGGCCGAACGATCTGTCCGCTGGCGCCCGCTCTCCCTTTGTGGCGGCCCACTGCCGCCGCTGCCGGACTGAAACCGAGAACCGGACCTTTATCTTCGCCGGCGAACTTCGCCGGCTGTCCGCAACGTTGAGCCGCCCAGCCAGAGCCGGGCGGGTTGTGCGCTAGTCGCCGACGCCGTGCGCCGCGACCGCGCCACCAGGGGCCGGTGCCGGAGCATGCTCATCAGCATGCTCGTCGTCATGACCGTGGCTGCTTGCAGCGGCCAGGGTGATGTAGATGAGCACCAGCAGCGCGAAGACCACCGCCTGAATCGTGCTGAACAGCACTTCCAGGAAGAGGAAGATCACTGGGAAGAAGAAGGGGATCAGCGCGATCTTCAGCGATTCGCCGAAGGCCACCATCACGCCCAGGAGCACTTCACCCGCGAAGACGTTACCGAACAACCGGGCCGCCAGCGAGATGACGCGGGAAATTTCACCGATGATTTCAATAGGAAGCAGGAACGGCGGATCGGCCATGTGCTTGATCCGGCCAAAGACGCCGTGCGCGCGGATACCGGCAATCTGCACGGTCAGGATCGCGATCAACGCCATCGCCAGCGTCATGTTGATGTCGGCGTTGGGTGCGCGCAGGTACGGAACCAGAACCTTGCCGTGCCCTTCGCTCTCGGTGGCGGCTGCGTCATGCGATTCCTCGCTGGCCGCGGCGCCGGTCGATTCGTGCGAGCTATCGGTCGATTCGGTGGTGGTCGATTCGTGCGAGGAATCAGTCGTGGTGGTTTCAGTGGTTACCGCTTCGTGCTCGGGCTCTTCCCATTTACCAATGGTGCCCATGCCCGGCAGCAATCCGGAGAGATTCGCAAAGAGGATGAACACGAAGAGCCCCATGATCAGCGGCATGATCCGCCGGCCAAGCTTCGGCCCTGCTGTTGAAATCACCAGGTTGCGGATGAAATCGACGATCATCTCGATGACGAGCTGGAATTTACCGGGGATTGTCTTCCCGCCGCGAGCCGCCAGCCAGAACACGAGGATGATGATCGCCATCACCCCCCACATCGTCGCCATCGAGTTGGTCACAGGGACCGGCCCGATCTTGAACAAGGTTTCCGCGGCTATCTCGACATGAACCTTCAAGTCCATAGGGTCGCTGCTACTCCTCGTTCTCCGTTAGCCCGCGATCAGATCGTGATGTGCCGCGCTTCAAGCGCGCCAGCGGCAGGTGCGTGATTCCTCGCGTCACCGGACCCGGTTTTCGATCTGTCCGGCCGGCATTTGCCAGCTCGACCAGTTGATACCCGGCTGCAATGAGCGCGATTGCCACACCGCCCAGAGTGAAGATCGGGCTATGCCCGAGCTCTCGATCGAGAAAGACTCCGGCCACAATGAAAAAGATCACTGTGGCAACAATCGAGCAGCCGAGTCCTGCCGCGACTCCTGCTGCTCCTAGTCCCGCTTGATCCCCTGGTGGAAGTCCATCAGGCATACTTCCCCCGCGTGTTTCGATTGCACATTCTATCACAATGTCCAAACGGTCCCGTATGGCATTGGGCATGAGCGCCTGTGTTCGAAAGCATACCCTGCTTTGTTACTGTGCGCTTGGACTATTTCAGCTCGAAATGCTGCGGTCCTGCCCGGTTTTTTCCGAAATTCCGGCGTATTGTCATGTTGTTGCAAACAACAACGCCGAAACTACGAAACCTCGATCGATCGCCCCTCGCGCGCCGAGCGATCCGAGGCCTCCGCCAGCACCGTCAGGGCTCGCGCCAGCGCCAGATTCGCCTCGTTTTTCGTCCCCGCCAGCACGTGCTCGACCCACTGATCGAACGGCGACACCAGATCGGCGGGCACGCCGTCAACCGGCTGCCACGGCGTGCGCTCGCGCGACTCGCTCCCCTGCCGCCGCTCCAGCGTCATCTCGGGTGCCGAGAGGCGCACGATCCCCTTCGTGCCGTGCAGCTCGATCTCGAAGGTACCGGGATTGTCCAGGAAACTCACCTCGATCGCCGCCAGCGCGCCGTTCGGATAGGCCAGCGTGACCACCGCGTTATCCTCCAGCGCCCGGCCGGTGAAATAGCCGTATTGCGAGCTCACCCGCGCCGGGGTACCGAGGAAGTACTGCGTGAGGTAGAGCGGGTGCGCGCCGAGATCGAGCAGCGCCCCACCCTGCGCCGTGGCGGGATCGTAAAAGCGCACCGGCAACCAGCCATCCGGGTGCGCCGCCGTGCGCAGGGCGCCATCGTGCCCCACCCGAATCCGGCTGTACTGAATCTCCCCCAGCTCACCGGCATCGAGCAGCCCGCGGATCGCCTGCGTGTAGCCGTTGGAGATACGCGGCAGGCAGACCGTCATGATCACCCCCGCCGCGCCAACCGCGTCGAGAATCTCGTCTGCTTCCGCGGTGGTGGCCGCAATCACCTTCTCGGTGAAAATGTGCTTCTCGGCCTTCGCCACCGCCGTCATCACCTGGTGATGCAGCGAGGTGGCGGTGGTCACGATCACGCCGTCGATCTCGGGATCGGCCAGCACCGCGTCGAGATTCGCCTCGAAGCGCGCGCCGATCCGGGTGGCGTTTTCGGCGCCGCGCTCCGCATCATCGTCCCAAACCACCGCCACCTCGGTGTTCGGGTTCTCCCGCGCCTCACGCTCGTAATCCTTCGCGTGCACGTGCCAGTAGCTGAGGAGCGCCAATCGCAGTGTCATTTCCCGAGACCCTTCCCATTGAGCAAAAATCCGTCGCGGAACGGATCGTGCGGATCGACAACGAATTGATTGAAGCCGGTGATGTAGGCGCGGCCGCTGATCTCGGTGATCACCGCCGGTCGCCCGGCAAAGGTTGTTTCCTCGGTCACCCGGCCGATGAATTCGCTGCCGGTGACGCTCTCGTGCCAGTACTCCTCGCCGAGCCCCACCTCGCCATCGGCATAGAGCGCCGCCAGCCGCGCCGATGTGCCGGTGCCGCAGGGGGAGCGATCGACCTCGCCATCGGCGAAGATCACGATGTTCCGCCCGTTCAGCGTGTCGTTGGACGGTTCGTCGGTGATGATCGTGCCGTAGAGTCCGTTCAGCGTCGGATCGAGCGGGTGCTCGATCGCGGTCGCGCGCGCCACTGCCCGCTTCACATCCATCCCGGCACGGATCAGGCTATCGACCTGCTCGGGCGCTACCCGCACTCCCAGCTCGCTCGCCTTCACCAGCGCGTAAAATGCCCCGCCCCAGACGATATCAACCGCAACCTGCTCGCCATTGTCGAGCACGATGTTGAGATCCTCGATCGCGCGGTAGGCCGGGACGTTGGCAAAGGTCACCAGATCGACATCGCCATCCCGCACGATCGCCCGCGCCTCGATCACCCCCGCCGGGGTATCGAACCGCACCTTCGCCTGCTCCGCCGAGACGACGAGCTGCCCGGTTTCGATCAAGGCCGTGGTGAGGCAGATGATGCCGTGCCCGCACATCGTGCTGTACCCCTCATTCGTGAGGAAGAGTACGGCGTAATCAGAACCGGGGTTCACCGGCGGCGAGAGCAACGCGCCGTACATATCGGCGTGCCCGCGCGGCTCCCAGATCAGGAAGCGGCGAAACCAATCGTGCCGGTCGCGCATTTCTGCGCGCCGCTCGGCAACCGTCGTGCCGCGCAGGATCGGCGCGCCATAGGTGACGATGCGCAGCGGCTCTCCACCGGCGTGCGCATCGATTGTTGAAACCGTCAGCCGTGTTCGCATCGCAGCCCCTCGCGTTGCGTGTTGTTCCATCGTGGAACGTGTACACTCTGCGTCCGCCGTTTTCGGCATGCTAAAACTCGCGCCCGCGCGCGATTTGGGGAGACGTCTGTATGAGCGCCACCGAAGCCGCCATGCCCAACGCCGCGCCCGCGTCCTCGCATCCTGCCATGAATTCGCGGCGGGTGCTCGGGCTCGCACTTCCTATTATGGGAGAGAACCTGCTGCAAACCGCGGTCGGTCTCGTCGATACCCTGCTCGTCAGCCAGCTCGGCGACGATGCGATTGCCGGGGTCGGGGTCGGGGCCGAGATCACCTTTTTCACCTTTGCCGTGCTGAGCGCGATCTCGATCGGGGCCACGGTGCTCGTTTCGCAGGCGATCGGCGCGGGCGATGCCAATCGAGCCAGCCGCCTGGCCCGCCAGGCGATCAGCTGGGGATTGCTGATCGCGCTGCCGCTCTCACTCCTGCTCTTTACCTTCGCACCGGCGATTATCGATCTCTTCGGCACCGAACGCGATGTTCGCGATCTCGCGGTTGAGTACTTCGAGGTCATCGGCATCACCGCGTCAGTGTTGCTCCTGTCGTATCTCTGCGGGGCGGTGCTGCGCGGCGCGGGTGATGCCAAAACCCCGCTCAAAGCGGCGACGCTGGCTAACATCGTGAATCTCGCCGCTTCCTATCTCCTGATTTCCGGGCATCTCGGGTTTCCCGAGCTTGGGGTGGCGGGGAGCGCCTGGGGCGCGACACTCGGGCGCGCGGTCGCCGCTTTTTACATGCTGCGGGCGCTCTGGCGCGGCAAAACGCCGGTAAGCATTCACGGCCGGGCGGGTTGGCGACCGCATCGCGGGTTCGGCGCCGAGCTGTTTCGCCTCGGCATTCCCGCTTCGATCGAGCAGATGATGATCCAGGGTGGCACCACCCTGCTGGTGGTGATCGTCGCCACGCTCGGCTCGGCCGCGCTCACCGCGCAGCAGATCGAATTCACGATCACGGGAATGGTGCAGATGCCGGTCGTCGGGGTGGCGATCGCCGCCACCGCGCTGGTCGGTCAGAGCATCGGCGCCCGCAACTACGGCGACGCCGCGAAGGCGGCCGCGATTGCAAGCCGCCTCACCATCTACTGGAGCGTCGGAATTGGGCTCGTCTATTTCGCGCTGGCGAGCCCGATCGTTCGGGTTTTCTCAGATGATGCCGAGGTGCTGGAGCTCGGGCGCCGGGTGATTTACGCGCGAGCGCCGGGATTGGCGTTTCTGGGATTGTGGATGGTTACCGCCGGTATCCTGCGCGGTATCGGCGATACGCGTGGGCCGATGATCCGCGGCGCCATCACCATGTCAGCCACGGTCGCGCTCGCCTTCGCCGGGGTGCATTGGCTCGATCAGGGCATCGCCTGGGTCTGGCTCACCTACCTGATCACCGCGCCGGTCTCGATCGTGGGGAATCAGCTCGCGTTCCGCAGGCGCCTGGAGCACCTGCGCACGCACCCCACCTACCAGCCGTAGGGAATGTTTCGCCGCGGATCGAGTTCGGGGTACGCCCCGGCGCGCGCGATGCGATTGACGCGGTTGCGGAACGCCTCCAGCTCGATCGCCGAAATGTGCGGAGCCAGCAGGCATTCAATGGCATCCCACTCCAGCTCGATCCGCTCGAGATCGCTCGCCAGCTCGGGTGCGATCGGGCAGCCGGCGTATTGCCAGAGCACGGTGCGCAGCTTCGGGTATTCATTAAAGGTAAGACCGTGATCGATGCCCCAGATTTTTCCGGCGGCATCTCGCAGGCAGTGGCCGATTTTGCGATCGGCATTGTTCGCGATCAGATCGAAGAGCACCAGGCGCTCGATCTCGGCGTGCTTGCGCCCCCAGAAGCGCGCGGGGTGCGCGTCCTCCTCCTGGGGGGCGACGTAGATCTGCAGGCTCCCCTCGCCGTGCGGTCCCTCGCGCACCACGGTCGGCGGCACGATGTTCCAGCCCAGCCAGCGGCTGAGCAGGTAGGACGCCACCTCGCGGCGGTAGAGCGTGCCATCGGGAAAATCGTAGAGCGGTGCTTCCCCGGCGCGCGGTTTGTAGATCGCCAGGTGCTCGCTGTCGTCCTGAGCGCTCAGCAGCACCGCGAAGGTGTAATTCGATCCCCAGGGCACCAGCTCGCTGCCGGCGATACTCGCCGTGCTCAGCATCGCCAGCGCGTCGTCGTCATTCAGCGCCGATGCGTCGACGGCGCGTGGATTGCCCGATTCATCGCGCAATGAAAGATGTAGGTTGGGCATGGGTCTGTCCCGAACGATCTGCGTGCGTGATCCAGGCGCGTATCGCCCGTGGCGGCAGTGTACCGCGCGCCGAAACGTGCGGACGATGGCGAAATCGTATCCGGCGCTGCTGAGAGCTTGCCCGTACAATGACGGCGAATTGAATCTGTGCCGGAGCGCACATTACACAGGAGCGTGGGCAACAGCATGAAGATCGTACGGTACAGCACCGGGTCCGAGGCGGGGCAATTCGGCATTCTCGAAGACGGCACCGTCTACAGCGCCAGCGGCGACGTCTTCGCCGGGCTCACCAAGGGCGCGGCGGTCGGCGCGGTCGAGAGCGTCAAACTCCTTCCCCCGATCGAACCGGGCAAAGTGGTTTGCGTCGGGCTCAACTACGCGCTGCACGTCGCCGAGGGCGGCGACCGCGATATCCCGACCGAGCCGGTCATCTTCATGAAACCGACCTCGGCCATCGTCGGCCCTGGCGAGGCGATCGAGATCGCCAACGTCGAGAACGACACGCATTACGAGGCGGAGCTGGTGATCGTGATCGGCAAGCAGGCGCGCGATGTCGCCGAGGCCGATGCCGAGCAGTACATCCTCGGCTACACCGCCGGCAACGATGTTTCCGACCGCGTGCTGCAGAAGAAAGACGGCCAGTGGGTACGCGCCAAGGGTTTCGACACCTACCTGCCGCTCGGCCCGGCCATCGAAACCGAGCTCGTGGATTGGCGTGACACCGCGGTTGGCTCGCGCCTGAACGGCGAGACCCGCCAGAATTCCTCGACCAAGCACCACATCTTCAACACGCCGTTCCTGATCTCGTTCATCAGCCACGTGATGACGCTGGAACCGGGCGACATCATCATGACCGGCACCCCGGAAGGCGTGGGCGGCATGAAGCCCGGCGACACCATCGAAGTGGAAGTCGGCAACGTCGGCATCCTCAGCAACCCCGTCACCGCCCGCAGCTAAATCCCGCAGCGCATTTGCTAAACTGAGCACACCCGGGAGTGAGAGCGAAGTGATCTGCTCTCACCCCGGGTGTTTCATTTCCCTCCTCCAACCGACGCATCATGTTTGAGGGCGTACAATGGGCGATCTTCACCTCGTTTGGACCAATCACCAGAGCCTCAGCACCGAATTCGTCATGCTGCGTCACCTGCCCGGCGGCTGGTTCGCCAGCGGCACCGCCGTCGCCGTGTTCGAGAGCGACCCCGCCCTGATTCACTACGAAATCACCCTCGATCCCCAGTGGATCACCCAGGCTGTCAGCGTCTCCATCAACTATCGCGGCGGCGTGCGCGCCCTCACCGCCGCCGTCGACAACGGACACTGGACGATCAGCGGCGTCCCGCATCCCGAGTTCGACGGCTGCACCGATATCGATCTCGGCATCACCCCCTTCACCAATACCCTCCCCATCCGCCGCCTCGGGCTCGCCGTGGAGGAATCGGGCCCCGCCGCCGCCGTTTGGGTGCAATTCCCCAATCTCAATCTGGAAATCCTCCGCCAGACCTACACCCGCCTCGATCGCACCACCTACGAATACCGCTCCGCCAGCGGTTTTCAGGCGGAGCTCACCGTCGACGAATCGGGCATCGTCACCCGGTACGGCGATCTCTGGACCCTCGCCGCCCGATATCCGGCGCAATAGCCGCATCGTGTTGACAGTGCGCCACCACCCCGCCTAGGATGATGCGTGAATCCCGACTCTCGTAGTCAGGATTAGCGCATTCGATCTGGCAACGAGGGGACCGCTCGATTCATGGTGGCCGGGGCTTCCACGCGCAACGCGCCTATCAATTTCTGCTCGGTGTTCGCGCGCGAGGCCGGGGACGATCCGATCGGCAGCGCCTGGTCGGCCAAGCGCTTCCTGCTCGGCGAAATTCCCCTTCCTTGGCCGTACAACCTGCTCGAAGCGCGCGGCATCCCGGCCGGGATTCCCGAGGCGGTTCACGAGCTGTACCAAACCCACGACGATTGGGGCGTGATCGCGATCGCGCCAGACGACGCCTACTCGATCCCCGGCAAAAGCCGCATCATCGATCTCGATTTCAGCGCCACCCCGCTCGCCCAGGCGAAACGCCGCGAGCTCATCGTCGATACCGCCGAAGCAGGCGCCACGATGATGGCGCTGGTGCGCGGCGAGGCGCTCCCCGCCTCCGTGGTGATCGACGAAACCCCCTACCGCGATCTGCTGATCTGCACCCACGGCGCCATCGATGCCTGCTGCGCCAAATTCGGCTTCCCCGCCTACCGCACCCTGCGCGCGCTGGCGGAGCAGCACCCGAATACCCGCATCTGGCGTTGCTCGCACTTCGGCGGTCACCGCTTCGCGCCGACGATGTTCGATGTTCCCGATGGCCGCTACTGGGGGTTTCTCGACGACGATTCGCTGGGGAGCATACTCAGCCGCAGCGGCGATCCCGAAACCCTGCGCGGCTGCTATCGCGGCTGGGCCGGCTACGATCACCCGGCGGAGCAGCTGCTGGAGCGTGAAGCGCTCTCCCGCGAGGGCTGGCAGTGGCTCGATTGGCCGCAATCGTCGGAGATCTTCGCGCGCGATGAGAGCGGCGAACCGGTTGAGCTCGCCATCACTGCACATCGCCCCGATGGCTCGACGGTGCGCTACCGCGGCGCCATCGAGATCGTCGGCGAAATCACCACCATGCACACCACCAACGGCGAGCCCGCGCCAGTTCACATTCACCGCGTCGCCAATCTCGAACGCACGATCGGCTAGCGCGCCAGCGTCGCCGGACCGGCGTTACGGGGTCTCGGGGTGGCGCTCGTCGTATTCCTCGCGGCGTTCGTCGATCTCGGGGTTGTGCTCGATCGCCCAATTCGCCAGCGCCACCGCGTGCGGTATCAGCGTGGCCGAAAGCTCGGTCAGCTCGTATTCGACCCTGGGCGGCACCTCGGCGTAGGCGGTGCGCGCGATCAGGCCATCGCGCTCCAGCTTGCGCAGGGTCAGCGAGAGCATCCGCTGCGAAATGCCAGGGATGTGCTGCTGCAGCTCGGTGAAGCGCAGCCGCCGCGCGTGCAGCGTCGCCAGAATCAGCAGCGCCCACTTATCGGCGATCCGGTCGAGCAGGGCGCGAATCGCTTTGCCGCCGTCACCGCGGATCGAGCAAACGTGTTTGTACTCCGCCACACGCACCTCGCTGTTCGAAACGCACACGCGTGTTCCTTTTGTTAAGACCTCAATTCTGACCAATAATCGTGCTCGTTACAAATGGTAACTATTGGAGGAAACGAGTGATGACTGTCGCCTACTGGATCGTCGCCGGCGTGCTCGCGTTCATGTACCTCTATTCGGGGGCGATCAAGATCGTGCGCACCCCGGATCAGCTGCGCCCGATGATGGCCTGGGTCGATACCATCCCCCGCTGGTCGCTCCGCGCTATCGGCTGGCTGGAGGTACTCGGCGCGATCGGGTTGATTCTGCCGCCGCTGCTCGGCATCGCCGAACCGCTCGCCATCGCCGCCGCGGCCGGGCTGGCGCTGCTCCAGGTCGCCGCCGCGCGGCTCCACCTCCGCCGCAATGAAACCAAGGATCTCTGGCTGAACGCCGGTCTGCTCGTGCTCGCCCTCGCCGCGGGCATCCTGGCCACCACCTGGCTCTGACCCCAAAAAGACCGGGCCGAACCGCCTCTCCCCGATATCACCACATCCGTAGGGGCAGGTCTCGACCCGCCTCCTCCCCTCCGATCATCCCCGTCCCGCGCAAGGCGGTTCGAGAACCGCCCCTGCCCCATTCGCGGTGACCGGAAATCGACGTGGCGAGGGAGACGGCAGGGCAAGCCCTGCCGCTACACCTGCCGCGATGACGTCTGCCTGCGGGTATGCTCGATCAGATTCGTGGTGATCGGGGAATGACGTGGTTGGGGAGACGGGCGGAGCAAGCACCGCCCCTACAGAACATGCGCGGTGACGCGAACATGGGCGTTACCAGAATCCTCGTAGGGGCGGTGCTTGCTCCGCCCGCCTCCCCCGCACATACATCCCCGTCCCGACGATAGTGGCAACGCCCACATTCGCGTCGCCAATCACCCTGTAGCGGTAGGGCTCGCCCTACCGTCTCGTTCGCAACAACCCTCTCCCTATTCCGGTCCCTCTCCCAGCATT
>JAESFN010001158.1_pt1 | contig 13614 bp, 10 predicted proteins | sample 9269411 | NCBI WGS metagenome assembly JAESFN01 (sample SAMN14505399, study PRJNA617100) | algae metagenome | isolation source: Iphinoe sp. HA4291-MV1 and co-occurring heterotrophs from trail next to... | place: USA: Maunawili Falls, Hawaii | collected 2009-07-25
GGCGAACACTCCGATGAGCGCAAGCGAGGAAGTGGTCGGCTCCGGCGCAGCAACAACCCACGCGGCGCCGTCATTAGTTCCGATTCCAGCGATCTTCGCGGACAGATAGAAGGGGCCCACACCTTCTGAGGTGCTTGGTACGTCAAACGACGATGCCGCGATCCGCAGATCAATCAACGAACCAATGGTCAGGACGAATGAGTCGCCCATCCCAAATTGAGCGGCGTTGTTTCCGTTCGAAGCAAAAGCAAAATGGAGATCGTAACGCCCGCCTGGCCCCGCTTGGAAAGCGTCATTTCCAAGGGAAATGATCGGCGAGTCGAAAGTCCCCTGCTTCACGATGGGGAGAAATGCCAGCTTGCTGGAGTCGAAGACGGGACTGAGGTTCAGAAATAGGTCGGTTACATGCTCCGAGCCGACCAAGTTCGATGAGAAGGTCAGAGTGACGACGCCGTCCATTCCCTTGTCGTCGAACGCGGCTTGAACCCATGGGATCGGGCCGTGAGGCTCGGCATCGCCGCCGACGACCTGCAGGGCATTCAAATGCCTTATGTCGGCGGAGACGGGCGAAGCCATGCTGAATACAACGCAGGCCACTAGACAAATGCGCTTCATACGGACCTTCCAGGCTGATGATCACGGCATTCGTTCCGCATCGTAGCGTGACCCCGAAAAATTGCCCACAAAACTGATCGGCCCTTTGCCGCGCACCGCCAACAGCAGGGCGAACACTCCGATGAGCGCAAGCGAGGAAGTGGTCGGCTCCGGCGCTGCAACAACCCACGCGGCGCCGTTATTGGTCCCGATTCCAGCGATCCTCGCCGCCAGATAGAAAGGATCCGCACCTTCTGACGTACTCGGCACATCGAATGACGAGGCGACGATCGGCAGGGCAATCAGCGACCCGATTCTGAGATCGAACGAATCTCCGACTCCGAAGAATGCATCACTACCGCCAGCCGAGGCAAAGGAGAAATGAAGGTCGTATCGACCGCCTTCATCGGCTTGAAAAGCATTGTTGCCAAGCGAGATCGTTGGCGATTCAAAGGCGCCGTGCTTTGCGATCGGGAAGAAAGCAAGCTTGGTAGGGTCAAACGCGGGGTCGAGATTCAGATACAGGTCGGTTACATGCTCTGAGCCGACCAAGTTCGACGGCGAGAACGTCAGAGTAACGACGCCATAATCGCCCTTGTCGTCGAACGCGGCTTGAACCCAAGGGATCGGGCCTTCAGGCTCGGCATCGCCGCCGACGACCTGCAGGGCATTGAGCTGCCGTATGTCGGCGGCTGCCGGCGATGCAACGCTGCAAAGAATGCCTGCGGCGATCAGCAACACGCGTTTCATACGGACGCTCCGAAGCCGAAATTCGTGAAATCCGCATTGTAGCGTGAACTCAACCGAAATAGCCAAGAAAGCGCTCGTCGAACGGGCGATGGAACCACGCATAGCGACCGCGCAAGCGCTGCACGTGCAGCCCCGGCAGGGGCGACCCGAGAATAGCCCCGGGCCAGGGCTGCGAAAGCTGACCGCAGCCCGGGGTTAGCAATCGACGCGCGAGAGAGCCCCGGAGGGGCGACACAAGAACGGCTTGCCAGCTCAAACGAGCCGGGCCCTTCGAATTTCTGTCGCCCCGCTGGGCCTCTACATTTTTACGGGCCAGATACCCCGGGCGGCGTCCGGCTGGCGCCGGCCTTGCCCGGGGCTATTCTCGAGTCGCCCCTGTCGGGGCTGCAAACTGCGTAGATGCCAAAAGTGCAACTTCAAGACTGGCGCTGCAGGTTCGTCTGGCAAGCCCGAAATTGAGCTGAGACGCCAACCCTACGGCAAATGCCGCTCCGTCGGGCCCACGTACACTTGGCGTGGGCGGGCAATGCGACGCGACTTCGAGAAGTTCATTTCACGCCAGTGGGCGATCCAGCCGGGCAGCCGCCCCATGGCGAACAGCACCGTGAACATCTGCACGGGAATGCCGATCGCCCGGTAGATCACGCCGGAGTAGAAGTCGACGTTGGGATAGAGCTTCCGCTCGATGAAGTATTCGTCGCTGAGGGCCACCTCTTCGAGCTGTTGGGCGATCTCGAAGATCGGGTCCTTGATCTTCAGCTTGGCCAGCAGCTTGTCGCAGGTGCGCTTGATGATCGTCGCCCGCGGGTCGTAGTTCTTGTAAACGCGGTGGCCAAAACCCATCAGGCGGAAGCCGGAGTTCTTGTCCTTGGCCAGGTCCACGTACTTGCGCACGTTGCCGCCGTCGGCGCGAATCTGCTCGAGCATATCGACGCAGGCTTCGTTCGCCCCTCCGTGTAGCGGTCCCCACAGGGCGCAGATGCCGGCGGCGATGGAAGCGAAGATATTGGCGTCGCTCGAGCCCACCATCCGCACGGTCGAGGTGCTGCAGTTCTGCTCATGGTCGGCATGGACCACCAGCAGCAGATTGAGCGCCTCGACGTGGTCGGGGTCGACCTCGTACGGCTCGCTCGGCACGGCGAACATCATCCGCAAAAAGTTCTCGGCATAGTCGAGCTCATTGCGCGGATAGATGAACGGCTGCCCGACCGACTTCTTGTAGCTAAAGGCGGCGATCGTCGGCAGCTTGGCCATCAGCCGCAGGATGGAGATTTCCACCTGCTCGGGATCGCGCGGGCTGAGCGAATCTTGATAAAAGGTCGACAGCGCGCTGACCACCGAGCTGAGGATCGCCATCGGATGGGCGTCGCGCGGGAAGCCGTTGTAGAACCAGCGCAGATCCTCGTGCAGGAGAGTGTGTCGGTGCAGGGCGGCGCGAAACTGCTCGGCCTGCTCCTTGGTGGGCAACTCGCCGTAGATCAGCAGATAACTGGTGTCGAGGAAATCGCACTTCTCGGCGATCTCCTGCACGGGATAACCGCGATAGCGCAGAATGCCCTGCTCGCCGTCGAGAAAGGTGATGGCGCTCTGGGTGGCGCCGGTGTTGGCGTAGCCGTCGTCGAGCGTGATGTAGCCGGTGTCGGATCGCAGCTTGCTGACGTCGACCGCGAGTTCCCCTTCGCTGCCTACGACCACAGGCAGCGACAACTCGCGATCGCCGAGTTGCAGCTTGGCCACTTCGCCCATCGAGCGGTTCCTTTCTCTTCGTCCCGAGAAAACGCGTCCCGAGAAAAACGCGGACACTGCGGCGGCTTGCTGTCCGGCAAACGCCGATTACCGGAAAACGCCCAATTTACCCCGCCGCCGCTTGCTCCACAATTCGCGATCGGCGGTCGAAACCACGGAGACACGGAGGCACGGAGAGAAGACGCGATCAATCACTTTGGCGAGCGGGGGACGAAAGTCCCCCGAGTTCCTCTCCGTGCCTCCGTGCCTCCGTGGTGAAAAATCCCCGTCCGGCGGGGATGCCCGTTTTCGTCGAGTCTGCGGGATGTGCCGCCGATAACGCTTAAGGGAAGTCAACCGGTAATTCCGCAGGCGCTCGGGGCCCTTTTCTGCCCCACGAGCCGACCGCGATTTCGAATGGCCGGACTTGTCACTTTGGGGGGACGATCCACATGCTGCGTAAAGTGTTGATGGGCGGCGTGGCCGCCAGTCTGTTGGCCATGAACACGGGCTGCTCCTGCATGCAGTCCTTTCTTTGCCATTGCTGGAACGAATTGAGCCCGTGTCACTGGGGGTGCGACAACGCCTTCGGTTGCAGCGACTCGTGCGAGCCATGCGACGAATACGGCAATTGGACCGGGGGCGGGGGCTGCAACTCCTGCGGCGGAGGCGGCTGCAATAGCTGCGCTTCGACCGGCGGAGGCGGCGGCTACGGTCCTTATATGGCCCAGGGCCAAGGCGCGCCGCAGTACGCGATGCAGCAGCAAGGTCCGCCGCAGGGGATGGCGAGCCAGAGCTACGGCCCGCGCATGGCTTCTGCGAACGGCAAGTACGGCCACGGCGATGGACAGATCATTCCCGGCTCCGAGGTCTGGACCGAAGGCCCCGCTCCAGCCGGCGCCGGCAGCGCCATGATGGTCGAAGCCCCGGCCGCGGCTCCGGCGGCCGCGCCCTCAGCCCGCTATCGCACCGCTCAGCGCACCCAACCAGCCCGCCAGCAAATGCGGCAACCGATGCGTCAGCAGGCGGTCGTGGCCCAGCAAAACGTGCAATGGGCTGGCGAAGCTCGCCCCATGCCGCCGAACCGGCCAACCCGCAAGGCATCGTACTCCAAGTTCCGGTAACCCCGGCCACGGAGTTCGACCGCTGGCGAAGGCCGCTTGCCGGCTCTCGCCGCCCGAAACTAACGTTTACGCAGCAGCCCAGCTTTCGCGCTGGGCTGCTGCGTTCGTTTGCGGCCGACCGCCCGACAGTGCCAAGCGGACCGGTCCCGGCCGGTGTAGAGTGCTCGGCCAGATCTCGCCGCGCCATGCTCCTTGGTCTCCCGCCCTCTCTATGCTCCAATAGCCCCTACAGGCGGTAAGCGAGTGGCAACGAGCGGAAGGCGGAGCGACGCATGAGTCGGTTTGTGCCGGTGGCCTCGGTCAGCGAGATCCCCGATCCAGGCAAGCAGTTGGTCGAGGTCGATGATCGGGTGTTGGTGCTGTTTCATGTCGGCGGCAAATTCTTTGCCATCGACGATGTCTGCACCCACGACGGCGGCCCCTTGAGCGAAGGCGACCTCGAAGGTTTCGCCATCGCCTGCCCACGTCACGGCGCGAAGTTCGACATCCGCAACGGCCACGCCCTGACGATGCCGGCCACGCAGCCGACCGCCGCCTACGAAGTAAAGGTGGAAGACGGCCAGGTGCTGATCAAGGTGGACGAGTAACGCCTCCTGGTCGCTGTAACTAAACGAACTCGGAGAACGACGAACTGCCGATGGCCAAGCCCCGCGTGCTCGTGCTGCGTGCCCCAGGTTCCAATTGCGATGTCGAGACCGCCTTTGCCTTCGAGCAGGCGGGGGCCGTCACCGAGCGCGTGCATGTCGGGCGCGTGCTCGAATCGCCCGGCCTGCTGGCTAACTTCCAAACGCTTTGCATCCCCGGCGGCTTCTCCTACGGAGATGATCTCGCCGCGGGGCGCATTCTCGGCAGCCAACTGCAGCACCGCTTGGCCGGCGCACTGGCCGAATTTCGCGAGGCCGGCAAGCTCGTCCTCGGGATCTGCAACGGCTTTCAGGTGCTGATCAAGTCGGGCCTGCTGCTCGAGGGAGACGCCGAGCGCGGCCCCGAGGCGACGCTCGCCTGGAACGACTGCGGGCGGTTTCAAGACCGCTGGATCCACGTGCGGAGCGAAGGCAGCCTGTGCGTGTTCCTGCGTGGCATCGAGCAGATGTATCTGCCGGTGGCGCACGCCGAAGGAAAGTTCGTCCCGCGCGACACCGAGACGCTGGCCCGGCTGGAAGCGGCCGGGCAGCTTGCGCTCCGCTACGCCGCGGCGCCTGAGCCGGCGCTCGTAGGCGCCGGTGTTGGAAAGGGCACGCCTGCGGGCGAGTTGCCGTTCCCACTGAATCCCAATGGCGCGGTGGCCGCGGTCGCCGGCGCTTGCGATCCGAGTGGCCGAGTGTTTGGCTTGATGCCGCATCCCGAGCGGCATATCGATCCCACGCAGCATCCACAGTGGACGCGCCGCGACGAACAGCCGCCCGTGGGCGAAGGCCTGGCCGTGTTCGTCAATGCGGTCGAATACTTCGGGTAAGCCAAACCCAATTCGGCAAGGCGAGCGAACGTCATGGCTCCGTCCCAAGCATCGGCCGCCGCAACGTTGCCGCTGACTGGGGTGCGCGTGCTCGATCTTTCGCGCGTGCTGGCCGGTCCCTTTTGTTGCCAAGTGCTGGCCGATCTGGGGGCCGAGGTCGTCAAAGTCGAACGGCCCGGACTGGGCGACGAGACGCGCCAGTGGGGGCCGCCGTATGCCGGCGATGGCGGACCGAGCGCCTACTACCTGTCCGCCAACCGCGGCAAGCGCTCGCTCGCTCTCGATCTGAGCAGCGCGGCAGGCAAGGCGTTGCTCGAGCGGTTGATCGCCCAGGCAGACGTGCTCGTGGAAAACTTTCTGCCGGGCGCAGCGGCGCGGCTGGGGCTGACGCCGGAGCGATTGGCGGAGCTGCAGCCGCAGCTCGTAAGCTGCTCGATCTCCGGCTACGGCCGCACGGGGCCGGCGGCAGGCGTGCCGGGCTACGACCTGGTGATTCAAGCCGCCTCGGGTTTGATGGCGATCACTGGCGAGCCGCAGGGGATGCCGATGAAGGTGGGCGTGGCGATCAGCGACGTGATCACCGGGCTATATGCTGCGACGAGCGTGCTGGCGGGACTGGTCGCTCGCGGACACGACCAAGCCGGCAAGGCATTTGATCTGTCGTTGCTCGACTGCACGCTGGCCGGGCTGGTGAACGTGGCCGAATCGGCGCTCGTGACCGGCAATCGGCCGAAACGTTATGGCAACGCCCATCCGCAGATCGTGCCGTATGAAGCCTTCGCCACGGCGGACAGTCACCTGGTATTGGCGGTAGGGAACGATGGCCAGTGGCAGCGGTTTTGCCAAGCGGCTGACCGCCCTGATTTGGCAACGGATGAGCGCTTCGTCACGAACCCGCTCCGCGTGCAGCACCGTGAGTCGCTCATCGCGCTCTTACAGCCGGTGTTCAAGGCACGGTCGCTCGCCGATTGGCAAGTACGGCTGACCGACGCCGAGGTGCCGCATGGTCCGGTGTTGCCGCTCGACCAAACGTTCGAGCTGCCGCAAGTAGCTGCGCGGGAAATGGTGACCGAAGCGACGCTGCCGTCAGGTGAGCAGGTGCGGCTCGTCGCCAATCCGATTCATTGGCCTGAGCGGCCGACAACGGCGATCGTCGCACCACCTGACTTGGGGCAACATACGCGCGAGGTGCTGCGTGAGTGGTTGGCGATGGCGGAGCAGGAGATTGAGGAGCTGGTCGGGCAGAAGGTGGTGAGCGAGCAAGGACGCCATTAGCCCCCGGCGAGTCGCCGGGGGAGAGGGATCGTGAAAGCGTAAACCACGGCGATTCGGCCGTCTGCATTCACGATTGGCAGTCCGACCGCGAGTGAAGAAGTTGCCGTAATTCCCCCCCGTCATTGACGGGGGGCTAATGAAGACGACCACGTAAATGGCACGGAACGCCGCATCCTCCGTTAATCCCGCACCCTGGTCTTCGTCTTGGAAGACCGCCTTTCGTCGTCGGCTGCTGCGCTGGTTTTCCGACAATGCCCGCGAGCTGCCGTGGCGAGAGAATCGCGACCCGTATCGCGTCTGGCTCAGCGAAATCATGCTGCAGCAGACGCAGGTCGCCACGGTGCGGCCTTACTTCTTGCAGTTCGTAGAGACCTTTCCCACCGTTGTCGACCTGGCGGCGGCCGACGAGCAACTCGTGCTCCGGCACTGGGAGGGCTTGGGCTATTATCGCCGCGCTCGGCAGCTTCATGCGGCGGCGCGAAGGATCGTAGCCGAGCATGCCGGCGTATTTCCCGATCGCGCCGAACTGGTGCGGCAGTTGCCAGGCATCGGCCGCTACACGGCGGGGGCGATTCTCTCGATCGCGTTCGACCAGCCCGAGCCGATCGTCGAAGCGAACACGCAGCGGCTGCTCGCGCGGCTCTTGCCGTATGAAGGGGAGCTTTCGACGGCCGCCGCGCAAGCCGCGCTTTGGCAGGCGGCGACCGATCTTTTGCCACAGCGGGGCGCCGGTCAGTTCAACCAGGCGATGATGGAGCTGGGCAGCCTGATCTGCGTGCCGAAGACGCCACGCTGCGGCGAATGCCCCGTGGCCGAGTTATGTCCTGCCCTGCAACGGGGCATCGAACAGCAAGTGCCGCTTCCAAAGGCCAAGCCGAAATTCGAAGAGGTTCGCGAAGCGGCGGTAGCCGTGTGGCGCGGCGGCCGCGTACTTCTGTTGCAACGGCAACCAGGCGAGCGCTGGGCGGGCCTCTGGGACTTTCCCCGCTTTGAACTGCCTGCGAACGCCGCCGGCGATCTAGCAGCGCATGTCGAGCGACTGACAGGTCTCGTAATCGAGCCGGGCGACCAGCTCACCACACTCCGGCACGGCGTCACCCGGTTTCGCATCACGCTCGAATGCCATGAAGCCCGCTACGTGCGCCGCAATCGCCGCACGCAAACGCCGACCCAGTGGGCCTCGCCGGCGGCGATCGAGGAGTTGCCGTGTCACGTGACGGGTCGAAAGTTCGCCCGACTACTGGCGGCCCGCTCGCGCACATGAATTGGCGAGCGGGGGACGAAAGTCCCCCGAGGTCGGCCGGAACCGCTACTGCCGCAGCAAAAACTCTTTCGAATTCAGCAGCGCCCACGCGATATCCTCGAGCCCCGCCCGAGCATCGCCGCTGGCAAGCAGCGCAAGTGCCGCCGAGCTCTCTTCACCATTCGGCGGCCGTGACAGGGCCCACCAGTAGAGTTCGCCAACGACCGCCGGCGGCTGTTTACCTTCTTTCAGCAACCGACCAATGCGGTTGTCATCCTCGGTGAGCAACTCATTGATTTTCGGTCCGGCGATGAGCTGCAGCGCCTGGCTCATGGTCGTTTCGGTGGTCCGCTCGCACTCGCACACGAGCAGTCGCGGCGGCTTGCCAAACAGGCGCAAAAAGTTGTCTGGCTTGCCGAGGCGGCCGTTGCGCTTGCGAGCGCCGAGCACGCCGGGGAGTTGCCCTGCCCGCACGCCGTCGGGATAGCCGCTGTAGCCCGGAGGCACGCCGAGCACTTGATCGAGGGCGTCGGCAAGCTGCTCAGCCGAAAGGCGCCGCACCACGCCGGCGGCGAACGCCGCTTCCCCGCCCGTCTGCCCCTGCGGCGGCTCGGCCGCGCGCTGATAAGTTTGCGAAGCCATGATCGTGCGAATCAGGTCGCGCAGGTCAAAGCCGCTGCCGGCAAAGTGACGAGCCAAATCCTCGAGCAACTCAGGGTGGCTCGCGGGATTCGTGGCGCGGAAGTCATCGATCGGCTCGACCAATCCGCGGCCGATCAGGTGATACCACACCCGGTTCGCCTGCGCGGCGGCGAATTGCGGATGCTGCGGGCTCGTCAGCCAGTCGGCGAGTTGCTCGAAGCGGGCGTCGATCTCAGCGGGCGATCGGTCGCCGCCCAGCAGCTTGGGAGGCGCATCGCGGCCGTGCCGGGGGTCTTTGAGCGTGGCCGCGCCATCGAGCCAGACGATCTGTTCGCCATCGAACTCATGGCTGTCGTTGTCGTCGCGCCGCCGGTTCTCGACGATCTTGTACTTCACGCCAGCGAAGGCGGCCGCCCAGGAATAGTAGTCGTCTTGCGTCCAGCGGTCGAACGGATGGTTGTGGCACTTCGCGCACTGCAGCCGCACACCGAGAAACACTTGCGCCACGGCCTCGGCCCGCGTGATCGGGTCGCGATGCGCGCGATAGAAGTTGGCCTCGGGGCGGCCATAGGTGCTGCCGCGGCCGGTGAGCAACTCGCGCACGAACTGATCAAGCGGCCGATTCTCGGCCAGCGCGCGGCGAATCCAGTGGTGAAACGCCTGCACGCCTTTCTGGTCGAGCTGCTTCTCTTCGTTGCGCAGCAGGTCCGACCATTTGAGCGCCCAATGCTCGGCGAACTCGGGCCGCTCGAGCAACTGGTCGACCAACCGCGTGCGCTTGTCGGCCGCGTGATCGTCAGCAAAGCGGCGCGCTTCATCGGCCGTGGGCAGCAGCCCTAGCAGATCGAGGTACGCGCGGCGGAGGAACACCTGGTCGGAGCACGTTTCGGCCGGCGCGAGCTTGAGCGCCCGCAGCTTGGCGAAGACGCGCTCGTCAATAAAGTTCGCCGCCTCCACGTTCGGCCACTGCGGCGCCGGCCCCTCCGGCACGAAGGCCAGCCGCACCGGTTGCTGCTGATCGAGATAGCGGACGAGCACGGTTACCTCGCCATCGTTGCGTCGGTGGGCGACGCCATGGGCATCAACCTCGGCCAAGCGGTTCGAAGTTTCGAAGACCGCAAGGTCGAGCACGTCGCGCTGCGAGCCGTCGGCAAAGTGAGCCACGGCCGAAAGCTGGACCGACGCGTTCGGGGCTTCGAGAACCGCTGAAGCAGGCGACACCTCGAGCGACGCGAGCGCCGGCAATTGGCCCTGGTCATTGGATGCACCGGCCGCGATCCATCGCGCAAGCACTTCGTACTCGTGCGAGTCAGGCTTGAAGCGCCGGCCGCCGCCATGGGACACCTCGGCGGTCGCCTTGCGCAGCAAAAGGCTCTCCGCCGGCGCGGCGGGGTTCACGCGGCGGCCGAATTGCTCGCGAACGACCGCCTCGTAGTCGAACCGAGGGTCTTGGCCCCGCAGCGAGAGCTTGAAGCCCCCCTTGCCGTTGGCGTTGCCATGACAGGGGCCGCTGCTGCAGCCGCTGCGGGCGAGCACGGCCATGACTTCGCGTGTGAAACTCGGTGAGGGCGACTTCGCTTCCGCGGCCCGGAGCTGAGGCGCTGACGCCAATGCAAACGCCAAGAGCGCGAGCAACGCCAGGCAACGGCGCGGCGGCGCGAATTGCGGGAAGCGTCTTCGCAGGCTCGGCATGCGACACCTGGGGAAGCGAGACCGGGGACGGTCTTCAAGGGGTGGGGCTTGAGCAGCGAGGAACGCTTCTCGAGCAAAATCTCGGCAGGCGGCCACTCGGCATTTCTGCCAAGGGCATTCCCCTGAAGTATAGCAAAGGCGTGGGGCGATCAGAAGCGTTTAGCCTGTGACCGGGCGCGCTAGTACCGCAACACCTTCCGCGTAATCCAGTACCCGCTGAGCAGCAGGATCACGTTGCCCAGCCACACCGCGTGGGGCGGCATCGAGCCCCCCTTGGCTTGATCCACGCCGAAGATCAAGAGCGGGTAGTAGATGCCAAGGATCGGCAGGAAACAGACGAAGAAGCTGCCGAGCACGTCCGAACGCCGCAGCCACACGGCGGTCGGCGCACCGATCGCCACGAAGCATAGGCAGCTAAACCCATTGGCCCAGCGCCGGTGCGGCTCGGTTTTCAAGCGATGCCAGCGGGCGTTGAACCCCCGGTGAATTTCCTCGTTCTTTTGCCAGGCAGGCCCCGCCAGCGCCGGGAACTCTCCGGTCAGCAGTTGATAGGTCGCGTCGGCCGCCAACTGCTGATCGAACTGCACGATCTGCTCTTCTTGCTGCGTGCGCTCCGCAGGCAATTGCCAGAGCGCCAGGTTCGACGGGCTCACCGACGCGTCCGGCCTCCGCGAGCCATCGCTGAGCGGAATCGTGTGCCGGTAGGAGCCGGGGTTGATGAGAAAAGGCTTGTCGTTGAGCTCGGCGGAGGTGTCTTCGAGGATGATCGTCAGCGTTCCCTCGGCGGTGTCGGCCTTGAACTCCGCTTCGCGAGCAATGAACGTGATCTTCTGCGGGCTGTCATCGGTCGGCTTGAGCGTGATGATTGGCTGCACGAGCCGCCGGCCAACGACGTCCTTGACGACGATCTCGAATTTCTTGGTGCTGTAGGCCTTGTTCTTTCGCAACATGCCATAGGCGATTTCCTCGAACGAGGAAACGATCACGCTCTGCACGCCGAGCCGGCCCCAAGACACGGCCAGATCGTTGACCCACACCGAGCCCAGGCTCAACAGAAAGGCCACCAAATAGCTCGGCCAGAGCACGGCCATCGGCGAAATGCCCAGGCTCTTGAGCGCCACGACCTCATTCGATGCCGACATCCGCCCATACACGGTGCAGGCCGCAAACAAGATGGTGCCCGGCACGGCGAAGCGCAGCGCCATGGGCAGCACATAGGGGAGCAGCAACACGATCTGCCCCACTCCCAAGCCCTGCGAGAGCGCCTCTTGGCTGATCAGCACGATCATGAGCGGCATCGTCATCATGGTCAGCACGACCAGAAAGACGGTGATCAGCTCGAAGAAGATATGCCTGGTAAATAAGCGCACGTCGCCGGCAACCCTAGAGTCGGAGCATCCTTGCTCGGCTCGACGCGCGGTTGGGCCTAGAGTTGCGCGACAAAGCCAGCGGCTGGGTTTAGGTTTGGGGCGGCAGTTTGGCGAGGAAGCCCAAGCGGGTCAAGACGAACCGTTTGACGGAGGTTGTTGCACCGCAGTGCTAGCGTTGGGACCGGCGTTGCCGAAGCCTGAATACTTCGTTATTCTTCGCCCCCGCCAAGATAGAGAACATCGAGGAGGCAAGGACGCCATGGTTGATCGCGAGTCCGTGTTGACTGCCGAGAGCGGCCGCAAGCAGCCGTGCGATCTTTGCCAGAGCGTGACCTTCCAAACGATCGCCAAAACCGATCGCCGGGGTCAGCCCCTCGAGACGTGCATCTGCCGGAATTGCGGCCTCGTGTCGCACGCCGACGTGCCGAGCGACGTGGAGCTCGAACGCTTCTATCGCGAGAACTATCGCCAGGAATACCACGGCGAAGAGACCCCTTCGCCGCGCCGCGTGATCCGTGCTTGGAACGTGGGCGAGCGACTGGTCTCGCGGCTCGGGCCGTATGTCGCGCCTGAAGATCAACTGCTCGAGGTCGGAGCGGGACTGGGCGCTACGGTCAAGCAATTCGAACTGCGCGGCCACCACGCCTGCGGGCTCGAGCCGCATTCGGCGTTCAGCCACTTTTCGCGGGAAACGCTAGGCGCCGATCTGCAGTCGGGCTGGCTGTTCGATCTGCCGCGCGACGAGCGCTGGGACGTGGTGCTGCTGGTCCACGTGATCGAGCATTTCCGTTCGCCGCGACAAGCGCTCGAATACATCCGCGGCATGCTGCGGCCCGGCGGCCGGCTCTATATCGAGTGCCCCAACCTGGGCGCTCCATTCGCTCCGCCGGGGCGCTGCTATCACTTCGCCCACATCCACAACTTCACGCCGGCGACGCTAGCCATGCTGGCCGAGCGGGCAGGCTTCGCCGTGGAGCGGCAGTTCGGCGCCGACGACGACCCGAACCTGATGTTCCTGGTGCGCCGCACCGACGAGTTCAGCGACTTCATCGACCCGGCCAGCTACGAGGCCACGATGGCGTCGATTCAGCGCTACAACGCGCTAACCTACCATCTGCGGCCCACCTATCTCTGGCGGCGAGCACGCCAAGTGGCGGGCTACTTCCGCGAGCGGATGGGCGCCGACGCTCAGCTCGACCGCATTCTCACAGCCTGCCAGACCTCGCTGACGCCGGACTTCGTGCCGGTACGCGAAGCGGGCGGAGAGCGGCAACGCCGCGCGGCGTAATGCTGGCTACGCAGCCCTTGCGTTGAGGGCGTTTGTCGCCGAGTCTTGGCACGCCGAATTAAGGTTGTTCGCGGCCCAGGCATACTGCTCTCGGAGAGAGCAGGCTACTTATTGCGCCGAGCTGCGGCTGCCGCTGGGCGAGCCACTTACCGGCATGCCGGCAGGCAGCGGCCGCGCGCCCGAATCGTAGCCCAGCCGGAAGAGTTCCTTCTTCACTTCGCGGAACGTGGCGAAGCTATCGGGGTAGACCCAGCAGGTGATCGTCACGCGCTGCGGCGAGTGGCGCGAAAGTTGGAAGCGGAAGTCGGAGTTTTCGGCGAGAGCATCGGCCAGCTTTTCGCCCAGACCGCTGCGTGTCGGCAGCAGCTTCCAGTGATTGAGGCGGATTTCGTAGCCGGTGCGCCCCATGCTGCCCCCCAGGTCGCGGCGTTCGAGCGTATAGCGGAGCCGAAAGC
>JAESFN010001159.1_pt1 | contig 13594 bp, 12 predicted proteins | sample 9269411 | NCBI WGS metagenome assembly JAESFN01 (sample SAMN14505399, study PRJNA617100) | algae metagenome | isolation source: Iphinoe sp. HA4291-MV1 and co-occurring heterotrophs from trail next to... | place: USA: Maunawili Falls, Hawaii | collected 2009-07-25
CGCAACGCGCGCACATCGAGCTCCGGCTGCTGCCACACGGCGGCGATCGCCTCGTTGTCGCGCTGCAAATCGGCGATGTCGTTTTCGGTGATGTGGAGAATCACCTCACGCCCCGCCAGCGCTTCCAGCTCGGCGCGCATCAGGTAAATCTCGCGGATCAGCGTGGGATCGAGCCGAACCACGATCGCATCTTTGTGCGGCCGCAGCTGCACGAACCCCTCGCCGGAGAGGCGCTTGAGCGCGTTCGCCACCGTGATCCGGCTCACCCCGATCTCATCCGATAACCGGCTGACATTGAGCAGCGAACCCTGCTCCAACCGGCCATCGACGATCGCCGCCCGAATCGCCTCGTACGCTGCCTGCTCGCGCGTTTTGAAGTTTGCACTAATCCCTATTGCATGTTGCATGCAATCTACTCTAGCAGGGGATACGAGGGTGTCAAGCATCCCCAGCCGTGCTCGGTCCAGTTCCTGCTCCCTAGTTCTGCGAACCGGCTGGGCGTTTCACAATGCACCCCGCACAAGAACTGGTTGGACGGCGGTAGCGGGCCGTGGAGAGGAGGGATACAGTTTCCCCAGATTCGCCGTTACCCCTGAAAGGGACGCATCCAACATGCCGCAACCGGTTGTGACGTTTATCGGCGCGGGCAGTACGGTCTTCGCCAAGAATTTGCTGGGCGACATTCTTTCGCAGCCATCGTTTTATGAAGCCGAAATTCGGCTGTTCGATATCGATCCGGTGCGGTTGAAGACATCAGAGGTGGTAGCGCACAAGGTGGCGGAGGCCACCGGGGCCAAACCGACGATTATCGCCACCACCGATACCGCCGCCGCGCTCGACGGCGCAACCTACGTGCTGACGATGATCCAGGTCGGCGGCTACAAACCGTCGACGGTGATCGATTTCGAGATTCCGAAGAAATACGGGTTGCGCCAGACCATTGCCGATACCCTCGGCATCGGTGGGATCATGCGCGGGCTGCGCACCATCCCGGTGCTGCTCGATTACTGCAAGGAACTGGAACAGCGCTCGCCCGATGCGCTGCTGCTGAACTACGTCAATCCGATGGCGATGAATTGCTGGGCGATCGGGCGCGGCTCCTCGATCAAAACGATCGGGCTCTGCCACAGCGTGCAGGGCACCGCCGAGCAACTGGCGCACGACATCAACGTGCCGATCTCCGAGATCAATTACATCTGCGCCGGGATCAATCACGTCGCCTTCTACCTGCGCTTCGAGCGCAACGGCGAGGATCTCTACCCGCTGATCCGCCAGGTGGTCGCCGATGGCCGCGTGCCGGATTGGAATCGCGTGCGCTACGAAATGCTCACCCGCCTGGGCTACTTCGTCACCGAGAGCAGCGAGCACTTTTCCGAATACACCCCCTGGTTCATTAAGGAAGGGCGAGACGATCTGATCGAGCAGTTCAACGTCCCGCTCGATGAGTACATCACCCGCTGCGAGCGCCAGATCGCTGAGTGGGAATCGATGCGCACCCGGTACGAGAGCGACGAGCCGATCAAAGTGCGCAAATCGCACGAGTACGCGTCCACGATTCTCGCCGCGATGGAAACCGGCGATCCCGCCGTGGTGTACGGCAATGTGCCGAACAACGGGCTGATCAGCAATCTCCCGGCGGAGTGCTGCGTCGAGGTGCCGGTGCTGGTCGACAAAAACGGCATTCAGCCGACTAAGATCGGCGCGATCCCGCCGCAGCTCGCCGCCCTGATGCAAACCAATATCAACGTGCAGGGGCTGACGGTGGAAGCGGCGCTCACCGGCAAGCGCGAGCACATCTACCACGCCGCGATGATGGATCCGCACACCGCCGCCGAGCTCGATCTCGGGCAGATCTGGTCGCTGGTCGACGATCTCATCGCGGCTCATGGTGATTGGCTGCCCGCGTATCACTAGTTGAAAAAAGCCGTCCGATACCCCCTTCCATTCCTAGCCCATTTAGGCTAGTCTGAATGGCAGGGGTCGGCTGCTGCGTTTCAATCGGGCTTCGCAGGCGCCGGTTCGTTTCGGAAATGGCGCGTGCGCATGCAGTTTCGGCTCAGCTACCTTCCGCCGCTCGACGGGTTGCGCGGTCTCGCCGTGCTGGCGGTGATGCTCTATCACCTGGCGATTCCCGTCAGCGGGCGCATGTTCTTCGAGGGTGGATTCCTCGGGGTTGACATCTTTTTCGTGCTGAGCGGATTTCTGATCACCTCGCTGCTGCTGCAGGAGTGGAATGGCAACGGCAGCATCGATATGCGCCGCTTCTACCAGCGCCGCGCTCTGCGCCTGCTCCCCGCGGTGCTCTTTCTCCTGATCACCCTGGCGATCGGATTGGCGGTCGCCGCGCTGATCAGCGACCGCGCGCACAACGAAGCGCGTGATGGTCTCAAGAACATCCCCTCCGCACTCTTCTATTTCGCCAATTGGGTCGAAGCTTTCCGCCTCTGGGATATGGGGCTGATCCGGATGACCTGGTCGCTTTCTATTGAAGAACAGTTCTACCTGCTCTGGCCGATTTCGCTGCGCTTTCTGCTCAAACGCGGGGTTGGCCCGAAAACGCTGTTGGGGCTCACCTTCGGATTGGCAATGGTGTCGTCCCTCTGGCGCATCGCCCTCACGCAGAGCGGCGCGAGCTGGGAGCGCGTCTATTTCGGCTCCGATACCCGCGCCGATGCGATTCTGATCGGCTGCTCTCTCGGGATTATCGCCACCTCCGGCTGGCTCCCCTCCTCAGATCAGGCTCGCACCTGGGTGCAGCGGATCGCGGTGTTTGGCGGGCTGGGTCTCGGCGCGGTGATGCTGGTTGGGCCGGGTGCGTTTTACTTCCGCGGCGGTCTGACCGTGGTGGCGCTGGCCACGGCGGCGATCATCGCCCACTTCCTGCTCTCACCGAAGAGCTGGGTCGCCGGGGTGCTCAGCATCGCGCCGCTCATCTGGGTCGGCAAGCGTTCCTACGGGCTCTATCTCTGGCATTCAATGCTCTTCCTCGGCATTCGCACCTATCTCTCCCCGGAAATCTTTGGCGCGGAGAATGTCGACGAATCGGGGTTCAATCTGATCTCTCGGCTCTTTGCCATCGTGGTTTCGTTCGCAGCCGCGGCCTTCTCCTACACCTGGATCGAGCAACCGTTCTTGCGACGCAAAGACAAAATGCACCACGCCCCGGCGCCTGCAGTGGTTCCGGGTACGGCGGTGACGGCGTCTGCGGTTTCGTAAAAGGCGCGATAGATCGGGGACTGCGTACGACGATTTCCGTAAGGGAGGCCCTGGCGGCCTCCCTTTTTCGTGACAGGGAGTCGGGAGGCCGCGACGGCCTCCCCTACAGATGTGCGTTGGACAGGGAGGCGGCGAACTCCGCACGATCGCAGCCCCGAAAGGACTTCTCGCGCGGCGGCGCGTTCACGTTAGTACCGTGCCCGGCGCTCTATCCCTCGTCTGCTTGGTGGATCTGTTCGTCGATCAAGCGGGACATCCGCCAGCCGCGATAAATCCCCATCGCCAGGCAGAGCAGCAACGCGATGATCCCGATCCCGAGCACCAAACGCGCCGCATCGTCGCTGTTGCGCAGCAGCAACAGCAGCACCCCGATCACGGCGGCCAGTGCCCCGGCCCAAACGAGCCACAACCCCAGCATCATGTTCACCGGGTACCAGATGCGGTCGTCGCTCATCGTCCGCCGGGTGCGATAGCCGTAGACGATATTGCGCCGCACCCGCCCCCGGACCAGTGGAATCCCCAGCCCGATCAGCACCACCCCGCTGACCACCAGCGCCAGTCCGGCGCTTGCCCAATCACTCATATCGCCGATCCATCTTTCGTCGTCGCGCTCTGTAGCGCTGACCCTGCCGCAGTCACGATTTTGCGACGATTTCTCCGCGTGTGCCGCTAAATTGCCACGCGGACGGTCGTATCATGTCGCTGTACGAAGCGAGCGATGCTGGCTCGCCGCGCCATCCGCGAAAGGATCTTTCGATGGCCTTCAGCAAGATTCTCGTACCCCAGGATAGTTCGCTTCTCGCCGAACAGGCGATTCCCTTCGCCCAGGCGCTGGCGAGCGACGATGGCACCCTGATCTACCTTATGGTCGTGCCGCAGGCCGATGCGATCTATGGGTTGACCGGCAGTACCGTCGCCTCCTCGGCCGAGGTCGGCGCGATGTTCCAGGAAAACGCCTCCACCGATCTGCGTGATCTCGCCAGCCGCTGGGTAGCCGTCGCGCCGCACTACGAAATCGCGATCGCGACCGGTGATCCCACCGATCAGATTCTCAAAACCGCCGAGGAGCGCGGCGCCGAGCTGATCGTGATCGCCAGTCACGGCCGCGGTGCGCTCGGGCGTTGGACCTTCGGCAGTGTCGCTGATCGGATCTCCCGCACGTCCTCGATCCCGGTGATGATCGTGCGCCCGCAGGATGGCGACAACGCTCACCGCACGGTGCCCGAAATCGATCGCGTCATCCTACCGACTGACGGGTCCAAGCTTTCCGAGGCGGCAACGAAACAGGCGCTGGCGATCGCCAAGCGGATCAATCGCCCGCTGGTGCTGCTGCGTGCCATCTTCCCGGAAGCGGAGCTCGCCCCGACCACCGGCTACAGCGCTGTTTACGCGCCGGATATCTACAACGAGCTTGCCGAGAGTCTGGAAAAGGATGCGCAGGCAACGCTCGAAACGCTCGCCGCGTCGCTCCGCGATCAGGGAGCCGAGATCATCACCGAGTTGCGGGATGGACCGGCGGCGCAAACGATCCAGGAATTCGCCACACCGAAGGACCTGATCGTGATGACAAGCCATGGCCGTTCCGGGTTCCGACGCTGGCTGATCGGCAGCGTAGCGGAAAAATTGGTGCGCACCGCGCCGTGCCCGGTCGTGCTGGTCCGCGCGGAGAACGAAGCGGATTCATAGCCGGCCATTCCCTGGTAGCATCTCCGGCAATCGGAGCGAACCCGCTCCACTGCAGTGAGAAAGGCCCAAATCGGTGCGTCTGGTCAAGATCGGTCTCGGCACGATTAATTCCACCGTCGGCGCGCTCGACACCAATGTCGACCGCATGCTGGCGCAGGCGAGCGCGATGGCGAGCGAAAACGTCACTATCGCCGCCTTTCCCGAGCAGGTGATCGGCGGGTATCCGCCGGAAGATCTCATTCAGTGGAGTGCCTTCGTCGATCACCAGTGGAATGCGCTGCTGCGCTACGCCCGCGAAACCGCGGCGCTGCCGATGGTCACCGTCTGCGGTGTCGCGATTTCGCATCAGGGATTGCGCTATAACTGCGCCGCTGTTGTGGCCGGGGGCGAGATCATCGGGATTACCCCGAAAGAAAAACTGCCGACCTACAACATCTTTTATGAAGGACGCACCTTTTCCTACGGGCGACCGTTGCTGGATGAGGAGCATCGCGGAGTTCCCTTCGGCGATCTCCTTTACCAGTTCGATTTCGGCACGATCTCGACCGAGGTTTGTGAGGACCTCTGGAGCCCGGAGGGACCGAGCCTGCGCCGCGCCTACGCCGGGTCGGAGCTGGTAATCAACGTCTCCGCCTCGCCGTACCGCATCGGTATCGTGCAAACCCGGCGCGATCTCGTTGCCACCCGTGCCGCCGATTACCAGCTCAGCGTTGCCTACGTGAATGCGGTCGGCGCCAACGACGGGCTGATCTTCGATGGCGGCGGCTTCGTCAGCCAAAACGGGCGGATGATGCACGAAGCCCCGCGCTTCCGCGAGGGCTACAGCACCGCGGTGATCGATCTCGATCGCACCGCGCGCCTGCGCACTGAAAACACCACCTGGCGTTGGGATCACGCCGAATACACGCGCACGCATCAACTCCCGGCGACGATCGAAGTCCCGGTCGAGGTACTCGATACCAGCGAAGCGCGCGCCGATCTGGAGTATCCCTTTCCAGCAAACCGCAGCTTCTTCCTGCCGGCCGAGACCACACCCCGCACACCGCGCGAGGAGCTTTTCGAGGACATTCTCGATGCGCTTTCCTATGGAATCGGCGATTACTTCGAGAAAACCGGTGCTTTCAAGCTGATCGGCGTATCGCTCTCGGGTGGACGCGATTCGTTGCTCACGCTGTTGATCGCGCACCGCTACGCCACCCGCGCCACCAATGGTGAACCAGGCACGCTGATGCGCGCCTTTTACCAGCCGTCGCGCTTCTCCTCGGCGGAAACGCGCGATGCCGCCGAAACGATCTGCCGCAATCTCGGCGTACCGCTGGAAGTGATTTCCATCGACGACGCGTTCGAGCGCGAGATGGACGCCGCGCGGGCTATGCTCGACGACGGTGAGCTGACCGAGATCACTCGTCAGAACATCCAAGCGCGCATCCGGGCGCAACGAATGTGGAACTGGTCGAATTCCTCGGCCGGGCTGTTCCTGCAAACCGGCAACATGACCGAAAAATCGGTCGGCTACACCACCATCGGTGGCGATCTCATGGGTGCGCTCGGCGTGCTGGCAAATGTGCCGAAAACCGTGGTGATGGCGCTACTCGATTACCTGTTGGCGCAGACCGGCTACGAAGGCATCGGCAAGGTGCTGGCCAAACCGGCCGGCCCCGAACTGGCACCGAACCAGGAGGGGGAGAAAGAGCTGATGCCCTTCCCGGTGCTCGACGCCTGCTTCTATCTCTACGCCGGCGAGAAACTCACCCCGGACGAGATTCGTTTCGTGCTGCGCTCGATGTTCCCGGAAATCGGTAACGATACCCTCGACACCTACATCACCCGCTTCGTTCGCCTCTTCATGCAAAGCATCTACAAATGGGTGCAGGCACCCCTTTCCCTGCACATCGGCAATCTCGATCTGGAGCGCGAGCGCGCCCTGCAACTCCCGGTCGTGACGCGCCCGGCTTGGATGCGCGCGGAGGATTAGGCCCTCACCCCGGCATCTGCGGATGCCACCCCTCTCCCACTGCGGTAGGAGAGGGGCAAGCCCCGGCTCAATTGAGCCGGGGCTTTTTTCGTAGCTCCGGAGGAGCGTTTAGTTCGTAGCCTGGGGTCGCAACCCCAGGTCTCCGCACGAGCCACGAATCCCCCTAACGTGCCCTCTCCCGTTGCGACAGGTGAGGGCTAACGTTGACGTTGATCTTGAAGAGATGCCGAGACCATGCTGACGAATCGCGAGAGTTGCTCGCGCTCGGTGGGGCTGAAACTCATGAGAACCCGTGATTCCAGTTCAGCAATGCGTGTACGGGCCGCAGCAAGTCGGGTTTCACCGGCGTTTGAGAGATAGGCGCGGATCACGCGGCCGTGAATGCGGTGCGGCTCACGCACCAGCAATCCATGAACGTCGAGGGTTTGCACGAGGGCGTGCGCCGATTGCGCGGTGACACCGCAGGCGCGAGCGAGCTCGGCGCTGGACGCACCGGGGTTTTGCGCCAGGGCATCGAGCAGGGTGAATTGCGCGGCAGTCAGCCCGAAGCTGCGCAGCGCATCATCGAGCGCCGCCTGCAACGAAAGTTGGAGTTGCCGAAGCTGAAGAAGCGTTACGCCGCTGTTCATTCCGCAATAATATCAGGATGCTGATATCAGATCAGGACACTGATATTGGCTTTGGTGCCGTTCGGCCGCGTCGCATAACGATCAATCCCACCAGCACCAACGCGCCACCCAGCAACTTGATCCCGCCCAGCGATTCATCGAGCCAGAGCCATGCGAACACGCCGCCCAGCACTGGGATGCCAAGCGAATAGGCGGAAACCGTGGTCACCCCGCGATGCTTGATCCCGTAGTTCCAGAACTGGTAAGCAATGTAGACCGGGAAGATGCAGAGATAGCCCACCACCAGCCAGATGTGCCCCGGCACCGAACCCCAATCCTGCTCTCGCCACTGCTGCGAACCGACGATGCAGATCGGGATCGTACCCAGCACCAGCGTATAGGCAGTGAAGACGGGCGAGGGATATTTGGTGACCAGCGGGCGGCTGATGATCGAGTAGATCGCGAACGAAAACGGCGCTCCCATGCAGAGCAGATTGCCGGTGAGCGAGCCGCCATCGGCATTACCGTTACCGGCAATAAACACCACGCCGCCGCCAAACGCGATCAACACCCCGATCCAGGCTGCCCTCGGCGATCGCTCGCCCAAAAACGAGACCAGCACCATCGTGAAGATCGGGGTGAGACTGCCGAGAATCGAGGTCGCGAAGGCGGTGGTTCGCTCCAGCCCCAGAATGTAGCAGAGTTGATAAAAGGTATACCCGGTGAGGCCAGCGGCGATCAGGCGCGGCCAGTCCTCGCGCGCGATCCGCATCGAGCCGCCGGTGCGCAGGTGGTACACCACCATCATCGTCACCGCAAGCAGGCAGATCAGCGTGAAGCGCGTCACTGTGAAGGCGAGCGGCTGCATGTAGTCGTACATGTCTTTGATCGTGACCGCGGTCGAGGACCACATCAGCACCACGCCCAGAATCGCGAGTTCCGGCAGCATGCCGTTCAGCGAGCGGGATCGCGGGGCGGAGGTCGATTCGAGCGCAGGCGAGGTCATGATCACGTCCGGAATACTGGCGGCGTGCAACGCGCACCAAATGATTGTGCATGCAAACCAAGCGGGATGCGAATCTGACAACAGCCGCCTTGATTCGGCGTTCGTTCCCGGTGCTGATCGGCACGCGGCGGCCGCTTCGGCGACAATTCCGACGAGAACGGAAGGAGTTCGTTATGGTTCAGCAAATCGATCGTCCCGCAACAGCACCCGCTCCGGCCCCCGCGACCAGCGGCGCGCGCCAGACCGCCTTCACCACCTTCTGGATTTACCAATCGACCAACCGTCGTTACGAATGGTCGGAGGGCGAGCGCGCCGACGCGCGTCAGGCCGCGATCGATCTTTTCGCCAAGCATGGCGAGCAGGTTGAGCTGCGCGGCGCCTACGCCGTCACCGGGCTCACGGCGGGCGCGGATCTCATCCTCTGGGTGGTGGCCGATGACGTGGAGGCATTCCAGAAACTCGCCGCCGAGCTGCACCGCTCGCCCTTCGGCGAAGCGCTGACGCTGAAGCAGGCCTATATCGGCGTTGCCTCGATGTCGCAGTACGACCCGAATCACGGCCCCGCGTTTTTGAAGGGCATCGCGCCGAGGAAATATCTCAGCGTCTACCCCTTCACCAAAACCCCGGCCTGGTTCCTGCTCCCCTATGAGCAGCGCCGCGATCTGATGATCGAGCACGGCCGCATGGGCCAGGAATTCCCCACGATTCTGACCAACACCGTCAATTCCTTCGGTATCGCCGATCAGGAATTCGTGGTGGCGCTGGAAGACGATGATCCCGGTGTGCTGGTGAAGATGGTGCAGCGCCTGCGCGCCGCCGCCGTGCGCGAATACACCGCCCTCGACACCCCGATCTTCCTCGGTCTCCGCAAAGAGCTCGCGGAAGCGCTGGCCGACGCGATTTAGAACCGGGAGCGGGCTCGGCCCCTCTCCCGCTCCGGGAGAGGGGTGGGCTTTAGCCCGGGGTGAGGGCTGTTAGGAACGGGGACGTTCGCGTTCCGCGCAGCCCTCACCCGGCGCTTCGCGCCACCCTCTCCCGCCTCGGGAGAGGGTTTCTTATTACCCGGTTTTCGGATCGCGACTCTCGGTTCTTAGTGGAAAACGCTGGTCGGCCCGGCCCCGTAGGCGACGCCGCCGGGGATGGGCTCGCCGGTGGCGAAGCGGCTGCCGCGGAAAACGGTGATGTCGACGGAGCGCGGGGCGCCATCGACGATCCACTCGCTCAGGCATTTGCCGATCATCGGCGCGGTTTTGAAATTGGTGCCGCTGTCGCCGAGCGCGAGGAAGAGACCATCGTAGCCCGGTGTTTGCTCCAACACGGCGTGCCCATCCGGGCTGTTCATGATCACCCCGGCCCAACCGCCGCGCATCGGCGTATCGCGCATGAAGGGAAGGCGATCGCTGAGGCGGCGACGGCACTCGACGGTGAACTCCCAATCGATCGACTCGTTGAAGAAATCGGGGTTAGCGCCGAAGAGATCGTAGTCGTAGCCGGCGAGGGTGCTGTGCTCGCCCTCCGGGCGTATCCACATCTGATTTTTGCCATCAATGAAGATCGGGTGCGGCTCGCGATGGGCGAACGGGCGGCGGAAGATCGCCACCTGTACGCGGTTTGGCCGTAAACCGTAGTCGATGCCGAGCGGATTGATCAGCTCATTGGCATACGCACCCGCCGCCATCACCACCGCGCCGGTCGCGATCGTGCCGTGCGGCGTACGCACACCTGTTACTCGACCGCCCTCGTGCTCGATCGCCAGCGCCGGGGTATCGACCAGAATTTCTACGCCGCTCGTTTCAGCAGCTGCGGCAAATCCCTGCACGGTGCCATTGGGATCGGCGTATCCCGTCTCCTCTTCCCAGCAGACCAGCGGCACCCCATCGAGATTGACGAAGGGGTAGCGATCGGCAAATTCGGACGGTTGCATGACCCAGGTATCGACCCCGCACTCCTGCAGCATCGCCACATTCGCGTGCAGCGGTTCTTCCTGCCCGGCGGTGATCAACCGCGCCATACCGTGCTTTACATACCCGGCGTCGCCGTGACCGACGTGATCGCCCCAGTGCTGGAAATAGGGCAGGCTGAGCTGCGCCAGCGTGGCATCGTAGGGATTCGAGTAGTGCATGCGCACCACCGCGCCCGATTTGCCGCTTGCCCCCGCGCCGAGAAAGCGCCGCTCCAACAGCACGATTTTGCCCGCCCCTGCCCGGGCAAGATGAAAGGCGGTGGAAACACCAATCACACCGCCTCCGATCACCACTACGTCCGCGCTGCCGGTCATGGAACCCCTCGTACGTTTTAGCGGTGGAGAGCGAGCGCGTCCTCGCGCACGCCAAGCTGCTGCATCAGCCCAATCAGATCGAACATGCACCACTGATCGGTGATCTGGAAGTTCTCCACGCGGTAGATCGCCATACCGGCAATCTCGACGCGGTCGAGCGCCGCCAATCGCCCGGTCAGGCGGCCGTTGTGCGTGCCTGTGAGTTTGAAGCGCACCACCACGCGGTCGTCCTCGGCAATCATGTCCTCCACCTGCAGGTGGAGATCGTCAAACGCCATCCGTATTAGGCGGATGGTCGCCTTCATGCCCTGATTGCCATGGGGAAGATCGTCGTCAATGGGGAGATGATCGACAAAATCGCGCGCCACCAGTTCATCGATAAGATCGATGCGCCCGCGATTCCAGCATTCCTCGATAAACCGCCCCACCACGGTGGTGGGGTCTACACCCTGCATCACGCTCACCAACACTCAGTCGTCGCCCGGTACGCTCTCGCGTGGCGCCGGCGCGACAGATCTGTCTGATGCGGGTCACGAACGCGGGGTCGTCCCGTGATTATGAACGATCTTTTCCTACGCGTATAGCGGTATCGTGCATCGCCACAATCCGGCAACTCTTCGCTACCATAGGTGCGAACCGGCTGGGCGCGGCGCGTGTCGCGATACGCCGGGATACAGGAGCCAAAATGACGATTGCAACATCGGTCAGCGCGCACGTGCGCGAACTGGCTGATCCGATCTGGCAGGCGCAGTTCAATCACCCCTTCGTGCGCGGTATCGGCGATGGCACGCTCGAAGTCGAGCGCTTCGGACACTGGCTGCGCCAGGACTACGTCTACCTCGTCGATTACGGACGCGTGTTTGCCTACACCGCCGCGCGCTCCCCAGATCTGGAAACGATGCAGGTGTTCAGCAAGCTGCTGCACGGCATGCTGGACGGCGAAATGGCGCTGCACCGTTCCTACGTTGCCGAATTCGGCATCACCACCGCCGATCTGCTCGCCACGAAAAAAGCGCCGACCTGCCAGGGCTACACCGACTTTCTGCTGCGGGTGGCCGCCACCGGCGATTTCCCGGAAGTGATCGCGGCGCTGCTCCCCTGCATGTGGGGCTACAGCGATCTCGGCGTTCACCTCGCCGCGCAGGGACTGCCGGATGAGGAGCGTTACGCGCGCTGGATCAACACCTACGCTTCAGAAGAGTTTGTGGAGCTGTCGAACTGGACGCGTGAGTTGCTGGATAAGCACGCCGCCAACGCCCCCGACGCGCTGATGCGCCGCATCGAGGACGCCTTCATCACCAGCTCCCGCTACGAGCTCGCCTTCTGGGAAATGTCCTGGTCCGGCGAAAAGTGGCTCGACGAACGGTAGACATCACGATTTGGTCGTTTTCCGTCGTCCGTCGTCCGCTTTCCGTAGTTACGGACGACGGAAAACGGACGACGCATCTACGGAGACCGCAATGCGCACCTCAGCCATCGTGATCCAGGACATCGCGTCGCGGGCGTCGGCGCAGATCCGGCCCGATCTCGGGTTCAATTGCTTCAGCTTCAAAGCGCGGGTGCACGACCGGCCGGTTGAGGCATTTTGGTCCGAGCCATCCTTTGCTGATGGCGAGGGCAAGCCGAGCCGCAGCGGCAACCCGATTCTCTTCCCGTTCGGTGGGCGCATCGGCGGCGCGAAATACACATTCGGCGGACGTGAGTACACCGTCAATCACGCCGGCGAAAATGGACCGAACGCGATTCATGGGTTTGTATTCAATCGCCGCTGGCGGGTGACCGATCTATCGTCGGATCGCGTGGTCGGTGAGTTCCAGGGCTCGGTCGATGCACCGGAAACGCTCGCCGACTGGCCGAGCGATTACCGGATTCAGCTCGCCTACAGCATCGCCGGGAATACCCTCACCGCCGATGTCACGATCAGCAATCCCGGTAAAAGCACCCTCCCCTTCACCTTCGCGCTGCACCCCTACTTCCGCGTGCCGCTGGGAAATGGCGATGCGGAGCAAACGCGGATCACGATTCCCGCATCCGAATACTGGGTGTTGCGCGATCTGCTGCCGACCGGTGAGCAAATCCCGGTTGATGCCATGCGCGATTTCCGCGCCGGCAAACCCTATCCCGAAATCCAGGTCGATGATGTGCTGACCGGGTTGACCGCGACCAATGGCGAGATCGCGACGCTGGTCGAGGATCACGCCTCCGGGGTGCGGCTGGCGCAGCGCTTCTCGGATGAGTACCGCTTTTGCATCGCCTACACCCCGGTCAACCGCGAAGCGATCGCGATCGAGCCCTATACCGGCGCGCCCGATCCCTTCCGCACCCCGGAGCTCGGGCTCGATCCCAATCTCTCGCTGCTGGAACCGGGAAAGCAATGGCACTCCAGCGTCAGCTACACCCTTGAAGCGATCGACTGAGTCTCAATCGAGATGGAGTTCGGTGCGCAGCTCGTGGCTTTCGTCCGGCAGCAGCGCTTCGTAGAAAATGCGGAAGCCGCCCGGCACCGGCACTACGTCGAGATAGCGCGGTGTCGCGACCGGCTCGTCGCCGATCGCCGCGAAGGTGATGCCGCCGGGTTGGCGCGATGCCAGCCCGGTGCGCTCGAACCAGTTCTCCGCCGCGCTGGCACGCCCGTCGTAGGCGGCGCGGCCATCCGGCAGCACGGCGGTCATGCGGGCGCCGCGGGCATCCCATTTCCCGTTCCGGCCCGCCAGCACCTCACCGTGCCAGTTCCAGGTCAAGCCGTCGTCGCTGGTGGCGTAGGCGGTCGTCATGCGGTCCTCTTCACCCGGGATATCGGCGAGGTGGCAGCAGATCCAGGCGTG
>JAESFN010001160.1_pt1 | contig 13588 bp, 15 predicted proteins | sample 9269411 | NCBI WGS metagenome assembly JAESFN01 (sample SAMN14505399, study PRJNA617100) | algae metagenome | isolation source: Iphinoe sp. HA4291-MV1 and co-occurring heterotrophs from trail next to... | place: USA: Maunawili Falls, Hawaii | collected 2009-07-25
GTGCGATGGGCTACGGTTCGGGATGTGGTCAGGTTGAGTAAGTGAGTACAATGACCGTACAAATGCGTCCGCGTGTAAAGTACGTGATCGGCCCGGATGGAAGTCCGTTGACGATCGCGGATCTACCTCCCAGAGACACTCGTCGCTGGGTTATCCGCCGCAAGGCCGAGGTTGTCGCCGCCGTTCGCGGTGGGCTGCTGAGCCTCGAGGAAGCCTGCCAGCGTTACACGCTTTCCGTCGACGAATTCCTGAACTGGCAGGCCGCCATCGACAAGCATGGCCTTGCGGGTCTCCGTACGACCTGGATCCAGCACTACCGCGAAGGCTGAGGCCTTTCGGAGCCGACGACCAACCCGCCCGGGACACCGCGGCGGGTTTTGTCGTTCCTGCGCGGTGCTACGGCGTCTCCGCGCTCATGTACTTCTGCCCTTCCTCGGTCGCCTTGAGCCGCTCGTAGTGCTCGGTCACCGCCGGCAGCTCGGGCTTGTCGAACGGCGTCGAGAACCAGCGGTGGCTCGAGACCGCGAGGCCGATATCGGCAATGCTCAGCCGGCCGTTCGCTGCAAAGCCCCCGCCTGCCGCCAGCTGCGCCTCGAGAATCTGCATCCTCGCCGTCCAGTTGCGGATCGAATCGGCAATCCGCGTCTCATCGGTGTACGCAGGGTTCTTCCGCATCAGCGCATAGACCGCGTAGCCCCATTGCGCGTTGAGCTCGGCCACCTGCCAGGTCAGCCACTGGTCGACCAGCGCCCGCTCCTTTGCCGCCACCGGCCACAGCCCGCTGCGGCGCGATTCCGACAGGTAGCGCATGATGGCGTTGCTCTCCCACAGCACGAACCCGTCATCGATGATGACCGGCACCTGCGCGTTGGGGTTGAGCTTGAGGAATTCCGGCGCCTTGGGATCGCGATGCGGCATCCCCCAGATCTCGACCTCGTAGCCGATCCCGATCAAGTCGCAGGTCCACATCACCTTGCGCACATTGATCGAGGTCACCCGACCGAGGATCCTCAGCGTTCCCATACTCACGTCTCCTTAACCTCACCCGGCAAAGGTTGCCGCTTTTTGCATTCTGCAACCGCCGGTTAATGACTTGTTTACCATCCACTGGGTAATTTTTGCCTATGGGCTCGGTGCGTTCCCGCGCACCCAAGAATAACAAGGGTACGGTCCGCGTGGACGGGTTGCTGCAGTTCTTCAACCGCCTCGGCTTGGCGCGCGTCGCCGCCATGGCCGTCATTGCTGTGCTGATGCTGGGGTTCTTTGCCTTCCTCATCATGCGCGCCTCGACGCCGCCCTTGGCGCCGCTCTATTCCGGCCTCTCGTTCGAGGATTCGGCGGCGATCGTCACCGAACTCCAGACCCAGAACGTCAATTACGAACTGCGCGGCGAAGGCGACACCATATTGGTGCCGCGTGACCAGATCACCCAGATTCGCATGTCGCTGGCGCAGAACGGCCTGCCCAACAAGGGCCAGGTCGGCTACGAGATTTTCGACCAGCAGTCGACGCTCGGCGCCACCAGCTTCGTCCAGAACATCAACAACGTCCGGGCCCTCGAAGGCGAACTCGCCCGCACCATCTCCTCGCTCGCCCGCATCAAGAGCGCCCGCGTCCACCTCGTCCTGCCCGAACGCGCCCTGTTCAGCCGCGAGCAGAAGGACCCGACCGCCTCGATCGTCCTCTCCGTGCGCGGCGAACTGTCGGCCGGCGAGATTCGCGCCATCCAGCACCTCGCCGCCTCCGCTATCGAGGGCCTGACCCCGGCCCGCGTCTCGGTGGTCGACGATACCGGCCGCCTCCTCGCCTCAGGCGCCGGCAACGGCCCCGAGGACGTCATCGCCGGCGAGACCGAGGAGCGCACCCTCAACGTCGAAAATCGCCTGCGCAGCCGCGTCGAGGACCTGCTGGCCAACATCGTCGGTTCCGGCCGCGCCCGCGTGCAGGTTTCCGCCGAGCTCGATCTCAACCGCCTCAGCAAGACCTCCGAGACGTTCGACCCGAACGGCCAGGTGGTCCGCTCCACCCAGACCCGCGATCTCGCCAACTCCGCCCAGGGCGGCGACAGCGGTCAGGTCAGCGTCTCCACCGAACTCCCCGGTGCCTCGGCCAATTCCGGCTCCGGCACTTCGACCTCGGAACAGGGCTCGACCACCGAAGAGACCACCAATTTCGAGATCTCCAAGGTCACCGAGACGGCGCTCACCGAAGCCGGCGGCATCAAGCGGCTGTCGATCGCCGTGGTGGTCGACGGCACCTATGTCGCCGACGCCACAGGCAACTCGGTCTACACCCCGCGCGCCCAGGCCGAGATCGACCAGATCACCGCGCTGGTGAAGTCGGCGGTCGGCTTCTCCGATACCCGCGGCGACCAGGTGCAGGTGGCGAACCTGCAGTTTGCCGATCGCCCCGAGCTGGCAGCGACCGGCACCAGCGAGCCGGGCCTGCTCGATTTCACCCGCGACGACCTGATGAACGGCGCCGAAATGGCGGTGACCCTCTTGATCGCCCTGGCGCTGGTGTTCTTCGTGCTCCGCCCGCTGCTGAAGCGTGTGCTGGCCCCCGAGGCCAAACCGCTCGCCCTGCCCGCCAGCGCCGAACTCGGTGCGCCCGGCTCGCATGGCCCCGGCGATTTCGGCTCCTCCAACGCCATGGTCTCGACGCTCCCCAACCTCAACGGCGCCTACGTCGAGGAAGAGGAACAGCCCCGCAAGGCCCGCGTCCCCGCCTGGATGAACAGCGCCAAGGCGATGGGCGAGACCCAGGCCAATACCCTCAAGACCGTCGGCGAACTGGTCGACGAAAACCCCAAGCAGGCCGCGCTGATCGTGCGCGACTGGCTGGCGAGCGCCACGTGAGGATGAACTAGATGGCCGCCGCAGCCGCAGCACTCGACCAGACCGCCGACCAGGTACTGAGCAAGCAGCTCGTCGTCGGCACCAATGCCAGCCAGCGCGCCCTCTCCGGCGACGAAAAGGCTGCCGTGCTGCTGCTGGCGCTCGGCCCGGACTTCGGCAAGCCGATCCTCGAAGAGCTCGACGAGATGGAAATCCGCCAGCTGTCGCGCGCCATGGTCAAGCTCGGCCCGATCACCCCGGAGATGCTGGATTCGCTGCTGATCGAGTTCGTCACCCGTGTCTCGTCGAACGGTACCATCGCCGGCAACTCCGACACCACCGAGCGGCTGCTGCTGAGCTTCCTGCCGCAGGATCGTGTCGACTCGATCATGGAAGAAATCCGCGGTCCGGCCGGCCGCAACATGTGGGAAAAGCTCAGCAACGTTCAGGAAGACATTCTCGCCAGCTACCTGAAGAACGAGTACCCGCAGACCATCGCCGTGGTGCTGTCGAAGATCGCCACCGACCACTCCGGCAAGGTGCTCGCCGCCCTCCCCGAGGAACTGGCGATGGAAGTGGTGCAGCGCATGCTGGCGCTCGATCCGGTGCAGAAGGAAATCCTCGAGAAGATCGAGACCACGCTCCGCACCGAATTCATGTCGACCCTCAGCCACACCAAGCGGCGCGACAGCCACGAGCAGATGGCCGAGATCTTCAACTCCTTCGACCGTCAGACCGAGGCGCGCTTCATCACTACCCTCGAGGAGCGCGACCGCGACGGCGCCGACCGCATCAAGGCGCTGATGTTCACCTTCGAAGACCTGGCGCGGCTGGAATCCTCGGCGATCCAGACCCTGGTCCAGAAGATGGACAAGAAAGAACTCGGCCTTGCGCTCAAGGGCGCCAACGACACCGTCAAGGAAGTGTTCTTCGCCAACATGTCGGCCCGTGCCGGCAAGATGCTGAAGGACGACATGGAGGCCATGGGCCCGGTCCGTCTGAAGGACGTGGACGAGGCGCAGGGCCGCATGGTCGCCACTGCCAAGGACCTCGCCGCCAAGGGCGAGATCATCATCACCAAGGGCAAGGCCGATGAGGAGATGATCGGCTGATGAGCGCCGCCCCCGCCAAGTTCACCTTCGACCTCGACCTCGGCCGCCGCCAGGAGCGCAACTCGCTGGTCACCGAGACGGCGATGGCCAGCCTGCTCGAGGAAGCCCGTCGCGAGGGCCGCGAAGCCGGCCTCGCCGAGGGCGAGCGCAATGCCGTCGCCCGCGCCGCCATGGCCGAGTCCGCCGCCGCCGAGTCGCTCGCCGTGCGTGTCGCCGCCATGGCCGCCAGCATGGACGACGCGCGCAAGCAGACCATCGCCGAAGGCGTCGAGCTGTCGTTGTCGATCGCGCGAAAGCTCGCCGGCGGCCTGATCGCCCGCGAGCCCACGGTCGAGATCGAGCAACTGGTCACCGAGTGCATGGCGACGCTCGACGGCGTGCCGCACCTCGTCATCCGCTGCGATCCGGCGCTTGCCGAGTCGGTCCGCGACATCGCGACATCAAAGATGACCACCTCCGGCTTCACCGGCCGTCTCGTCGTCCTCGGCGACCCCGACATCGCCATCGGCGATGCCCGCATCGAGTGGGCCGATGGTGGCGTGGTCCGCGATATCCGCAAGCTGAGCGCCGAGATCGACGCTCGCATCGCCAACTACTTTGCCGCACGCGGCATCCGCTTGAACGAGGAGACCGAGCAATGAGCACCGGCGATACCGGGGTCACCTTCGAGGAAATGGCCGCTCCCGGCCGCGAGGGCTACACCCCGCCCGGCGAGAAGACCGCCGCCGACCTCGAAGCCGTATTCGACGTCCCCGTCCGCATCTCCGTCGTGCTCGGCCGTGCCAAGGTGCCGGTGGCGAGCCTGCTCAAGATGGATGTCGGCACCGTGGTCGAGCTCGACCGCCAGGTCGGCGAAGCCGTCGAAATCTACGTCAATGACCGCCTCGTCGCGCGCGGCGAAATCGTCCTCGTCGAGAACCGTCTCGGCGTCACCATGACCGAAATCATCAAGGCCACCTGACCATGCGGCTCCTTATCGTCGGCGCTCTCGAAGGCCAGCTCACCACCGCTACCAAGCTCGCCATGGATGGCGGCGCCAAGGTCGCCCACGCCCCCTCGATCGAGATTGCGCTCGCTTCGCTTCGCGCCGGCCGCGGCGCCGACCTGCTGTTGGTCGACGTGATGATGGACATCGCCGGCCTCATCGCCGGACTCGATGGCGAGCGCATCGTCATCCCGGTGGTCGCCTGCGGCACCGAGAGCAATGCCGCCGCCGCGGTGAACGCCATCCGCGCCGGCGCCAAGGAATACATCCCGCTGCCGCCCGACGCCGAGCTGATCGCCGCCGTCATCGCCGCCGTCGCCCGCGAAAGCTCCGACTTCCTGTTCCGCGACCCGGTGATGGCCCGCGTGGTGAAGCTCGCCGAGCAGGTCGCCCCGTCCGAGGCCTCGGTGCTGATCACCGGCGAGAGCGGCACCGGCAAGGAAGTGATGGCCAAGTACCTTCACTCCCGTTCGAAGCGCGCCAGCCGCCCGTTCATCTCGATCAACTGCGCCGCCATCCCCGAGGCGCTGCTCGAGAGCGAATTGTTCGGCCACGAGAAGGGCGCTTTCACCGGCGCCGTCGCCCGCCGCATCGGCAAGTTCGAGGAAGCCTCGGGCGGCACGCTGCTGCTCGACGAAATCAGCGAAATGGACGTGCGCCTGCAGGCCAAGCTCCTCCGCGCCATCCAGGAGCGGCTGATCGATCGCGTCGGCGGCACCAAGCCTGTGCCGGTCGATATCCGCATCATCGCCACCTCCAACCGCAACCTCGGCGAAGCGGTGAAGGAAGGCAGCTTCCGCGAGGACCTGCTGTTCCGCCTCAACGTGGTGAACCTCAAGCTCCCGGCCCTGCGTGAGCGTCCCGGTGACACCGCCGCGCTCGCCGACCACTTCGTCGACAAATACGCCAAGGCCAACGGCCTCGGCCGCCGCGTGCTCTCGACTGAAGCCCGCGACGCCCTGCTGCGTGCCCCCTGGCCCGGCAACGTCCGCGAACTCGAGAACACGCTGCACCGCGCTGTGCTGCTCTCGGGCGGCGAGATCATCGGCCCCGACGCCATCTCGATGCCCGACGGCACCGGCCTCAGCGAAGTCGTCGCCATGGCCTCGCTCGCCGGCCAGGCCGCCCAGACCGCCGAGACCATCTCGCGCACCATGGTCGGCCGCACCGTCGCCGACGTCGAGCGCGACCTGATCCTCGACACCCTCGACCACGTACTGGGCAACCGCACTCACGCTGCCAACATCCTCGGCATCTCGATCCGCACGCTCCGCAACAAGCTCAACCAGTACGCCGACGAAGGCGTCGCCGTGCCGGGCCCGGGCGAACAGCGGAACTCGGCGGCTTGAAGCACTTGGCCCACCTCCCGCACCTCTTCACCTCCCCCCTTGTGGGGGAGGCCGGGAGGGGGCCGTCTCTCTCAGTAGCACTCTCGTCGGAGCCCACTCGTGGCTGATCTCTCCGCCCCCGGCCCCTCCGGCCTGAAGCTCCCGACCTTCTCGCTGCAGGGGCTGATGAAGTCGCTCGGCACGTCCGAGATCGGCCTCGCCGCCGGTGTGATGGGGATCATTCTCGTCCTCATCGTGCCGCTGCCGCCGCTGCTGCTCGACCTGCTGCTGGCCATCTCGATCGTCTTCTCGGTGCTGATCCTGATGACGGCGCTGTTCATCCAGACGCCGCTCGAGTTCTCGTCCTTTCCGACAGTGCTGCTGATCTCGGCTCTGCTCCGCCTGGCGCTGAACCTCGCCACCACCCGCCTGATCCTGTCGGAGGGGCATAACGGCACCGCCGCGGCCGGCCATGTCATCGAGGCGTTCGGCCAGTTCGTCACGCGCGGCAACTTCATCATCGGCGTCGTCGTCTTCGCCATCCTGCTGATCGTCAACTTCATCGTCATCACCAAGGGTTCGGGCCGCATCGCCGAAGTCGCTGCCCGCTTCAACCTCGACGCCATGCCCGGCAAGCAGATGGCCATCGACGCCGATCTGTCAGCCGGCCTGATCGACGAGGCCACCGCCAGGAAGCGCCGCGAAAACCTCGAGGCCGAAAGCTCCTTCTTCGGCAACATGGACGGTGCGTCCAAGTTCGTGCGCGGCGATGCCATTGCCGGCCTGCTGATCACCTTCATCAACATCATCGCCGGCATGATCATCGGCATGATGCAGGAAGGCCTGAGCTTCCAGGAGGCCGGCGGCGTCTACACCCTGCTCACCATCGGTGACGGCCTCGTCAGCCAGATCCCCGCCCTCATCGTTTCCACCGCTGCCGGTATCCTGGTGTCGAAATCCGGCATCACCGGCTCGGCTGACAAGGCGCTGGTCACCCAGTTCACCCACTATCCCAAGGCCCTCGGCATGTCCGCCGCCGTCATCGGCGGCCTCGCCCTGCTGCCGGGCATGCCGATCATCCCGTTCCTCGCCCTCGCCGGTGGCGTCGGCTGGCTCGCCTTCAAGTCGGGCAAGCGCAAAGCCGCAACCGCCGACCGCGCCATCGTCGAGGCCGCCATGGAGCAGGCCCAGGCCGGCGGCAGCCCGATGTCCCAGGAGGCGCCGATCTCGGACAGCCTCAAGATCGACGAACTCAAGCTCGAGCTCGGCTACGGTCTGCTGTCACTGGTGAAGGAAGACGACACCGGTACCGATCGGCTCACCGAGCAGATCAAGGCGCTCCGCCGGCAGCTCGCGACGGAACTCGGCTTCATCATGCCGCCGGTCCGCATCCTCGACAACATGCAGCTCGAGCCGAACGACTACAAGGTCAAGATCAAGGAGGTCGACGCCGGCCGCGGCCAGATCTTCGCGCACCAGCTGATGGTGATGGATCCGATGGGCAAGGAGATCAACCTGCCCGGCGTCCACACCACCGAGCCGACCTTCGGCCTGCCCGCCACCTGGATCGAGCCCGCCCTGCGCGACGAAGCCGAACTCCGCGGCTACTCGATCATCGATCCCTCGACGGTAATCTCCACGCACCTCACCGAGGTGCTGAAGGCCAACGTTTCCGACCTCCTCAGCTACGCCAACGTCCAGTCCCTGCTCGCCGGCCTGTCCAAGGACCAGCAGAAGCTGGTCGAAGACATCATCCCCAGCCAGATCTCGGTGTCCGGCGTGCAGCGCGTGCTGCAGACCCTGCTCATCGAGCGCATCTCGATCCGCGACCTGCCGACCATCCTCGAAGGCATCGCCGAGATCGCCGGCCCCGGCCGTACCGCCCAGACCATCGCCGAGCACGTGCGTTCCCGCTTGGCGCGTCAGCTGTGCGCCGCCAATCTCGGGCCGGATGGCAACCTGCCGCTGCTCACCCTGTCGCCGCAGTGGGAGCGCGATTTCGCCGAGGCGCTGGTCGGCGACGGCAACGACCGTCACCTCGCCATGGCCCCCTCGCGCCTGCAGCAGTTCATCGTCGGCATCCAGCAGGGTTTTGAGAACGCCGCCCAGATGGGCGAAATCCCCGTCCTCATCACCAGCCCCACCATCCGCCCCCACGTCCGCGCCATCATCGAACGCTTCCGCCCGCAGACCGTGGTGATGAGCCAGAACGAAGTCCACCCGCGGGTGCGGCTGAAGACGATCGGGAGCGTTTGATCCTTGACGAATATACGGAGCATCCGTATATGCTGCATACCGTAGTTGAGACACCGAGCTTCATTTCTGCGGCGAAGTCGGCCGGCATGACCGACGAAGTTCGCGGCAGGGTTGTCATCGCAGTCGGCGACGATCCAGAGCTTGGCGACCTGATCGAGGGTACCGGAGGTTTCCGCAAGTTTCGGTTTGCGCGGCCGGGCGGCGGCAAGAGCGGCGGCTTTCGGGTGGTGTCGTACTTCCACTCGCCGGCCATACCGGTGTTCCTGATCACTGTATTCGCCAAGAACCAGCAGGCGAACCTGACCCGGAAAGAGCGGAACGACCTCGCCAGGCTATCGGCGATCCTCGTGGAAACCTACAAGGCGAAGGAGAGAACCAGATGAGCAAGAGCGCATTCGATCAGATCGCCGCCGGGATGAACGACGCCATCGCCTACGCCAAGGGACAGACGGAGGGGGCGGAGACCCACATTCCCCAAGAGGTCGACCTGAGAGCCATCCGCAAGCGCCTGAACCTGAGCCAGCCCGCCTTCGCCAAACGGTTCGGCTTCAGCGTCGGCCGCATTCGCGATTGGGAGCAGCAAAGGACGCCGATGGACACCTCGTCACGGGTCTTGCTCACCGTGATCGAACGTGAGCCCGAAGCAGTCGAACGCGCGCTGTCTATGAAGAAGGCCGGCTGAGGCCGTCCCACACCGCCACGACCGCCCACCCCAGCCCCAGCATCAGCACCGGCGTGTACAGCGCGCCCCAGTAGTAGTTGAACGGCTTCCCCACCGCCGCGAACAGTACGACGAACACCACCGCCGTCGCCAGCGCCAGCGTGCCCTTTCGCCAGGCCCAGAGCCCCAGCAGCCCGAGCGGCAGCAGCACCGCCGGCAGCCACAGCGGTCCGAGACTCCACAGCCCGTTGAACCCTGCCGTGGCCAGTACGAAACCCAGCCCGCCGAACTGCAGCCAGCCGTCGCCATAGGCGCGGTCCATCGGCCCGAGCTGCTGGCTCACCATCCACCAGTGCCAGCCGAAATACGCGGCGTATGCGACGAGCCCGAAGACCCACAGCCGCATCTCGTCCCAGCGCTTTTCGCGTAAGGCCAGCACGGCGCAGATCACCACATACGGCGCCGCCAGCTCGCGCAAGAACAGCGCCAGCAGGGCCGCAACCAGCCCAAGCACCCGCCAGCCATTGCCGTACGCCGCAACCGACACAAGGATCAACGTCCCCGCCGCAACCTCCGAGAACACCACGCTCGACGGCGCCACGATCCCGCCGAGGCTCACCCCCACCGCCAGCATCGACAGCACGGCCACCGCCGGCCCGCCATCCTCGCGCATCATGCGATAGACCAGCAGCATGCCCACCAGCGCCAGTACCGCCAGCAGCCCCTGCCCCCATCCATCAGGCAATGCTGCCAGCAGCATCGGCCAGGCCGGCGTGCGCCAGTTGAACACCGAGCGCGTGCCATAGCCGTCGGCCACCAGCACCTCATGCGCTGCGGTGTAATAGTCCGCTCCGCCGCGCATCCGCTCGATGATCCGCTGATAACTGACGAGGTCACCCTCCGGCGCCACCGCCGTCGCCGCATCCGCCGGCACCACCGGCGGCCGCCCCAGAGCCACCACCAGCAGCAACATCACAGCGGCCGCGATCAGTCCCAGCACGAGCCAGGCCAGCGGTCGCGGCAATTCGGCCAATCGCGTACGCATCGCGCTCAGGATGTCCCCACCAACTCCCCGAACAATGCCGCCCCGCCGTTAATTTTCCCCGCTGGCGCCCGGAACCGCGGCGCGGCAGAGTGCATTTGGTCCCCGCGTCACCTCGCGAGCCCAGATGAAGCTCTTCCGCTGCGACCATTGCGGTCACCTGCTCTACTTCGAGAACACCCGCTGCGAACGCTGCGGCCGGGCCCTCGGCTATGGGCCCCTCACCAACAACCTGTTCTCGCTCGATGGCGGCCCCGGCATCTGGATGGCCCCGGCCTTCTTCAACCGCTCGTTCGTCTACTGCGCCAATGCCGAGCACGGCGCCTGCAACTGGCTGCTGCTGCATGCCCCAGGCGCTGATCCCTACTGCCTCGCCTGCCGGCACAACGCCCTGATCCCCGACATCCAGAACCCGGTCGATCTCGGCCGCTGGCAGGTGATCGAGCGCGCCAAGAAGCGGCTGATCTATTCGCTGCTTCGCCTGCACCTGCCGCTCGCCACCCGCAACGAGGACCCGGTGCACGGCCTGAGCTTCCAGTTCCTCAACGAGGAAATCTCGCGCGCCCCGGTGCTTACCGGGCACGACAGCGGCATCATCACGCTGGCGCTGAAGGAAGCCGACGACGCGGCGCGCGAGTACCGCCGCACCCAGTTCAACGAACCCTACCGCACGCTGCTCGGCCATTTCCGCCACGAAATCGGCCACTACTACTGGGACGTGCTGGTCGCCGAGCGCCCGGCGCACGAGGAGTTCCGCGCCCTGTTCGGCGACGAGTCCGCCGACTACGAGAGCGCCCTGCAAGCCCACTACGCCAACGGCGCCCCAACCGGCTGGCAACAGAACTACATCTCGGCCTACGCCACCTCCCACCCCTGGGAGGACTTCGCCGAGACCTTCGCCCACTACCTGCATCTGGTCGACACCACCGAGATGGCCGCCTCCTTCGGCGTCAACCTCCGCCCCGCCGTCGACAAGACCGGTGAACTCACCGCCCGGCTCGACTACGACCCCTACGGCAACGCCGATATCGACGAGCTGATCGAGAACTGGATCCCGCTGGCGTCGCTGATGAACAACCTCAACCGCGCCGTCGGCCAGCACGACGCCTACCCCTTCGTCCTCACGCCCGAAGTCATCGCCAAACTCGGCTACGTCGCCCGCCTGGTACACGAAGCCGGCGCCGTCCAGTGGACCGTCCCCAGCCCCGCCGGCCCGATCCCCATCAACGTCCCCACCGGCTCCTCAGAGCTGCCCCGCAGCTGAGGCTGGAGCCGCCGGCGCCGATGTGATCTCTATCCAGCATGCCCGACCAGATCACCCTCCTCACCGTCCCTGTCTTCTCCACCCTCTGCAATGCCGCCTTCGCGCTCCGTCGCGAGGTCTTCGTCATCGAGCAGCAGATCCCCGAGGCTGAGGAGTTCGACGCCGACGACCTCATCGCCACTCACGTAGTGGCCATCACCGCCGGCAACGTCGTCGGCACGCTGCGCATCATCTGGACATCGGAGCACGTGAAGATCGGCCGGGTGGTCGTCGCCCAACTCTGGCGCGGCAAGGGCATCTCGACGACCCTCCTCCGCCACGCCATGGACCTCGCCCGCGAAAAGGGCGAAACGCGCTTCTACCTCACCGCCCAGCACGACAAGCTCGGCGTCTACGAAAAGCTCGGCTTCGTGGCCTTCGGCGAGCCCTTCGACGACGGTTCCGGCATCCTCCACCTCAAGATGAAGACTTACTGAGCCGTTACCGGATTAATTCAATCTTTACCGGTTAACCCGGGAAGCCGGGCGCTTCCCTCAATTCTCCGCTACCTTCATGGATGTGGGGCGCCTCGCCGCCCCCTCGGGCACTTTCGCCGAAGGGCAAAGTGCTCCGAACATAGAGATTGACGCGCTTCGAACCGGAAAAGTCTGCAACTTTTCCTGAAGCGCTCTGCAGAACGCTGGGAGGCGTGGAAGGCCGGACCTCGGAAAACGGGGCCGGCCTTTGATTTTTGTCGGCGTCAGGCCAGCCGCTTCACCCAGGCCGAGACCTCGTCGCCGCTGCTCATGTCCACCTGGAAAATCCCGTCAATCATGAAGCTCGGCGACACGTGGATGCCGTTCTGCCGGGCGTAGCGGGCGTCCCAGCGCGTCGATTTGTCGAGCAGCGGCTCGTCGAACGCCTCCATCAGGCTCAGCCCGGTATAGCCCTCGATCCGCCGGATCAGGTCGTTCGGCGTCGCATCGCGGTTCGGTCCGGTGGCGTGCCGTTCGAACTCGAACTCGTCGCGATGGTCGTACACCGCCTGCATCACCCGCTTCGCCGCTTCCTTGCCTTCCGGCAGGCTCGCCGCGGCATAGATCGCCCGCACGATCACCGGCGAGAACATGTGCCAGGGCTGCGAGTGGAGCCGGATCTTCACCGTCACCTTGTCCTCGCCCGCCGCGGCCAGCAGCTGCTCGATCTTGCCGAAGGCCTTGCCCGAGTAGGGACAGGTCGGCTCGAGGAACAGCTCGAACTCCCGCGGCCCATGTCCCCACACCAGCGGATCAACCCGGAAATCAGCCACGGCAACACCTCTCTCAAATCGAGGCGCCAAGCTAACCGACTCGCGAGGTCGGGCTATCGGAAAATGGTTGAAGGACGCGGGGCGCCAACCTGTGAACAGACTAGGCGAGGATATCGATCCCGGCCTTGCTCATCTCGTCGGCGCGGCGCGCCACCTTGGCCAGAGCCGCGAACTGGTCCTGGTTGATCATCATGTCGACCATCTCGGCCGCGACATCGATCCCCTGCCCTTCGGGCGTACCGGCCGTTGCGCGGGTGATGTTGGAGGCGTTGCGTTCAAGCCGTGTGGCAGCGGCATTCATGCCGGCGGCAGCGATCGACAGAGCGGACACGGGGACGAACTCCTGTTGCGCACGCTGTTGTCGCACGCCCAACGCCAGCGCCCGGTAAACGATTTGCCCCAATTTTGATCGAGTTGGACGGGGCGCGAGATCGTCGAAGACGGGGTAAACACCTGCTTCTAGGAGCAAGCCCCAAGCACGAAAGGCCCGCTCCGGCGGGCCTTTTCATCGTTTGATGGCAGTCGGCCTCAACGGCGAATGTGCCTGAGGCGGCCGATCTCGTCGTACTCCGCCTGCTCGGTCTTGGCTTCCGCAGCGGCCTCGCGACCGTGCTCGCGCTGGTCCAGCAGTTCGACCTTCTTGAGGTCTTCCACTGCTTCCGCGAGGGCGTCCTGCGCTGCCTCGAGATTGCCCTTCATGTCGTTGGCCGAGGCCAGCAGGTTGTCCCTGCGGGCGATCGCCGCCTTGGCGAAGGTGGAATAGGCGAAATGCGCGATATCCGAGATGCCGGTCTTCTGCTGCTCGATTTCGATCT
>JAESFN010001161.1_pt1 | contig 13584 bp, 11 predicted proteins | sample 9269411 | NCBI WGS metagenome assembly JAESFN01 (sample SAMN14505399, study PRJNA617100) | algae metagenome | isolation source: Iphinoe sp. HA4291-MV1 and co-occurring heterotrophs from trail next to... | place: USA: Maunawili Falls, Hawaii | collected 2009-07-25
GACGCGAATCAGGTCGCCCGAACGCCGTCCGCGAAACCGTCCGTTAAGGCTCTGGCGGGCATGGTCCCCGGAGTCCCATTCGTACGGTATCGAGCGTGATGACGCGACATCGGCGGAAGTCGCCTTTCAGCTGGCTTTGGCTGCCGCTGGTCGCCATCCTGTTCCTGACCTATTTCGGCTATCACGCCTTCAACGGCTCGTACGGCCTGTGGTCGCAGGAGAGCCTCGATGCAGAGGCCGAGACGCTGAGGACCCAACTCGAGGCACTGAAAACACAGCGGGCGGAGATCGAGCGCCGGGTTGCATTTCTGCGGCCGGACAGCCTCGACGCAGACGTGATCGACACCGAGGCGCGGATGTCGCTAAACCTGCTGAGGCCAGATGAAGTGGTGATCTCTTTCGGTGCAGTGCAGCATAAACCTTAGACGCACCGCAACATCGTTCTCCCATGACGTTTGAGCATACTTGCCCTGCAGGAAAGACGGACCTGCAGTTCTTGGATTGACTCGCACCTTCGGGTAACGTCGCCTCAAAGATAACGGGAAAACCGCCAGGGAGACGGGAATGGCAAAAGCCGCACGGAAAGCCGAGAAACCGACTCCCGTAGCGGTGACCGCCAGTCGATCGCGACCGACGGTGGTTCCGAGCCCGAAGACCGAGGTCGCCGACCTCTCGCGCGAGGACGAACTCCGCGCCTACGAGACGATGCTGCTGATCCGGCGCTTCGAGGAGCGCGCGGGCCAGATGTACGGCATGGGGCTGATCGGCGGGTTCTGCCATCTCTATATCGGCCAGGAAGCCGTGGTCGTCGGCATGCAAATGGCGATCGGCGATGGCGACCAGGTGATCACCGGCTATCGCGACCACGGCCACATGCTCGCCTGCGGGATGGAAGCGCGCGGCGTGATGGCGGAACTGACCGGCCGCCGCACCGGCTACTCCCACGGCAAGGGCGGGTCGATGCACATGTTCTCGCGGGAGAGGAATTTCTTCGGCGGCCACGGCATCGTCGCGGCCCAGGTGCCGCTTGGCACGGGCCTCGCCTTCGCCAACCGCTACCGCAAGAACGACCGGGTCTGCCTCACCTATTTCGGCGACGGCGCGGCCAACCAGGGCCAGGTCTACGAGAGCTTCAACATGGCGAAGCTCTGGAAGCTGCCGGTGATCTACATCATCGAGAACAACCGCTACGCCATGGGCACGTCGGTGCACCGCGCCACGGCGCAGACCGACCTGTCGAAGCGCGGCGCCTCGTTCGACATCCCCGGCGAGCAGGTCGACGGGATGGACGTCCGCGCCGTCAAGGCCGCCGCCGACCGGGTGGTGGCGTGGTGCCGGGCCGGCAACGGACCCTATATCCTCGAGATGCTGACCTACCGCTATCGCGGGCACTCGATGTCGGATCCGGCCAAGTACCGGACGCGCGAGGAGGTCAACAAGGTTCGGGACGAGCACGATCCGATCGAACTGGTGCGGAAGCGCATCCTCGACCTCGGCCACGGAACCGAGGACGACCTCAAGCAGATCGAGAAGCGGGTGCGGGATGTGGTGACGGACGCGGCGGATTTCGCCACGACCAGCCCCGAGCCCGACGCCGCAGAGCTCTGGACCGACATCTACCGCTGAGGCCGATTCCGATGAGACCGGCTCGCGGCATCGGATTGCGGACGGCCCCACGGAACGGAACGCCGGCGGATGCCGGCGCCTCGTCGTCAACGACTTCCAGAATTTCGAGATCCGAGTAGATCGATGGCAATCAACATCCTCATGCCGGCCCTGTCTCCCACCATGGAGGAGGGCAAACTCGCCAAGTGGCTGAAGCGCGAGGGCGATGCCGTTAAGCCCGGCGACGTCATCGCCGAGATCGAGACCGACAAGGCGACCATGGAGGTCGAGGCGGTCGACGAGGGGGTGCTCGCGCGCATCCTGGTCCCCGAGGGCACCGAGAACGTGAAGGTGAACGCCCCGATCGCCGTGCTCGGCGTCGAGGGCGAGGACGATGTCGGCGAGGCCGCCCCGGTGGCCGGCGCGGCGCCGTCCGAGGCTCCCGAGCCGGTGGCGAAGGCTCCGGCTCCGGCGGCCGAGGCGCCCCCGGCGCAGGCACCGGTCGCCGCAGCGCCGCGCACGGCCGCAGCCAGCGACCCGGACCTGCCGGCGGGCACCGAGACGAGCGTGATGACGGTGCGCGAGGCGCTCCGTGACGCGATGGCCGAGGAGATGCGCCGCGACGGCGATGTCTTCGTGATGGGCGAGGAGGTCGCCGAGTATCAGGGCGCCTACAAGGTGACGCAGGGCCTGCTCGACGAATTCGGGGCCGATCGCGTCATCGACACCCCGATCACCGAACATGGCTTCGCCGGCCTCGGGGTCGGGGCGGCGCTCGCCGGCCTCAAGCCGATCGTTGAGTTCATGACCTTCAATTTCGCCATGCAGGCGATCGACCAGATCGTCAACTCGGCGGCGAAGACCCTCTACATGTCCGGCGGCCAGATGGGCTGCCCGATCGTCTTCCGCGGGCCGAACGGCGCTGCTGCCCGCGTCGCCGCCCAGCACAGCCAGGACTATTCCGCCTGGTACAGCCAGGTGCCCGGGCTGAAGGTGGTGCAGCCCTATACCGCTGCGGACGCCAAGGGCCTGCTCAAGGCGGCGATCCGTGACCCGAACCCGGTGATCTTCCTCGAGAACGAGATCCTCTACGGCCAGTCCTTCGAGGTGCCGAAGCTCGACGATTTCGTCCTGCCGATCGGCAAGGCGAGGATCGCCCGGCCCGGCAAGGACGTGACGATCGTCTCCTTCGGGATCGGGATGACGTACGCGCTGAAGGCGGCCGCGGAACTCGAGACGCTCGGCATCGACGCCGAGGTGATCGACCTCCGCACGCTTCGTCCGCTCGACCTCGACACGGTGGTCGAGTCGATCCGGAAGACCAACCGCTGCATCACGGTCGAGGAGGCCTGGCCGGTCAATTCGATCGGGAGCTACATTGCCTCGGAGATCATGAGCCGGGCATTCGACTTCCTCGACGCACCGGTGATGAAAGTCACGGGCAAGGACGTTCCGATGCCCTATGCTGCGAACCTCGAGAAGCTGGCCCTGCCGTCGGTCGCCGAGGTGATCGAAGCGGCCAAGGCCGCAACCTATCGATAGGAGGACGCGATGGCTGACGAGACGATCATCGAAAAGGCGATGGCGCTGCTTCCCGGTGCCGGTGCGAAGAAGAAGCGGGCAAGCGCCAGCGAGGCGCGGAACAAGCAGCTCGGCGCGATCCAGAAGAAGCTCGCCGCGCTGTCGAAGAACGTCGAGAAGCTCGCCGCCACGATCGCCGCGGATGCGGAGAAGGCGGTGGGATCGGTGACCGGCAAGAAGAAGCCGGCGGCGAAGAAGCCGACGGCCGCGAAGCCGGCTGCGAAGAAGGCGCCGGCCAAGAAGCCCGCGGCCAAGGCGGCGCCGGCGAAGAAGCCTGCTGCCGCCGGTAAGAAGTCCGGGAAGGGCTAGGCCGCCTGGCGCTTCGCTGTGGCAGGGCTGCGGCGGCACCTGCCGGCGGAGCGATGGCGGCGAAGGCGAGTGTGCACAGCGATGGCCGAGCCAGCCAGGAAACCAGCGACCTACGCCGACGTGCTGGCGGCTCCGCCCGACGTCGTGGCGGAGATCATCGACGGCGTACTGGAAACCCATCCCCGGCCGTCGCCCCGGCATGGGGTAGCGGCCTCTTCGCTTGGGGCCGATTTGACCGGGGCTTACCAGAAGGGTCGTGGCGGGCCCGGTGGCTGGATATTCGCAGTCGAGCCCGAACTCCATCTGGGGCCGCACGTCCTTGTGCCTGACATTGCCGGCTGGCGGCGCGAGCGTCTGTCCGTGGAGCCGGACGCCGCGTACATCGATGTCGCGCCGGATTGGGTCTGCGAAGTGCTCTCCGCCTCGACCCATCGTCGTGACCGTGGTGCCAAGCGCCGGATCTACGGAGAGGAGGGGGTGCGGCACCTCTGGCTGCTCGATCCCCGCCTTCAGGAACTGGAGGCGTTCTTTCGGGTCGATCAGGTCTGGCAGCTGATCGGGACCTGGGGTTCCGACGATACCGCGAGCATCCCGCCCTTCGATGCGATCACGATTTCCCTTGCCGACCTTTGGCCGCTCGACCGGCCGCTCGGGTTCCAGGAGAGCCCGCAGCACCTCTTTGCTGGAGACCGATAGATGCCGATCAACATCCTGATGCCCGCGCTCTCGCCGACGATGGAGGTGGGGAACCTCGCCAAGTGGCTGAAGAAGGAGGGCGATGCGGTCAAGGCGGGGGATGTGATCGCCGAGATCGAGACCGACAAGGCGACGATGGAGGTCGAGGCGGTCGACGAGGGGCGGATCGGCAAGATCCTCGTGCCCGAGGGCACGCAGGAGGTGAAGGTCAACGCGCCGATCGCGATCCTCCTCGAGGAGGGCGAGGACGCGAGCGCGCTCTCGGGTGCTTCTCCTGCCGCACCGAAGAGCGAGCCCGCCCCGGCGCCGAAGGCGGAGGCAAAGCCCGCCGCGGCGCCTGCCGCATCTGCGCCGGCAGCCAAGGCGAACGGCAATGGCGGGGCGCGCGTCTTCGCCTCGCCGCTTGCCCGGCGCCTCGCGCGGGAAGGGGGGATCGACCTCGCCGCGCTCGCCGGGTCGGGCCCGCATGGCCGCGTGGTAAAGGCCGACATCGACGCGCTGAAGTCCGGCGCCGCTCCGGCGAAGAAGGCTCCCGCCCCGGCACCGGCGGCAGCCCCGGCCGCGGCCGCTCCGGCGTCGCCGGCACTCGCCACCGGCATGGCCGACGCACAGATCCTCAAGCTGTTCGAGGAGGGGAGCTACGACATCGTTCCGCACGACAACGTGCGGAAGATCATCGCCAAGCGGCTGGTCGAGGCGAAGCAGACCATCCCGCATTTCTATCTCACGCTCGATTGCGAGATCGACGCGCTGCTGGCGCTCCGCTCCGACATCAATGGCGCGGCGCCGATCGACAAGGAGAAGAACCCGGCCTGGAAGGTCTCGGTCAACGACATGGTGATCAAGGCGCTGGCGATGTCGCTGATGCGGGTGCCGGATGCCAACGTCACCTGGACCGAGGGCGGCATGCTCCGCCACAAGCACGCCGATATCGGCGTCGCGGTGTCGATCCCTGGCGGCCTGATCACCCCGGTGGTGCGCCATGCCGACGAGAAGCGCCTGTCGGACATCTCGAACGAGATGAAGGACCTCGCCGCCCGTGCCCGACTGCGGAAGCTTGCCCCTCAGGAATACCAGGGCGGCAGTTCGGCGGTGTCCAATCTCGGCATGTTCGGGGTCAAGGACTTCGCCGCCGTGATCAACCCCCCGCATGCGACCATCCTTGCGGTCGGAGCGGGTGAGGAACGGGCGGTGGTGCGCAAAGGCAAGATCGAGGTGGCGACGGTGATGACCGTGACGCTCTCGACCGACCATCGCGCCGTCGACGGCGCGCTCGGTGCGCAACTGCTCTCCGCCTTCAAGACACTGATCGAGAAGCCGGCGGGGATGTTGGCCTGACATCAGCGGGGCTGGTGGCTCCGCTGCCTGGCAAGGTAACGCTGGCAAACCTGGCGACGCGGGAGGAACCCCGCACCGTAGATGGCGTTCCCTTGGGGTCGCGGAATCGCGACGGTGAACCCCGAGGCGGAACCTTCATGACCATCGACCTGCAGACCCCCAAGCCCGGCCCTGACCCGGATCGCGGCCCGACCGAGCCGCATCCACAGCCGCCGCGGCCGGGAGACCCCGTTCCCGCGCCGCCGGATCAGCCCGACACATCGCCTCCGGCTGAGCCGGTGCGCAACCCGCCGATGTTTGCGGCGTAAGCCGTGCGAGGCTCGCCGCTCGCGGGCCTCTTTGCCTCAGGCGAAGACGAAGTCGGTGTCGCTGATCTTGCTGAGCTTCAGGTGGTCGAGGAGGACCGAGCCGTGGTCGGTGGCGATGAGGACGCCGGCCTTGGTGGCGGTCATGGCGGCCTGGATTTCGGCGTAGCCGGCGAAGAGCGCCTTGTCGAAGCGGATGACATCCTCGCCGGGCTTGAAGCCGATGATGCGGTCGCGACCGAAGTCGGCGGCGAAGACGAAGGTGTCCTTGCCCTTGCCGCCGATCAGCACGTCGTCGCCGGCGCCGCTGACCAGGAGGTCCTTGCCCTTGTCGCCCATCAGCTTGTTGTTGCCGGTGAAGGCGTAGAGCTGGTCGTTGCCGGCGCCGCCGCGGATCAGGTCGTTGCCGCCGCCGCCCTTCAGCACGTCGTCGCCCTTCGAGCCGAGCACCTTGTCGTTGCCGGCGCCGCCGACGGCGAGGTCGGCGCCGCCGCTGCCGACGATGGTGTCGCCCTGGTCGGTGACCGCGGGCTGGCCGGCGGGGCTCGTCGCGGCGCTGATCTCGTCGCCGGCCGCGGTGCCGACGATCAGCACGCCTTCGCCACTGCCGCCCTTGCCGACTGACATGCCGCGGTAGTCGACGGCGATGGTGGTGTCGGCCTCGGAGCGGTAGATGCCGTATTTCCAGTAGACGCCGTTGTCGTAGCCGATCGGCCCGCTGTAGCTGACGATCTTCTGGCCGTCGCGCCAGACCTCGATGAAGCCGGTGTCGTCGTTCCTGAAGCGAACGGTGATGTCGATGTCGTAGTAGCGGCCTCGCTCGATGTCGGCGGTGTCGAGGAAGAGCTCGCGGTAGTCGCCGGCGCCGGGCTCGCCGGAGCGGATGACGACGGCCATCCTCTCCTCGATCATCTCGATGGCAAAGGCCGGCTGGCTGATCCAGTCGTCGGCATGGAACTGGGCGAGGACCAGCCACGAGCCGTCGCCGCTCCGCCCGGTGGCGGTGTTGTCGGCGCCGGGCTCGATCATGAAGCCGTAGCTGACGTGGACGGTCTCGCCGGGCGCGTAGACGGTCTCGCCGCGGATCTCGGAGCGCTCGCTGGTGGGGCTGCCCTTGGCCCAGAAATCGTCGGGACGGACCTCGAAGCGGAAGGTGTCGTCACTGAACGCGAGGCTGTGGCCCTCGTTGCCGTTCTGCGTCGAGTAGCTCACCCCGTCCATCTCGAACCAGGATTCGCTCTCGGGGTTGAAATGGGTGACCAACGCCATGGCGACCGCGCGCAACAGTTTCGGATGCGCGATCGTGGCGTGGCCCTCGAAAGATTCCTTAAATAAAAGATCGGTCTATCGACTTAGATAAACGACGAATATGGAATAGATTGAAAGAGAATTTCAGTAAAAATGCAGGGCGGTCCGATCGGATTTGATTAAGGTTGTCGGAGAGTTGCTCTCGCACCGGATGAAAGGCCGGGCCCGGGTGTGGCGACGCCCGCTCAAACGGTGCGGATGTCGTGCGGAAAGGGTCGGGATGGGCGCTGCTAGCGGCTCGACGAACCGACGGTCGCCTTGCCGGCCGGTTGGTTGGCCAGCGACAGATAGAGGTCGCGGAAGCGCCGGATGGTCTCGTCGAGCTGGAAGCGCTCACGAAAGATTTCCTCGCCGCGGCGTCCCATGCGGTCGCGCTCGGCGGGATCCGCGACCAGCCGGGCCAGCGCCGCGGCAAGCGCGGCAGGGTCGCCCGGTCCGACCAGGATGCCGCTCTGTCCGTCCTCGACCATTTCCGGGATGGCGCCGACGTCGGAGGCGACCACCGGCAGGGCGGCCGACATCGCGTTGAGGATCGAGATCGGCTGGTTTTCGGCCTGCGACGGAAGAACGAGCAGGTCGGAGGTCTCGAGGAGCCGCGCCACCGCGGCCTCGTCCTGCCAGCCGGGGAAGGTCACCCGATCGGCAACGCCGAGGCGCCGCGCCTCGGCCTCGTAGTGGGGGAGGTCGCCATTGCCGGCAACGATCATGCGCCACGAGAGCCCCGCGAGCTCTGGTCGGGCGGCCGCCTCGAGCAGCGTCGGCACGCCCTTCCGGGTGCCGACCTCGCCGAGAAAGAGCATCGTCACCGGGGTATTCCCGGCCTTCGGCGGACGTGCGCCGGAGCGGGCGAGGGGGGCGACGCCGTTGGCGATCTCGGCCACCTTCGCCGGGTCCATGCCGAGCGTTTCGACGACGAACCTCCGCCAGTATGCGCTGAGCACGACGATGGTGTCGGCGCGGGCGAAAACGCCGCGGATCGCGGCCTGCTGGCGCGGCGTGACCGAGGCGTAGAAGCGGTCGTAGCCCGAGCCGTGGAGATGCAGGAGCGTCTTCTTGCCGAAGAGGCGCGCGGTGTGAACGTAGACCATCTTCCGCCAGGTGCTGCCGCGCCAGGCGAGGTTGACATGGACGATGTCGAAACGGTTGGCGATGCACCCCCAGAAGAAGCTCATATAGGCGCCGGCCCACTGCACCATGCGGACCGGAAGCGGACCCCGATCCGACGACGTGGTGAGCGCGGAGAGCGTGACGGGCGCGAACTCGGCGCGGGCGTCGTAGAACGACTTCATCAGGCGCTCGACGCCGCCCTTGCCGTCGAGCCCGCGCATGGTGGTCAGAAGCACTCGCGGCACCGAAAACCCCTCGCTTCGAGTGTAGATGGCAGCGCGGCGAGTAGATCGCGGCCGCACTCGAAACGGTCTAACCGTCCGCGATTTTTGCTAACCATGACCGTAAGTCGACCCGCCCGATCCGCCAAAAGGTCTAAATAAGGTCACACGGTCGTGTTAATAATAGACAAATTGAGGATATGTCAGCCGCCGGGTCTGCCGGCAATCATATCCGCGCGGCCCGGTCATAGATGCTGTGAGTCAGAGCAATGATCTTCCGCCTTTCTCGATCCACCCTGCTGATGACGTCCACAGCCCTGTTGCTTTCAGTCGGGGCGGACCAAGGGCTGCCGGTGCCGGGCATGGGCACGGCGGTGGCCCAGGAGCAATCCGACTCGGGCGGCTCCTATCTCGAGGACATCGTCAACCGGGCCCGCGAGCTGCTCGCTCCGGGCACCCAGCGCGATCCCGCGGCGGCGGCGGAACTGCTGACGGAAGCGGCGAAGGTCGGCAGCACCGAGGCGATGCTCGAGCTGTCGCGGCTCTACGCCAAGGGCGACGGCGTGCCGCTCGATTTCAACAAGGCGCGCCAGCTGGTCGAGGATGCCATCGCCGCCGGCGAGGCCCGTCGCGGCAACTGGTTCCTGGCGGAGCTCTACGCGCGGGCCGAGCCGCCCAACCGCGACATGGCCAAGGCGGTCGTCGCCTATCAGGCCGCGGCCGATCTCGGCGATCCCTGGTCGATGGTCGAACTCGGCCGCATCCTCGCCACCGGCGACGGCGTTCCGATCGATTTCGACCGCGGCACGGCCGTGCTGCGGCAGGCGGTCTCGATCGAGGGTGACTCGCGCGGATTCGCTTACGAGACGCTGGGCGACGTGCTGCTCGGCGCAAAGGGCGCGGCCCGCGACGTGCCGGGGGCGATCGCCAGTTTCCGCAGCGCCGGCGATCTCGGATCGACCGGTGCGATGTTCAAGATCGCGACCATCCTGCGCAACGGCGACGGCGTGCCGGTCGATGCGGCCGGCGCGCGCGATGCGCTGCTCGACGCGATCACCGCCGGCGCCGCCGAACGCGGCTGGCTCGAACTCGGCACCCTCTATGCCAGCGGGCCGGCGGATATCCGCGACCCGGCGAATGCCGCGGCGGCCTACGAGCGCGCGGTGGAACTCGGTAATGCCTGGGCGATGATCGAACTCGCCGGGATGCTGGGCAATGGCGACGGGGTGCCGGCCGATCTCCGTCGTGCCGAGACGCTCCTCCAGCAGGCCGCGAAGCTCGGCGGCGACCCCGCGCCGAGCGCGTTCCTGCTTCTCGGCGATCTCTTCCGCGGCCCAGGAAAGAACCCGCTGAAGGCGATCGACGCCTATCGGGCCGCGGTCGATCTCGGCTCGGGCGGGGCGATGCTCAAGCTCGCGGCGATGCTCCGTGCCGGCGAGGGCGTGCCCGCGGATTTTGCGGCCGCGCAAGTGCTCCTCCGCCAGGCGATCGACGCCGGCCAGGAGCGCTGGGGCTGGGCCGCGCTTGCGGCGCTTGCAGCCGATCCCAAGAACCCCTTCCGGAACATGCATGAGGCGGCCGCCGCCTATGCCAAGGCGGCCGAACTCGGCGATGCGTGGTCGATGATCACCCTTGCCGAGATGCTGTCCTCCGGCGACAGCATCCCGGCCGACTACGCGGAGGCCATCGCGCTCCTGACCGCGGCGAGCGAGCAGGGCGGCGACAGCGCACAGGCGGCCTATGCCGCCCTCGGCAACGTCTACCGCAACAGCCCGGCGCCGTTTCAGAACCTCGCCAAGGCGGCCGCCGCCTATGCCGAGGCGGCGGACCTCGGCGATGCCGCCTCGATGCTGACGCTGGCGCGGATGTACCGGAACGGCCAGGGGGTCGGCGTCGACCACGCCGCGGCGAAGAAATACCTGGAGATGGCGGTCAAGGCCGGCTCGGCGCTGGCCGGCTGGGCCGAGCTCGGTGCGCTCTACTCGGATCCCGCCTCGAGCATCTACGACGCGGCTGCGGCGATCGCGGCCTACCAGGCCGCTTCCGACCTCGGCGACCCGTGGTCGACGATCGCGCTCGCGCGCCTCGTCGGCACCGGCGCGGGGGCGACGGCCGACTTCGCCCGGGCCGTGGCGCTGCTCGACGGCATCGCCAAGGGCGGCGGCGATGCGGCCGGCTCGGCCTATCTCGCGCTCGGCGACCTCTATCTCGGCGCCGCGGCGCCCGATCGCAACCCGTCCAGGGCGGCGGAGGCCTATCAGAAGGCCGCCGAGCTGAAGGACACCGACGCGATGTTCAAGCTCGCGGCGATGCTCTCCTCCGGCGTCGACCTGCCGGCCAATTTCGCCCGGGCGCGCACGCTCCTGGAGCAGGCGATCGCGGCAGGCGCCGAGCAGCGCGGCTGGGCGGCGCTCGGGACGCTCTATGCGTCGGCGGCGGCACCGAACCGCGACATCGCCAAGGCGATGGACGCGTGGGACCGTGCGGCGACGCTGGGCGACCCCTGGGCGGCGATCAGCCTGGCCGAGGTGCTCGGCCGCGGCGAGGAGGTGGCCCCGCAATTCGACCGCGCGACGGCGCTCCTGTGGCAGGCCGCGTCGTCCGATGGCGACGCCAAGATCGCGGCGCTGGTCACCCTCGGCGACCTCTACCGCACCGGCTACGAGCCCAGCCGCAACGGCGACAAGGCGGTGGACGCCTATCGCCGCGCGATCGAGGCCGGTTCGACCGCGACCCTCTTCACGCTCGCCGCGATGTACCAGAAGGGCGACATGGTCGCGCAGGACATCGATGCGGCACGGCTCCTTTACGAGCAGGCGATCGATGCCGGCGAAGCGCGGCGGGGATGGCTCGCCCTCGGCGAACTCTATCTCTCGGCGCCGCCGGACTCGCGCAATCCGTCGCTCGCCGCCAACGCCTACCAGATGGCATCGGATCTCGGCGATCCCGCCGCCATGGTCGCACTGGCGAAGCTCACCGCCGACGGCGATGGCGTGCCGCAGGATCTCGCGAAGTCGGTCACCCTGCTCGAGGCCGCGATTGCCGCGAGCGACGACGTGATGGGCCCGGCGCATCTCGCGCTCGCCGACCTCTACCATGCCAATCCCGCCCTGGCCGCGTCACCGGACCTCGCGCTGCGGAACTATCTTCTCGCCGCGGAAGCCGGCGAGGGCAGGGGGCATCTGCTTGCGGCGGAGATCATCGCCGCGACGGTGCCCTTCGGCCCGAAGGAGAGCGAGGCGACGGCCCGTCACTTCACGGAGGCGGCACAGATCCTCGACGTCGACCTGGTGACGAAGGCGATGTTCGGGCTCAAGTCGGCCGCGCTCTATGCCACCGTGCAGCGCATGCTGTCGGACCGCGGCTACAGGATCGGCACCATCGACGGCGTGCTCGGACCGCAGACCGTCAACGCGATCAAGAAGTTCTGCACGGACAAGAATGTCGGTTCGTGCTCGGGCCTGGTGGTCGGATACGACCTGCTCAAAGCCCTCTTGTCGTCGAAGCCGCCGGCCTAGCCCGGCGCCGCGCGGGGCGGATGGCGGCGTTGGCGGTCGCCGCCGGCGCGCCCTCCGCCGGAGCGCCAAGGTCCCCGACCGGGGCCGGAACGCCACGGATGCGGGGATAGAGGGCGAGCATCAGGAGCGGAATCAGCGGCTTGTTCGCCTCGAGGAAGAACGACTCGACCACGTTGAGGACGAGAAGCAGGATATTGGCGAAGAGCAGGAGCCCGACCACGGCGAACCGGTCGTCCGCCTTGAGCACGGAGGCGTTGGCGAGAAGCACCTTCGCCAGGAGCGTCGCCAGCCAGACGTGGATCGTGAGCAGCGTCAGCACGCCGATGAGGCCGAAGGCGACATAGGCGTCGAAGAACACGCCCTGGGCGTTCACCAATTCGAACCCGGCGGCATCGAGGATCGGCAGGAAGACCAACGCGAAGCCGGCGGAGTAGCCGAGGCCGAAGATCGGATTGACCTCGCCCGAGTTGACGATCGTATCCCAGATCAGGGTGCGCCCGGTCAGCGTCGGTTCCTTGCCGAAGAAGGCGAGGAACGCATCGATGCCGAGGGTAAAGAGGAAGAGCACCGGCAGCAGGCACACCGCGTAGATGACGATGACGACGAGGCGGTCGCGGAGCTGGAGCCGCACCAGCCCGCCGAAGACGAGGAGCCCGAGGAGGGTGAACGTCGTGACGATGATCGCGCCGCCGGAATTGGCCATGTAGAGGAAGAGGAGCCCGGTGACGGCGCCGATCGCAGCGGGCAGCCTCGGCCGGCCCGAGAACCAGCGGATCACGGACGTCACCGTGAGGCCGGCCGCGGCATAGCCGAGATTGGTGCGATGGTTGAAGATGCCGCGCCATGAGCCGGCATGGACGAACTGCTCGGCATCGGTGGCCTGGTGGACACCGATGTGGGGGATGGCGAGCACGTAGATCAGCGACGCGATCAGGATCGCGAAGCAGAACTCCCACAAGAGATCGGTGACGCTCTCGGCGCGGTAGAGCTGGATGACGGCAAGGCTCGCCATGTACCCGGAGACGTAGTGCATGCCCTCGACCACGGTCATCCCGGCGTCCACCGACCAGAGCGCCGAGGCGAAGACCAGGACGAGGAGGAAGGTGATCGGCGCGATCCGCCGGAGGTACTGAAGCGTGGTCCTGAAGTTGAGCGTGAGGACGGCGAGGGAGGCAAGAAGCACGAGGCCCTCGCTCGCGTAGAGGAGCGGCGAGGCCGACGTGACCAGGTCCGGAGGGATGGAGGGATCGATGCCGGCGAGCGTGAGCCGGAAGCCGCCGGCGGTGACCATGAGCGCGAGGAGGAGGAGCGCCGAGCGGGCGAGGGCGAACACCCCCCGGCCGTCGCCCGTGCGGCGCGGAACGGGTCTCATGGCGGGGGCACCCCGAGGAGGCGGGCATAGACCCGGCCGACCCGCTCGGCCGTGACCTCGTAGGAGAGGTTGTCGCGGATCCAGCCCGGCGCCTCGGCCGCCCGCTCCGCGGTGCCGCCCACGCCGTGGAGAACGGAGAGGATCGCGGCGGCGAAGCCCCCGGGGCTCATCTCGGCAATGACGCCGGCGCCGGTCGTCTCGAGGAGCTGCGACTGGTAGGGGTG
>JAESFN010001162.1_pt1 | contig 13584 bp, 14 predicted proteins | sample 9269411 | NCBI WGS metagenome assembly JAESFN01 (sample SAMN14505399, study PRJNA617100) | algae metagenome | isolation source: Iphinoe sp. HA4291-MV1 and co-occurring heterotrophs from trail next to... | place: USA: Maunawili Falls, Hawaii | collected 2009-07-25
GGGTGGCGATCACGGGCTCGGCGGCGCGGAAAACCTCGATCTCGATACGCGGGCGAAATGCACGCTTCGCTTCGCCTCAGACATCCTCGCCGGTCGCCGCGCCGAACCGGCGCAGCTCCCGGCCGAACCGACGCTGATCCCCGTCACCGGTGGGAAATACGAGGTGCGATTTGATGCGGAGGGGCCGAGCCTGGTGTTCGTCCCCGACTGAACCTCGGGCTTGCCGGCTAATAGACGCCGTAGATCTCAAGGATGTTGTTTTCGGGATCTCGGAAGAAGAGCGTGCGATGCCGTGCGAAGGGAATGTCAGTCGGCTCGCGAATAATCGGGATATTTCTGGCGACGAGTTCGGAGTGCCACGCGTCTACATCCGCCAGCGGCACCTGGAATGCCAGCTGCACCGCCGCGGTTTCCGGCGGTATTGGCCCATCGTCGCAGACCGGCCACACGCCTCGTGGCCGTAAGGTCAGCAACGTGCCGCCAGCTTGGAAGCTGACCCAGGTGGGACGGTCCTCGACGACCGGGAACTGAAACACCGCCTCATAAAATGCCCGCGTTTGTTCGAGCACCACGCATGGCAAGACAACATAGTTGAGTGCTTCGATTCGACCGATTGCCACAAGCGCCCTCCCTTAGGTTCGCCGATTCCGTACTATCGTGTCTATTGTCATACCGTCGGCGTGTCGCAGATCGCAGATCGTCGCCAGCGGAAGAGAGATCACCATGGATCGCAACGAGCAGAACAAGCGTAACGTGACAGCGTTCTACGATTTGATGTTCAACCAGTCGAAACCCGCTGAGGCCATCGAGCAATACGTGGGTGATGATTACATCCAGCACAACCCGCACGTCGCTGACGGGAAGGCTGGATTCATCGCCTATTTTGAGCGGATGGCACGCGAGTACCCCGGTAAGCGAGTCGAGTTCAAACGCGTGCTCGCCGATGGCGATTACGTCATCCTGCACTGCCTGCAGCAGTGGCCTGGCGATCACGACTACGCGGGCATTGACATCTTCCGGCTCGATGAGCGCGGCAAGATCGTCGAGCATTGGGATGTGCTTCAGGTCATCCCGAGCGAATCGGCCAATCCCAACTCGATGTTCTGATCGGCGAATCGGCGCCGCAACCGGTTGCGGCAGGCGGGAACCGCACAGGCAATTTGCTGTTCCCGCCTACCGCAAACTCAGCGCACGTGGTGTGGATCGAAGGCGTCGCGCAGGCCGTCGCCAATGAAGTTAATTGAAAGCACGGCCAGCGCGATCATCACGCCGGGTGGCAGCCAGAGCCAGGGCATCGATTCCAGGACCGGCAGCGATTGCGCGTCGTTCAGCATATTGCCCCAGCTCGCAGTCGGTGGCTGCACACCCAAACCGAGGAAGCTCAACCCCGCTTCGAGCAGGATGGCGCCGGCGATGCCGAATGTCGCCGCGACGATGATCGGCGCCAGAGCGTTTGGCAGCAGATGGCGGAAGATGATCCGGCCGTTGCTGGCGCCCATCGACCGAGACGCGATGACAAACTCCTGCTCGCGGAGAGAGAGGAATTGCGCGCGCAGAATGCGGGCGATCGGCGGCCAGCCGAGTAAGCCGATCACCACCATGATGTTCCAGACGCTCGGTCCCAGTAGCGAGACGAGCGTGATGATCACGACCAGGGTGGGGAAGGCGAGCACGATATCCGCCAGCCGCATAATCGCCGAATCGACCCAGCCTCCGTAAAAACCGGCAAACGCGCCCAGGATGACACCGATCGCGGTATAGATCGCCACGGCCACGAGCCCGACTGAGAGCGAGATGCGCCCGGCGTAGAGCAGCCGGGCAAAGACATCGCGACCGGAGGCATCGGAGCCGAGGATGTGATCCCAGGAGGGTGGTTTGCGGTAGAGCGAGATGCTGGCGCGATTCGGGTCCTGATCGGTGATCAGCGGCGCCGCGATCGCGGCGAAGGTCAGGATCGCCAGCAGGACCAGCCCGATCACCGCCAACCGGTGACGGGTGAACCGCCGCCAGGCACCGGCCCGTTTCCGAACCTGATCCAGCGACTGGGCGTTTCTCGACTCGGCGGTGCTGATCGATTTAACCGCCCCGCTCATGAGTATTTGATCCGCGGGTCGATGACCCCATAGAGGATATCGGCCAGGAGATTGCACAGCAGGATCAGGCTGGCGATGAGCAGATTGAGTGCCAGGATCATTGGGAAATCACGCCCACGCACCGCGGTGATCGCGAGCTGGCCCATCCCCGGCCAGGCGAAGATCGTTTCGATGATGACGGTGCCACCGAGCAGGCTTGGCAGCGCCAGCGCGATCACGGTGATCACCGGGATGAGCGCGTTGCGCGCCGCGTGGCGGGACATCACCGTCCGTTCGGTGAGTCCCTTTGCCCGCGCCACGGTGACGTAGGGCTGGTGGATCACTTCCAGCATGCTCGATCGCACGTAGCGAATGAGCGGCGCTGCGCTAGCCAACCCGAGCACGAAGGCGGGCAAGAAGAGATGGTGGATCAGATCGCCGAAGGTGTGCCGCCCACCGATGGTGTGCATGCCGGCGATCGGCAACCAGCCGAGCTTGAGCCCGAAGACAAAGATTCCCGCAAGCGCTAAGAAAAAGGATGGGATCGAAATTGAAACTAACCCGAGGATCGTCGCCAGGTAATCGATGATCGAATACTGCTTGATCGCGGAAAGAATGCCGATCGGGATGGCAATGAGCAGGCTGATCAGCAGCGCGGTGCCCATCAGGATCAGGGTCGGTTCGATGCGCGCGCCGATCTTATTCGCGATCGGCTGCTGGTCGGCGGCGGAATAGCCGAGATTGCCCTTCAGAATCTGCTGGCTCCAGCGCAGGTAGCGAATCGGGATGGGATCGTTCAGCCCCAACCGATCCTCCTGCTGCTTCACCCATTCCGGTCCGAGCATGCCCGCCGATTCGGGATTGATCATCGCCGTCACCGCGTTCCCGGGTGCGATCGCGACCATCGCGAAGGTGAACATGGAAATCCCGATCAGTACCGGAATGCAGTTGACGAGCCGCCGTAGCAGATACTGTCTCACGATGAATTCCCCTGGATCTCCGAGCGGATGCCGCGCCGCCGATTAGGCCCCAGAGGAGCCAAGAGCGGCGGCGCGGAGGCGGCGCGTGATGCGTCGTCGGATCATCCGGCCGGGTTGAACGCAACCGTTCTTACTCGACGACCGACCACTTGTGCGCGCTGGAAATCACGCGGCCCGGGTGGCCCGGCGCCTTGAATCCCTGCACGCGCTTGTTGACGCCGTAGATCGAATTGAGCCGCCACAGGAAGATCCACATCGCCTCATCATTCACGATCTTGGCGATATCGGTGTAGATGCGTTTGCGCTCATCGAGATCGTTCGTGGCACGACCCTGAATCATCAGGTCGTCGACCTGCGGGTTGGTGTAGTGGTTGTAGTTCGAGCCGGCCGGTGTCGCAGCAGCAGTGGTGAGGTATTTGGTGGTGACGTTCGGGTCCTGACCCATCACGCCGCCACTGCCGATGACGAGTTGGAAGTCGCCGGTGTTGCCGTCCTTCGCGCCGCTGACGAGGCGGTTGGTGTAATCGGGCACGTCGACCTGCTGTAGCTCGACGTTGATGCCAACGTCTTTGTACTGCTGCACGAAGATATTGAGCAGTGTCTCGTCCAGCGGGTTGCCCGGGATGTATTGGGACGCAACCTTGGTGCTGCTGTCCCAGCCCGCCTCCTGGAGCAACTGCTTCGCTTTGTCCGGGTCGTAGGGGTAGGTGTTGAGCCCTTCCGGTTCGACGTTGTCCCACTTCCAGCCGAAGAAGCAGGAGTTGATCACCGTCGCCTGGCCGAGCAGGATCTCCTTCACGATCGATTCGCGGTCGAGCGCGTAGATCATCGCCTGGCGCACGCGCTTGTCGGCGAACTCCGGCCGGGTCAGATTCGGCACCAGGAACTGGCACATCACCGATGGCTCGCTGGAAACGATCAGATCGGGATTGCCCTGCACCGATTCGAGGTCGGGCACCGGGACCTGCGCGATGTCGATCTCGCCGCTTTGCAGCTGCGATAGAGCGGTCACGGTCTGCGGTAACACGGGCAGATAGAGCTGGTCGATGTTCGCTTTCGGCGGTTGATAGCCGTCATTGCGGTTGAGCGAAACGTATTGGTCCGCCTGGTATTCCCCGAAGGTGAACGCTCCCGCGCCCGGTCCCGGAGCAAGAGAGAACGGCGCTTTTTGCAGCTGATCGGGTGCGATCGAGCCAAAAACATGCTCCGGCAGGATGCAGAATCCAGCGAAGTCGCCGAGCGTGATCAACCAGGTGACGTCGGGTTTGGTCAACGTCATGGTGACGGTTTTGTCATCCGGGGCCTGCAGACCCGGGATCTCGGTGACGCTCACCCCGTCGTACGTTTCGGCGCCCTCGATCGGGAGGAAGCGGCTGCGCCAGACACTGCCGGTGCGTGGGTCGATCGCCCGCGTGAAGGTGAAGATCACGTCCTTCGAGGTGAGCGGCGTGCCGTCCGAAAACATGAGCCCGTCGCGCAGGTGGAAGGTGTAGGTCAGCGCGTCGTCAGAAATGTCGACCGATTCCGCCAGTTCCAGTTGCGGATCGGGATCGTCGGTCATCGCTACGAGCGCGCCGTAAACCTGCCGCTCGACGCCCTGGTCCGTACCGGCGGTCGAGAAGAGCGGATTGAGGGTGGCGGGCGTGGTGTAGGCAAATTTGATCTGCCCGCCGAGTGGACCGGTGCCGGGTACCCCGGCGCTGGACGCGGGTGTGGCGGACTGGGCAGCGGCGGTGAGCCGCGTGGCCGGACCCACCAGCACGGCACCGCCGATGGCAGCCGTGGTTGTGGTAAGGAATCGCCGCCGTGTGACCGAATGCTCGTTCACTCTCTGCTCCTTACTGGTTGTGATGCGCGATGCCCGCCAAGCACGGCGGACGGAAAAGCGCTGGTGATGCGGGATCGAAGCGCCGTACCCCCTCTCTTTCATTCCTCGCCGACGCGGCCTGGATGCGGAAGTGCCCCCTGCGCGGTCGTGAACCTATGGCCAAGGTTGGACGAGATTTCCTGGCTCGCTTCCCAAAGACGTTTCGACATCGCGTCAAGAATGTCGTCGTGCATGCGCGCCGTGGGGCCGGAGATGCTGATCGCGCCGAGCGGAAAACCGCTGCTGTCGAGGATCGGTACGCCCACGCAGCGGGCGCCGATCTCGTTCTCCTCGTTGTCGACTGCGTAGCTGCTGCGGCGAGCCTGTTCCAGTTCGTCGTGCATCTGGCTGGAGTCGGTAATTGTTTTCGACGTAACCGCGGTCAATTCCAGATTCGTGAGCGTCGCTTCCCGGTCCGGCTCCGGAAGGAAGGCGAGGATCGCCTTGCCCATCGCGGTTGAATGGAGGCAGCTGCTCCCACCAACGCGCGATGCCATTCGCAGACCAGGACGGCTACTCTCGGCCATCGCGACGTAGACGATTCGCCCGTCATCGATCACGCCGAGGTTGGTCGTTTCGCCGAATTCCTCGCGTAATTGATTGAGCAGTGGTTGCCCGGCGCGAACGATATCGAGGCGGCTGGCCACGGCGCCGCCGAGGTCGAGCAGCTTGAGCGCGAGTGAATACCGGTGCCGCTCCACATCGTGGCGGACGTAGCCGGTTTCGCGGAGCACGCGAATCAGGCGGAAGGTCATCGTCTTGTTCAGCGATCCGCGACGCTGAATCTCCGCCAGCGTCAATGGGCCGTCGGAGGCGAGCAATTCGAGCACCCCGAGCCCCTTGCGAAGCGCGGGAACGTCTCCGGTGTAAACGGGAGATGGCTGCATCCGATTCCTCCTCCTCGCGGCGAAACGCGCCAGAAGAGATTCGTATCTGAAACTGCTACTCCGAATGTGAACATCATAGGGACGGTTGTGAGAGACGTCAAGCGCTCACCACGATTTGTGAGAATGCAACAAGACGGTCGTGGAAAAGTCTGCGAAGATGCCCGAAGCGAGAACCGTTCAATTCTTACAGGTCGAAAGATGACTCCGGGAGATGCGACACGATGGCAGACCTGAAGGTGGCCGCGTTGGTCACCGAGTACTTTCGCGGCTCGCATGCCGATGTGATGATCACCAAGATTCTCGAAGGCTATGACCTGTACGGCGAGCGGACGAACTCGCGGATCAAGCTGGCCTCGATGTATCTGGAGCAGGCGGACGAAGAGGATATCGGTGTCGGCCTGGCGCAAAAGCACGGCGTGCCGATGTTCGACAGCATCGGCGAAGCCCTGGCCGTCGGCGGTACCGGTGTCAACGTCGATGGCGTCGTGCTGATCGCGGAGCACGGGCACTACTACGAGAACGAGCTCGGTCAGCAACTCTACCCACGGCGGCGGTTTTTCGAGGCAGCGATCGCGTCGATGGTCTCGGCGGGCCGCTTCGTGCCGATCTTCAACGACAAGCACCTCGATCAGCTCTTTGTCGACGCCAAATGGATGACCGATACCGCGAACCGGCTGGGCGTGCCGTTGCTCGCCGGGTCGTCGCTGCCGCTTGCCTGGCGCGATCCCGTGATCGATTGGCCGCTCGGCGTGGAGGTTTCGAACGCGCTCGTGATCGCCTACGGACCGATCGAGCGCTACGGCTTTCACGCCCTCGAAGCGTTGCAGGTTATGGTCGAGCGGCGCGCGGGCGGTGAAACCGGGGTTAAGTCGGTGCAATGCCTGGAGGGCGATGCCGTTTGGGCAGCCGGGCGTGAGGGGCGCTGGAGCCAGGAGCTGTTCGACGCGGCGCTAGCGACGATTCCCACCGGGCCGGATTCGGACGCGGAGCGCGATACCGAGAATCCGATCGCGTTTCTTGTCGAATACAACAGTGGGTTGCGTGGGACCGTCATTCTGCTCGACGGATTCGTTACTTCGTTCGGGTTTGCCGCCAAGCGGGGCGACGAGGTGGATGCCTGCGAGTTCTTCCTGCAGGATTACCCGCCGCACGGCCACTTCACGTTTTTCCTGCGGCAAGTCGAGACCATGGTGCTGACAGGCAAAGCGCCATTCCCGGCGGAGCGGACGCTGCTGACGACCGGCGTGATGGACGCGGCGATGCAGTCCCGATGGAAAGGCCACGTGCTGCTGGAAACACCGGAGCTCGACGTCGTCTACACCGCGCCCGCCGAGGTGCCTGAAACCGGCGTTGGTCACCCGCTTCCGGAGCGCAGACCGGCCGCGCTTTTCTACGACGACGAGAATTGACCGATCCGAACAAAATCGGCCCGGCGGACCACGGTCTGCCGGGCTTTCTCGATGAGGGGATCACGGCGCGAGTGTGATCTCGATGGCTACGGCGATCTTGTCGCCCGCATCGAGGCGGAGCCGCCGCCGCACCCGGGCGTTGAGCGGCAGATCGTAGCAATTGCGGTCTTTACGCGGAAACATCGAGGATTCCCAGGTGAAGTCGTTGACCGTCGCGTCGGCCGGCACCGTTCCCCAGGGATTGAGGGATTGCCCGACGAGATCGAGAATTTCGGCCGACATGTCCTGGGGGAGCGATACAAAAAACACTGCCGAACCGGCCGGAGTGGTGTAACTCCAGACGGTGCCTTCGAACTGAAATCGCAGATTGGCCAATTCAGTTTCCACTCACTCGCTTAGGCTCGATGCTGCAGCCGCGCGATTGAACTGACGTTTCTTCCTGCCTCCAAGGTTACCAGGCGGATGGTCTATCCCAACGCATCGCGGCGGCGAGCCAGATATGCGATTTCGGCTGAGTTTGCGGTGAGCTCGATCGCCTCGGTGTACGCGGCGCGTGCATCTGAGGTGCGCCCCAACCGGCGAAGCAACTCGGCGCGCGTGGCGTGGTAGGCGTGGTAGCCCGCCAGATGGATTTCCAGGCGATCGATGAGCTCCAGCGCCGTTTCCGGGCCGTCCAGCTCGCCAACCGCAATCGCGCGATTGAGGCTGACGATTGGAGATCGATCCAGGCGGACGAGCTGGTCGTACAGCGCGACTACCTGCGACCAGTCGGTGTCGCGAGCGTCGCGGGCGGAGGTGTGAACGGCGTTGATGGCCGCGAGGATCTGGTAGCGCCCCGGCGCGACCCCAGCCGCCAGCCGCTCGCGAACCAAGCGGTGCCCCTCGGCAATCAGCTCGGGGTTCCAGGCGCGGCGGTTTTGCTCGTCGAGCGGAACCAGCTCGCCGTGCTCGGAAACCCGGCTCCGCCGTCGAGCCTCCGTGAGCAGCATCAGCGCCAGCAGCCCGGTCACTTCACCATTTTCCGGCAACAGCTCGCGGACCAGCCGGGTGAGCCGGATCGCTTCAGTGGTGAGATCGCGGCGCACGGGATCGACGTCGGGGCTCGTCGCCAGGTACCCCTCGTTGAAGACGAGAAAGAGTACGCCGAGCACACCGGAGACTCGCGCCGGGAGATCGTCGCTCGTGGGTATGCGATAGGGGATGCGGGCGGCTTTGATCTTTGCTTTCGCGCGCGTAATCCGCTGACCCATCGTGCCCTCCGGCACGAGAAACGCGCGGGAGATTTCCTGCATGGTCAGGCCGCCGACCATCCGGAGGGTCAGCGCCACGCGGTTTTCCATCGCGAGCGCGGGATGGCAGCAGGTGAACATCAGCCGGAGACGATCGTCTTCGATCGCGCCGGGTGGTTCGGGAGTGCTGTCACCGTAGAGCATGTGGGCCTCCGCGTACTTTTCGCTGCGCTTGCTTTCGCGCCTGACCCGGTCGATTGCTTTGCGGGTGGCGGTGGTGGTGAGCCAGGCGCCTGGGTTGGGCGGCACGCCGTCGGCAGGCCAGCGCTCGATGGCGGTGGCGAACGCTTCCGCGGAGGCTTCCTCAGCGATGTCGAGGTCACCGAAGCGCCTCGTCAGCGAGGCGACCACCCGCGCCCACTCCTGGTGGTGAGCCCGGCTGATCGCCTCCTGAACGTCAATCACCGCTCGTCCTCAAAAACGTGGAACGGGCGAAGCTCGACTTTCCGGTTGCACGCCTTCGATCCGCCGGTCGCGAGCTTGAGCGCGACATCGAGGTCCGGGGCTTCGATGATCCAGAACCCAGCCATGTGCTCCTTCGACTCCAGAAACGGACCGTCGGTGAACAGCGGCTCTTCCCCGCGGGCGTCGACCACCGTTGCCGCGCTTGGATCCGCGAGTCCGTCCGCGAATACCCAATAGCCCTGGGTCTGGAGTCCGTCGTTGAATCGATCGATGGCCTCCATCACGCCCGGTGCGTCCACTTCGGTGCCGTCGGCGATGACGCTCATGAGATATTTCATTTCAGTGCTTCTCCTGTGGTTCAGCCCGCACTGTATGAGCGCCGGCGGTTCGTAGTACGAGACAGACGTGGCCTCAATGGCCCGCGTAGTGCGGACGCCCATTCGGCCGATAGGTGTGCAGGATGATCCCCTTCGGGAAGGACTGCGATTCCACCAGATCCAGCGCAAGGTCGGGGCCATTTTCCGGAAAGAGCCGCTTGCCCTGACCAACCACCACGGGATAGACAAGCAATTCGACCCGGTCAACCAGGTCATTTGCGAGCAGCCATTGCACCAGGGTGCCACTCCCGTGCACCTGCAGCTCACCGTCATGCTTAGCCTTCAACTCCTTGATGGCCGCCACGAGATCTCCGGAGAGAACCGTGGTGCCGTCCCAACTTGCTTCGGTGAGCGTGTTCGATGCGACGTACTTGGGATTGGCGTTCAACGGCCCGGCGATCGGGTTCGCCGGATCGGTCATCGCACCCCAGTAACCGGAAAAGAGATCGTAGGTCCGGCGGCCGAAGAGAAACGCATCGGCGCGTTGGTAGACGGAACGGATGTAGTTCAGGGCGTCGGGATCGCCGATGCCTCTGGCCCAGCCGCCGCGTTCGAGTACGAGTTCGCCGTGTTCGACGGGGCCGCCGTTCGCCTGCACAACTCCATCGAGTGAAACCTGGGTGTGGGTGGTGAGCTTCATTTGGTGCTCCCTGTGGTTCTGCTAGCGCCCGACCTGGCCGCCTTTCACCCATACAACGAACGCAAATGTCTCGATCCTACACCCCGGCTGAAACTCGAATGAGCATTTCTGGTATCTCGGAGTTGGTCGCGAAAATCTCGACGGTCAGATTGAGCGAGCCTTTGTCCAAGCAGAAGTAACGCACCCCCGATCACTCTAGGACGAGGCTTTCTCATGAGCCAGGCGGCTCTTGGATCGAGGAGCGGTTGAGAGAATGCCCAGTGCGGTACCAGAACCGTGCCTCTTGTTGCTCCAGCGCAAGTACTACATGATGGAGCCACTTATGTGGTCCGAACCGCGCACCTCGGCTGAGGACGAAGGTGCAGCGAGATAGCGAGTTGATCCTGAATCGGAGCGTTCAGCATGAGTACAATTGCATAACATTTCCGCTTTGCAATCTGCGTAAGACATCAAGTGAGGTTATGCGATGCCGGGCATTGTAGAAGCTGACACTCTGGACGATGTTATGCGCCAGCTCTTTCAGTGTCTTCTAAGCGAAGGGATACCGCAGGAGGCGACTCGCGGGAAGAACCTAGAGGTAATTGGCGCGGGATTGCGACTGCGAAATCCACGCGCCCGCTTGAGTCGAAGCGAGACCAAGAGAAAACCCGTGAGCGCGATTGCCGAATTGTGTTGGTATCTCAGCGGTTCCGATTCTGTTGAGATGATCGCTTTCTGGGTGCCTCGGTACAGGGCTGAGGCCGAAGACGATGGGCGTGTAAATGGGGCTTACGGACCGAGGTTATTCGGTCAAAGGGAAGATGCGCAGATATGTCGAATTGTAGAAATGCTATCTGAAAGCGCAGGTACTCGGCGAGCAGTGATCCAACTATTCGATCGCAAAGATATCGCGCAAGACGTTCGCTTCAAGGACGTTCCTTGTACTTCAACTATTCAATTCTTGTCGCGCTCTGATCAACTTCATTTGATTGTAAATATGCGTTCGAATGACGTATATCGCGGGTTACCCCACGACGTTTTTGCTTTCACAATGTTGCAGGAATTGGTCGCACGACAACTCAATCTAGAACTCGGTGAATACATCCATCTTGTGGGAAGTATGCATCTATATGACAGTGACCAAGATCGCGTGCGTCAGTTTCTCCAAGAGGGTTGGCAAAGTCGAACAGGTTCGATGCGCCCGATGCCGCCTGGCCCTCAATCCTCGCACATTACCGACCTTTTACAGGCCGAAAAGCAATTGCGTGGAGGCTTCGGATACGCTGACCTTACCTTGCCGGAGGATCACTATTGGGCTGATCTGGCGCGGTTGCTAGCTCTCCACCGCGCTTACAAGCAGAACAAACCGGATGAAGCGCGAGCAGTGGTCGGTGACATTGTCGACGAAGTACTGAGTGATTTTGCGCAAGCTGCACAGACGGGAGCCAATCGTCCATTAGGTTAGCAACAACCTCAAAGGAGCTGGAGGAGCAGATTGTTGTACACAGCCATCAGTAGATTGGTGGAGGATCTCGAGTCATTCGGCGTAACCGACGAAGTGATGGAGTGGGCGTCACCCGTACCCTTCTTTGGCAGAATCTTGGATGCCCGGGTCGCGACGGTAGGCATCAATCCGAGTAGCCGAGAGTTTGTCGATTCAAGGGGAAGCGAGCTTTCGGGGGCCTACCGACGTCTAGAAACCCTAAACTCACTCGCGTTGCCGAACTGGGGACTAGTCAGCGGCCATGATGTGAGGAGGATTGCTGAATCGTGTGAGAAATACTTTAGCAACAATCCGTATCGGCCATGGTTCGACGTTCTCGATCGCATGCTAGTTCCAGCTGGCGTGAGCTATTACAATGATTTGATTCACCAGCCAGCTTGTCACGTCGATATGGTGCCTTTTGCGACTCAGACAAGGTGGGGATCACTTACGGATTCGGTTCGCCGATCATTGCTTTCGAGGAATAGACAGACGATTGCCGAATTACTCAGGGACTCCCAACTGGAGGTGCTTGTGCTGAACGGAAGATCCGTAGTCAAGCAATTCGAGGGATTTGCGGGAATTGAGATGACGTCTGCGCGCGTAGCGGAATGGGTCCTCCCGAGGAGGAACGGAGCAGGTGTGGATGGATTCCTCTACTACGGAGTGCTTACTTCAATAGATGGCGTAGCGCTAGGCCGAAAGGTTACCGTAGTTGGCTATAACCACAATCTACAGAGTAGCTTTGGCGTAACATCGCGCCTCATTCGATCCATTGGAGAAAAAATCAGCGTCTTGGTGGCTGGGGTGATTCATGATTAGACCGGGCGACGCTTTAGAAGCGGAGTTGCTTCGCGAGAAGTTGAGATATTTTGAGTCCAATATCGCGCCACTACCTGGTTTGACCGATCAGTCGCGGGAGGTCTTAATTGCACAGATTATTGAAAGCCAACGACGTGTGCGCTATCTGCTTACGGTACGAGAGACGAACCACACGAACGCCCTAAACCCCCAGTCTGGGTGTTTTGACCCCCTCAAGGGCGCAGTACTTTGTAATAGGGCGGGTGATTTTGAAGAGGCTTGTTGGTTGGTGTTTCTCTCAGTTCATTTTGGTCGACATCGCCGATATGGATGGGCACTGAGTGCATGTTTCTATGGCTGCCTTGATCAAGGTGGTCGTTGGACATGGCCGGTGGTGTCGGAGAACCCAGATCGTGTGTTGGACTGGCTAGAAGAAAATGAGGCGACTATCCGATTGAAAGGTGGTGGATTCGGGAATCACAGAAAGTACCAATCGTTGAAGGCCCGTGGAACACGAGGCACCGGAGCTGTATTGACATCATATGTTGGCTGGGTCGGTCCATCCCACGCCGAACGTTTTTCATTTGTGTCTGCGCAAGCCGAGTCTCCTACAGCGCAATTTTCAATGCTCTACGAATCACTCAGCCCTGTCATCGAATTTGGCCGAACCGCCAGATTTGATTATCTGTCGATGCTTGGCAAGCTTGGGTTACTGGATATCCAGGCTGATAGCCTGCATTTGTCGAATTCGACTGGCCCAATCGCTGGAGCTCGACTGCTGTTGTCAGGATCGAAGGAGCCGGCAATCGATGCACGAGAGGCGGAGTCACGGCTCCAACCTCTCGTCCAACTATTTGAGATGTCGTTTGACGTATTAGAAGACGCTCTCTGCAATTGGCAGAAAAGTCCTAATTTCTTTCTACCATTTCGAGGTTAGCTCCTCTCCAAGTGTATCGTCTCTTTAGTGCATTTAAGTGGTTTCGCGGGATCTTTCCCAAGTGTTGAAGCTGTCCTACGACAATGCCGGGAGCAACGCCTAACCGCTGAGCAATTCGCAGTACTTCAAAGTGACTATATGTCCGGGCGGAGAATACAGTATCGCCGACGAGATTTGCCGACGCGAAACGATTGGCTTCGGTTTCGACGGTTTCTCCGGAGTGTTGCTCTGACGGGCTGTCAACGTCCACAAATGCTGACTCTAAAGAATGAAGGAGGACGTGTCCCGCTTCGTGAAAGAACGTGAACCAAAAATGATCGTCAGATAGGAAACGAGCACTTAATTGAATCAGAGGGAGCCCCTTGTATCTCCTCGCCACGCCGCTTACCGGAACCCCATCGGGAGCTCGTACAACTGTCACACGAACACCGCAGGCGGCACTCAATTCTACGAGTTTG
>JAESFN010001163.1_pt1 | contig 13569 bp, 12 predicted proteins | sample 9269411 | NCBI WGS metagenome assembly JAESFN01 (sample SAMN14505399, study PRJNA617100) | algae metagenome | isolation source: Iphinoe sp. HA4291-MV1 and co-occurring heterotrophs from trail next to... | place: USA: Maunawili Falls, Hawaii | collected 2009-07-25
ACGGTCAACCCGCCGGCCCGCAGCAGCGCGGCGGCCAGGTCCAGCTCGGCCCGCACCGAGGTGTCGCGGTAGCCGTGCACGACGCCCCGGGCCCGGGCCAGCGCCCCCCGGGAGAGGTCGGTGATCTCGCGGATCCCGGCGCCGACCGCCTCCGGATCGGCCCACGGCGTGGCGCCGCTGTCGTGCAGGACCTGGGACCGGTGGGCGATCTCCGACAGGTCGCCACTGACCGCCGTGCCCACCTCGGCCGCCACCCGGAGGCGTTCCTGGGCGACCGCCGAGGCGACCAGCTCCGCCCGCGCCCGGCGCAGCTGGCGGGCCGACCGGACCAGCCGGAACACGATGTCGATGGCCAGACCCTTGCTGGCCACCAGCGCCGGCCACAGCGGCGAGATGCCCAGCCCCACCGCCAGCCCCGGGGTCACGATCACCACCACCCCGGCGAACACCACCCACGACCAGGGCGCGGGCAGGCCCAGCAGCACCGCGGTGGACACCAGCAGCATGCTGTAGATCCACGCCGGGCCCAGCACCGGCAGGCCGCACAGGGCCACCGCGGTGACCGCCGCGACCGCCACCCCGGAGAGCCGGTGCGGCCGCTCGCGCACGGCGCCCCGGACCAGGATCAGGTACCAGGGCAGGCAGGCCACCATGCCCAGGACCAGCCGCGCGGCCAGCGGGTGATCGTCCTGCCCGGTGTAGGTGGTGTTCGCGGCCAGGCCGTGCGCGACGGCTACGAACGGCACCGCCAGGGCCAGCGCCGCGGCGGCGGCGGAGAACACGGTGAGCGGGGGGCCGGAGGTGGCCGCTCCCCGATCGGGGCCGTCGGTGACCCGGGCGTACATCGAGGTGAGGCCGGCGGCCGTGACCACGGTTCAGTCCGCGTGTTTCCCGGCGCCGCCCGCCGGCTCGCCGTCCTTCTTGTCGCCCTTGTCCTCGTCCCCGCCCTTGTCGTGGCCCTTGTCCTCGTCCTTGTCGCCGTCGTTCTTGCCGTCGTTCTTTTCGGAGTCCTTGTCCGGCTTCGTGGACGGCTCGGGCTTGTTCGGCTCGGGCTTGTCGGACGGCGGGCTGCTGGGCGCCGGTTTGTTCGGGGCGGGCTTGGTGGTGGGTTTGTCCGGGTCGGGCTTGGTCGAGGGCGGGTGGCCGTTGTGGCCCGGATGTTCCTGGCACTTCGGGTCGGGGTTGTCCCGGGTGCAGCCGAGGTAGGCGCCGATCGGCCCTCGGCCCGGCGGCTCGGCGGCCGGCGGCGGGGTGGCCGGTTCCTCGGGCTCCGGGTTGCTCTGCGGCGGCGGGCCGCCGGGCTCGACGGGGTGGCCGGGTTCGGCGGGGCCGGGGCGGCCGGGTTCGACGGGCCCGGCGGCGGGCGGTCGGGCCGGGTCGGCGTGGTCGCGGGCGGGGGTCCGGGGCCCGGCGACGCCGGCCGGGGCGTCCGCGTCGGTGGCCCGGCGGCGGTCGGGGTCGGTGGCCTCGGGGTCGGTGTCCGCCCGGTGTTCCTCCTTGTCGTGCCCGCCGGGGAGCGGAGCGTTCCGGGCGACCTCGCTGGGCCCGACCCAGCCGCGGTGCGACATGAGCTCACCGAGCAGCGGCACGTCCCGGATGGCCTCGGGGGCGGCCCCGGCGGCCAGGGCCAGCGCCACCACGGAGACCACCGTGCTGGCGGCGATCGTGAGGGCCATGACCGGGGCCGATCGGGCCGGGCGGGACGCCGACCGGGGGCGGTCCGCCGAGGTCTGCCCGGGCTCGGCGGCCGGGATCGCCTGGTCGTCCGGGATCGCCGGGTCGTCCGAGGTCGCCGGGTCCTCCGCCAGGCCCAAGCGCGGTCGATGATCGCTCATCGGCCCCCCGTCACGATCGGCATATGGAACTCCCGCCCGGCATTGTGGAACACGCACGCCACCGTGTCGGAGGGAATTTCGTCGTCGGCATGATCGTCGTTACGGTACGCCGACGGTAGATGCGAATGTCACAGTCCGGCCACCCGCGAGGTCCTCGCCTCCCGGTCCGGGTCCGCGCGGGCCGGATCTTGTGACATCCGCACCTGCCCCGGCCGCCGCCGGTCGGGGCATCCTCGGTGCGCCGATGCCGGGCCGGGGGCGGCTCCAGCGGGGGCCGGAGAACCGCCCTGGTGATGCGCGACCCCGGGGGGTTCGCGCATCACCTCGGCCCGGCACCCGGTGGGTCAGGACCGGTCGTCGGTGGCGAGCACGGACATCACCAGCTCGTCGTGCCAGGCCCCGTCCCAGCGCAGTGTCTCCCGCAGCCGGCCCTCCTCGCGGAACCCGCAGCGGCGGTAGGCCCGCTGGGCGCGGAGGTTGAAGGCGTACACCCCGAGGCTGACCCGGTGCAGGCCCACGTCGTCGAAGGCGTGGTCGAGCACCAGGCGGGTGACCTCGGTGCCGTAGCCGCGGCCGAACACCGCCGGGCCGGCGAGCAGCACCCGGTAGTTGGCCGAGGCGTTGTCCGGGTCGAACTCGTTGAGCACGGCCTCGCCGAGGAAGGCGCCGTCGGAGATCCGGTGCACCGCCCAGTCGGCCCGGTCGTGCTGCTCGGCCCGGGTGGCCAGCCAGCGCCGCACGTGGTCGGGGTCCAACGTCCCGTGGCTGCCGGTCAGCCGGGTGACCTCCTCGTCGGCGATGGCCCGCAGGTAGTCCGCCAGCACCGCCTCGGTCAGCGGTTCGAGGCGCACCACCGGGCCGGTGAGCACGGGCGTGTCCCGGAACGCGTCGTCGGCCAGCACCCGTCCAGTCAACCGGACGGCCGGCGGCCCGGTCAGGACGGCCGGCGTCCCCAGACGCTGACGTCCGCGAACGTGGTGTACACGGTCTCCGGGTCGTCGATCACCCGGCGCAGGCGCTCGGCGTCCGCCTCGCTGAGCAGCCCGGCGCCGAGCAGGCCCGGTAGCAGCGCCTCCATGCTCAGCCGCCACCATTCGTGCCTCGGCTCGGGTGCCCGGGTGACCGAGCCGCCGATGACGCCACCGGACACCCGCACGCCGACCGCCTCGAACAGGCCCGGCAGGTCCTGACCCAGGTACGAGTGGACGATCTTCGCCGCGGCCAGCTCGCCGAAGATCCGATCGGTGAGGTCGGTGGCCCAACCGGCGTCCGGGTGCCCGGCGTAGCCGGCCACGGAGAAGTCGGCCTCCTCGACCAGCAGCGCCCCACCGGGGCGCAGCGCGGCGGCCATCCGGCGCAGTGCGGCGAGCGGATCCGACACGTGGGTGAGCACCGCCCGGCAGTGCGCCAGGTCGTAGTGGTCCGGCTCCAGCTCATCGGTGACGATGTCCAGCCGGCGGACCTCCACGTTGCCGGGCAGGTCCCGCAGGAACCGGCAGTCGATGTCGGCCGCGACCACCTGCCCGGACGGCCCGACCCGGTCGGCGAACCAGCGCGCGATCGAACCGTTCCCGGCGCCGACCTCCAGGCAGCGGGCCCCGGGCTCGATGCCCAGCGCGTCCAGCCGCCCGGTCGTGCCCGGGTCGAAGATGCCGGCCAGCAGGGCCAGGCGGGCGGACTCGGGGTCGGACCCGGTCTGGGCCAGGATGTAGTTCGACGTGCCGGTCATCGGGTTCTCCCGTGGGTCGGATCGGTCATCGGGCGCCGGCCGCGATCAGCACGACCAGCGCGAGGAGCACGAGCAGGGTGAGCAGCAGGGCCCGGTTCGGGCGGCCGGCGTCGGGCTCGGCGGCGGCTCCGTCGGGCACGTTGGTCCACCACTCGCCGGTCGGCGGCTCCCGGGGTGGTGGCGCGGCCGGCGGTGCGGCGGCCGGCGGAGGGGCAGCGGGCGGCGGGGCGGTCGGGCCGACCAGCTCCCACCAGTGCTGCTCCGCCGGGGCCAGCAGCTGGGCCAGGCCGGTGTCCGCCGCCCGGTTCGGGGCGCAGCACCACTGCAGGCGGGCGGCCAGCCGGTCGAGCTCCGGGTCGCGGACCGCGGCCAGGTGCGTCCACGCCGGCGTCCGGAACGGCGGGCGGAAGTCCTCCCGGCGGAACAGCAGGTTGTCCCCGGTGTTCAGGGCCCGCCACGGCGTCGGGTTCCGGGACAGGGTGAGCAGGGACAGGTACACCACCAGCCCGGAGAAGGTGTCCATCCAGGGGCCCCAGACGCGGTGCTCGGGCTGGTAGTTGAGGTGCCCGGTCTCGGTCGGCGGCGGCTGCCCGGTGAACCGTTCGATCCACGACGAGTCGAAGTCGACCAGCCGCAGATCACCGCGCCCGTCGACCATGACGTTGCCGTGCTGGAGGTCGCCGTGCGCGAACCGGGCGTCCTGCAGCCGCCGCACCAGATCGAACCACCGCCCGGCCAGGGCAGCCAGCTCTCCGACATCCCCGGCCTCGACCAGCTGCTCCACGTGGTGGTGCAGGGCCCGCCCGTCCACCCACTCCATGCACACCACCGGCCAGGTCCGGCCGTCCACCCGGATGGCGTCGTCCACCCAGCGGGGCATCGCCACCACCGGGCCGAGGCCGCTGCCGACGAAGTGCTCGCCCAGCGCGTCGTACCGCTCCCGGGTCGAGGTGTGCTCCCGGATGGGGAAGCGCAGCGCCTGGTCCCGCCCGTCCAGCACCGCCTTGAACACGACCGCGCTGCTGCCGGACGCCGGAGCCGGGATCCGCCAGACCGGATGCAGCACGAACTCCGCCCGGCGCAGCTCGGCCACCGCGAAGGAGTCCGGCCGTTGCACGGCCTTGAGGAAGTCGTCCTTGGTCGGGTACCGGGTCACGGCCACACCACCAGCCGGGTCGGCCAGGCCCGGTCCATCCGCACCCGCAGCAGGGTGACGTCGTCGTTGGTCATCGCCCGGTCCCGCCGCCGTGCCGTGACCAGGTCGCGGAACTCGGCCGGGTCCACCAGGCCGGCGAGCAGGCTCCACAGCGCCGGTTCGTCGCCGCGCACCATCCACTGCGCGAGCGCGTCGGTGGCCAGGTAGAGGTGGTCGCCGGGCTCGAGGTCACCGCCCGCCCAGGCCAGCCGGTCGACGGCGTCGCGGGCGCGTTCCGGCCGGGTGGACACCCCGTCCGGGTTGACCCCGAAGTCCGACCCGGTCAGCGCCGGGAAGTGCGCCACCAGCCGCTCGTTCCGGACGTGGAACAGCACGGTGTCGCCGAGCGCGACGGCCTCCCAGCGCGGGCTGGGGCCGTCCGGGTCGAGCACCTCGCAGGCCAGCACCGTGGCCAGCGACCCGACCCGGGCCTGCTTGAGCCGCGCGAGGTCGCTGGCCCCGGCGGCGTCGGTCTCCGCGTGCCAGCGGTGCGCCGCGTCCTCGAACCAGCCGCGTACCCCGTCCGGGTGCAGCGGCGGCCGCCGATCCGCCGGCTCGACCCAGCCGGAGACCAGCTGGCGGGCCCACCGCGCCGAGCCGAACCCCTCGGTGGCGCCGTCCGCGACCGCGAACCTCGGGTTGCGGCCACCGGCGCCGCAGCAACCGGCGGCGCCGTCCTCCCACTCCCAGTCCTGGTGGCCCAGCTTGGGGTCGTGGAACACGACCAGGTTCGGCGCGATCACCGTTCTAGGCCACCCGGTCCGGCACCCGGGTGCCGATCTGCAGCACCCGCAGCAGGGTGGAGCGGCCGACGTTGAACGCCAGCCCCCGGGCCCCGGGACGCACGTCGATCCCGTCGGCGCGGGCGTTGGCGATCATCGGGGCGGGCAGCTCGCTGCTCAGCCCGAACAGCTCGGGGCCCGGTTGCGGCAGGCCGGACGGGGTGGCCGGGAAGAGGATCTCCGGGGCCTGGGTGGGGGAGAGGAAGACGTTGAAGAACAGGGTCGGCCCGTCGGTGGTCGTGATCCCGGTCAGCCGGGCGACCCAGTCGGCCAGGTGCATGCCCTGGTAGGGGCTGTCGGTGACCATCCCGTCGGTGACGTTGATGACGATCGGCGGGAACGAGTGCGGGTGCGCGGCGGCCCAGTCGTAGACGTGCTGCCCGGCGACCGCGATGGCCTCGCACATGGGTGTGCGGTAGCCGTGCACCGGCTCGACCCAGACCGGTACCCGGCCACCACCGGAGCCGTTCCGGTCCACGCCCGGGTCCTCGCGCACCGCCAGCGGGTTCTCCGCCAGCTCGGGCAGCGGCACCAGGCCCCGGCCGGCCAGCGCTCCACCGAACCCGGACTCGACGCCCTCCCCGGGGTCGAGGATCTTCGCGCCGTAGCCGAAGACCCCGACGTCGAAGTAGTGCCGCACCGGCGCGTTGACCTCGGTGGTACCGGTGATGCACAGGTCGAGCAGCACGTTGTTGAGCGCGAGGGCCGCGCCGTGCGCCAGCGACCCGCCGGTCCCGGACCAGGGCAGCTTCATCGAGTCCGACCGGTCCAGCAGGACGACCACGCATCCCGGGGCGGTCCGGCTGACCGGTTGGCTGTAGGTGCCCATCGGATGCCTCACTCTCGGTTGTCGGTGACGGCGTGCGCCACCCGGTTGCGGTGGTCGGACGCCCGGCGGACCACCGTCGGCGGCCACGGCGTACCCACGGCCCAGGTCCAGGCGTGCCCGCAGCCACCGGTGCAGCGGAACCCGAAGGTGGGCCCGTCCCGGTGGACGTCCAGCCGGAAGTCCCCGCAGCGCGGGCACTGGGCGATCTGGGTGTCCGCCGGTGGCTCGGGCCGGCGGGTGACCGGGTCCGGCGAGGTGGGTGCGAGTGCGCTGTTGTCGGCCGTGCGGGACCACCACGCGGTGGGTTCACCGGTCCGGCCGGGTTGCGGCTCCGGGTCGGCGGGGTACGCGCCGGTGGGTATTCGGCCGGCGCCGGTCGGACGGGCGACGTCGGCCGGGCGGGTGGTGCTCCACCACGCCACGGGCACGCTCAGCAGGGCCGCCCCGGCCACCACCAGCAGCCGCCACTCCGGCGGCGCGGACCCGAACCAGGTGGCCGCCGCCGCCCCGAGCACCGCACAGGTGATCGTGAGCGCCAGCAGGGTGCGCCGTTCGGCCGGGGTCATTCCTTGTCCTTGACCAGCTCGATCGTCACGCCCGGCAGCCCGGCCCTGGTCCGCCAGCACGTGTCGGCGCCCTGTCGCAGTGCCTCCTGGGCGGGGGCCCACCCGCTCCCGAGCCGGACGCAGATCAGGTAGTCCTGGTCGGGGGTGCCGATGGTCAGCGCCGAGTCCCGGATCTGGCCGGCGGTCAGCGGCCCACCCGCGAGCGGGTACACCTCGACCCGACTGCCGTTGAGCTCTCTGACCGGGGTGGCCTGGCCGGTGACGAACCGGATCGTCGTCCGGGCCGGCTCCGACTGGGCGGTGTGCGGGGTGAACGCGGCACCGAGACCCCAGGCCAGCGCGAAGGCCAGCACCAGCGCGTACAGCGGGGCGAACCGGCGATCCCGCCAGCCGGCGACCGCGCGAACCGTCCCGGTCACCGCGAACCACCGGACGGTTTGGTGCGCTCCCACCACGGCACCCCGGCCGTTGCCGGCGCGGGGCTCGGCGAAGGTGCGGGCGCCGGCGGGGTGTTCGCGGACACCTTGTGCACCCAGCTGTGGGTGGCGGCCGTCGAACTGGTGGACGCGGCGGTCGTGGCCCACCCGGCGGTCGCCGTCGTCGACGTGGAACCGGCCGGTGCCGCCGTCGGCGTGGAACCGGCCGGTGCCGCCGGACCCAGCAGGGGGATGCCGTCGCCCGTCCTGATCATCACGCCGGCCGCCCAGGTGTGCTCACCCCGCGCCAGCGGGGCGCCGTTCAAGGTGAGCGTGGCCGCCGCGGCCACCTCGCCGGTGCGCACGGCCACCAGCGCGCCCCGGTCCACCACGGCGACCACGCCGCGCAGGGTCAGGGTCAGGACCAGCTCGAACTTCAGCTGCTGCACCCGGGCGCCGTCGATGAGGATGTCGACCAGCGGCTCCTCAGCCAGGGTGATCTCGTGCTCGGCGAGCACCACGCGCTCGGGCTTGCCGGGTGCGTCCCGGGTGCGAGCGGCGGCTTTGCGCAGGTCCTGGTAGTCGGTCCAGGCCTCGACGACGATGCCGGCCAGGTCGAGGTCCAGCGCGTCCAGCAGCACCTCGGAGATGCTCTGGTCGAGCACCCCGCCGGAATGCGCGGGCGGCCGGCTCGCCTTCGCCAGGGCGTCCCGGGACACCCGGGTGTCGCGCAGCCGCCGCTCCAGCTTCTCGCCGGCCGGCCCGGTGCCGCCCCACAGCACGCGCGCAACGCTGACCTCGTCGACGCTCGTCACCGGCTCTCCTCCCGCCACCGCACCGTCCGGCTACTCCCGCCGACGTGTGCCTCGACCCGCAGCGCGACCGTCCGGTCGACCCCGGTCTCCCGCAGCCGCGGCGTGGACGTACGGCCGCCGGCCAGCACCGCCTCGACCGTCACCGGTGCGGCCGGGGCCGGCTTCGGGGCGCGGAGCCGGCGCACAGCGGGCACCACGAGCGCGGCGAACCCCAGCGCGATCAACCCGCCGAGTACCTCGGCCGGCGGGCCGCCGCTTGAGGTGTCCCGGCTGGGCGGGCTCGGGTACGCAGGTCCCGGTCCGCCTGGGCTCGGGTAGACAGGTCCCGGATCGGCGGGGCCCGGATAGACCGGTCCGGGTATCGAGCCGCCGCCCGGTGGGATGCCGGCGCCACCAGGCCCGGTGCCGTCGCCTCCACCGCCTCCCGGATTCGTCCCGCCACCACCGCCGGCCCCGGTGGTGGCGATCTCGACCTGTAGTTCGGTGCTCGCCTGGCCGCCGTACGGGGTACCGCACTCGGCCTTCACTGTGTGGGGCCCGGCGGCCAGAGCGGGAGGTACCGACAGCGGCGTGCTGAAGCCGTGGTCGCTGGTGAGCGTGGCCGTCGTAGCCGGGAATCCATCCAGGCTGATCTGCACGTCACCGGTTGCCTGGCTCACACCATGCTGGCTGGCCGGCAGGCAGTCGCCAAACCCGGATCCGGTGACCGACACCCTGCCACCCGGCGCCACATTGGCCGGATCGAGCCGGATCGTGGGCGTCGATGGCGCGACCACCTCCAGCTCCCGGGTGGCGGCCGCATGGTCGCCGCGGCACACCACCTTGACCCGGTACTTGCGGGTGACCGCGTCCGAGGGAACGACGAAGTCGCCCGAGACCCGGTAGCGGAAGTCGTCCTCGATGGTCAGCGCACCCTGGTCACGCCCGTCGAACTCCACGGTCGGGTGGCTGCATTTCTTGAACCCGGACGCCTCGACGCCGACTCGAGTTCCCGGACGGGCCGGCGTGACCTCGGGATAGAGGCACATGGTGTAGCCGTTGGCGTCGTCGTCGTTGCAGATGAAGTTGGCTGCTTCCGCCCTCGGCACCAGCAGCGCGGTGAGCACGAACGCGACGACCAGCGCCCCCACCGTCGCGCGCCACGCGCTCACCGCACCGCCCCCCTCCTGGTGTACATCCGGAGTGTGAGCGTCGGATCACCGCGCGCACCGAGTAGTCGACTACTCGAATCGGCCGACCTCGGCGCATTCGTGATCAACGGGCGTCTGGCGCTGTTCTACTGGCAGGGAACAGCCGTAGGTGCCCGTTCACGGCCAACCGGCGCGGGGTGGGGGTTTGCGCCCGATCCCTGAGGTACCTCAGCGCACGGTGAACTCGCACGGCAGGCGCTTGATGCCGTTGTTGAAGTTCGACTGCAGCCGGTCGGGCGGCCCGGTGATCTCCAGGTCGGGGAGCCCGGTGAAGATCTCCTCGAGCATGATCTGGATCTCCCGCCGGGCCAGGTTGGCGCCCAGGCAGAAGTGGCCGCCGCCGGCCCCGAATCCGACCATCTCGTTGACGTTCTGCCGTTCGATGTCGAACCGGGCCGCATCCGCGAAGACCTGCTCGTCCCGGTTGGCGGACCAGTACCACATGACGACCTTCTCGCCGGCCGCCACCGAGGTGCCCCCGACGGTGGTGTCCACCAGCGCGGTGCGGCGCATGTGCGGCACCGGCGTGGCCCAGCGGATGATCTCCTCGACCGCCCGGGGCGCCATCGCCCGGTAGTCGGCCTGCAGCCGGGACCGCTGGTCGGGGTGCTCGGTGAGCAGGTGCATGCCCCAGGACAGGGCGTTGCGGGTGGTCTCGTTGCCGGCCAGGGCCAGCAGGATGACGAAGGCGGAGAACTCGAACGGGGTGAGGCGCTCGCCGTCGACCTCGGCCCGCATCAGCCGGGAGCTGAGGTCGTCACCGGGCTCCTCAGCCCGTGCGGCGCCCAGGCGGGCGGCGTACTCGAAGAAGGCCGCGGCGCCGCTGCGCAGGTCGTCCATGTCGGTGACGAACTCCGGGTCCCCGACGCCCAGCAGCACGTTGGTCCAGCGGAAGATCTGCTGCTCGTCCTCCTCGGGGATCCCGAGCATGTCGCAGATGACCTGCAGGGGCAGCGGCGCCGCGAACATCTCGACGAAGTCGCCCGAGCCGCCGGTCTCCTTCGCCGCGTCGACCAGGCGCCGGGCCCGTTCCCGCACGGACGCCTCCACGGACGCGAGCGTGCGCGGCGTGAACGCCTTCGACACCAGGCGGCGGAGCTTGGCGTGCCGGGGGTCGTCCATGACGATGATCGACCCGGTGGCCAGGTACTCCGGGTCGACGTCGTTGGCGATCACCCCGGAGGCCGAGGAGAAGCTCTCCCGGTCGCGGGTCACCGCCTGCACGTCGTCGTAGGTCACCGCCGACCAGTAGCCGGGGCCGGCGGCGTCGGCGCCCATCACGGTGATCTCCTCGTGGAAGCACATGCCGCCACTGCGGCGGGTGTCCTCGCGCAGCGCGGCGAACGCGGCGTGCCGTTCGGGGATCGGTCGCTTCCAGAACTCGACGTCGCCGAGCTGGATGTCGTCGACGGTCCGGTAGGCGGGCATCGCTCCCCAATCGTGGTGGGCCGTCAGCTGAGGATCACGGGTAGTGCGGCGAGGCCGTGGAAGATGAAGCTGGGCTGGTAGGTCAGTCGCTCGGCCGGGACGGCCAGGCGGATCCCCGGGTAGCGGGCCAGCAGGCCGGTGAGGGCGATCCTGCCCTCCATCCGGGCCAGCGGCGCGCCGAGACAGTGATGGACCCCGTGGCCGAACGCGAGGTGCGGGTTGGGGTCGCGGGCGATGTCGAGGCGGTCGGTCCCGGGCATCCGGTCGGGATCGCGGTTGGCGGCCAGCAGCCCCGCGATCACGATCTCGCCGGCCTCGATCGGGGTGCCGTCCAGATCCAGCGGCGCCGCCGCGCGCAGCGGTATCGCGACCTGCAGCGGTGAGTCGAAGCGCAGCAGTTCCTCGACGGCGGAGGAGATCAGGTCCGGTCGGGACCGCAGCCGGTCGAGCTGGTCGGGGTGGGTGAGCAGCGCGTAGACCCCGTTGGCGATGAGGTTGACGGTGGTCTCGTGCCCGGCGGCCAGCAGCAGGAACAACATCGAGGTGAGCTCGTCGCCGGAGAGCTGGTCCGTGCCCTCGCGGACCCCGACCAGACCGGACACCAGATCGTCCCCGGGGTCGGCCCGCCGCTCGGCGATCAACGCCCGGAACATGGCGATCATGGCGTCGGCGGCGGCGATGCACGCGGCGTCGGTGACGAACGGTGGTCCGTTGGCGATGGTGACGAACATCCGCCGGAGCTCGTCGCGGTCGCGCTCCGGGATGCCGACCATCTCGCAGATCACCGTCATCGGCAGCGGGTAGGCGAACCCGGCGACCAGGTCGGCCGGTTCGTCGCGCGGCAGGGCGTCGAGCAGATCGTCGACGATCCGCTGGATCCGCGGTGCGAACGCCTCGACCCGGCGGCGGGTGAACACCGCCCCGACCAGACGCCGCAGCCGGGTGTGTTCAGGGCCGTCGAGGCAGATCATGTTGGTGTCCATGGCGCGGGACAGGTCCGGCCGCTCCCGCTGCATCAGCGCCGCCGTGGGCGAGGCGGCGAACTTCAGCAGTCGGGGGTCGTTCAGTACCGCCCGCACCTGCGGGTACCCGGTGACCAGCCAGGCCGGGACGCCGGTGGGCAGCACGATGCGATGGACCGGACCGGTCGCGGCGAGCGCTCGGTAGGCCCGGTGGCGATCGCCGGCGCCCACCGCGGCGAACGGATCCGCAGCGGTCGTCATGGTGTGCTCATCCCGTCGATCACCATCCGAGCGTGGCACCGCCGGCGCCGTCGGGGCCGAGTAGTCGACTACCCGACTCACCGTCCGTTCACGCCCCGTTGACGACGGCGGCGAGCTCGTCGCGGCCGGACAGGCCGAGCCGGCCGCAGGCGCGGTAGACGTGGCCCTCGACGGTGCGGACCGACACGGTGAGCCGGTCGGCGATCTCCCGGTTGGACAACCCGGCCGCGATCAGCGTGGCGATCTCCCGTTCCCGCCCGGTGAGCGGCAGCGGGGTGGCCAGCTCGCGCAGCGCGGGCGTACGGGCACCCTCGCACTCCGCCGCCAGCCTCGTCGCGTCGGCCCGGGCCAGCTGCGCCGAGCCCTGGCGACCCTGCCGGACGAACACCGAGGAGGCCTGGGCCGCCGCGTCCGCCGCCCGGAGTCGCAGGCCGAGTTCCTCGAAGGCCCGCGACGCGTTCAGCAACCCGGCCCCGTCGTCGGCGGCGAGCGCGGCGGCGTGCGTGGCGGCCACGGCGGCGAACGGGCCGTCCACCCGAGTGGCGAGCTCGGCAAGCCGCTCGGCCTGCGACCGGTCGCCCAGGCACACCGCGTCGTGCGCGGCGAGCACCTCGTAGGCACCCGCCCCGGTCAGCCGGGCCTCCTCGGCCGCCTCACCGGCCCGGGTGAGGGCGGCGCTGGTCAGACCCTCGGCGGCCAGGCCCCAGGCCTCGGCGAGCATCGTCTCGGTGCGTACGAAGCTGATGTTATGGCCGGCCACGGGAGGGAGTTCCTCGAGGATCCGCCGGGCGGTGCCGGGTTCGCCCGCCAGCGCCTCGGCCCGGGCCAGCTCGACGTAGGAGCGGGCCAGCCACACGGTGGGTGGGTAGGCCGCGAGACCGACCCGGGCCTCGGTGAGCGACCGCCGTGCCGTGGCGATCCGGCCCTCGTGCAGCTCGGTCAGGCCAAACAGCAGGGTCAGGGCCTCGGCGCCGAACGGTTTGTCACCGTGCTCGGAGCGCAGGTCCGCGGTGATCCGGCGGGCGTCCGCGAGCCGGCCGGTCATCTGCAGCCCGATCACCTGATGGCCCACGATCGGCAGCACCAGCCACCGCAGCTCGGGTGTCGCCGGCAACGCGGCCAGCCCCCGCCGGGCCACCGCGTCGAGCTCCCCGGCCCGGCCGAGCAGGCCGAGCGCCATCACCAGTGCCCACGACGCGATGGCGACGCCACCAGCGGACAGGGAGGGCGTGGCGAGCGCGTTCCCCGCTCGCTCGGCGGCCCCGCGCGGGTCCCGCTGCCCGACATCGGCGGCCGCCCGCAGCGCGTCCAGTTCGGCGCGCGCCTCGGGGCTGGACACCGTCGCCGCGACGTCGTCCAGCAGCGCGGCGCAGGCCTCGCCCCCGGAGTCGATCAGCAGCCGCATCCCCCAGAGCACCGCCGCGAGCACCCGCTCGGCGTCGGTGCGGGCCAGGTCCCGGAGGACCGCGAGCTCGTCGTCGGCCGGCCGGTTGACCCCGACCAGGGCGGACACCAGGATCAGCTGCGCGTCGAACCCGGCCCCCGCCCGTACGGCGGCCCG
>JAESFN010001164.1_pt1 | contig 13563 bp, 8 predicted proteins | sample 9269411 | NCBI WGS metagenome assembly JAESFN01 (sample SAMN14505399, study PRJNA617100) | algae metagenome | isolation source: Iphinoe sp. HA4291-MV1 and co-occurring heterotrophs from trail next to... | place: USA: Maunawili Falls, Hawaii | collected 2009-07-25
GTTCAGCGTCTTGTTGAACATTTCCACGCCGGTGCAAATCACCTTACGCGGCGCCTCGGTCAAACCGATGATCTCGACTTCATCGCCGACCTTGACGATCCCGCGCTCGATACGACCGGTGGCCACGGTTCCGCGACCTTCGATCGAGAACACGTCTTCAACCGCCATCAGGAACGGCTTATCGACTTCGCGGGTCGGCTGCGGAATGTAGGCATCCACGGCGTCGAGCAAGTCGCCAATGCACTTGTTCGCGGCCGGGTCCTTCGGGCTGTCGTAGGCGGGCTTCGAGGCGCCGCGCACGATGGGGATCTCGTCGCCCGGGAAGCCGTGCTTGCTGAGCAGCTCGCGCAGCTCGAGTTCGACGAGCTCGAGCAGCTCTTCGTCGTCAACGAGATCGCACTTGTTGAGGAAGACCGTGATCGCCGGCACACCGACCTGACGAGCGAGCAGAATGTGCTCGCGGGTCTGGGGCATCGGGCCGTCAGCCGCCGAAACCACCAGGATCGCGCCGTCCATCTGGGCGGCGCCGGTGATCATGTTCTTGATGAAGTCCGCGTGGCCCGGGCAGTCGATGTGAGCGTAGTGGCGCTTCTCGGTCTCGTATTCCACGTGCGAAACGGCGATGGTCACCGTCTTCGTGGAGTCGCGGACCGTACCGCCCTTGGCGATGTCGGCATATGACTTGAAATGCGCCATGCCCTTGGCAGCCTGAACAGCCAGGATCGCTCCCGTTGTGGTCGTCTTGCCATGGTCGATGTGGCCGATCGTGCCCACATTGCAGTGCGGTTTCTTGCGTTCGAAGGTGTCCTTGGCCATTCTGATCTCACTCCTGGCGGGTTGCCTGCGGCCCAACTAGCAGGGCCGCTCGTTCTTCTTAGGGGATGAAGGTGTTCTGCGTGTTACTGTCTGTTGCGCCGACAGCCAGAGCTGCTGAAGGGATTCGGACCCTTGACCTCGTCCTTACCAAGGACGCGCTCTACCAACTGAGCTACAGCAGCCCGAACCCTGCAAGCAGGGTTCAGCGACGGTATTGGCGCGCCCAGCGCGGTGCACGCCACGTCGTTCTTGTTTCGTCTCTCTACTCGATCCGTTCGCCTGCACTTCTCTTCAGGCGCCCCGTGGCAGCCTGAAATCGTCGCCCCAAAGCGGGTGAAGGGAATCGAACCCTCGTCTTTAGCTTGGAAGGCTATTGCTCTACCATTGAGCTACACCCGCGGGCAGCTATCTCACACTCTCTTCTTGCCGCATCCTGACCGCGAAACCTCGCGAGGATTACGGCTTTATGCCTTGGTCCCGTCTTGCTCTCCCGAGACTCGGCCCCGACAAAATCGGCCAAGCCCGGCGAACCGGGAAGGTGGGGGGTACAGGATTCGAACCTGTGAAGGCTAAGCCGTCAGATTTACAGTCTGATCCCTTTGACCGCTCGGGAAACCCCCCGTGAATCGCGCCACTAACATCAATGCCTGCCCCGCGGAACGCGAATTGTATCGCGGACGAGGGAAACGGCGAAGCCGCTCGCATTCTATCGAAACAAAACTCCCCGCCGCGTTGGCAACGAGCTAGCGGAGGGGGTCGAACCCACGACCTGCTGATTACAAATCAGCTGCTCTGCCAACTGAGCTACGCTAGCGATCTAGTCCCGCCACGAAAACTACTAAATATAGTGAACTCGCGACGGCTTGCAATACGACCTGCCGGCAAAAACTATCGCTCTTGACCAAGCTCGCCAAGCAGCCTGCTAGCAAGCACTTACTGCCCTTATATCGGCTCATTCGCCCCGCTCGCGAACCGATCTTGGCAAAAAGCGAACGCGTGGCAGGGCGGCTCGGCCCTTCCACGCGTTGCTCAGTCAACAGGAGTTTCGGTATCTGCGGCCTCTCTCGGGGCCGCCGGGCCTTAAATCCCCGGCACGTCGATCTTGTCCTCTTGGGCGGCCAGCCGCAGCTTGGCCAGCGCCCGGGCCTCGATCTGCCGAATGCGTTCCTTGGTCACCCCGAGCTGGGCTCCCACTTCCTTGAGCGTGAGCGGCTTGGCGCCGGGGTCGAGCCCGAAACGGCTGATGATGATTTGCTGTTCGCGCTCATCCAACCGCTCCAAAATCTTGCCGACTTGCTGCTCTCGCTGAGCTTGGGCGCTCTCCAACTCATGCTGGTCGGTCCGCCGCTCCTCGGTGCTGGTGAACATTTCCGACTGGCTCGTACGAAACCGATCGCGACGCTTGTTCTCGTCCGGAATCGTACGGGCGTAGTTCTTCATAATCGCCCAGCTCGCGTACGTGCTGAACTTGTTGCCGCGGGCGAAGTCGAACTTCTCGGCGGCCCGGATCAGCGACATATTGCCGTCGCTCACGAGCTCGAAGAAGTTGTCGTTCGGGGCAACGTGGCGCTTGGCGATCGACACGACCAACCGCAGGTTGGCCCGCACGATCTGGTTCTTCACGTCCACGGCCTTGTCGTAGAGCTTCTCGATTTCGTCCATCAAGCTGCTCTTGGCGGCCGCAGGGTCGAGTTGCTCGCGCAACTTGCTGGCCCGGTGCTTGAGGAAGTTGAACTTGCGGAACAAGTAGGCTTCCTGCTCGCGAGTAAGCAGCGGCACTTCGTACAAGCTGGCCAAATACGGGGGCAGCCCGCTCGGCAACCGCGGCTTGCGGCCCACCGGCTCGGGCGACTCAGGCATGGCGCCCAGCACTTGCTTTTCCGCATCGGCCTTGTCGAACAAGGGGTTCGGGATGCAGTCGAGCGGCAAATCCATGATCCGCCGTGCCCGCATCTCGTTGATCGAGCGGTAGATGCTGGTGCGCGTGCGATGGTAACGGCGAGCCAAACGCTCGACGCTCGAGCCGCGCTTGTAGTCCTGGTAGAGCTGAGTCTTGAGTTCGACCGTGAGCGGGCCGGTGCGGTCGGGAAAGACCGCCCGGTCAACATGCTCCCGGTCGAACTGCTTGATCGTGTAGCGAACGGTTTCCACGCTTCGTCCCATGTGAGCGGCGACGCGCCGCATAACCTCGGAGGGCCCGCCTCCGGCTTGGGCCAGGCGACGAGCGCGCTCGACGATTTCCTGCTTGTCTTCTTCACTGAGCTGGCTGAACTTGGCGCCCCGGCGAACCCGCTCGGAGTTGTGCGCCACGAACGTGTCGACCGAGCTCTTCAGGAAGCCCACGCGGCTGCGACTGCCGTACCAAAACCGGCGGCTGACGAGCCCCTGCTGCCGCCAACGGGCGATGGTCTTGGTCGAAACCTTGAATTGCTTGCTGAGCTCTTCGACCGTCAGCACTTGCTCGCCAGCGGCCTCGGCCGGCACGTGAGCCGCCTCAGACACGTCTTCCACGAACAGCCGCAGGTCGTGGCTGGCCTCTTCACCGCTCAGCTTTTGGTCGACATCCGCCGGCGGACGGAAGTCCGTCACGCGGAAGCACAGGTATTCGTAGGTGTAGGTCCGCTGCGGATCGAGTTCGCGGATCAACCGCTCGGCGCGGTTCACCTGGTCGATCTTCTTGTCGCGCGGAGCGAAACGGACCTGCTGGTCGCGGAGTTGGCGAAGGGCGACGTTGTGGTAATCGGCATGCATGATGAACGACCTCTCTTCAGGCTGTTCGTCCCAGGGCTGTCATTCCTTGCTCTTCCAGAGCCGACAACTTGGACCTCTCTTCTCAGTTCCGCCCGCCATCTTGGCGGGTGAGCCTCTCGCCGACCTCGCCTCGCATCCGGCTTCCCCCCAACTGGGAGCAAGACACTTGTGCAAGTCGCTCGACACTTACTGTCATACGCAGCGAAGCGACACTTGGTTGTTGCAAAGTTCAGACCGCAGCGATTGTTTTGCGCGGCTCTGCAGCCGCGAATGAGGCCGAGACACTGGGGATTTCGCAAGTTGCTTCTTGGATGAGACTTAGGGGAAAATGCTCGCGAAGCGGACATTTCGCCTATTCGTCGGAATTTCCCAGATCTTGACTTTGCGTGACTGCCGTTTCGGCCGTCCCTTGCAAAATTGCCTATTTCCTGTGCAACAGGCAAGCGCCGGCCGGCCCGGGGTATTTGGATGCAGAAGTCGGGATTAAGGTGACACTTCGCCCAGCTAAATGCCTTTCACGCCGGCAATCGCCTAAAAGCCGCAGCTTACTCAAGGCGTTTTCAGCCGCCGCGATTCAATCCGCCCGTTTCTGCGGGTCGATCTAATCGGAGACTCTTTGTCGGATACGAAGTCCTCCGAGGCGCGCCCTGGATGCCGACCTTCCGCGTTTTCGCCTGCCTGACCCTGGCTTTGCTCGCGCTTCCTGCCGTGCAGGCGGCCGAAACGATGAACCTGACGGCCGATTTGCGCCCGGACCAGCTCTCGAAGGTCACTTTCCAGATGGAAGTGGGCGGGAAGCTGAAAATGGTTCGCGATTCCCAGGTTAAGGAATCGCCCATGAAGGTCGACGGCAAGGCGGTGTTCCGCGAACGGCTGCTCTCGCCCGGCAGTGCTGCCCGCTCGGTACGGAAATACGATTCCGCCGAAGGCACGCTGACCATCGAAAAGAGCAAGCTCACTCCCGCCCTTACCGAGCCTCACCGCCTGATCGTGGCCAGCGTAGGAAAAGACTCGCAAACCCTGTTCTGCCCCTCCGGTTTGCTCACCCGCGACGAACTCGACCTGATCGACGTGCCGTGCAGCACGCTGATCGTCAATCGCTTGTTGCCCGGCAAGGAGGTCAAGCTCGGCGACACCTGGCGCCACCAGCCGGAAGACCTGGCCTTGTTGCTCGGCCTCGACGCGGTGAGCCAGGCGGATGTCGAGAGCGTGCTCAGCCAGTTGAAAGACGGCGAGGCCGAGATGGCGCTCGCTGGCACCGTCGCCGGGGCGGTGGGGGGCGTCGCCACCGATATGGAACTCAAGGCCAAGTATCGGTTCAACGAGCTGGCCGGCCGGATCGATTGGATGGCCATTCTGATCAAGGAGAAGCGCTCGGTCGGACATGCGGCCCCAGGCGTCGACATCGTCGCCAAACTGCAATTGCAGATCCAACCGCTGGCGCAGGCCGAAGACCTGGGCGACGCCGCGTTGGCCGGCGTGCAGCTCGAAGCCTCGCCGGAGCTGACTCACCTGGCCTATGCCTCGCCCAGCGGCGAACTGAGCCTCGCGGTCAACCGGGGTTGGCAGGTCGTCAACGAAGATGGGCAAGTCGCTGTATTCCGGCTGGTCGAACGCGGCGATATGCTCGCTCAGTGCAACGTCACCCGCCTGCCGGCACTGGCCGCGGGCAACAAGTTGACGCTGCCTGAGTTTCAGGCCGACGTGCGCAAGGTGCTGGGAGACAACTTCCGCCAATTCACTGAGGCGGTCGAACTGACCAGCAACGCCGACTACCACGTGCTGCGCACGGTGGCCCACGGCGTGGTGTCCGACGTGCCGATCGAGTGGCGCTATTACCACATCACCGACCGCAGCGGCCGGCGCGCGGCCCTGGCCTTCACGATCTCGCAGCAGCTTGCCGACCGCTTTGGCGACAATGACCGCGAGTTGGCGCTCGGCCTGCGGTTGCTCGAGCCGACCGTGACCGCGGCCAAGCCTGCGGCCGCGAGCAAGAAGTAGGCCCGGACCAGCCACGGCAAAACCGCAGGGAGCCGATGTGGACTACGAGAGCTACCTGCTGTCCCCGGCTCGGCTTGGCGTCTTGCTGGGGCGCGACGATCCCTTCATCGTGGAAGTCGGCGCCAACGACGGAACCGATACGCTCGAACTGCTAGAAACGTTTCCGCGAGCCAGCATCCATTGCTTCGAGCCCGATCCTCGGCCGCTCGGGCGGTTTCTCAAGCAGGTCGATAGCCCGCGCGTTCACCTGCACACGCTGGCGGTCTCGGCCGCCGATGGCTGGGCCGAGTTCCACCTGAGCAACGGCGTGCATCCCGACTTCGGCATCGCCGATTGGGATTTCTCGTCTTCGCTAAGATCGCCCAAAAACCATCTCAGCCGCTTTCCGTGGTGTACCTTCGAGCGGAAGATCACCGTGGCCACGGCGCGGCTCGATACCTGGCTCACGCGGCATTCGGAAATCGCCACGATCGACTTCCTGCGCGTCGATATCCAAGGCGCCGAAGGCGACTTGGTGCGCGGCGGCCGCGAAGCGCTTGCTCGCACACGGTACTTCTATACCGAGTTCAGCAACTACGAAGAGTACGCCGGGCAGCCTTCGCTCGACGAGCTCGTACAAATGCTGCCGGAGTTCGAGGTGCTGGGCATCGTCGACGGCTTCAACGTGCTGCTGCGCAACCGGGCGCTGACCTAAGCGTTAGTAAGCCTAATAGAAGCTCCATTCCGCGCTCGAATTGGTCCGCACAGCGGACCCTACAGGTAGCGACTGTCTTGAGAATCAAGTGGCCTGAGGGCTGGAGTGCCAGTTGGTTCTGGTTCGGAAGAGTGCGTTGAGGACGGTGAGGAGCTTGTGCATGCAGGCGGCGAGAGCGAGTTTCTTGGGTTTGCCGGCTTGGAGCAGGCGATGGTAGAAGGCCTTGAGTTTTGGATTGTGTTTGGTGGCGACGAGGGTGGCCATGTAGAGCGTTTGGCGGACCATCGTTCGTCCTCCGCGAATGATCCGCTTGCCGCGGAATCGTCCGCTGTCGCAGTTGAACGGGGCCAGGCCGACCAAAGCGCCGATCTGCTGCCGCGAGCAGGCGCCGAGTTCGGGCAGCTCGGCCAGCAGCGTGCGCGCCGTCTGCGGCCCGACTCCGGGAACGCTGCGCAGGAGCTGCTCGTCCTCGCGCCAGGCGGGGGAGTTGCGGACCAGTTGATCGATGTCGCGTTCCAGGTCTTGCAACTGCGCGTCGACGGCCGCCAGCAGGGCTTCGATCGACTTGCGAACCTCGCTACGACGCGCTTGCGCCAGGCGGTTCTTCTCGGCCACACGGAACTCGACGAGTTGCCGACGCCGCGTCAGGAGATCTTGCAATGTCTGGGCGTTTACGTCGGGAAACGAGCGGATTTCCGGCCGCAAGGCATGGCCAAAGTGGGCCAGCACTTGGGCATCGACGCGATCGGTCTTGGCGAACTTGTTGAGGGCGCGGGCGAAATCGCGAACCTGCCGCGGATTGACCACGACGACCGGCAGGCCGGCGGTCAGCAGCTCGGCAACGAGCTCCCGTTCGTAGCCGCCGGAGGCTTCCAACACGATCATCCGCGGCGCCGCGCGACGAAGTTGGCCGATGAGCCGCGCCCGGCCCGCCGGATCGTTGGCGACGCGCTGCGGCGCCGGCTGGGGGTAGTGGTCGACGTCGAGCGTGTCCTTGGACACATCGATGCCGCAGACCTCGAACGAGAATTCCTTGTCGGACACGAGAACAACCCTTCCTTGCACATGCGGGCTTGCCGAGGCAGAGGCCCTAGCGACTGTTCGGGTTTGAAGCGTGCGGCCGACCGGGATCTTGCTACCGTGCGGCCTCGAGGGCCCAGGGTCCGTCGATCTCGCGGCCGGTCGCAGGACTTCTGTTCCGTTCGCTGCGCTCACTCCACAGAAGCCCTGCGACCCTAGATGTAGCACTAATCCCGCTAGAGATGGAAGATACAAGGGTCCGCTGTGCGGACCATCCCTGCAAGGACTGCTAAGACTTCTTCGCCACCCGCTTCGCCAGCGCTTCCCACTGCGCGGCGCGGGTTGCCGCATCGGCGTCGGGATCGAAGTCGATCGGGCCGCCGAGCAACAGCGTCAGATGCTCGGCGGCTGCTCGTCGTCGCGCCGCATCCTCGCGCTGGAGCAACGAGAGCCAAACGCTCGCATCCGTCAGCAGCCAGGTGGAGATGCGTTCGGGGTTGTCGTCTTCCGCAGTCAACAGCTCGTCGCGCAGGCGGCGCACCCGATAGCGCTGCTCGGCCGAAAGCCCGGCGAGGTCGAGCGAATGCAAATACGGCAGCACGCTCTGCCCCGCGCGGCGGAGTTGCTTCTCCGCTTGCTGGCGTGGGGCGAACTGATCGGCGCCGAGTTGGCTCACGAGGGCGGCCCACCGGCTAACGTCGGGCAGCTTGTGCGTCTGTGCCGACCGCAGCAGCGTTTCCTCGACCGCGGTCGAGGTAGAGGTCAGCCGCCATTCGGGACGCAGCAACTCGAGCAGCGGCGTGAGGTGCTTTGCGCACAGCTCGGGCTGAGCCAGCATGAGCTGCCAGATTCCCGGCGCACGAAACTCCTCCCGCCGCTCGCCTTCTCCAATCGCCAGCAGCAGCATCGAGCCGGAAGACTCCTGCGTAAATTCGACGGTCGGTTCGAGCGGCAGATCGATCGGCGTTCGCCTGATCCGCAGTTGATCGATGCCCGTGACATCGACGATCACCTGCTCGCGCTTCGAAGACGACTCATAATGCACCGCTGGCGTGCCGGTCGTTACGTTCACGGAGATCCGCTCGTTGCGGCCCGAGATCGGATCGTTGTGATGGGTGCTCACGGTCGAGCCGAAGCTCGAGGGAACCCCCTGCAGGCGGCCGCCGATGATCGAGAAATGCACCCACTGCAACTTGGCCAGCAGGCTGCGCTGGTCGCTCGAGGCGCGGCCACGCTGGGCCCAGGCCGTCGCCGGCATCGAACCTAGGCACAAAAGTGCCAACGCTACCCAGAACTTGCCTCTCATTCCGGACCTCGCGCGAACGTGTCAGCGGGTCGAGGGGGCCTCCGGCGCGAAACGGCCGCGAGGCAGAGACGCCGCGAATGCAGCGATCTCCAAGCTTTATGGTATTCGGCGAGTCCAGACTCGCCCAGCGCGGTTCTGGAGAAATGCACAGGCTCGGCAGGCAGGAGAGCCCTCCTGCGCGGCCCCGCTCAGGAGTTCGCGATGTCGCGGCGGCCGTGGCCGACGGCCGTCGAAGCGTGCAGATCGTCTTCGTGAGCCGAACGGCTGTGGCCGTTCTTAGTCGGCTCAGGATTCACGACCGGGGTTTTCTCGGAACGGCTGGATTGAAGATCGGCGACCAGCTTGCGGCGCCGCCGGACCAAGAACCACACACTCACTCCCAGGGCTACGATTGCCACCACGGCGGTAAATAGCACCTGCGAGTCGCGGATCAAGCTGGTGATGCGGTCGCCAAACTTGTAGCTCAAGCCAAAGAAGACCGTGATCACGGCGATCGCGCAAAAGGTGTCGGCCAGCAAGAAACGGCGGAACGGAACGCGGAGAATGCCCGCGGTGAGATAGACCGGTGATCGCACGCCGACCATGAAACGGGCAAGAAACAGGGCCTTCACCCCGTGCCGCATGATGGTGGCCTCGATCTGCCGCTCGCGTTCCGGCGTGAGAAAACCGGTGATCCGCGGATGCTCCATGATCACGCTGCGGCCAAAACGGTAGCCCAGGCCGTACATCAGGCAGTCGCCTGCGATCGCGCCCACGATGCAGGCGGCGAACGCGAGCCGAGGGTCGAGCGTGCCGTTGGCGCTGAGGATGCCGGCCATCACGACCGGCACCTCTTCAGGAATAGGGAGGCCAAAGCCGCTGAGCACCAGCACCAAGACGATGCCGATGTAGTGGCTGTGGCTAAGCAGTTCGAACATTGGGTGCGGTGCGGTGTGGGAAACGGAACCTGGGCATTCTACAAAGGGTTACGTCGCCACGTCTATCGAAACCTGGCCGCCTGACCTCGCCAAGCAGCCACAAATCCGGCGTGTAAATCCGGGGGGCCAACCTGGCAATTGGCAGGCCAGGCTCGCTCCGAACAACTCTTTCTTCGGCCTTCGGCAACTATTCGGCCGCCGCGCCGCTCCCCACAAGTTCCCGCTGCCGCAGCCCTTCGCCCGTGGCAAACCGGCGTGGCCGCGGGGCCATGAGCACGAGCGCCACGACATACAGCCCCGCCGTGACGAGCAGCAAAGCCTTGATCCCCACCACGAAGGTGATCGACTGCAGCAGGCCGCCGGCCAGCGATCCTAGTAGATTCGCTCCCAAGGCCGCATGCTTGTTCTCCGTCTGTTGGAAGAGGTCGATGAACAGCAGGCCGGCGAAGAACATCGGCAAGGTCGCCAGTCCGCCCACGGCCAACGACTTGGCCCAGAACGGCCAACCGCCAAACGACGCCAGGTCGACGAAGTACAAGCCAAGGCACGACCCCAAAAGCAGGGTTCCTGCTAACAGCCGCGGGACTGCCGGCAGGCATGCAGCGGCCAGGTTGGCCAGCAAGATCATTACCAGCACGCCGGAAATGATCACGGCGTTGACCAGCCAAGTGTTGCCCAAGGCCACCGAGGCCTTCGAGATGTTCTGCACCTCGAGCAGCAGGAAGGCGGCCCCCATGAAGAAGAAGGTCCAGCCGGCGCGATCGCCCAGCCCCGCAAACAAGCCCGGCCCCAGCCGACGGCGGCTGTACACGAGCAGCGCGGCCAACAGCCCCGCCAGCAACAGGTACAGCGTCGGCACGCTCGGCTGTTCGAGGTAGATGTAGGGCCAATCGTCGGTCGTGATCCGCGTGGCGTAGGTCAGCTCGACCGGCGACTTCGCCTGCCAGGCCTGAATTCGTTCTGCCAGCGCCGGCTCAGCCGCCAGGCGATCGGCGACGCCGTCTCCCACCACGAAGAAGGTGCCGCCCCAGCCAGAGGGGCCCGAGGGAATACGGAAGGCCAGCGGCGCCGCGCCAAACACCTCGTGCAGGCAGCGACCCATGCGATCGGCAATGAAGGGCTTCTGCGCCTCGAAGCTGAGCACCATCACGCCGCCTGGCTTGAGCAGCGACTTCGCCCGCTCGATGCTCTCGCGCGTGTAAACGTAGTGATCGAGGCGGGCATTGGTCATCGCCGTGGTCGTATGCGAATCGAGCAACCCGAACACGATCAGGTCGAACTTCCGATCGGTCGTGGCGAAGAAGGAACGGGCATCATCATTCACGACCTCGACCTTCGCTGAGTCGTAGGGCCGCTCGGGGTGGTTCGCCCTTCCCATTTCGATGATCACCGGATCGATCTCCACCGCCACGACGCGCTGAGCATCGCCACGGAGCACGCCAGCGACGTCGTTGCCGGAGCCGGCGCCGACGATGAGCACGTCTTCCGCGCGAGGCGCGAAGCGAGTCGGCAGGTCGTATTGGCTCCAGCCCCGCTCCTCGGCCGGAATGCTGGGATTCTTTGCCACCGACTCGGGCGCGAGGTCGATCATCGCCTGATAGCCGGCGTTGTTGACGGTGATCACCTGGCCGGGGAAGGCAAAGTTGCGGCCGCCATCGGCCACGAGTTCGAGTTTTTGATACGGCGACCAGCGAGTTTCCAGGGCGCCCGGATTGTTGCCGGCCAAGAGCCCGATCAGCGGCAAGCAGCACAGCAGGCCCAGCTCCGGAAAGCAGCGCGAGCCGGCGTCGACGAACAGCGCCAACATTGCGGCGGTGATCGCCAGCCAGATCCAAGGCGCGAGCGACCACGCGCTGACGGCAACGAACAACCAGATGCCCAGCAGGCTGCCGGCCACATTGACGGAGTAGGCCCAGATCGTGCGCGGATGGTCGTCGATCAAGCGACCGAGCACGCGCCCCAGCGGCACGAAGACTTCCCACAGCAGCGCCATGAGCACGAACGTGAGCGCGAGCCCCATCGTCACGCGCAGCAGCGTGAGAGCCGTGCCCTGGCTCACGGCGTTTTCCCAGATCAGGAAGTCGCCCAGCACGCTCAGAAGATCGGTGATCTTAGCCATCACTGCCCGGCAGGCCGGCACCGCAAGGATGATCACAAGCGCCAAGAGCGCGAGTAAGCCGCGGTGCATTTGCACCGGCCGCCGGCACGTGAGGCAGCCTAGCCCCAGCCCCAAGAAGCAAACGATCAGCACCGTGTTCTGTAGATACGCGAAGATGCGAATCTCGGTGCCTACCCAGCGGATGAGCATTAGTTCGAGAAACAGTCCCAGCACGCTGACGGCAAACAGCCCGAGCGACAGGTTGCGCGGGCCCAGGTTGGTTTCCTGGCAACAGGGGGCGGCGGCAGCGGCCATGGCGGAATGCTCTCGCGGCAGACTCGGGGTGCGTGCGCATCTCCAGATGCGCGGACCGCAAATCTAAGTCGCCTACGCTCGCGCCGCGTGACTCGCGCGGCTGGCAGGACAACCAACCGCCGCCAAGAGCGATGCAACCGCGCCAGGCCGCACCGCCCGAACTGCGGAGGACTCAAAGCAGCTCGAGCGTGCCGGGGGCAAACCCGGTCTCCACGAGTTGCACGTCGTCGCCGCGGGGGCAAACCCAGAGCGTGGCCAACTCGGGCCGCTGTCGGCAAAAGTCGAGTCCCCGCTCCGGCCCCAGGATGAAGAGCGCGGTCGAGAGCGCGTCGGCCTCTTGCGCCGTGGGAGCGAGAACCGTGGTCGCCAGCACGCCTTCGGCCGGCCAGCCCGTGCGCGGATCGAGAATGTGCCCCAGCCGGCGACCGCGATAGTGGAAGTACTGCAAGCCGGAGCCGGAGGAGCCGACCGCACGGTTGGCCAGCCAAACCTGCGCGAGCCGGCGCTCGGGGCGCAGCGGATGCGCGACGCCGACGGGCCAGCCGCGCCCCGCGGCGTCTGCAGTCTTCCGCTCTCCGCGAGCCAGCACACTGCTCTGACCGCCATGCAGCAAGTAATCGCCGACCTGCTGTTCCGCGAGCAACTCGCTGCAGCGATCGAGCGCGTAGCCCTTGCCAATGCTGCCGAGGTTCAGCGAGATGCCCGGCCGCAGGAAGCGCACGGTTTGGCGTGTCGGCTCGAGCTCGACGAACTGGCTGCCCACCGTGGCGAGCGACTCGGCGAGTTCGCTGTCGCTCGGCACTGCGCCGGCGCGCCGCGCGAAGCCCCAGGCGGCGCTCAGCGAGCCCGAGGTGATGTCGTAGGCGCCTGATGTCTGGCGATGCAGTTCCAACGCGTAGGCGAGCAGCTTGAAAAGTTGGGGCTCGACAACGACCGCGCCGACTCCGGCTCGGCGATTGATCTCGCTCAACTCCGAGTCGGCTCGATAGGTGCTGAGCTGCGCCTCGAGTTCATCGACCAGATCGAGCGCCGCCATGGCGGCCTCGGCCGCCTGAGGGTATTGGCCGGCGTTGCAGAAGACCTCGAACTGGCAGGCCATGGCCCGCCGTCCGATCTGCAGCACGTAGTTGTCCACCGGCAGCGGCGGCTGCGACGACTCTCGCCCCTCGCTCTCCGGAACCAAACTGTCGGCCAGATTGGCCAGGGCATCGGCCGCCGAGCGGCCTTGCAAGAACTGGCGGCGGTGAGAGCGGCGAGGAGCGTTCATCTTTACTACTATAATAGGGTGTGCAGCGCCACGTCCCCGCCGTCTCGCTCTCGACCGTTAATGCGCGAACCGCTACGAAGTACTAACGCTACCCCTTGGTCCGCACAGCGGACCCTACGTAGGGTCCGCTGTGCGGACCAATTCGAGTGCGAGGTACTACGTTCCGCGGTCGCCGCATGGGTGGTCATGGCGCTGGCGTTGGGGACCGCCTCGGGCGCGGCGGAGAAGGAAAAAGCGAAGCCCAAACGCGTTCGCCCACCTCAGTGGTCGCAGAAGACGCTCGACCTCTTTTATCCCGACGCACGTCAAAAGCTCGTCGGGCCCAAGCCGAGTTGGCGCGTCGCGGAGTCGGACGCCTCGCAGCCTGAGCCGCCCCAG
>JAESFN010001165.1_pt1 | contig 13550 bp, 8 predicted proteins | sample 9269411 | NCBI WGS metagenome assembly JAESFN01 (sample SAMN14505399, study PRJNA617100) | algae metagenome | isolation source: Iphinoe sp. HA4291-MV1 and co-occurring heterotrophs from trail next to... | place: USA: Maunawili Falls, Hawaii | collected 2009-07-25
GGCTCGGTCAGCATCGGCGGCAAGGTCTATCAGCTCACGAAGCCCTTCTTCGTGCTCGCCACGCAGAACCCCATCGAGCAGGAAGGCACCTACCCGCTGCCAGAGGCCCAGCTCGACCGCTTCATGTTCAAGCTGCAGGTCGGTTATTCGACTCGCGAGGAGATGTCGACGATCATCGACCGCACCACGCGCGGCGAGGTGATCGAGCCCGAGAAGGTGATGGACGGGACGGAAATCGTCAAATGGCAGGGGCTCGTGCGCGAGGTGATCTTGGCGCCGCACGTCCGCGACTATGCCGTGCGGCTCGCGCTGGCTACTCATCCCGGCGGTCCCTTCGCCGTGCCGATCACCAACCAATACATCCGCTGGGGATCGAGCCCACGCGGCGCGCAAACGCTGGCTCTGGCCGCCAAAGTGCGGGCACTGCTCGAAGGCCGCTACAACGTCAGCTTCGAAGACATCCGCCGCGTCTACCTGCCGGCCATGCGCCACCGCGTGCTGCTCAACTTCGAAGCCCAGGCCGAAGGCATCGAGCCGGACAAGGTTTTGCTCGATCTGCTGGAACGCGTGCCAGAAAAGAGCGACGACGCTGTGGCAGCTTGAGTTTTTTTCCACCAAGGAGACACTGAGACACGGAGATGTGATTTCGCTTCGACCCGCTAAAAAGTGTCGGCGACATTGTTTTTCTCGTGAAGTGTGCTTCCTCTCCGTGTCTCTGTGTCTCCGTGGTGAAAGAATCGTGTCGACGACAGAAACGCTGCTTTCGCCGGAGGTGATGGCTCAGCTCGAGCGGCTCGAGCTCGTGAGCCGCAAGATCTTTCGCGGGCGGATGAAGGGCGAGCGGCGCAGCAGGCGGAAGGGGCAGAGCGTTGAGTTCGCCGACTTCCGCAACTACGTGCCCGGCGACGACCTGCGGTTCATCGACTGGAACCTGTATGCCCGGCTCGACCGGCTGTTCCTCAAGATGTTCCTCGAGGAAGAAGACCTGCACTTCTATGCCCTGATCGACGACACCGGCTCGATGGGCTTTGGCGACCCCACCAAGCTCGAATACGCCAAGCAGTTGGCCGCCGCGCTGGGCTTCGTGGGCCTCGTGAAGGGAGACCGGGTACGCATCGAGACGATCGGCCAGCCGCTGGCCCGCCCGTCGGCCACGTATCGCGGCCGGTCGAGCGTGTGGCGGATGCTCAACCAACTGCAGGCGATCGAGGCCCAGTCGCAGGCGTCGCTCGTGCAGGGGGTGAAGAACTTCTGCCTGCGAAACCGGGGGAAGGGGATTGTAATTCTGCTCTCGGACCTGATGGACAAGCAGGGCTACGAAGCGGCGCTGCGATATCTGGTCGCCCAGCAGATGGACGTGTATCTCATTCACGTGCTTTCGGCCGAAGAACTCAATCCCGAGATCAAGGGGGATCTGCGGCTGGTCGACAGCGAAGACGCCGACGAAGCGGAAATCACCGTCAGCGCGCCCTTGCTGAAGCGGTACAAGCAAACGCTGGCGGCGTTTGTCGACGGGGCAAAAGAATACTGCCATCGCCGCGGCATGCACTATTTGCTCGCAAGCAACCAAGTGCCCGTCGATCAACTCGTCCTCGGCTACCTCCGCAAGCGGGGGCTCGTGCGATGAGAGGCGGGGTTATTCACCACGGAGACACGGAGGCACGGAGAGAATTCAAGATTACATTCTCAGCCACGAGCCTTCTCGGTTGCAGCGATTTGTACGGTGATACGAGGCCTCTTGCCTCCTCTCCGTGCCTCCGTGTCTCCGTGGTTAAACCCCCCGTCGCAGGCGAGTGACCCATGTGGCCTGAGTGGTCGAGCATGTTGAACGGGTGGCAGTGGGCCGGGCTGCTGGCGATTCCGCCGGCGGTGGTGCTGCTCTACTTCCTCAAGCTCAAGCGGCAGCCGCTCGAGGTGCCGAGCACCTATCTCTGGAAGCGCTCGGTCGAAGACCTGCACGTCAACACGATCTGGCAGCGGCTCCGGCAGAATCTCTTGCTGTTTCTGCAGCTCTTGCTTCTCTTGCTGGTCATCTTGGCGTTGCTGCGCCCCACCTGGCAGAGCACGCAGTTGGCCGGCGACCGTTTCATCTTCTTGATCGACAACTCGGCCAGCATGTCGGCCACCGATATTAAGCCGACGCGGCTGGAAGAAGCCAAGCGGCAAGCGCGGGCGATCATCGATCAGATGAGCTCCGGCGACGTCGGCATGATCGTCACCTTTGCCGACGATGCCCGCATCGTGCAGCAGTTTACCGATGATCGCCGCGAACTGCGCCGCCGGCTCGACACCATTCAGCCGACGCAGCGGTCGACCTCGCTCGAGGAGGCGCTTCGCGTGGCGACGGGCTTGGCCGGCGCGCATTCTTCGTCAACCAAGGAGGGCGAAGTCGTGGCCGCGCCGCCCGCCACGCTCTATGTCTTCAGCGACGGCAAGTTCCCCGACGTAAAAGACCTGTCGCTCGGCAGCCTGACGCCTGAGTTCCGCGAGATCGGCAAAGTCGAAGCCGCGAATGTAGCGATCGCCGCCTTCGAAGCGCGGCGCAACGAAGAACACCCCGAGCAAGTGCAGGCGTTCGCCCGCCTGGAGAACTTCAGCGACCAGGAAAAAAAGGTCACCGCCGAGTTGTTTCTCGACGGCGGCGCGCAGCCGCTCGATGCCCACGAGGTGACGCTGCCGCCGGGCGGCTCCTCCGGCGTGGAGCTAAACGTGCCCAACGTGGCTAGTGGCTCGCTGCGCTTGCATGTCGACACAGCCGACGACTTGGCGATGGATAACGACGCCTGGACCACGATCCAAGCCCCGCGGCGCGCCAAGATTCTGCTCGTCACACCTGGCAACGAACGGCTCGAGACCGCGCTCACTACGCCTGATGCCCGCAAGTTGGCCGAAGTGAGCGTGGCCGCGCCCGACGTGCTCGCCACGCCGGCTCATCAGCGGCAGGCTCAAGAAGGCGAGTGGGACCTGATCATCTACGATCGTTGCAAACCAGCGCCGCTGACCAGCGCGCCCAACGAGCCGGGGCAGTTGCCGCAGGCGAACACCTGGTTCATCGGCGCGATTCCGCCGGGCCCTCCTCCGCCGCGCGGCTGGGGTGAGGAGGCGGTGGTCGAAGGGCCACAGATCATCGACGTTGATCGCGTGCATCCGCTGATGCAGTTGATCGAACTCGGCGACGTGATCTTCGGCGACGCCACGCCGCTTGTGCCTCCCTCGGGCGCCACGGTGCTGGTCGACACCAACCGCGGGCCGCTGTTGGCTATTGCTCCGCGCGAACGCTTCGAGGACTTGGTGCTCGGCGCGCCGATCGTGCAGGTGAAAGACGGCTCACTTTCGGCCAACACCACGTGGCCGCTGCGGGTAAGCTTCCCGCTGTTTGCCTTGAACGCGCTGCAGTATCTGGGGGGCGCCGATCAGGCCCTGGCCGCCGGCAGCCCGAAGCCGGGGCAGCCGGTATCGCTACGGGCGATCGCGCCGACGGACCACCTCGACGTGCGGGCGCCTGGTGGAGAAACCAGCGAAGTTCGCCGCAGCCCGCAGGGCACCTACCTGTTTCCGGGGGGCGAGCGGAGCGGTGTGTATGAGGTCGCCCAGGCGGGCCAGCCGATCGATCGCTTTGCCGTAAACCTGTTCGACGGCGCCGAGGCCGATCTGCGGCCCCGCGCCAACAACGAAATCCGCATCGGTCACGTTGACGTGAAGGGGCAGTCGGCCCCGCAAGAGGTGCGCATCGACGGCTGGAAATTGCTGCTTTTGCTGGCTCTCGGGGTGCTCGTCTTCGAGTGGTACGTTTACAATCGGCGGGTGTACTTTTAGCGAGGCTAGCCCACACCGACGCCACACCACGCCAAGATCCGCGAGCGGCGGCGTCGCCGCGGAATTCCCCCCCCGTCATTTACGGGGGCTAATGTGCGCCCTATTAGCCCCCGGCGAGCCGCCGGGGGGATGGATCGTCGCGGCGGCAAAGACCGTTAAGTTGCGTTAAACTCTCCGAGTGTCGCTTAGGCCTTTCGCCCCACATCCCAGTCCCCAGCTTCCACCATGCTTTCCAACCTTCGCCAATTGCTGACGTTCTTTTGCCTCTGCTCGCTAGCTTGCACGTCGGCCACTCTTGCTCAAGATGCTGCCGAATCGAACCTGATTGGCCGCTGGGATCTGAACGTGCAAGGCGCCGAGGGGAGCTACCCCTCGTGGCTCGAGATCAGCAAGTCAGGCACGAAGACGCTGATCGGCAGCTACGTCGGTCAGTTCGGCAGTGCCCGCCCGGTTGCTGAAGTTCATGTCGACGGCGACAAGTTCCACTTCGCCGTGCCGCCGCAGTGGGAGAAGCGCGAGATCCCAGTGACGATCACCGGTGAGCTCGAGGGCGACGTGCTCAAGGGCACCGTCACGGGCGACAACGGCGAAAAACTTGCCTGGAGCGGCCGCCGCGCTCCGCGTCTCGACCACGACGCGCCGGCCTGGGGCACTCCGATCGAACTGTTCAACGGACGCGATCTGACGGGCTGGCGTGCTCGCTTCGCGAACTTGCCCAATGGCTGGAAGGTGAAAGACGGCCTGCTTGTGAACGCCACGCCGGGCAACGATCTACTGACCGATCAGAAGTTCGACGACTTCAAGCTGCAGGCTGAGTTTCGCTATCCGCGCGGCAGCAACTCCGGCATCTATTTGCGCGGCCGCTATGAGCTGCAGGTCGAAGACAACCGCGGCCTGGACGCCGACAGCCACCGCATCGGCGGGATCTACGGCTTTCTCACCCCACGCATCAACGCCGCCCGCGAGGCGGGCGAGTGGCAGCAAGCCGAGGTGACGCTCGTCGGCCGCCGCGTGAGCGTGACGCTCAATGGCGAACTGCTCATTGACCGCCAGCTCATCCCCGGCATCACCGGCGGCGCGCTCGACAGCGACGAAGGAGCGCCTGGCCCGATCCTGCTGCAGGGCGATCACGGCCCGGTGGAATTCCGCAAGCTGACACTGACGCCGGCGAAGGGTAAGTAGCAAGTAGGGTCCGCTGTGCGGACCAATGAATCGCGGTTGAATCGCAGTCGCCGCCTTGCCTGCCGCTTATCGTAGATCGAAGCAGGCCAGCGTGTCGGTGTCGCGGGCGAACAGTCGCCCGTTCGAGAGCGCGGGGAGCGAGCGGGCTTCCGACTTGAACACGGGGGCCTGGGCCAAGAGCCGATAAGCCCGCGGCGTCGGCTCGACGAGCAGCAGTTCGCCGCTGGTTTTTTGCAGCACGAGCTTGCCGTCGGCCAGGATGGCGTGGGCCATGCCGAAGTTGGGTTCGGTCCACATTACCTTGCCGGTGCTGGCTTCCACACAGCGGAGCCGCGCGCGGCCCACATCTTCGCGGCCGTCGATGCCGTACAGATGCCCATCAAGGTAGATGGGCGTGGGATACTGGCTAGAGAGCGCGTCGCCGCTTTCCCAAATCGTCGTGGCCCCGCCGGGCTCGAGACGGGCGAGCAAAGCCCCTACGCCATAGTTCGCGGTGAAGAAGGCCTGGTCGCGAAAGACGAGCGGCGTCGCCGCGTTGACTGTGGGCCCGCGCATGCCGAAGGGGAAGCGAAAGACGATCTTGCCGGTGTCCGGCGCAATGCCCACCGCATTCAGCCGCGTGGCAAAGACGGCGAGCGGCTGGCCGCCGACTTTGGTCAGCGTAGGAGAAGAGTAGCTCGCGCCGTCGTTCGTGGCTTGCCACAGCGTGCTGCCATCGGCCAGGGAGAAGGCCACGATGCCCGCGTCCTTCTTGCCGCCCACGTTCACCAGCAGCCGATCACCCACCGCAAGCGGCGTGCTGCCAAAGCCGAAGTAGCCTTCGTCGGCGCGAAAGTCCTCGAGCAGATCGCGTTGCCAACGCACGCTGCCATCTTCCGTCGCCAGGCAACGCAACCCACCGGCCGCGCCCAACACCACGACCTGCCCGTCCACGACGAGCGGCACGCAGCGCGGTCCCTTGTCGGGATCGATGCCGCCTGAGTACTGGGCGTCGAACTCGCGCTTCCAGAGCGGAGCGCCGGTCTCCGCGGCCAAGCACTCCACGAGTTCTTGATCCCCTTGGCGATGAAACACGTAGACGCGCCCCGCGGCCACGGCCACGCCGGCATAGCCTTGGCCGACCGGGCGCTCCCAAAGTTTCCGCGGGCCGGTGGCAGGCCAGGCCGCAGCCAGCTTCTCGTTCACCGCATGGCCATCGCGGGCCGGGCCGAGGATCTGCGGCCAATCGCCGGCACAGACCTTGGGCACGAGCGAGACGCCCTGCGCAGAGAACAAGAGTGCCAGTAGCAGAAAGCGGCGCGAGGAAGACAACATAGCGGAGTGCGGCGAAGCAAGGACGGGCCGGACGCCCGGCAATCGGGCGTAGTGCGCCCATGATACCCGCCGGCGACCGCGGCCTGCAGCCGCTATCGCGCAGCGGCAGGCTTCTTGAATTGCTGGAGCGCCTCGACCGGCAGCACATCGTTCAAGCTACCGGAGCGGAAGCCAGCCAGGTCGAGCGTCGCGTAGCGGAAGCCGAGTTCGCGCAGCTTGGCCAGTAGTGCTTCGCGTACCGCCGGTTCGCAGAGCTTGGCCAGCGCTTCGACCGGCGCTTCGATGCGGGCCAGATCGCCGGCATGGTAGCGCACGCGAACCGTTCGCAGCCCCAGCGAGCGAAGATGCTGTTCCGCGGCGTCGATCATCGCCAGCCGCTCCGGCAACACCGCTTCGCCATACGCCACTCGGCTCGAAAGGCAGGGCGAGGCCGGCTTGTTCCAGGTCGGCAATTCCCACTCCGCGGCCAACTGCCGCACGTCGCTTTTCGTGAATCCGCATTCCGCGAGTGGACTGCGCACGCGGTGCTCAGAGGCGGCTTGCAAGCCCGGGCGGTAGTCGCCGCCGTCGTCGAGATTGGCGCCGTTCAGAATTACCGCGTCGGGATAGCGCTCCTGCAGTTGCTCGAGCCGGGTGTAAAGCTCGGCCTTGCAGTGGTAGCAGCGATCCGATGAGTTCTGCAAATAGCTGGGATTGGCGAATTCATCGGTGGCGATCACCTCGTGACGAATGCCCATTTGCTTGGCAACCGCGCGAGCTTCATCAAGCTCACCGGACGCAAGGCTAGCGCTCGTGCCGGTGACCGCCAGGGCTTTGTCGCCGAGCGACAATTGAGCGGCCTTAGCCACGACCGTGCTGTCGATTCCGCCCGAGTAGGCGACGATCACCTGCCCGAGGCCGGCAATCAACTCGAGCAGCCGCTCACGCTTGCCAGCCAAAGATGAATCGAGCTCGAGCATGAGAAGTCAGCAGGCAATCTGAATTACGACTCCGCCCACCCAACGAAACACAGCCCGCCCTTCGTCGCATTTCTCCGCGTCTCGGCGGTTGGTGCATTCGGTAGGCGCAAAAAGAAAGGCAAACCTCCACCGCAATGCCGTGGCGACGCGTTTTCGAGAGCCCGTCGTTAAAAAGTGGGCGCCTGAACCCCGGGTTGTGTGATCCGTCCGCGATGCTCCGTTCCCCCAGAGGGGGCCGGGCGGCGGCTGTACACGCGGCCAGAGATTATAGTAAGCGCCCGACGGGCTTTCTTAAGGGCTCAGCGAAAAGGTACGTCTTCAGCACGAACATGGCAGAGGATCTGCCTTACGAAGCGAATCCTACCCGCGGCTTGCGGAATCGGCAAGGCGGTTGAGCACGGCCACACAGGCTAGAAGCCTGTGCCACGAAGTGGATAGCCTATCGCGCAGGCTGGAAGCCTGTGCCACGAAGACTTTGCGAAAGGCTCGATGCTTATCGTGGGACAGGCTTCTAGCCTGTCTCGTGAACGATCAAACGAAAAAGGCCCTGGTTCCTGCGAGTGCGGAAACCAGGGCCTCTTGAACGATTGCTCGAGCAACTACCGGCTCGAGGCCCGCCAGCCACCGAAATCCAGGGCCGACTCGGCCGGAGCTGCAACGGTCGGTGCGGCCGCCGGAGTCGCGGTAGGCGCGGGTGCCTTCACCACGGCCGCAGCCGGGGTCGGGGCATTCGTGGGCTGCGCTTGCGGCGGAACTCCCCGCAGGTCAACCATCCGCGAGACGGTGTTGTAGCTGCGCGCGGCGCCCGAAGGCTGCATGGCCGTGCGGTTCCGCGGATCGCTCCAACGCGGCGAGATCGCCGAGTTCGTGCTCGCCCCGCCGGTCGACGTCTCGCCAGCACCATTGTGCAGCGTATTGTCAGGCACAGGCTTCAGCTCCGTTTGGCTGCTGCTCTGAGGAGCAGCAGGGGCGCCTGCGGCGGCCCCCGGCGTCGTGGGGGCAGCTTGCTGTTGGAACGTTTGCGGAACCGAGCCCTGCGGCAAGGTCGGCGCGGCATCGGCCGTGGTCGGACCGATCGCCGTCAGCGGCGCGACGGTCGCAGACGTTGGCATGGCCGGGATCGACGCAGAGCAGGTCGAGCAGCCGGCCACGGGAGCGACCGTGGCAACAGGCGCGGCAACCGTCACGGGCGACAGCACCGTCGTGGTCGGGCACACGCTCTGGCAAACCTGACGATAGGTGGTGTAGGGCACCATCTGCGTCTGTTGAACGAAGCTCGTCACCGGACGCATGGTCGTGGTTGGGCAGCCGGTGCAGCCATCAACCGCCGCGACCGGCATGAAGCTGGTCACCGGCACGCTGACCGCCTGCATGCGGTAAGCGGTCTGCGGAACCATTTGGCAGACCTGTTGCGGCGCCGGAGCGCAGCAAGAAGGTGCGAAGTTAGCAACGACCGGCGTGGGAGCTGCCACGACCGGGACCATGTACGTTGAACGGCGGCCCCACCACCAGCAGGCATCCGCCTGCCCCGGCGCGGACCAAGCCAGGCTGCCGAGCAGCCAGGTCAGGCTCCAGGTGCAAACTCGAGACTTGAACATTTCTCTCTCCCCGCGCAAAAAATATGTGTCTACCCCAGTTAAATCAGGAGCGACACCAACCTGTCAATCAACCGGCAACGTCGCTGCACCATTTGGAAACAAATAGCGCCGGCAACGATTGCACGGTCTGCAAAGGCGGCGATGACGCGGTAGCTTGTATCGCGTTCAACATGCCGCTTAGCGGCGGTCCGGGCGCACTAGCCTCCCTGGGCCGCTGGGCAACTGTAGGTTGAGAAAAGGGTCAAGTCGGCCGCACGAGATGCCGAAAAACAAGGGAATCGACCACGCGTGCTAGCGGTCCTGCCGGTCACAGGGCAGGTTGTGCGGCTTGCGCCTGTGAGGTTGCAGTACGGGCGACAGAGAGCGGCGTCAGCACCTACTGGCGATTGGTTTGCCGATATCTTCCCGGGCTCGCGCCCGTCAGTCGCTTGAACACGACGCTGAGATACTCGACGTGCTCGAAGCCGGCGAGTTCGGCGATCGCTTTGAGCGGGAGCTCGGTTTCGACGAGCAACTGCTTCACGCGTTTGATCTGCACTGCGCGAATCTCCGCCTGAGGCGAACGGCCCAGATATTTGCGGAAGCGACGCTCGAGCAGGCTGCGCGAGAGCGGCACGTGGCGCAGCACGTCGGCCACGCTCGCGCCCTCGCACGCATACTCGCGGATATAGCGCACCGCGGCCGCCACATCGACATCGGCGATCGCCAGCACATCGGTCGATTGCCGCGTGACGACGCCGACCGGCTCGATCCGTTGCTCGGCGGCCTCAACGCGCTCGCCGGCCATGAGCCGGTCGAGCAGCGCGGCGGCTTCGTAACCGATCCGCTGCGCCCCGGGCACGACCGACGATAGCGGAGGGTCGCACATCGTGCAGAGCAGCTCTTCATCGTCGACGCCGATCACGGCCACTTCCTCAGGCACCGCTAAGCCGGCGCGAGCGCAGGCGTCGAGCACCTGTTGACCGCGGAGATCATTGCAGGCCACGACCCCGAGCGGCCGCGGCCGCCGAGCGATCCAGCGGGCGATCTGTCCTTGCTCGCGATGCCACTCTGGCGCTCGCGCCCCGCGCCAATGCGATTCGTAGACTTCGCAGGGGTAACCGGCGGCTGTTAACGCCGCAAGACAACCATCGCGCCGGTCTGCCGACCATCGTTCGCCCTTGAAGCCGCAGAACGCAAAGTTCTGAAAGCCGCGCTCGAGCAGATGCTGCGCGGCGAGTCGACCGATCGCTGCATCATCGGAGTGAATGCGCGGCAGCGCCAAGTCGTCGTGCTGGTCGTTGAGATCGACCACCGGCACGCCCATCTCGCGGAACATGGCGGCCAGGCGACGATTCGTCGGCCGACTGATCACGCCATCCCAGCGCCGCTGCCGGAGCCAAATAGGTGGCGAAGCGCCGAGCTCGCGCTGATCGAGGAACATCGACCAGGGCCGGTGCGAACGCACATAGCGGGCAATGCCGCGATGGATCTGCCGGCCATAGACGACCGATGTCTCGACGATCACGGCCACCCGCGGCCGCAACGATCGGCGGGCGCTCGAGCGAACGGGTTCAGTCGCAGGTGTAACCATGTCCTGCTAAGTCGCTCATTAGCCCCCGGCGAGTCGCCGGGGGGAAAACGGTAGTTTTCTTAGTTCGGCAAGAATCGATGTCTGGACGGTGGTGGGCGACCCTGCCGTGGTCTCCCGCCGTGACTCACGGGGGCCAATTTCGGCTATTGTCCGGCGCGCAAAGGATCTCATTTCCTATATCGAGAATCTCATGGAAAACGGTGGCCGTCCACCCTACAGTGAGAAAACCAACCAACCCCGCGCTCGGCGATCAGGGCCGCAACGCGTCTACTGCTCGGCTGAGTTTTAAGCCCTCCACCCGACTTCTATGAACAGTTCTCTTTCTGGCCGCACGGCCGTGATCACCGGCGCTGGCTCCGGCATCGGCCGCGCAACCACGCTCAAGTTCCTCGCCGCCGAGGCTGCTGGCGTCGTGGCGGTGGAGCGGTCGCCTGAATCCGCCGCGGCGCTCGCGGCAGATTGTCCCGCGGAACTCCGCGACCGGCTGGCGGTCGTCGTCGGCGATGTCGCGTACGAAGAGACCGCGCGTGAGTTCACCCGCACGGCCCTCGAACGCTTCGGCAGACTCGATGTGCTCATCAACAACGCCGCGGTCAGCGTGGTGAAGCCGCTCCACGAGCACACGCCGGAGGAGTGGGACCTGGTGCTCAACGTCAACGTGAAGGCGCTCTACTGGGCCGCCCGCCACGTGATTCCGGTCATGATCGAGCGCGGCGGCGGAGTGATTCTCAACGCCGGCTCGATCTCCGGCGAGGCGGGCATCCCGGGGCAGGGCGCTTATGCCGCCTCGAAGGGGGCCGTGCATCAGATGACGCGGCAAATGGCGATCGAGTATGCACCATTTAACATTCGCGTGAACGCGGTCTGCTGCGGCACGGTCGATACACCGCTTGTGCATCGCTCGGCCGAGGCCTCAGGCGATCCGGCGGCTTTTTGGCAGATGCTGCGGAGCGGCCACCCCATCGGCCGCGTCGCCACGGCCGAAGAAGTGGCCGAGTTCTATCTGTTCCTCGCCAGCGATCGCGCGACCTTCTTCACCGGCGCGACGCTCATGCTCGACGGCGGCTACACCGCCCGCTGACCACTCCCACCTAGGAAGCAACGCGCATGTTTCGTCTTCCGCTTTTGCTGCTGGCGTGTTCCGCGTGCCTCGCTATTTCCTCCGCTAGCGCCGAGGAGGCCGTCATCCGCGTGCAGGCCGACAAGCTGGGCCCCACCGTGTCGCCGTACATGACGGGCGTATGCATCGAAGACGTGAACCACGAAATGTATGGTGGCATCTACAGCCAGATGCTGTTTGGCGAGAGCTTTCAGGAGCCGGCCAAGACCTCGATCGACGGGTTCACGGCCTTTGGCGGTGAGTGGACCGTGAAGAACGGTGAACTCTTCGCTACAGGCGGCGACGGCCCCAAACTGATCTGGGACGGTGCAAAGCTGGCCCAGGGCAAGGTCGCGGTGCAGATCCGTTTCGACGACACGACCGCAGGCCTCGCCGGTTTGATCGTGAAGGTCAGCGAGCCGGCAGTTGGGGCTGATCGCTTCATCGGCTACGAGGTCTCGCTCGACCCAGGCAAGCAAATCCTGTTGCTGGGCCGGCACCGCAACAACTGGGAGCCGCTCCGAGAAGTGCCCTGCGAAGTGCCGCAGGGCCGCTGGATCGACCTGTCGGTCACGATGACGGCGACCGGCCTAGCCATTGCGGTCAATGGCAAAGAGTTGTTGCGCTATGAGGACACAGAACATCCGCTGGCCGAGGGGAGCGTGGGGCTGCGCCCGTGGCAGCGGCTGGCCAGGTATCGCAATTTGTCGATCGAAAGTGGTTCGCAACCGCAGAACATTACCTTCAGAACGGCCGATCCGCTGGGCGTCGGCGGAGTTAGCGGAATGTGGCGGCCCACCAAGACCGGCACAGCGCGTGGTCAGTTCGCGCTCGACACTGAACACCCTTACCACGGCGTGCAGAGCCAGCGGCTGCAGTTCGACTCTGGCACGGGCACGGTCGGCATTGAGAACCAAGGGCTCAACGGCTGGGGGCTGAACTTCGTTGCCGGGAAGCCTTATGAAGGCTATTTGTGGCTGCGGGCCGACAAGCCGACCACGGTGGTGGTCGCGGCGCAAGGCAGCGACGGCGGCAGCCTGGCCGACGCAGCGATCGAAGTCACGAGCAACGACTGGCGCCGCTACGACTTCTCGCTCACGCCCAAAACCAACGAGCCGCACGGCAGCTTTGCCATCGAGCTCGAGGCGCCGGGTTCGGTCGTCGTGGGGCATGCGTTCCTGCAGCCGGGACCCTGGGGCCGCTTCAAGGACCAGCCGGTGCGGAAGGATGTGGCCGAGGCGATCCAAGAAGCCGGCGTCACCGTGATGCGGCTCGGCGGGCTGATGGCCAATGCGCCCGAGTATCGCTGGAAGCAAATGATCGGTCCGCGCGACCGCCGCGCGCCCTATAAGGGCTTTTGGTACCCGCACTCGTCGAACGGCTGGGGCATCTTCGAGTTCGTGAACTTCTGCGAGGCGGCCGGCATTCTGCCGATCGTCGACCTGAACCTCGACGAAACGCCGGCAGATCTGGCCGACTTCCTCGAGTATGCCAATGGACCGGCCGACAGCCAGTGGGGAAGCAAGCGGGCGGCCGACGGCCATCCCGCGCCCTACGGCCTCACGTACGTGCAGCTTGGCAACGAAGAGGCGGTCGACGAAGCGTATTGGCAGCGTTTTAAGCCGCTGGCCGAAGCCGCTTGGGCCAAGGACCCGAACGTCGTGCTGATCGTCGGCGACTTCGAGTACCGGCAGCCGATCACCAATCCCGACGATTTCGACGGCGCGCCCAAGATCCGCAATTTGAATGCGCACGAAAAGATTCTCAAGTTAGCGAAAGAGCATGGCCGCCCGGTGTGGTTCGATGTCCACATCTGGAACCACGACCCCGGCGAGGGGCCGCCGCGAGTTGCCGCGCTGGCCACGTTCGACGCCGCGCTCGCCAAGCTCTGCCCGGGGGCCGACTACAAGATCTGCGTGCTCGAAGAGAACGCTACGAATCACGCGATCCGCCGGGCCGTGGCGCATGGCGAGACCGTGAGCGGGCTGATGCGCATGGCCGATCGCGTG
>JAESFN010001166.1_pt1 | contig 13547 bp, 14 predicted proteins | sample 9269411 | NCBI WGS metagenome assembly JAESFN01 (sample SAMN14505399, study PRJNA617100) | algae metagenome | isolation source: Iphinoe sp. HA4291-MV1 and co-occurring heterotrophs from trail next to... | place: USA: Maunawili Falls, Hawaii | collected 2009-07-25
TTGACCGATTCCCCGGCCGGGGTAGTCAGGGTCATGCTACCGGCGGTCACCCAGACTACTGCGACTCGCTCGTCATCGCTCACCTGAATTGGATCAACGCCAGCACCCTCTGCGACGCTCCGCGAAACATCGATCGTGAGCGGCACCCCGGCCGGTTGCTTCACGGGTGCAAGACCGAGCACCTGAAATCCGCGATCGGAGTACAGCGGTGATGGCAAGTAATCACCCGACCCAACAACAAACACCGCGACGAGCTCCACAGGTGCGGCGCCCATCGCCGTCATTTCACCCGGAGGGATCCCAGAAATCACTGCGCCCGTCTCGTACACGCTGGTCGTCTGCCCGGATTTGACCGAAAGCGTGCCTGAGGTGACGTAAAAACTGAGCGCTTGATTACCAAGTGCAAACACCCCATCATGCAAATCCCAAGTTTGGTTTGCCGGGATCTTTCCAACCATGAGTACGAGGGAAAACTGACGCAGCCCCGCCGGGGAGATGTTCAGGTCGAAGAGGGTTTCACGCGAACTGGATTCGTTCGCGTCCGGTGAAGCCGGAATAGCGCCCTGAAGCGGGGTGGGAGAGGCATCGTCGCTCCCGAACTGCCGTACTCCCAACCATGCGCCGGTGATGCCGAGCATCAGCAGTGCTACGGCGGCGAGGCGCAAAAACACGCCGCCCTGCTTGCGCTTCGGTGCGGTGAGCGGAGTACGCAGTGATACCGGCTCGATCGATCGCACCGGCGCGGCAACAGCCGGTTGCGTGGCAAGCACGCGGGTGCGTAAGCGTTGTTTCGCGGCGCTATCGAGCGCCGGGGCCAGGTGCTGCAAGCGGCGCGCCATTTCGGCCTCCGATCCTGTAACGGCATTCCCACGAACGACGTCATCCCAGACAGCGTTGAGGCGATCGATCTCCTGGCGCGAGGGGGTATTAGAAAACATCGCGCTCCTCCAGACGCGGGGCGGGCAGCAATTCGCGCAGCCGTTGCATGGCACGGAACTGCAGTTGTCGCACCGCGGATTCCGATTTCTTGAGGGTTTCGGCAATTTCGGCCCCGGTCAGCCCGGCAAGGCGAAGCTCCACCACCTGGCGCTGGGTTTCGGGGAGTTCGGCCAGCGCCCGTGCGAGCATCCGCCGCTCCTCCGCGCGCAGAACCGCTTCCTCGGGGGTCAGCCCTGGATCGATCACCCCAAACGCGTCATCGATCGACTGATGCACGCCGCGACGACCGCGCGTGCGGTAGAAACTGACCACCACGTTGTGCGCGATCGTGAAGAGCCAGCCGCGAAAACTGCCGGTCGGCGCGGGAGGGTAGGCGGCAAACGCTTTTTCGAACACCGCGGCGGTAGCATCCTCCGCCTCGGCCTCGCTGGGCAGGCGCAGGCGGCAATAGGTGTACACCCCATCGACGTAGCGATCGTAGAGCTGCGCGAACACGGTCACGTCGCCGCTCGCGATCAACTGCTCGTCGCTCGCCTCCGCGCTCATTCCAGCTTCCGTTCGCTCCGGCGGATGCGTGCGAAACGCCAGCGCCATGCGCGCTCCCTCCCCGCTTCGCAGGAATGAACGCTCGATGCCAGAAAATGTAACGGCGTTGTCCGTAGGCGCGTTATCCGTCACCCGTAGTTACTGACGGCGGGCGACGGATAACGGACAACGTAAAATGCCTCCGGTTAGCACCAGGAGGTTACCCAGGTTGGACATCGATCCCGGAATGGACATCATCAATCAACTCGCCGGCATCGCCGACGATTCACCCCTCGGCAAGCTCCGCGCCTCGCGCGAAATTACCTTCAACGCGGCGCAGGGCAGCTTCAAAGCGCTGCTGGAGCCAGACGACCTCGGCGGGATCAGCCGCTTCGAGCGCGATGCCATCGCCTATCGCATCGCCTTCCTGGAGCAGAGCAAACCGCTCGCCGATCTTCACCGCACCCGGTTGCAGGAGAGCGGCGCGAGCAATGCCGAGATCGAAGCGATCGAGGATTACCCCGAAACCGGTGTGCTCACGGCGCATCTGAACGCCATGCTCGCCCACGTCGATCTCCTCACCCTGGAACCGAGCGCCGCCTCGCCAGAAGCGCTCACCGCGCTGCGCGCTGCCGGGCTCTCGACGCGCGACATCGTCACGGTTTCCCAGTTGATCGCCTTCGTCAGCTTCCAGGTGCGATTGCTGGCGAGCCTGCGCGTGATGGCGGAGTCACAGGCATGAGCGACAAACCGACCTGGACGCTGGAAATTCTCGATTGGCGTCCCTGGGTGGAAACGCTCTACGAGGTTGGTCTCTCTGAAGAGGAGATCGCCGCGGCGGAAGCAGTAGCGCCGAACATCAAGGGCAGCACCTATTTCGCCACCCTGGCGCACGATCTACCGGCGCTGGTGCAGCGCACCGCGCTCTTCAGCACCGCGATGCGGAGTGAAGGGGGCGCCAGCAATGCCGAGCGCGAGCTAGCGGCGGTGGCGACATCCCGCATCAACGGCTGCGTCTATTGCGCCTCGGTGCACGCGATCCGCTACAACCAGTACGCGAAAAAACCGGCGGTGATTGAGGAGATCTACGCCAACGGCGCCGATGTGCCAGTGAAAGCGGCCTCGCCACGCGAGCAGGCGATTCTTGACTACTCGGTCAAGCTCACCCGCGATCACGTCAGTCTCACCGCCGCCGATCTGGAGCCGCTGCGTGCCGCGGGTTTGAGCGATCTGGAGATTCTCGACATTACGCAGAGCGCCGCGATGTTCGCCTGGGCGAACCGTCTCATGTTGACACTGGGCGAAGGTGAACTTCCGGAAGGTAAGCGCGCCTAAGATTTCCCGGTATACTCTGTGCTCAAGGCAACAGATTTGCCGCGTTCCGGCCGGTTGCATCGGTTGGGGTGTGTACAAAGCGTAGTTGCATAGTGCAAACTACAGAATAGTGCAGAACCGGGTCTCGGTCGTTTCGGCCGATCAACAAGGAACCGCCCATGACGATTTCGGCCGATCTGTTTCGTGAGGTGTTCCGGCGCTGGCCCAGCGGGGCGGCTGTCGTGACCTCGTGTGAATATAACCACCCGCACGGGATGGTCATCAGCTCGTTTGCCTCGCTGTCAAACGATCCACCGACGGTGATGTTCAGCGCCGGGGCGTCGACACGCATGCACAGCATCGTGCCGCAACAGGGCTCATTTGCGATCAGCATTCTCAGCGCCGAGCAATTGGATGTCTTCCAGCGCTTCGCCGGGTTCGATCGCACGTTTGATAGCAACCGCTTCATCGGGCTCGATTACGCAACGGCCCGCACCGGCATGCCGGTCTTCCCCGACGCCATCGCCTGGGTCGATTGCAAGCTCGTGGCGAGCCACCCCGGGAATGGCTATACGATCTTCGTCGGCGAAATCGTCGCGGCATCGCTCGGCGAAGCCTGCGAGGGCTCGCCGATGGTCTACTATCGCCGCACCCCGCAACCCCTTCCGTGGGAGAACTCGGAAACACCGGATCATGCCGTGCTCCACGCGCACGATTCCGCGATCGTCCGCGTTCCCGCCGATAGCGCGGCCGCGCTCGGCGAGATCGATCTGCTCAGCGGCGGCTGATCGCCACATTTCGTATGCGAGGTCACACGGGAGCCGGAACCGGCTCCCGTTTTGCGTTCACGGCGTCCGCGTATCTCGGGTATCGTGTAAGGAAGCATCTGCTCGCGAGTGCGGCGGAATCGCTGCCCTTTCCGGGCACCGGGCAAAGGAGAGCACGCCTTGTTCAGCCGCGAAAACTGGGTCGGCGTTGTGCTGCTCGGCGTTTGCGCGCTGGTGGCGATCGCCCTGCTGATCGAAATCTTTACCGATATCACCTTCGAATACACGGGGCCACGCTGGATCGCGATCGGCATCACCATCGTCGGATTCGTCCTTATCGGCATCATGTCGTGGCGCGCCTGGGGCGGCCGCATGCGCCGCTGGCGTGGCGGCGGTGGCACAGGTCCGACCGGCTGGCCGCACAACGATGTTCCGGGCCGGCAAATCTTCCCGCGCAATCGCACTACCTCGTCGAGCGATCAGAGCGATACCTCGCAGGATCCACCGGGGCGATGAGCGAAACAGTCATTCGCCCGCTCCAGCCTGACGAGTGGGAACGCTTTCGCGACATCCGGCTCGCCGCGCTGCTCGATGCCCCGACTGCCTTCGGTTCCACCCACGCGCAATCAGTGCTCTACACCGAGCACATCTGGCGTTCCCGTCTCACCACTGCTGCGATGTTTGCCGCCGAGCGCGACGATCGCCTCGTCGGTATCGCCGGGGGCTTGCCCAATGAGGCGCATGAAACGGCGGCGCTGATTTCGATGTGGGTTGCGCCGGAAGCACGCGGCGAGGGGATCGGCGAGCGACTGGTGAACGCCGTGATCGGCTGGGCACGGGAAACGGGACACGAGCGTCTCAAACTCTGGGTGACGGTGGGGAATAGCTCTGCCGAGCGCCTCTATCAGCGCTGCGGTTTCATCGACACCGGCGAAACCGAGCCGATCGACAACGGCTCCGGTCTTTCCGAAAAGAGCATGGAACTGATTCTGCGCGTGCCGTAACCGCGAAGAAAACCTGGGGTTCACACCCCAGGCTACTCGTAAACGCTCCTCCAGAGCTTCTCCGTTGTCCCTGGTGCCTCGTCACTCCAGCCACATCGGAATGATCGTCAGCGCCAGCAGCACACCGAGGGCGCCGTTGACGATACGCCAGTGGCGCTCGGTTTTGAGCACGCGCGCGAGGGCGTGACCGCCGGCGCACCAGGCGATGCAGGCAATCGTGCAACAGATCGCCCACACGACGACAAAAATCATCGCGAACAGCGCCGTGTTACTCGTGAGCGAGGCGTAGGCGGCGGTGGCGCTGACCACCACCGTCCAGGCTTTGGGATTGAGCAGATTGAACACCACACCGGTGCGGAATGCGGGCGGTGTTGCCGCTGTGCTGCTGCTGACATCCGGCGCGCCACTGGTGGCGATGTGATACGCCAACCAGAGCAGATAGATCGAACCGGCGACCTTCACCGCCGTGCGCAGCGCGTCCACTGAGTGGAGCAGCGCACCCATGCCAACCGCCGCGATCGCGGTGAGCAGGGTGAACCCCGTCACCAGTCCCGTCAGCAGCGGCAGGCTTCGCCGCATGCCGAACCGCGAGCCCGATGACGACGAAAACAGGGTCGAACCACCGGGAGTGATGCTGCCAATCAGGGCAAACGTGGCGAATGCCGGCAGCATATCGGTCGCGATCGCCAACGGTTGCCGCTCCTCTTAGGCCGGTCCCGGCCAGTTGCGCACGATCAAACGCCCGAGGCGAGAAACCCCCTCCTGGATTACGGCTTCGGAGGGAAGTGAATAGCTCAATCTGAGCGTGTTTTTACCACTGCCATCGGCGAAAAATGCCCCGCCGGGCACGAATGCCACCCGCTCCTCGGTCAACGCCGATTCGAGCAACGTTTTGGCATCCATCCCCGCCGGCAGCGTAACCCAGACGAACATGCCGCCCTCAGGTTCGGTCCAGGTCACGCCATCGGGGAGGTACTCGCTCAACGCCCGCAGCATGGCGCTCCGGCGCTGAGCGTAGACCGCGGTGATTCGCTCGACCTGCTCCGGGTAGATCGCTTCAACCACCTGGTGCATCACCATCTGGTTGAGAGTGGGGGAGTGCAGATCGGAGGCCTGTTTGGTGAGCACGATTTTTTGCACCAGCTCGCTGGCGGCGCAAATCCACCCCACGCGCAACCCCGGCGAGATCGTTTTCGAGAAGGTGCCGCAGTAAATGACGTTGCTCTCATCGATCGAGCCGCGCCGCCGGATATCGAGCGCCAGGCAGCTTGGAATCCGCTCGCCGTCGAAGCGCAGCGCTTCGTAGGCGGCATCCTCGATCAGCGGCACGCCGAGATCGTCGGCCAGGCTGAGCAGACCGCGCCGCTGCCCCTCGGTGAGCGAAATCCCGGTGGGATTGGCGAAATCGGCCACCACGTAGGCGAAGGCCGGACGCGACGGAATCTCGCCGCAACGCACGCTATCGAGCTCCAGCTCGATCGTGGCGTAGCTCGGCTCGTAGGGATTGAAGGCTTGCAGCGCACCGAGGTAGGTCGGCGCGGTCACCAGCGCGGTATCGCCGGGCGAGAGGAAGAGTTTGCCCAGGTAATCGAGGCCCTGCTGCGAGCCGGAGGTGATGACGATGTTCTCGGGAGTGCAGGGCGCGCCGAGTGACGTCATGTATTCGGCCAGCCAGCGGCGCAGCGGCAGATAGCCTTCGCTCACCGAATACTGCAGCGATTGCCCGCCGAGCTGGGTTTGCTCCAGGGTATCGACGTAGGCCTGCTTGATCGTTTCGGTGGGGAAGAGCGCCGGATCGGGAATCCCACCGGCGAAGGAAATCATGTCGGGTTGATCGAGTACCTTCAGCAGCTCCCGAATTTCCGATGCCCCCATGCGCGACACGCGCCCGGCATACATTTCGGACCATTCGGTGGCTGTTTGCGACGTCGACATTGCTCAACCCTCAATCAGGAAGCGGATTTAATTGTCGCCATTTTGTCACATCTTTCGATAATGTCAATGGATCTATTGTCACAGTGACAATTGCGTGATAGCCTGCCGCTATGGAGACGAATTGGCGGCCTGAGCTGAATAGTGGTGCTGGCACCCTGCACCAGCGATTGATCGCGGCGCTGAGCGGCGATGTCGCCTCCGGTGCACTGGCGCCGGGTGCACGGATGCCGACGCACCGCGAGCTGGCGCGACAGCTGGAAATCGGTATCGGCACGGTGAGCAAGTTCTATGCCGAAGCCGAGCGGTTGGGTCTGCTCAACAGCCATGTCGGGCGCGGCACCTACATCGCCGGACAGATCGCTACGGAGCCTGAGGCCAGCGATCGCCCGATCGATCTCACGCTCAATCTGCCGCCGCCGGAAATTCCCGCAGCGCGAATCGCGGCCGCGATCACTCGCCTGCACCAGCGCGCCGATGTGGCCGAGATGCTGCAGATCGCGCCACAGCCGGGGCTCGATCGTCATCGCCAGGCGGGCGCGATCTGGCTGCGCCGGTGGGCGAATCTGCCGCAGGTGGATTGGCGGCGCCTGCTCGTCACCGCCGGAGCGCAGCACGGTATGTTCCTCGCCCTGAACGCGCTCTGCCGCCGGGGAGACACGGTGCTGACCGACGCGGTCACCTTCCACGGCGCCACCGCCATCGCCGAGCAGGGCGGCTTCACGCTCACCGGTCTGCCGCTCGATAGCGAAGGAATGCGCCCCGACGCACTCGAAGATGCCGCGATCCGCACCGGAGCGCGCGTGGTCTACGTTCAACCGACGCTGCAGAATCCGACCGCACGCACGATGTCGCCGGCCCGTCGCGATGAAATCGTGCGGGTGGCGCGGAGGCACGAGCTCTGGTTGGTCGAGTGCGATGTCTACTCGCCATTGGCGCGCGCCAGCAGTTCGTTGAGCGAGATTGTCCCCTTCGCCGCCCTGGTGCCGGAGCGCACCATCTACGCCGGCAGCGTATCGAAATCGCTCGGCTCAGGATTACGCGTGGGCTATCTGATCGCGCCGAACGATGCGATCTTCGATCGGCTTGTGCTCGGTATGCGCGCCAGCATCTATTCGAGCGGGCCACTCGGCCCCGAGATCGCCACCCAGTGGATCAGCAACGGCGAAGCAGACGAGATTCTGCGCGCCGTCGCCGATGAAGCCATCGCCCGCTCCTCAATGGCGTTGGCGCAGCTTGCCGTCGCCGAGCGCCCCTCCGCGAGCGCGAGCCTGCACGTCTGGCTACCGATGAGCGAGCTCGCCTCCGAGCGCACGGCCGGTCGCTTGCTCCGCCAGGGGGTCGTGGTCACCCCGCCCGCCAGCTTTACCCTGAATGGCGAGCTCGCGTCCGGATTGCGCCTCTGCCTCGGTGCGGCACTGAACCGCCCCACGCTCGATCGCGCGCTCTCTATCGTCGCCGCCACCCTCGCCACTGAAACGGAACCGCTCAGCTCGGCGGTGATTTGACGAGGATCCGGTGCTGGGCGCTGGGTGCAGGAAAGTTCGTGCCCTCTCCCGCTGCGGCAGGAGAGGGTGGCCGCGAAGCAGACGGGTGAGGGTGTTTCGTTGAACGAGCAACCCTCACCCCGGCGCTGCGCCCCCCCTCTCCCGTTGCGACGGGAGAGGGCACGGGTTGGGAAGGTTGCGGTGGGAATCGGAGACCTGGGGTTGCGACCCCAGGATACGCATAAACGCTCCTCCAGAGCTATTCCTTTGTCCCTCGTTCCCGCCACTCGCGTTGCAGAATCCCGTAAGCGTAGGTATCGGTCCATTCGCCTTTGAACCACATATCTTCCAGGGCGTGGGTTTCGCGGCGCATACCGAGTTTTTCCATCACGCGGTAGGAGGCGGGGTTGCGTACATCGCACTCTGCCGTCACACGATGGGCGTCGTGAACATCAAACGCGAATTCCAGCAATGCCTGCGACGCCTCGGTGGCGTAGCCCTTGCCGTGAAATTCAGGGTTGAAGATGTAGCCAATTTCGATGTGCTGGTGCTCGACGCTCTTCAGCATGAAATAGAGCTCGCCGATTACCCGATTCGAAGCGCGCTCGACCACTGAAATCACCAGTGCGTCGTCGTCGTTTTCGATGCGGCGATACTTCGCTTCCCGCTCCGCCAGCACCTCCCGCACCTCGTCTCGCGTGCGCGTGTTGAAGGTGACGTAGCGCGTGGCATCGTCCAGCCCCTGAAAGGCGAAGCTGTCATCGAGATCGTCGGCCGTGCTGAACCGCAGCGTCAGCCGCTCGGTCTCGTACGGCAATTCCACCTGACGCTCAAATTGCATACCTGGACTCCTCATTGAGTTTCCATTTCACCGCAGGGATGATACGCCTGTCCTCGGTGGTTGAGCGGGAGATGGTATGGACGCAACGAAGCAGCGTATCGAGACGGCGGTCGCCGGGGTGAAGCACGGGTTCAAAACGCAGCAGGCCCTCGCGAAGACATTGGTGGCGGAAAACGATCCTGACGAGGCGTACCAACTCGCCGAGCACCTGCTGTTCAGTGAGAGCGTACCGGTGCGCATGACTGGTGTGCTCGTCCTCGAAGAGCTCGCTCTGGTTCGCCCCTCGCTCGATCTTCTCGCTGAGAAAGTTGTCGCCGATCCCGCCTGGCAGGTGCAGGAGATGCTGGCGCGGGCCTTCGATGCGCATTGCCGCGCCGCAGGCTACGAGGCGTCGCTCCCGTTGATCGACGCCTGGCTCGCATCCCCGGCGCGCAATCAGCGCCGCGCTGTTACTGAGGGATTGCGCATCTGGACCTCGCGCCCCTATTTCAAGCAGCACCCTGAGATCGCGATCCATCTCCTCAGCCAGCGGCGCGACGACCCCGAACCTTACGTCCGCGAATCAGCCGGCAACGCCCTGCGCGACATCAGCCGCCGCTATCCTGATCTCGTCCGCGCCGAACTCGTCACCTGGGACCGCTCGAACCACCAAATCAATCACACTGCCACCCATGCCGAGGGCTTTCTCAAACCGTCGTGATCGCCAGGAGCACCTTCGGTGGGGCCCACCGACCCACCGAGATGTCCCCAACCAGCGCGTTTTTCCCGGCTCTCAAATGTGATTTGAATCCAGCACCGTTTGACCGCACGACACTTGGGTTTGCTACTATTTGGCTATCGTGAGATAGGACAAAGGGGGCCCGGGTGTTTCAGGATCTGCACATCATCGACGTCCACGCGCACTTCCCGATCAAAGGGGATGTCACGATGGGCGGCGGGGGCTCGTTGCGCACCCGCGAAACCGGTCGTGTCGATAACGAGGGCGCGGCCGAGCGGCTCGCCTTTCGCAATGCCCAGCTCGCCCGCACGCGGCAGCAATGGCGGATGGCGTTCGATTTTCCAACGCCTGAAACAGACGAGCGCAGCAGTGAGGAACAGGCCGAGCGCTGGCTCGGGGAGCTCGATAAACATGGCCTCGAACGCATCGGTTTTGTCACCGGGCGCGATAACGATGAACTGGCGCGCGTGGTGGCGATGCACCCCGATCGCTTTTTCGGATTCGCCCACCACGACATCACCCGCCCCGATGCCGCGCAGGAACTGGAACGCGCGGTTACCACGCTCGGGTTGCGCGGGCTAAAACAGCTCGCCCCCGCGATGCCGCTGCCGATCAATGATCGCTCGCTCTACCCGGTCTGGGAGGTTTGCGAGCGGCTCGGTATCCCGGCATTGATCCATTTCGGCATGCTCGGCGCGGCGGGCGGCGTGTCGTTTCACCCGAACATCTCTCCGGCGATCCTGGAGCCGGTGGCGCGCGATTTTCCCACCGTTGATTTCATCATTCCCCACTTCGGCATCCAGCACGTCACCGATCTCCTCTTCCTTTGCTGGTCCTGCCCGAATGTGCACGTCGATTCCAGCGGCTCCAACCAATGGGTGCGCTGGATGCCCTACAAACTGACGCTCGACGATCTGTTTCAGAAATTCTTCGAAACGATCGGTCCCGAGCGCATCCTCTTCGGCAGCGATTCCAGCTGGTTCCCGCGCGGATTCGCCCTGCGCTACCTGCAGGACCAGCTGCGCATCTGCCGTTTCATGAACATGAGCCACGAGCATCTGCAACTGATTTTCGGCGGCAACGCGGCGCGATTGTTCGGGCTTCCGCTCGGCGATATCGACGCGCGCGACAACGCCTCCACCCAGGCTTAGCGATCAACCCAGGGGCGAGCGGTGCGTCTCGCCGATTGATCGATTGTTCTGCGAGCCAGGCTCGCGGGAGGAAACGAGAATGTCGGAGCGGAAATCACTTTCCCGGCGTTCAGTAATGAAGGCGGGCGTTGCCGCGGCCGGAGCGCTGGGGGTGGCGCGATTCGGCGTGGCGGGTGCGCAGGATGCCAGCCCGGTTGCGGGAGCAGGCGGATTCACCTCGGCCGATTACCAGCCATCGGCGGCGGTCGAAATCGAGTACTGGCAATACGAGCTCGATGCCAAAACCAAGATGGTCAACGAGCTGATTCCGGAATTTCAGGCCGCGAACCCGCTGATCACGATCAAGCACGTCAATTTCCCCTACGACGATTTCCGCCAGCAGGTAGCCGCGGCGGTGCAAGCGGGCGAGGGGCCTGATGTGCTGAATGTCTATTTCGGCTGGATCCCATCCTACGTGCAGCAGCAATTCCTGCAGCCGCTGCCGGCCGATCTTTTCCCCACCGCCACCATCGAATCGGAGTTCTTCCCGATGGTGCAGGCGGCGAAGATCAAAGATGCCTACTACGCGCTTCCCACCGCGGTGCGCACCCTGGCGATGTTCTACAACAAGGGCATTCTCGAAGCCGCCGGCAAGCAACCGCCGACCACCTGGGAAGAGATCGTCGACGTTGCTCAGGCCACGGCGAAAAAGAACGGCGACCAGTTCGAAACGGTCGGTATCACCTGGGATATCGGGGGACAGGGCCACAACTGGTGGCGCGAAGCGCTGATCCGCCAGAACGGCGGCACCCCGATGAGCGATGACAACCGCACGCTCAATTGGACCACCCCGGAGGCGATCGAGGCCTTCACCTATGTCACTGATTTCCTGACGAAGTACGACGTGACGCAAAACGGCTTCAACACCGACGGCCCGACCGCCTTCGGCACCGGCTTCGCCGGTCTGCACGTCGATGGTTCGTACCGCATCGGCAGCTACAAACTGAGCTACCCCGATCTCGACTACGGGGTCGTGCCGCTACCCGCGCATAAATCCCAGGCGAGCTTCGCCTCGTTCTGGGCGAACACGCTCACCCGCAACGCCGCCGAGGGCGACAAGCAGATCGCCGCGCTGAAGTGGATCGATTTCCTTGCCTCGGCCGGGGTGCAGCAACGCTGGACCCCCGCCACCGGCGAGCTGCCGGCGCGCACCTCGCTCGCCGCCGATCCCGCCCTCCTGGCCGATGAAAAACTGGCGCCGTTCATTCAGTCGCTGGAATTCTCCTACGCCACCTTCATGGTCAACGAAGCCGATCTGCGCCAGTTCGTGATGGACGCCTTCGACAACGTCACGCTGAACGGCATGGACGCTGAGACCGCGATCCAGGAAGCGCAGGAAAAGGTTCAGGCCGAGCTGGACGAATACTGGAATTCGCTGGGGTAGGCGGCGTCCGTAGGCGCGTCATCCGTTATCCGTCGTCCGTAGTTACGGGAAACGGACAACGGATGACGGATAACGTGGATCGGAGATCCTGTGCGGTTAACCCTCGAACGGCGGCGGTGGTTGTGGGCCTACGCCTTTCTTCTGATTCCCACCCTCTTTTTTCTGGGGGTGCGGATCGGGCCGACCTTTTACGCCTTCTGGATGAGCCTGCACCAGTGGGATCCGATCGCGCTCTCACACCCCTTCATCGGGCTCGATAACTTCCGCGGTCTGCGGCACGACGATGTGTTCTGGAAGGCGCTGCGCAACACCTGGGTGTACGTGATCGTGGGCGTGCCGGTATCGCTGGTGCTCTCGCTGCTGATCGCGCTCGGGTTGCAGCGCCTCACCAGATACGTCGGGTTTTACCGCGTGCTCTACTTCGCGCCCTACGTCACCTCGCTGGTTGCGGTCGGCTGGGTGTGGCGCTGGATGTATATGCCGAACGGGCTGTTCAACGATGTCCTGAGTTGGTTCGGGCTCGGCCCCTACGGCTTTCTCACCCGCCCCGATTCGGCGCTCTACTCGATCCTGGCGATGACGATCTGGCAGGGACTCGGTTTTCAGGTCGTGATCTTTCTCGCCGGATTGGAGAGCATCCCGCCGGTCTACCAGGAGGCGGCGCAGGTCGATGGCGCCAGTGGCTGGCAGCTTTTCCGCGGCATCACCTTCCCGCTGCTCAATCCCACCCTGGTCTTTCTCACCGTCACCGGGGTGATCAACTATCTGCAGGTGTTCACGCAAATCCGGGCGATGAGCAGCGGCGGCACCGGCGGTCCGCTCAACAGTTCGATCTCGCTGGTGCTCTACGTCTACCAGCAGGCATTCACCGCTCTGCCCTCGAAGATGGGCTACGCCTCGGCGATGACGGTCGTGCTCTTCCTGATGATTCTCGCGATCACGATTCTGCAGCTGAAACTCTTTTCGAGGGACAACCTTGATTACTAGCCCAAGCCACGACGAGTACGAGCGCTACCCGCGACCACGCCCCACCGGCGGTGGCGCAAAGCTAGCCGCCGCGCGCCTGCTGCTGGCGGTGATCTTGCTGATCGGCGGATTGGGAATGATCTTCCCCTTCGTCTGGATGGCCGTTTCCTCGATCAAGCACGCCAAGGACATCTATTCGCTTTCGCTGATCCCCACCTCGCCGACCCTCGATAACTATCGCGAGGTGCTCGATCAAACGCGCTACGTGCGCTGGTTCGTCAACAGTGCCATCGTCGCCGGCATCACGACCGCCAGCGTCGCGTTTTTCGATTCGCTGACCGGCTACGTGCTGGCCAAGTTCAATTTCCCCCTGAAAAACCTGATCTTTATCGGCATTCTCAGCACCCTGATGGTGCCGACGGAAATGCTCGTCATCCCCTGGTACGTGATGTCGATCAAGCTGCACTGGACCGATTCCTA
>JAESFN010001168.1_pt1 | contig 13514 bp, 11 predicted proteins | sample 9269411 | NCBI WGS metagenome assembly JAESFN01 (sample SAMN14505399, study PRJNA617100) | algae metagenome | isolation source: Iphinoe sp. HA4291-MV1 and co-occurring heterotrophs from trail next to... | place: USA: Maunawili Falls, Hawaii | collected 2009-07-25
CGTCGCCGATCTCCTGGCGCAGGTGCTCCTTGGTGGCCTCCAGCAGCTGCGATGAGCCTTTGGCGTGGACGAACCCGCGAGTTGCGATGTCTGGACCGGACACGATCTGCCCCGTATCGCGATCAACCACCACGATGACGGTGAGAATGCCGTCTCGCGCCAGCGCGCGGCGATCGCGAATCACGACGTCGCCCACCTCGCCGACGGTAACGCCATCGACGTAGACGTAGCCCGACTCCACTTTGCCTTCGACCGTAACGCGCTCGGGGGTGATCGCGATCACCTGACCGTTCTCGGCGAAATGGATTTGCTCCGGGGTGTAGCCGTTTTCAATCGCGAGATCGCGGTAGAGCGCGGTGTGGCGGTGCTCGCCGTGGAACGGCACGACATCGCGCGGTTTCACCGTTCTCAACATGGTCGCGATTTCGTCGCTGCTGCCATGCCCGGATACATGGACGCGCGCTCGCGATCCGTAAATGACTTCGGCTCCGGCCTTGAACAGATTGTTGATGATGCGGAACACCGATGTTTCGTTGCCCGGGATCGGGGTGGCCGAAACCACGACGGTATCGCCAGGCCCGACGATGACATCGCGGTGATCGCCGTTGGCGATCCGGCTGAGCACCGCCATCGGCTCGCCCTGCGCCCCCGTGACGATGAAAACGATCTCGTTATCGGGGAGGAATGAGCCTTCGCGACCATCGATCAGGCGGTTCGTCGGGTCGGTGAGGTAGCCGAGCTCGAGCGCCATCTGGACGTTCTTTTCCAGACTGCGGCCCAGCGTCGCGACGCGCCGCCCGTAGCGTTCCGCGGTGTCGATGACCTGCTGAATGCGCGCGATCAGTGAGGCAAAGGTGGCGATAATGATTCGCCCCTCGGTTTGCGCGAAGAGTTGATCGTAGGTTTCCCCAACCACACGCTCTGATGGCGTCGATCCCGGCGTTTCGATGTGGACGCAGTCGGAGATCAATAGGCGTACGCCCTGCTCGGCGAAGCGCTCAAGTTTGGCGTAATCGACCGGCCGGTCATCGATGGGGGTGGGGTCGAGTTTGAAATCACCGGTGTGAACGATCAGCCCGGCCGGGGTGGATATGCCGAATCCCACAGCATCCGGAATGCTGTGACAGACGCGGAATGGGTCGAGCGTAAACACGCCCGCTTCGATCGGCGAATCGACATCCGGATCGAACTCACGGAGATCGGCACTGCCGAGGTACCCCGACTCCTCTAGCTTGACCTTCACCAGTCCCAGCGTCAGGCGCGTGCCGTAGACCGGCGCTTTCAGCTCAGGTAGGTGATAGGCGATCGCACCGATATGGTCCTCATGCCCGTGGGTGAAGAAAATGCCTCGAATCTTCTTCTGCCGCTTTTTCAAATAGCCGATATCGGGCAGTACGAGATCGACGCCGAGCTGCTCCTCCTGTGGAAAGCCGACTCCACAGTCGACAACGATGATGTCCTCCTCGTATTCGAGGAGGAACATGTTCTTGCCAACCTCGGCGAGTCCGCCCAGGAAGATCAATCGCACTGGAGGATTAATTGCCCGGTCCTTTCAAATCAACTCGAACGCGCTAAAACATCGTCATTTGTGTGGCAGGTGGTTCGTCGTCGTTCTTTGCCTGCTTTTCACGATCCGCTTCAACTTCCGCGAGAAACTTGGGAAGTTTACGGAAATCGTCCTCGATTTGCGGGCGGATCGACCCCTGATGCAGGGCAGCGGCGGGATGAAACATCGGCACGATCAGGCGATGACCGACTTTTCGCGGCTGCCCGTGAATGCGTGAAATTCGCTCGCCGCTGAACCAGCGCGCCATCGAAAAACGCCCCAGCGTGACGATGACATCGGGATTGATCGCCTCGATTTGCCGGTCGAGGTAGCCGGAGCACGCGGAAATTTCGTCCGGCAGGGGATCGCGATTGCCGGGTGGGCGGCACTTCACGACGTTGCCGATAAAGACGTCCTGCCGCTTCAGGCCCGCGAGCCCGAGCAGCTCTTCGAGAAACTTGCCGGAGGCGCCGATGAACGGTCGCCCCTGTTGATCTTCGTGATATCCGGGACCTTCGCCGATCAACATGATCCTGGCGTCAGGATCCCCTTCACCAGGCACCGCGTGCGTTCGCGATTTCGAGAGTTCGCAGAGGGTGCAGGCACGCACCTCCGCACCGATCTGATTGAGCGCAATGACCTTTGTGTCGTCTGGCACGAACCGACCTCGCTTTCCCGCGCGAAGTATAGCGGGGTAGACCGGCGCTCCCAATCACCTCGTTAGGCTGAGTCGCCTGCTTCCGCGAACGCCTGAGCACGCACGGCGGCGCGCAGCGCTTGCTCCCGTTCGAGCTGCTCCTCAGACCGGGCTTCGGCCGCTTCCGGATCGGGGGCGGGCGTGATGTCAATCAGCAGATCACTCTCGGCGAGCGCAGCCACCTGCTCGGCCATTGCGAGCCAATCGATCGCCCCGTCCTCCAGGGAGAGCGGCAGGATCGCCGCGTGACCGCTCTGCTTGCGCAAACATCGGTTGAGAATAATTGCGTCGTCGATGGAGGAGTGATCGGGTTTGGTTGGCGGCGCGACCAAAAAGCGCGCAAAGGAGCGAGCGAGCCGCACTCCGACGTCACGCGGATTGTCGTCAGTCTTGACGGTGAACGACGCCCAGAGCCCGCCGTTGAGCACCATCTGCACGGTGCGACTCCCACGTTCCGAGGCAGGCAAAACGACCAAAGCGTGATGGTGTGTTGTTGCGTACGACATCTCGGCCTGCGCCACTGCCACCGACTCGATGAGCGCCAAATCGGCTCGCAACTGATGCGCGCGCTCGAAATCGAGCTTCGCCGCGGCCGCGGCGATCTGCTGCAGGAGGTGCTCGTTGATGTCGCTGGCGTCGCCGTCGAGAAATTTGAGCACGCTCCGGACGTGACGCAGGTATTCGCCGCGATCGGCGACCCCCATGCACGGACCCAGGCATTGGTGAAGATCGAGACGTAAACAGGCGCGCCCGAAACTCTGCGCATCCTTGAACGAGCGTGGGCAGGTTCGCAACGGAAGCACGCGATGGATAACATCCACCACTCTCGACGCCGTAGATCTGCTGCGGTACGGGCCGAAATAGACGGAGCCGTCATCTTTTCGTTCTTTGGTGAGCGAAACACGGGGCCAGAGATTGCCGATGTTGATGCGAATGTAGGGATAGCTCTCGGAGGCTCTTAGGGCAGTGTTGAAGCGCGGTTGGTAGAAGCGGATCAACTGTGCTTCCAGCAGCAGGGCCTGCAATTCGCTGCCCGTCTCTTCGACACGAATCGTGCTGATCGATTCGAGCAACCCGTCCATTTTGCGCGTGTACCCGAGCGCTTGAGAAAAGTAGGAGCCAACTCGATCGCGGAGGTTCTTCGCCTTGCCGATGTAGACCACCTGATCGAAACCATCGCGCATCACGTAGACGCCAGGGGTGCGCGGTATGCCTACCAGAATCGATCGATCGAGCACATTGCGGCGATGAGGATTGCCGTCGGTGGAGGCGCGAGGCAGGGGGGCGCCGAGCGCCAACACCTGGGACGCCTCCGCGACGCCGTTCGATTCGGCGATCTCACCCAACTTCATCGCGACCTGAGCGGTGCGGAACGCATCGTCGTAGGCGCGGTGCTCGCGACCGTCCGGGATGCCGAGATGCTCGGCCAATTTTGAGAGGTTCTTTTTGCGGAGTGTTGGGAGTAAGCGCCGGGCAGCCGTCATCGTGTCGAAGCGCTGGTTGGCGATACCGGGGCGGGCGATGCGCTTCATTTCGGCGGCGACGAACGAGAGATCGAACCCCACATTGTGGCCGACCACCAACTCGTCGGCGAGAAAATCGCCAAGATCGTCCGCTATATCGCGAAAGTACGGCGCATCGACCAGATCAGCGTCGCGGATCCCGGTCAAATTGACGATCACACTCGGTAGCTTTTTGTCCGGTTGGAGATAGGTAACGAAGCGCTCTGACTCCATCCCATCTCGAAACCGGATCGCCGCAATTTCGATGATGCGATTGGTGAGCGGGCGGAGACCGGTTGTTTCGACGTCGAGCGCGATGAAATCTCGCAGTACGGTGCCGTGTGTGCCGATGGTGGAGCCGACCAGCGACCAGGAACCATCCGGGAGCTGCTCCAGGAGTGGCTCGTGCGCGAGCGCACCGCGCAAAAGCGGCGCCCAGAGTGTCGCCGAGGACGAACCTCCGAAGACATGCCGGATGAGGTCGTCCTCGCGAACCCGGCCGCCGTGCTCGCGCAGGTAGTCGGTCGCGCGCCGGGCCAAAAATTCATAGCGAGGTGATTCGTCCCGGTCGATCGAAGCACTCATCAGCAGCCCGTATTTGTGACGTGGAACCGGTTTGTCATGCTAGAATCTCGCCCGGAAGAGTACGTACAGATGTTCGCTTGCGAGCGAGTATAGCGGAAGCGAAGGCGGCAGGGGTATGACCGAGGACAACGTTCGTCGTCGAGTCGATGAACTTCGCGATCTGCTCGATCGATGGAATTACGAGTACTACATCCTCGACCATCCATCGGCATCCGATGACGAATACGATCAGGCGATGAACGAGCTGCGGCGCCTCGAAACCGAGCGTCCGGAACTGATCGTTCCAGAGTCGCCGACGCAGCGCGCCGGAACCAAAGCCCAGAGCGCCTTTGCCAAAGTCGAGCACCCGCGGCCTCTCCTCTCGCTGAGCAACGTCTACAACGAGGAAGAGTTGCGCGCCTGGGCGTTACGGGCGCAGCGCTTCGCCGGGGTCGAGAAATTCGCCTTCGTTGTTGAGCCGAAGATTGACGGCCTGGCGGTGGCGGTCACCTACGTCGACGGCCGGTTTGAGCGCGGCGCAACACGCGGCGACGGCACGATCGGCGAGAACATCACCGAGAACCTGCGCACCGTGAAGTCGATTCCGCTGAAACTGCGGACATCCAACCCAGCTGCAGTGCTGGAAGCGCGCGGCGAAATCTACATGCCGAAAGCCGCGTTTGAGGCGCTGAACGAGCGGATTCTCACCGATGGCGGTACCCCGTTCATGAATCCCCGCAATTCCGCCGCCGGCTCGCTTCGCCAGCTCGATCCATCCATCACCGCAAAACGCCCGCTCCGGCTGTTCACGTATCAGTTGGGGTACATCACCGGCGGAGCATCGCCGCGTACCCACTACGAAGCGCTGATGATGCTCCGCGAGCTTGGATTCGTTGCCTCGCCTGGGGCGGAGCGCGTCGAGACGATCGAAGAGGTCTGGGTGCTTTGTGAGCGGTGGCTGGAGCAGCGTCACGATCTCGACTTCGAAATCGACGGCGTCGTGATCAAAGTTGATGATTTCGGGTTGCAGGAAGAGATCGGCTACGTCGCTCGCGAACCGCGCTGGGCGACCGCCTACAAATTTCCCGCGATCCAGAAAACGACAACCGTTGAGGACATCGTCATCAACGTTGGGCGCACCGGTACGCTGAACCCGCTTGCCTATCTCGCACCGGTAAATATCGGCGGGGTGGTGGTGCGACGCGCGACGTTGCACAACGAGGATGAGATAGCGCGCAAGGATATCCGCGTTGGGGACACCGTCGTGGTGCAGCGCGCCGGTGATGTGATCCCCCAAATCGTGATGGTGCTCACCGATCGCCGGAGCGGCACCGAGCAACCGTTCGAGATGCCGGAGCACTGCCCCGTCTGCGGCACACCGGTGACGCGGGAGCCGGGTGAAGCGATGCGCTATTGCCCGAATAGCGCTTGCCCGGCGCAGTTGAAGGAGCATCTCCATCACTTCGTGGCCCGCACCGCGATGGATATCGACGGCATGGGCAGCAAGTTGACCGATCGCTTCGTCGATCTTGGCTGGCTGAAGGACGTCGCCGATATCTACTACCTCGATTGGGAAGCGATCTCGAATCTAGAGGGGCTCGGCGAAAAGAGTGCCGGGAATCTCAAACAGGCTGTCGAGGTGAGCAAGGGGCGGTCTCTTGGCCGCGTGCTCAATGCGCTCGGTATTCGCCACGTCGGTGAGCGCACCGCCGGATTGCTCGCCGATCGGTTCGGCTCAATCGACGTCCTGACCGCTGCAACGCTGGAAGAGATCAACGGAGTGGCGGGGATCGGCACGATCGTTGCCGAGAGCATCCACCGCTTCTTCCAGGATGAACACAACCTGGGCGTCGTCGCGAAGCTCCGCGCCGCCGGAGTGCGGCTCGAAGATGAACGCCAGGAAGGGGTAGCCGACGGTCATCTCATCGGCAAAACGTTTGTGCTCACCGGTCGCCTGGAGTCGATGACGCGTCCAGCCGCCGAAGAGGCGCTCCGCAAAGCCGGGGCGACTGTTGCGGGCTCAGTCTCTAAAAAGACCACGCTCGTGATAGCGGGTGAGGATGCGGGGAGCAAAGCGGATAAAGCGCGCTCGCTGGGGGTGCCGATTGCCGGCGAGGAGGCGCTCAGCGCTATCCTCTCCGGAACCTACGAGTTCGACTGACGTGAGGTGAACCGGGGCTACTGCCCCTGGCCTTGCTGCATCTGGTCGATGATCTCCTGGACTGGCTCGGGGAGTGTCTCCTCGAAATCGATCAGCTTTGCCCAGGTCACATCGATAACGATTTCGGCCATTTGCTTGTACATGGCGCGCACGTTGTCTTCGAACCCGACGAAGGCTTCAGGCCCCGTGTTTTTGAGCGAGGCTTCGAGATACTGCTGTGGCACGCCATCGATGACATTGATGCTCACCGTGCCGCGAAGCGTGAGAATGCGGGGCGGCATCTGGCCGGTGGTGTCGATCGACAATGCCACGTTCGGATTTGCGCGCATCGCGTCGATCTTGCGGGAGTTCACAGGCGAATAGAACCGGATATCGTCCGGCCCTACCCAGTAGCCGACCGGAATCACTCGCGGCGTACCGTCGAGCGCGATATAGGCGACACGCGCGGGAATGTTGGATTTCAGCAACTCCTGCGCAATCGGCTTCGCCAGAATGCGTTTGATCTCGTCTTTGTTCATCGGATTCCTCCGTCCCGTTACGAATCAGTACCGCAGAGTAGTCGTTGCGATGAGTCCGGGATCGACAGGCGGGGAAAAGCAATCGCGACCGGGGATCCGGTCGCGATGCGTGTTCTGTCGATTGTGCGAGTGAATTAGTCGCCGTCGCCGTTGATAACCATGTTGGCGGGCAGTTCTTCGTTCTCGATCGTCTGATCGTCGTACTGCCGGGCCAGATTGTCGCGTCCATTTACCGAGCGGCGACCGGATGCCTTGGTGCGGCGGCGATCGAACGGTCGAACGGTCGCGACCTGCTGTCCGTGGTGATAGACGGTGAGCACCGCCGGAGCCTGCTCCTCGGTCTCATCAGGTTGCTCAACCGGACGTGAAATGGGCTCCACGACGGCGGCAGCTGCAGCCACAGCGGGCTGCTCGACGGCCGGGGTGGTGGTTTCGGCTGCGATCGCAGCTGGTCGCTCAACCCAGCGTTCTTCGGGACGCTCGACCTTCGGCGCGATTGCGCCACGGTTCTGAGCTTCGCCACAGTACGGGCATACATTCCAGCGCAGATCGACCAGACGGTCGCAAGCCGGGCATGACTCGCGCAGGGCGGTGCGGCAGTTCGGGCAAATCTTGAAATCGTCGTGGATGTAGTGCTCGCAGGTTGGGCAGAGTGGCAACTCTTCCAGATCCTGCATCAAGTATTCCTCTTCCAACGAACGCTGGAACGTGGAATCGAGGGTTTCTCGTGGGCGCAGCACCATGTAGAGGAGCACACCGGGAACGAAGAAAAGCACTGAGAGGAGTGTCGAGAAAACCTGTGTAACGACGTTCTTGCTGCGCGATTCAATATCGCGGTACGTCCAAACGATGAGGACGAACCAGAGGGCAGCAACATAGGCGGCGCAGAGCGCCACCAGTATCTGTACACCTCGAGCAAGAATTGCTTCCATTGATTGGCGTTCCCTTCCGGCGATTTCGCTCTAACGCGCGGGCACGTCAGCCAATTCGCTCATATCGTGCCACTTTTAGCACGAAAAGCGTCGCACCACCAATTGCGACTTCGACCGGGCTGGAGACATGATAATCGCCCGGTTCCAAAATCGGCATTAGTGGATTGACGTAGCGGGTGCGGGACGAACTGTTCTCCTTGATCGTCTTGATCGCCTCCGGCACGTACGCATCTTGAACGCCGACGAGCAGCGTCACGTTTCGTTCGCGCAAAAAGCCGCCGGCGCTTTCGATCTGAATCGCTTCGAATCCGCGATCGAGCAGCGCGTTGGTGACGATTTCACCATCCGATCCCTGCACGACCGTCACAATCAGTTTCACTCGCTGGTTCCACTCACGAGGCTCGGCAGCGCCGGGAATCCGGAGCCGAACCGCCTTTGCAGCGCATCCCAGATGTCTGCAGCGATCGCTGATTCACGCTGAGCGGCGTCGACAACGATCCACCGTTCGGGATCGTTGTTCTTGAGCTTAAGATACCCTGTACGGACACGTTCGTGAAATGCTTTGCTCTCCGCGTCGAGACGATTGAAGGCGTCGTTCGACGAGAGTCTCCGTTCCAGCCCGGCCGATACATCGATATCGAGGAGGATCGTGACGCCCGGCATCACCCCGCCGGTTGCCAGCTGCTGCGCATCGTGCAGCAGGTCGAGATCGATACCGCGCCCGTATCCCTGATACGCATAGGTGGAATCGACGTAGCGGTCGGTGATCACCCAGCCTCGGAACAGCGACGGCACGATCACTTCATTGACATGCTGTGCCCGCGCGGCGGTCATCAGCAACGCTTCGGTCGATTCGAAAAGCCGGTCCTGAGAAAAGGAGAGGAGGATTTCACGAACTTGCTCGCCGATGCGCGTGCCGCCCGGCTCGCGCGTGAGCACAACATCCGCGCCGCCGGCTCGCATCGCCGCCGCGAGAAGCTTCGCCTGGGTACTTTTGCCGCTCCCTTCCGGGCCTTCGAACGAGATGAATCTCGGACGAAGCGCCGAACTGAACCAGGCATCACCGGCGCGATCCGGAACTCCCAATGCGAACCTCACACAACGAGCGAGCCACGCGAGCGATCATCGCTCGCGTGGCTCAACTCTACCGCGAATCTGATTGGTTAGCGGGCGTCGTGATAAATCTCGACCCGGCGGAATGGCTCACGACCGGTTGATCGAGAACCAATGTTGTAGCGCTCCGCGAGCGCGTGCTGCAACTTTCGAACGTGCGATTCCTGCGGCGCTAGTGAAACCGGCGGCGCGCCCGACATCACGGCAGTAATCGCTTCCTCGGCTTCCAGCATTGCGCCCGCGATCTGCTCGGCGTCGCGGTCGATCATGCCACCGTATTCTTCGCCGTTCCGGCGCACCTGGTTCGGGAAGAGCGTCGAGAGCACGTGCTCCATCTGCACCGAGGTGTTGGATCGCAGCACGAAGACTGATGTGCCGCGCGCTTCGGCATCACGGATCGGTTGCGGTTTCTGGCGATAGTAGCTCTTCAGCGTCATCACCATATCCGCCTCCCGGGGATCGCGAACGATCACGGCGGGTAGGCGAAGCTGATTGACCGCGGTCTCCAGCCGGTTCCGGCTCACGCCGAACGGATAAATCCGCAGCGGCTTCTGAGCCGTGCCACGTCCCTTAGGCAGTAGCGGCGCCACCGGAGCTACCTCGGGAGTCACCTCGACGGGTTCCTCCTCAGGTTCCTCGATGTGGTGCCGTTGCTCGCGCTCGGCTGGCGTCGGGAAGGCGACCACGGTGCTCTGCCGGTGATCGCGCTCGTTCCGGCGCTCGTTGCGCGGTCGTGGCGAGTGATGGATCGAGGGGTCGCGCCGGTTGTCATCGGGCGCGATGATCTCGATCTCGCCACTCGCCAGGCGGCGACGCTGCTCGACCTTCACCGGACCGTTGCGCAGAATCGAGTCGACCGTGGCGGAGACATCGCGGTGTACCGCAACCTCATCACGGCTGATGATCTCGACCATCACGTTGAAGGTCGGCGGGGCTTTACGCTCGAGAATCGACTTCTGGGTTCCGCGCCGGCGCGCCTCTTCGTCAGAGAGCGTTACGGATTGGATACCACCAATCAGATCGGACAGCGTCGGATTCATCATCAAGTTTTCGAGCGTGTTACCGTGCGCCGTTCCGATCAACTGCACGCCGCGCTCGGCGATCGTGCGTGCCGCCATCGCTTCGAGCTCCGTACCGATCTCGTCGATCACGATCACTTGCGGCATGTGGTTTTCCACCGCTTCGATCATGACGCCGTGTTGCGCGGTCGGAGTTGGCACCTGCATGCGTCGCGCACGCCCGATCGCCGGGTGCGGGATATCACCGTCACCGGCGATTTCGTTGCTGGTGTCGACGATGATCACGCGTTTACGCAGATCGTCGGCCAGCACGCGCGCACTCTCGCGCAGCATCGTGGTTTTGCCGACGCCTGGGCGGCCGAGTAGCAGAATGCTTTCGCCCGACTCGACCAGATCTTCGATGATCGCGATCGTGCCGTAGACAGCGCGCCCGATGCGGCAGGTGAGCCCGACGATATCGCCGGTGCGATTGCGAATCGCTGAGATGCGGTGCAGTGTCCGCTCGATACCAGCGCGGTTGTCATCGCCGAACTGGCCGACGCGGCTGGCGACGAGTGCGAGGTCTTCGCGCGTTACATCACGATCGGAAACGAGCACCTCGTGCTCCTGGAAGCGCGCTTCGGGCCGTCGCCCGAGATCGAGCACGATCTCGAAAAGCGCACCGTAGGCGGGATTTGCCTGAACCGCACGCACCCCATCTGCAATCGAGGGCGGCAGGATCGAAAGCAAGTCCTGGAGGTTGTCGGTGTATTCCGTTTCGTAAAGCTGGCGGGAAGATTGATTTTGGGTTGTAGCAGCTGGACTTACCAAGTCCGATTCCCCCTTTGGTGCTGTAACCCGGCGTGTCGAGAACAGTGAGATTTAGCTGATTCGTTAGCGGGTGAGATCCCTAATTCGGTGACGGTCATTCGGAACCCTGAGCATTCTCATCCCCCTTTAAGAGAAACGACGGGGCTCGTTTCGGCTTTGGCAGCCGCTCCAGCACGCCCTCGGGCTGGGGTTGTTGTTCCACGACCGATGGCGCCAGCGCGCGGACCGCGGTGTACTTCACCGCGAGCGTTACATCCGCGTAGTGACGAAAACCGCGCGCTTGCAACGCGGTCGTCAACTCCTGCTGATAGCCTCGAATCGCGCAGTAAACAGTGTTGATCTTGCGCTGTTTTTCGAGATTGGCGAGCGCGGCATCGATCACATCACCCGCCTCGGACATCCAATCGGGATGCAGGATCAATTCGAGGGCGTGTGTCGAGCCAAACGAGGTCGCGCGCACGTAGGCGACGACCTGGAAGGCTTCCTCAAGCAGCCAGCCCGAAATCGCCACGCCTGACGGCGCGGTACGGCGAGCGGCGAGATCCCAGCGATGACTGGTATACGCCTCGGCGTATTGCACCTGCCGCGGTGTGATCGCGTTGTACAGCTGGTGGATCGCCCAGGTGTCCGTCTGTTCCTGCTGGCGCAATGCCAATCGTGACGGGGCGATCTGCGATGGCTCGGAAACGAACAGGGCTTCCGTCGCATAACTCTGGAATCCGGCAGCTCTGATCGCTCCCAGCGCCGGAGAGCCGCTTGGTACTTTCGCGTACAGGCGCTTCACCCCACGCAAACCAGCGGCAACGATCGAGCGTTCGATCAGCTCTTCCCAGAGTGGCGTAACGTCGTACACGCCGGTGGATGCGCCGAGTGCCACCAATTGCCAGCGTTGATCAGGGGGTTCGGGTACGAAGTGAGCGAACGCGAGCGTGCCCTCGTCCGACTGCGCCACAAACATGCGTGGGCGGTTCCGACCGGGCAGGATGGAGTGCAACGCCGCCTGCGCCGCGTGATACGGGGCGAGCGATGCTTCAGGCTGATTCAGTGGAAGGACTGAGGAGACCGCAAAGAGCCCAGGAACGTCCCGCACACGGACCGGGCGAATCGAAAGCGACAGACTCGTCATGCATGCTCCGGATCGTCCCAGACGCGAACCGGCAGACGAGCGACGCGTTTCACCCAGTTTCCTGAGGAATCGCGGCAACGTTGCCGGCTTCTGTCCCGGTAGCGGTCGCGAGCGAGCCTGCTCGCCTCCCCGAAACCTGGAACGCCTGTCGATCCCTACGGTGATTGTACACGGTGGAATTGCGTCCGAACAGTTGTGTTACTACAAAATTGCTATCCCAGATCTTGTGTTGTTCTACAGGGCGCGACGCCCCTGCAGTGCTCGCCCCAGCGTGATCTCATCCGCGTATTCGAGGTCCCCTCCGGCCGGTAATCCGCTGGCAGGGCGCGTCACATTGACGCCGAGCGGCACGAGCAATCGGTGAATGTAGGAGGCGGTAGCTTCGCCCGGCATGTCGAGATTTGTGGCCAGAATCACTTCCTCCGGCCGCTCGCGCTCGACCCGGGTGAGCAGCTCCTGAATCTTCAGTTTGTCCGGCCCGATACCCTCGATCGGTGACACCGCACCGTGGAGCACGTGATACCGACCGCGGTAATACCCGGTTCGTTCAAGCGCAACGACATCGAGTGCTTCCTCGACCACGCAGATCGTGTTGGCGCGCGTGGTATCGGCGCAGATCGCACAGGGATCCTGCTCCGTGATGTTGAAGCAGCGCGAGCAGAAAATGATCCGGTCTTTCACTTCGATGATCGCTTCGGCAAGCGAAAGCGCTTCTTCGCGTTGGGTGCGGAGAAGGTGGAAGGCAAGGCGAGAGGCGGTCTTAGGCCCGATCCCCGGCAGCTTACCCAACTCATCGATCAAACGGGCGACCGGCAGGGCGGTAACGGACGAGCGCTGATTCACGGAGCACCTCTTTGTGCGGGTCGAGGATCAACCTCGAAACAAGCCGAAGGAATCCTACACGGTTCCGGCTTTCTCGACTGTTAACCGTGCTTCACATTGGTCAATACAAGTATTTTGCTTGCTAAGACTCTGGACTATTGCGATTTTAGCCCAACTTTGCTAGGCTGATCGCACCGAATAGGCGGTAGAAGTTCACAAGTCGCACTGGTACCGGTAGGCGTAGTCGTTGTGGGGCTCAAAATGCCAGATCCCCGCATGGCTGCGGGAGGTCGGTCATGGACTATTCCGATCAAGAGTTGATCTGCCGCGATTGCGGGAAGACGTTTATCTGGACCGCTGGTGAGCAGCACTTTTTCCACGAAAAGGGGCTGACGAACCTGCCGGTGCGATGCGCTCAGTGCCGCTCCGCGCGCAAGGCGCGTATGGGCATTCAGGATCGCGCGCAGACCGAGGTGGTTTGCGCCGAATGCGGATTGCCGACCACCGTTCCTTTCGTCCCACGGAATGGCAATCCGGTCTACTGTTCTCGCTGCCTCGATAAAGTGCGCACCCGCGAAGTCACTCCCATGGTCTCCTGACCGGAGTAGGGGAGGGGGATCGCCCGAAACGACAACGCCCGGCCACTTGGCCGGGCGTTGGTTGTTGCTACCCCAGGAACATCCTGCCTCGCGGACCGTCCGGCG
>JAESFN010001169.1_pt1 | contig 13510 bp, 13 predicted proteins | sample 9269411 | NCBI WGS metagenome assembly JAESFN01 (sample SAMN14505399, study PRJNA617100) | algae metagenome | isolation source: Iphinoe sp. HA4291-MV1 and co-occurring heterotrophs from trail next to... | place: USA: Maunawili Falls, Hawaii | collected 2009-07-25
AACCTTGGGAAAACAGGAAGCATGACGAATGCAATGACTCAAGGCTATGCACCAATTGAACAGTACGAACGACGCGGTAACTTTGCTCCTTGCACAGATGTTTATGCTTTAGCCGCAACGCTGTATTCTTTGCTGAGTGCAGAAGTTCCGATTCCTGCTAATTTTCGCAAGTACGCTCCGTTACCACCGCCAAAACAATTTAATTTGCGGATTAGCGATCGCATAAATGAAGCAATTCTCAAAGGAATGGCGTTGGAACCACAAGATAGAGTGCAGACAGTGCAGGAGTGGTTAGAATTGTTGATGCCCAGAAAAGTAAATCCTGTAACTCCTCAAGCACCAATTCCCAATCCACAACCTCAAATCCAAAATCAACCATCACAAAATATTGCAACCCCAGTAATCAGTTCAAAACAATCTTCTCAAGGAATTTTCAAGTGGCTAGAAGGGATTGTACCCAAAAATTCAAAATCGGATGATGAGATTAAGTTAATCACAGCGAAGATGAACTACACCCAACTGCGTGACTTACTCGCAGCAGGAAAGTGGAAAAAAGCTGATGGAGAAACGGGGCGAGTTATGCTGGCGGTAGCTGGAAGAGAAAAGGAAGGTTGGCTTGATATTAAAAGCATTGACAATTTTCCCTGTGAAGACCTCCACACAATTGACCAACTTTGGGTAAAATACAGCAATGGGCGCTTTGGCTTTTCTGTGCAAAAGCGCATTTATCAAAGTCTGGGTGGAACCGAAGAGTACGACAGAGAAATTTGGGAAGCTTTTGGCGATGCAGTCGGTTGGAGGAAAGGAGGAGAGTGGTTGTACTACAGCAATATTACTTTTGACCTAAGAGCACCCCAAGGACACCTTCCGGATTATATCTTTTTTGTATATGCTGAGGCTCTACATCGTTTCCTCTTTTCTCGCGTCGAGACAATGTCGTGAACAAACTGCGGATTGTAGCAGTTGGCGAGGATAAATTGTTCTGCGATTTTCTCTATTTCTTCGTTGTTTACTTCCCAGTCATTCCAAAGTTTCATTTGTCCAGGGGAAGATTTTTTCCCTTTTGCTTTCAGTTTCATCCGGTGCTAACAACTTGCTTCCCCAGTTACTGCGAGTTTCCGGTTTTGGTTGAGGGCGGTATTTTTTGCAGAAACCTCGATACTTATTAGCGCATTCTTCTAAAGTCCTTCCCAAAGACAAAAATGCTGGATGCCATTGCGTGATACCATCATCACTCAGCCTGTCATGAATCTGACTTTTCCCGTTAAGTCGTGAAACAACGAAATAGCAAGGGTTTCAAAATATCTTTTATTCTCAACAACTTAAATTTAATGACAATAAATCACGAGAGAATAGGGCTTTGTGCTAAGGGTATAGTAAGCGATGGCTCCATCAAAGAGATAACGGGAAAAGTCAGGTCATGAATGCCATAGTTACTAAAGTCATAGAAAAACCCTTGCTGCATTTGTGCTGCTTTTGGATTAGCGTGGATGTAGCGTAGAGTGTTTAAAGCTCTTTTGTGATCTGTATTTGCAAAACCACTGCTGTGATAGCGCTTTTCCCAAAAATGTCCTGTGCGATTGAGCATCCGATTAAAGCACATAGCCGTGTACCAATTCAGCCAGTGCATAATTTTCGGTAAATCTTCGCTTTGTGCAGGCTCAAGTAGATAATGAACATGATTGCTCATAATGCAAAGCGCATAAAGCTTAAATTTGTACTTATCCTCTGCCTTTTTGATAGCGTAGAGAAAAACTTGGCGACATTCTAATCTTGTCAGGCGAAACTCTCGGTTATTACAGCGAGTGGTAATGTGATAGCTATATCCTGATTGCAGTTGGCGTGGTTGTCGAGACATTATCGGAATTAACGCACCCTACGACTAAATTCTATTCTGGTCAATCATCAGGAGGATGCCAACTACTAATTGTCCAACGTCGTCGTGCAACAACTATTACTGGATTATTCATTCGCAGGCAAACAATTGTAGCCCTACCAATAGTAGTTAAACCTTCAACTTTTGTAGCATCAGAACTCCAAGTAAAATGGTCAGACCATCTCTGTGTACGCGGATTAAATAGAGGTGTTATTTCTGTAGTTAAAGGGTCTATAGCTTCGGTTGAATCAGCTTTGAATTCATTGCAAGAGCGACAAGCCAAACAAAGATTTTAAAAAGTAGTTTCTCCACCTTTTGAGCGGGGTTGAATATGGTCATGGCTCATGGGAATCCCACTATTAGCTTCAGTAGTTAAGCAATAACAGCAACGTCCTTTATCGCTAGCAGCTATTTGATTTCGTAAGCTTTCAGGAATGTATTTAGACACAACAATTTAAGGAGTCGGCACATGATGTCCTCGCCAACGGAGTAACACAGCAGCTTGGGCAATACATAGCATAAAACGGTCAGCTTCGTGACGCAGTTTTATGAGTTCCAATCGTTCTGCATCTGTAATATTACCACTAGAATTACGCAAGAGCAGAAAGTTGTATCGCTCCATTTGCTCTGCTGTTTTGCGACTGCGGACAATTTGCCACAGGTTATTATCATCTAATTTATCTAAAGCCGCAAGGTCAGCTTGGAATTCTTCTGGTACATCATCCCATTCCGGAGGACTACCTACTTGCAAAGCATGAACGATTACCTCTTCAACGGGGCGACGTTGCGCGTGAGCAGTATTGACTAAACGCTGATAGAGTATTTCTGGGATTTGAAGAGTCACTGTCTCTGTTGCCATTGTTCAATTCCCTACCATGCCTTGATTAAACCGTCTTAATTTTAGCGTAGGTCAGCCTGAAAGAATGAAAAGTAAGGCATTACGCCTCTACATGTTCACTGATTTAAAATGGAGATAAGAATCTAAAAGCGATCGCTGGAAAACTGACACAGCATAGTGAGGAAAGTGTAGAGTTGCGCCAACCAAAAGAAGTGGCGTTGTCAACTTAAGTCAGCATTGTTTGCAACAACAGAGTCACACCATTTGTAGGGGCACAGCATGCTGTGCCCCTACAAATGAGACGGTAGCGGATAGTAGCTTTTGGCAAACAGGTAAGGAAATTTGCTCAGCTGGTTGCAAGCAAATCAACCAGAGTTCAGCTACCTTCACCAAATAAAGATGAATTGAAAATTAGGGATTTTTAGGAATACGCTCAATTTCTGCATAACCACTAAAAATTAGCCGTTGACCTTCTGTCTCTAAACGGTTAAGACGCATTTTCACCCCATCCAAATCAAAGCGGTCTAAATCTACCATACTATCTAAAATTTCCACCAGCGCCAGACTCAAGGCTCGTGAGATTTCCCTTTGAGCTTCGCTTACTTGCTCAAGTTCAATTTCTGGGTCTTTAAAAGAAATACGTCGCCGCCGTTCAATACCTACAGTGACAATGATATTCAGTGGTACAAGTTCACCGTTATTTAAATCTGCCTTAGCCATAACACGCAGTCGGTTTTGAGGCAGTAACTTGACCTGAACTTCAGGAAAAGAGACTGGTTGACCGCCAGATAATGCTGTTAATTGTGGTACAGTGAGATGTTCCAGGCGCTTTCTCACCAATTCTGCTTTAAAAGCTTGGTTTATACCTGCTTCTAGTAGAACGACTTGAACTATGGCTTGAGTAGGTTGCTTCAAGCGAAGCTTACCGCTCAAAACTGAGCTAAAGTCAATAGCAACGGCATCAGTTTCTACAGAAAGTTCCTCGGTAGCGAAGTCTCTGCGGATAACCAAGCCACGACCCTTCATTTTGAAGCTATCGATGCTACCCTGCAAGAGTTTGCTAGAGGGATAGCAGCGGACAGAGACTTCCACTGACTCACTTTGAGTAAACAAGCGGCGAATCGTTTGGCTCGCGACAGTGTTGAGCATCTGCTCGCCCCAGTCAGTGCCTTTAGAATCTTTTAAACCAGTAAGTCCGCTTAGCATTTGAGTTTAGGTTTATAGAAGTTCTCTGTACTTTTGTAACAAATTGTGAAGAAGTCAGCAAGTTTCTAGTGATTGAATATGCTGATGGAAAGGCGTAGGATGACTACCATCTCGGTTCTTTCCTGCCATTTCCTACACAAGTCACTATGAGCGATTTAGTCTTTACGCCTGCCCATCAGCTTGCTCAGATGATCCGCGATCGCGTCGTCTCATCCCTTGAAGTAGTGAATGCCCACTTAATGCAAATTGCAAAACATAACACCAAGCTAAATGCCATCTGCACCCTAGATGAAGAACGCGCTCTTTCTAGAGCAAAACTTGCCGATGAAGCCCTAGCACAAGGCGAGAACTGGGGCATTCTTCATGGAGTGCCCATCACGATTAAAGATATATTTGAAACGGCTGGACTGCTGACTACCGCAGGCTATAAGCCGCTCAAGGACTACATTCCTGAACAAGATGCAACCGCTGTTGCTCGCCTGTGTGCTGCTGGGGCGATTATCCTGGGTAAAACAAATCCGGCTGAACTTGCCAGCGACTACCAAGGCACAAACGACTTATTTCCCCGTGTCAATAATCCCTGGAATTTGAACTATACGCCTGGTGGTAGTTCTAGCGGCAATGCTGCTGCAATTGCGGCGGGGCTTTCACCATTGGATTTAGGTGATGATATTGCTGGTTCACTGCGTCAACCAGCTCACTTTTGTGGTATTTTTACCCTCAAACCAACTGATCGCCGTGTATCTACAGCAGGTCACATACCTGAAGTTCCAGGGATGCCCAGGTGCATTCGTCAAATGCTGACTGTTGGACCCCTTGCCCGCTCGATTGAAGATTTAAGACTCTGTCTGCAACTCATCGCGGGGTCCGATTTACGTCAACCTGATGTTCCGCCTGTCCCGCTTGATATTCCTGCTCCTGTGAGCTTACAAACACTGCGAATTGCTTGGACAGATGAATTTCCAGCTTTTCCAGTTGCCTCAGAAATTCGTTTAGCGATGCAGGCTGTTGCAAATACCTTGGTAGAAACGGGGGTTCAAATTGAACAATGGATTCCAGAATTTGATTTTGCTGCCGCTTTGCAACTCTACAACGTCGTTGTTGCCTATACCATGCTTTACTCTCAACCCGTTAATATGGATGCAGTTGGGAAGACGATTTCTGTCATGTTTCGAGAGTGGACTCAAGGGGATAAGGAACTGCGATCGCTCTACAATTTGACCGGAGTCCTACCCACATTCTTAAATCCAACGTTGAAGGCTTACTTTCAGGCATTAGAGGAGCGCGATCGCCTCATTGCCCAAATGGAACAAGCGCTTTTGCAATGGGACGTATGGTTATGTCCTGTGGCAATGACTACCGCATTTACGCACCGTCCGAAAGGTGAAGCGGTTGAAGTGGATGGCAAAAAAGTGCCTTACTTCATGGCTTCTGGTGCCTACACGATGCCATTTAGTCTCACAGGGCATCCAGTCGTTGTGATACCCATTGGACAAACCAAAAACGGACTACCGATTGGAATGCAAATTGTTGGTAAGCGATGGCGAGAGATGGAATTACTGGCGATCGCTCAGGAAATTAACAAAGTGGTTGGTGCCTTCCAACACCCATCTGGTTATTGAGTAGTTTATAAAGTGCAATATAAACTAATACAGTTGCAGTTAAGGATTGATCCTCCCTAGCCCTCCTTAAAAAGGAGGAAACTGAGCAAGGTTTGCATTCAGTGCAATCTGCGGAGTCCGGAATTCCACTGATTGTGAACGATCCAAGCTTGGAAACAGCACTTGAGTTGAAAGATGTGAAAACTTATGATTCTGGGTTGTTGCAAGTGTCTTACGATTTGAAAAAAAATATATAGTAGTCCTAAATCATTCGTGACAAACAAGATCCCCAACTTCTTTAAAAAGTCGGGGATCTGTGTCATTACTCTTGCATTCCCGCATACAGCAGTCGTACAAATAAGCGAATGCCATCATCATTCTTCAAGGTTGAATAGGAGGGAGCTTCAGCGCTACCTATCGCACGCAGATCCTCTAGCAGTTCTGGATGAAACTGGCAGGTAAAGGAGCGTCGAATTTTCTTGGTTTCAAAGTCTTTGTAGTTAATGCAGGTAGCTGAACATTCTGTGACTATTTCACCACCTTCCTCTGCTGTTGAACAAAGAATTTCTACAGAATCAGGTAGTTGTATCAACCATGACAAAGGACTTCCAGCTATCACGTGCCGATAAGGAACAATGGTGTCATGAATACTGCGGTAAGCCCAGTTAGCAAATAGCACTGCTTCTTCGTTAACTTCATCAGAGTGAAACATCGAAATCGAGACTTTAGACTCATATTGAATCGTCGTGTCAATGACACCTTCATGGGCATCAGATGTCACATCATGGGCATGAATAATTTCCCAAGGAATACCTAAAACATCACCATCGGGAGATTGATAGGGCAACAATACGCGAGCACCAACTTCCTTTGATTCATTGCGCGTAACTGCAAAATGGTCATCATTCCAACCAGAAGCAACGAGGCGTCCATCACGCTTTTTGACTTTAAGTGTCTTGCCCATAGCCTCAATGCGCTCTGCAACCTCTTGCAGTGATTTGAGTGCTCTTCCATCCTTGTCGCGTTCTAGAGATGTCATGCTCAGGACTTCTTTGACTGCTTTGCGGATCAATCGTATGTGACATTCAGCAGCCAATTGGTGTCCTACACAAATAAAGATTGCGGGAGTACTAGCAGGCGATCGCGAAATCAGTAATTTTTCCACGAATGCAAACATATCCTCTCGCGGGCAAGCCGGACTTGTCCAAGTGGATGGATCGTACACTGAAGGATCGCCTCCTTCCACGACTACAGCATAACCACAGGTGATTGCCGGAACGACTATTTCTGGATCGATGACTCCACAAGACCAAACTGGCAGCAATACTGAGTCCATGTCAGCAACTTTCTGAGCAATGTAGGCAACGTTTTTGGAAGCTCGAACCTCTTCACCCAGAGCGTTCATACCCACATGTTCCCAAGGTTCGATAATGGTTATAGAGTTGCGTAACAAACTGGGATGTTTGAGTAGAAACTCAAAATCTTCTCGTGAATTAATGACTTTTTCTAGAGGTGAAGCGTGTCCCCATTCAAAAATACCATCAGGAGCAAATAGTTCTTTTTCTACTAATGGATCTTCAGAAGTTCTATCCGCTAAGAAACGACCTAACAATATATGTACTGATTCAAAATCCGATCTGCCTTCATGTAAGTAGCCAGGAGTTAATCGCCAGTCGGCTGTGGAGGTTTGTTGCTTGTGAGATTTTAGAGATATTCTCGTCATTTTAACACTAGCTTTCTACTTTTTTATTTTTTATCCGATGTCTAAGTCCATATAAAAGTTTGCAATGTATCATTGCAATGTACCATTAGTATGATTTGACTTGGGAGCATCCCAATGCATGCAAAAAAGACGGGTATGGTGTGCCGGAAAGCTCCCTACTTTTTTACTGAAGCGGGCTGTCCGGTCCGCACTACAAAATAAAATAAATTTACACATTTGGGAGGCTCCCTTTTACTTTTCTAACAAGCTGTACTAGACATTTTTCCAAGGATAGTATCAATCCTTGGAAAAACCGCTAAGTTCAATTTCTTCCTGGCTAAAGGTTTCCTTTAATATCTTGCGGAGAACACGCTGGATATGAAGGTGTTTTCCTGGTTTGACCTTCGTCAGCGTCAGAAGCAACAGATTATGCTCCCCAAAGTTTTCTATTCCAGCGACTCGCGTGGGTTCCAGAACATCTTGCTCATCCGCCTTTAACTGCTGTCCCACCTTATCAACCACCCTATACACATGATCTAAATTAGAGTCATAGGAAACGCTAAGTTCCACCCTTGCATAAATATACTGCTTAGAGTAGTTGATAATTGGTCCAACTTCCCCATTCCGAATAATCTGCAATTGACCATCGGGATGTCGGACGTGAGTCGTTCTTAGTTCAATCGCTTCCACAATCCCTTCAATATTTCTCTCTTCCACTTTCCCAGCTTCGATATAGTCACCCACCAAATAATAGTTTTCAAACAGGATCAAAAATCCAGAAACGACATCATTAATGAGGTTTTGTGCTCCAAGACCAACTGCTATACCCACAATCCCCGCACCCGCTAAGATAGGCGCAGGATCAATGCCAATGACCTTGAGTATACTGACCCCAGCAGTGAAGTAGATGAAATATTTCAGAAAACTCCGTATTAAGGGAACAAGCGTCAACCGTTTCTGTTGCTGTACATCACCTATACTTGTAGCTTTGAGGTAGTACTCCTCAAGGATAAAGTAGGTGACTTGAATCAAAACATTGCTGATAAAGAAAATCCCAATAATCTGAACAATTTTGGGAGTATAAGCACTTATCCAAGCGATAAACTCTATTTCTGGAACAACGAGGTTTACTATGACAACATAGAGGACGTACTCCAAACATTTTTTGAAGAGTGGAATGAGGTGGCGTAAACGCTCGTATAAACGCAGCAGATTGTTAGAACTGGAGTATTTAAGACTGAGGGCATCAAGGGTGTCAACGATAGTAGCAACAGCTTTGACAATGAGTAAACCAACTGTGATAATGATATAGATTTTTAAGGCAATGTAAAGATATTTGGAAACGATTTCTGGGAGGTAGAAAAATTTAGCGCATAGGATAGCAGATGATATCCAAAGAGTATGAGTGATAATTCTTTTTAAGACCCGAAAAAAAGCCTCGGTACTATCATCATTAGCTTTGATTTGATCAACTTTCTTGGCGTAATCGCAGACCCAGTCTATACCCCGATGTAAGGGTGGTATGCTGAACTTAACCAGTATTAGCAAACTAACAGTTTTCAAGCTTGCCGTGAAGACATTGACCCAGAATTGAGTTGAAATACTGCGAATTAAGTTAAGTTGGAATTCCTTTACGTTTCCGCCTCGATAAATCACCATCCCATTCACACCGATCAGCACAAGACACAGCACCACACAAGTCAAAATCAAAAGTCTGCTGATATTCCGGCGCAGGAAGGTGATATTCGCAGTTCTTTCTTGAAGCCAAGAAACTTTAATAAACTGCTTGAAGATTATTCCAATCAGCCAGTTACATAGGAAGAAAATGAGTATTAAAAAGACAACTTCAGCCAGGATAATTAGTATATTCATCTTCTAAGCATAAATGTAAAAAAAATGAGATGAAAGTTTTGAGATATTGTAAATTGGCTTGTCATGTTTCATTCTCAGCTAAAGTAATCAGTGCATCATTACAAAGTGAGATTTAGCTCCTTATCTAGATTCGGTACTAAGTCAATACCAAAATTTTTATCTCTATCTTGAGCTAGTTTGCTAATTTTTACGCCAATACACAATTCGTCACGCTCTTGTGCAGCTTTTACACAGTCAGCTAAAGTCAACTTGCCAAGCTGTTCGATTGGGAAGTAAAGCGATATAGGCTTAATATACAGTTCACTCCCCTCCACTGAGAATAAATCGCGATAGATTGACATCACATTAGGTTCTTGAGATACCTGAGCTAGAATTTTAGAGACAAATTGGTTGGTGAGAAAAGCACTAAAAAATAATGACAATCCTCCTTTCGACATAAAGTTGTCGAAGTTATACTGTAGGCGCTTCTGCCAAGAGACTTTATTTTGAAAATATTTCTTAATGTTGCTAGTCAAATTTCTTACTAACCTTTATCAATCATTACTGGTAATGGGTCATGGATAATTGGATTAGGCATGACCCATTACCTATTACCAGATTACCAGTTACCACTTACTGATCGCATCAGGGCGAACGCATTAATTAAACCTCAACTGGCTTTAATGGCTTCCCACCGCTGAAAGCTTATGACGTCTACAGCATGATATTTGGGATATGATCGCTCTCTAAAAGCGTCCCATTCACATATAAACAAAGACACTGCATCAAAGTCTCATTTTTTAAATTGGAGATTTTAGGTAAAATATTTTGAACGGCATATGCTGATTCTATATTTATGCTGAATATGCTCCCCTAAAACGATAAGATAAATCATTCAGGTAATGTGCGCGATGAACCTGAAAAGCCTACTGAAGTCGGTATTTCTTAAACCTCTTAGTTTCCTAATGCTGGGATTTTTAACCATTATTGATACATTACCACTGGTACTAGCAGATACCACGTATCCACTGAAAAATAATACTGATTCTGTTGTTACTCGCTATAATTTATCAGCGTTCCCCCAAAACAAAAGGAGATTATTGGGGGATTTTAAACTGGTACAAATAGTAGATCGGGATGAACAAGAGCGATCGCGCCTCATTCAAGAAGCAAATGTTTCGTATAGTCAGGGTAATTTCACAGCCGCAGAGGAAAATTTACGCAAGTTGATCAAGAAATTCCCTAAAGATGCCTTTGGACACTATCAACTAGGGAATGTCCTTTATCAACAAGGCAAAGCCGAAGCAGCAATTGGTGAATACAAAGAAGCCATTCGTCTCAAATCGAGCTATGCTCTTGCTCATAATGCGATGGGCAATGCTCTTGCTAGCCAAAGTCGCTGGGAAGAAGCTATTGTTGAGTATCAGAAAGCACTTCAAATTAATCCGGAATATGCTGATGCGCTGGCAAGTCTAGGACAAGCACTATGGCAACAAGGCAACCGAGATGAAGCGTTAGCATCTTTAGAAAAAGCTTTGAACATCTTTAAAGCACAAAATAGACCTGATAGAGCTAACCGAGTTGAACAACTGTTGCGACAAATGAAAGCAGCCGATGATCCCTCTGTGTCCTGAAGTTAAATGCTTGTAGTGTAGGCATTCTCGCGTGCTAGCTAGTGAGGATTACAATGAAAGTCAGACAGATGCCAGGTGAAGCCCATGACTTCCGTCACTACAGATACTAAGTCTATCTTAAGTTTACCCGACCATACGCAGTTGCCAGACTCCGACGGCACATTTGTGAAAAATCTGCAAGAACATCCCCAAAGTATTTTACTCACAGATTCGATTAAACCCGTCCTAGAGCAACTGCATCCTGATGGTCAATATTGTATCGGACAGGATTCTGGCATTTACTGGCGGTTGACTGATCCGCCACAGAAAGGAGCAGAAGCACCAGATTGGTTTTACGTTCCGAATGTCCCGCCAACTCTAAATGGAAAAATTCGGCGTTCCTACGTTTTGTGGAAGGAGTATGTCGCGCCGTTGATTGTGATTGAATTTGTATCAGGAGATGGGAGTGAGGAGCGAGATAGAACGCCCCCATCTCTGAGAGAAGATGGGAAAGTGGGCAAGTTTTGGGTTTATGAGCAGGCAATTCGCGTTCCTTATTATGCAATTTATGAAGTAGAAAAAGCACTCTTAGAAGTATATCGCCTCCTGGATAATACTTATGAACTCATGACACCCAACGAACGAGGACATTATCTGATTGCGCCATTGGCGGTAGAATTAGGAATTTGGCAAGGGCAGTATCAAAATGCAGAGCTACCTTGGTTACGATGGTGGGATGCACAGGGAAATTTACTACTAACAGGTGAAGAACGCGCTGAAGTTGAGCGACAAAGGGCTGAAGTTGAGCGGCAAAAGCGGGAGAGAATTGTAGAGAAGTTGCGATCGCTCAGTCCCGAACAACTCGATGCTTTAGGAATTGACCCTAAAATGTTGGATTAAGATAAACTCCAGAAAGGAAACTCAAAATGAAGGTGTTGAAACCAGCAAAAGTAAAGATAACCAGTGGAATTTGTACATCTTTATTTTTGACTTTTGCTCTCGGTACACCTTTAGCTAGCGCTGCCAATAGCGCTGGTGACTATCGACAACTAGGGCTTTTGTATCGTCAACAAGAACGGTATTCTGAGGCAATTACCGCAATGCAAAAATCTGTAGAACTCGAACCCAAAAATCTTATGGGACGAGTTAATTTGGGTTGGACATTGCATTTAGCCGGAAAAGAGCAACAAGCAGCACAATCTTTATGGCAAGTCATATACCAAAAGCCTACCTTTGTTCCTGCGTATAATGCTTTAGGAATTGTCTATCTCGTTGATAGTAACTTAACATCAGCAGTATTCGTTCATACTTGGGCAGCGATTCTCAAGCCAGATAATGAAATTGCTTATTTCAACTTAAGTTTAGCTTTACATCGATTACAAATTTATAACTTAGCAATTGCAACAGCTAACCGTGCTGCTACTCTTGAACCAAATAATCCTCATCCTTTAGTTGCTAGTGCGATCGCCTATTGGGACAGTGGTGACAGAAATACTGCCAAAAAAGTTTATACCAAAGCTATTAACTTAGATTCTAGGTATCGTGATAGAAGTTTTTTAAATCATCTTAAACAAGCAGCCTTTAGTCAAGAGCAAATAAAAAAAACAGAGCAAGTATTATCAACTCTTTAAATAAGGAAACTACAGTACACAACGTGTAAGATTTAACTCTAATTCTTCTGCTTAAGTTTTTGTTACATACTTATAAATTTTCTCCCCGACTTACTTAATGAGAAAGTAAACAGGCATTTTGAGAAAGCAATCAGCTATTTTGCTTACGGAAAACACCAAAATCAATGCGTGAACTACTTAAATGAGAAAGCAAACGGGCATTTTGAGAAAGCAATCAGCTATTTTGCTTACGGAAAACACCAAAATCAATGCGCGAACTACTTAAATGAGAAAGCAAACGGGCATTTTGAGAAAGCAATCAGCTATTTTGCTTACGGAAAACACCAAAATCAATGCGCGAACTACTTAAAGCCATCGTGATGACCAGCAGAAGCTTTTGTTTCACCGAGCTTTCTAGTATTATTTGTATCTGAAGGTAGATAAAAAATATCAACAAGTAAATAAGGGGTGTGATCACAGCAAGAAGTCAGGGTAAGCGCATCTAATTTTGTAGCTCTCGATACAGACAGAAAGCTTAAAACTCTATCTGAATAGAGATTTTTCATTCAAAATAGGACGAATTGTCGTAAATCAGGACTTACGCAAAGAAACCCGGTTTCTACCAAAAATCGTCTGTTTCGCAACAAAATACGAACGAAGAAACCGGTTTGGTGACAGATGGTGCGTAAGTCCTATAAATGATTGAAAAAACATGAGTCAAATAGCTTTTTATGTTTTTGACTCACAGAAAGGTGCAAATGTCAACCTTCCCTGAACTCAGTGCGGTAATTTTGAACTTAATTTGTGTTTTGGGTGAACCCCAAAACTACCGTGTCAATAGGGTTTGAGATGCGCTTACCCTGGATTTGCTATGAATAAAATAATATAATGTTTTCTCATGACTCACTTAGGATAGGGAACTCTTAACAGCGAATAGGGTAGAAGGAAAGGAGGTGTTTCTTTCATATGTTGCTAGCGATTTTCTACCGCTAGTCAGGGACTCCTAAGCTGTTCCACATTTAACTTGTATAATTAGAGCGGGCTGTCCGACCCACCCCACAAGAGTTATAAAAATTTTAGATATGCAAACTAGTAGTCTGTCAGCCTTGAATTGAGGGGTGACTCGGTTAATAATTTGAGTAATCCCCGAATACGCAATTGTGTCATGGCGAAAAAGAAATACATTGTCTCTCTAACAAGCTTTGAGCGAGAA
>JAESFN010001171.1_pt1 | contig 13447 bp, 7 predicted proteins | sample 9269411 | NCBI WGS metagenome assembly JAESFN01 (sample SAMN14505399, study PRJNA617100) | algae metagenome | isolation source: Iphinoe sp. HA4291-MV1 and co-occurring heterotrophs from trail next to... | place: USA: Maunawili Falls, Hawaii | collected 2009-07-25
CGTGCTGCGCTACCAAGCGGTCGACACGAGCACGCGCGGACTTGTGGTTCTCGACACGCAGACTGGGCAAGCGTGGCACATGAGCGGAAATCAGTGGGTCGGTCTGCCTGAGCTGCCGAAGGCTCGGCAGTAGGCTTGCCCGGCGGCACGGGGCGGTATTTCGGCCGATTATGACGCTGTCCAGGCGAAACCACCGATCTTTCGGGCACGTCTACGCCGGATCGTTGCCTAGTTGGCCCCAACTGCCGGTGATAAAATAGGAAGGTCGTTCCCGGCGCGCCGCTTCAATTGCGGCCGAGCATCGTACGATCATCCTGCCTGCGGCCAACCCATGGAATTCGAGCAGCTCGGTCCCTATCGGATTGGCCGCAAGCTCGGTCGCGGCGGCATGGGCACCGTGTTCGAAGGGCTCGATCCGCAGACCGGCCAGCGCGTGGCCGTGAAAGTGCTCTCGCCGAACCTAGCGCAGGAAGAGGGCTTTCGTGACCGCTTCGAACTCGAGATCGAGTCGCTGAAAAAGCTGCGGCATCCGGGCATCGTGCGGCTCTACGGCTACGGAGAGCAGGACGGCCACCTCTTCTACAGCATGGAGCTCGTCGACGGCACCAATCTGGAGGACGAGCTGCGGGCCGGGCGACGCTTCGACTGGCGCGAAGTCACGCGGCTCTCGGTTGAGCTGTGCCGCGCGCTCAAGCACGCGCACGACCACGGCGTCATCCATCGCGACCTCAAGCCGGCCAACTTGTTGCTGACGCCGGACGGTCAAATCAAGCTCACCGACTTTGGCATCGCTCGTCAGTTCGGCCAAACGCATTTGACCGGCGGCGGAGGTGTGTTGGGCACGGCCGAGTACATGGCGCCGGAACAGGCCGATGGCAAGCAGGTCACCTCGCAGTGCGACCTCTATAGCCTAGGCTGTGTGATGTATGCGTTGCTCTCCGGCCGGCCGCCGTTTCGCGCTTCGGGGCTGCCGCAGATGCTGCACCTGCAGCGGTTTGCCGAGCCGGAGCCCGTGGGGCGGTTCGCTCCGCAAACGCCGCGCGAACTCGAGCGAATCGTCGACAAGCTGCTCACGAAGGACCCCCGCGAGCGGTTCGCCAATGCGGCCGTGCTCGGCCGCCGGCTCGAGGCCATGGAGCGCGGGCTGTCGCTCTTAGACGGCGAGCGGAAGTTCAGTGTTGGCGAAGCGGAAGAAGAGGGCGATCTCGACCCGCTGGCGGAAACGCGTATCGCTGGATCAGCCGGGGCGGCGGCAGAGCCGGCGCGGGCGACCGACGGCCGCCGCGGCGCCACGCCGACGGATCGGCACGACGACGAGCGTCGGCTCACCATCTCGACCGGCGCAGGCCCGAAGCGGCGCTTCACGACGATCGAAGAGGAGCGAGAACGAGAACGACAGCGGTCGAAGGAGGACGAGCCCTCGATCTTTTCGCCGCAAACGATCGCGCTCATCACATCGATTTTGGCGCTGGCCGGCATCGTTTGGTACTTCTTGCAACCGGCATCTGCGGACACGATCTACGGCCGTATCGAAGAGGCGGTGACGGTCGCCGGCGACGACGGGCTGCTACGCGTCGAGGACGACATCAACCATTTCATGCAGCGGTTCGGCAACGATAAGCGGGCCGCAGCGGTGCGCGGGTACGCCGAAAAAATCGCGGTGATGCGGACCGAGCGGAAGATGGATCGTGTCGCGCGAACGAAGGGCGGAAACGAACCCCTCGCGCCCGTAGAACGAGACTATCTCGAAGCGATCAGCTATGTGAACTCCGATCCCGATCGTGCGGCCGCCAAACTCAAAGCGCTGGTCACCCTCTACGACGATCGCAGTTCGGCCTCCGCGCCAGCGCAGCGTTGTGTCTCGCTGGCAAAGAGCCGACTCGAGGCGTTGATTGTCGCCGCAAAAGACTCTGTGCCGGGCCGATTGGAAGAGCTGGAGCTCAAGCTTAAAAAGGCAACCGATTTGGCCAAGGAGCAACCGGACGCCGCGCGGGCAATTTGGGAGAGCATCATCGAACTGCACTCTAACAAGAGTTGGGCGAAGGGCGTGGTCGCTCGGGCTCGCAAAGGCCTCGAAGAAACGAAGGCTCCTGTGGAGCAGACCGCCGAGACGATCGACACGCCCAACAAGGTTTCGGCCGCCGAATGAGCAACTACCCTCAAACACGCCTGCGCCGTCTGCGGCACCACCCGCAATTGCGGCGCTCCACGCAGGCGGTGCGGCTTTCACCAGACAACTTCGTGCTGCCGCTCTTCGTCCGCGCCGGGGAAGGGGTTCGCCGCGACATCAGTTCAATGCCTGGGGTGCAGCAGCTTTCGATCGATCAGGCCGTGGTCGAAGCCCGCGAGGCACAAGAACTGGGCGTCGCCGGCGTGATCCTGTTCGGCATCCCCGATCAGAAGGACGCGACGGGCGCCGACTCTTGGCAACCTGAAAGCATCGTTCCGCGAGCAGTGCGTGCCATCAAGCGAGCGGCGCCTGGGCTGCTCGTGGTCACCGACGTTTGCTTGTGCGAGTACACGTCGCATGGGCACTGCGGCCTCGTCGACGATCGCACGGGGCGCGTCGATGTCGACAACGACGCCACGCTCGAGTTGCTCGCCAAGCAGGCCTTGGTGCATGCGCAAGCCGGCGCCGACATCGTGGCGCCCAGCGGCATGATGGACGGCATGGTCGGAGCCATCCGCGGAGCGCTCGACGGCGCGAGCTTTTCGCACTTGCCGATCATGAGCTACGCGGCGAAGTACGTCAGCGCCTTCTACGGCCCCTTTCGCGAGGCGGCCGAGAGCGCACCCCAGTTCGGCGACCGCCGTAGTTATCAAATGGACCCCGCCGCAGACCCTGCCCAAGCCCTCCGCGAGGTGGAGCAGGATCTCGAGCAGGGGGCCGACATCGTGATGGTCAAGCCGGCGCTCGCCTATCTCGACATTCTGCAGCGCGTTTTCGAGCGGTTTCCCGGCGTGCCGGTAGCTGCGTATAACGTGAGTGGCGAATACAGCCTGGTGAAGGCGGCCGCCGCCCAGGGCTGGCTCGACGAACGCCAGGTGGCGCTCGAATCGCTGCTCGCCATGCGCCGCGCCGGCGCCTCGCTCATCCTCACCTACTGGGCGAAACAGGCCGCCGGGTGGTTAGCCGGCAACTAAGAAGTTGCTTCTCGACAACAGTTCGCAGCGAGCTATCTGCAGACCGACGAGGCACATCGCCAGGAAAATACAGGAAAGGCTCGCGGCCGCGATTGGGGCTATCGAACCGCTGCTGGGCCTATCGTCCACGTAGGGCTGGGCGGCGAATCACCTGACACGCCTTGCAGCGGTCATGGTGAATACGTCGGCCCTGAACGCCTTGCTCACCCTAGACCTGCCTGGTTCGCCCTTCCTACCGAGCCCCGCTTTTGGCGTCTCGCGCCCGCCAATCTGCCCTCGACCCTCACTGGCAAGGGGGGTAGATTATGACGCTGTTGTCAGGCGGGGCAACCCTTTCGCCCGTGGGCAGTTCCAGTCGGTTTTTGCATGATTTCTACGCCATCGCGTCGTCGGGTTGTCGTCACCGGGATCGGGCTCATCTGCCCGCTCGGGAGCACCAAAGAACTGCTCTGGGAAGCGCTCGAGGCGGGCCGTAGCGGTGTAGGGCCGCTCGAGAGCGTGCCAACGAGCCCGCTCCCCATGACCTTCGGCGCCGAGTCGCGGCAGTTCAGCGGCAAGATCGACGACTTTGGCCCGCTCGAGGCCGAGCAGAAGAAGGCGATCCGCAAGGCCCTCAAGGTGATGTGCCGCGAGATCCAGATGGGCGTGGCCGCCGCGCAGCTCTCGCTGACCGACGCCGGGCTGACCGCCAGCCAGCTCGACGCCGAGCGATCGGGCACAGTGTTTGGCGCCGACTACATGCTCACCGTGCCGGAGGAGTTCAACTCGGGCATCGATCGCTGCAAGAACGAGGCCGGCCAGTTCGAGTTCAGCCGCTGGCCGCGCGAAGGCATGGCCCAGCTCAACCCGCTGTGGCTGCTCAAGTATCTGCCGAACATGCCGGCCAGCCACTTCGCGATCTTCAACGACATGCGCGGGCCGAACAACTCGATCACCCAGCGCGAAGCGGCCGCGAACCTGGCGATCGGCGAGGCCTATCGCACCATCGAGCGCGGACATGCCGACCTGATGGTCGCCGGAGCGACTGGCACGCGCGTGCATCCGATGAAGACGATTCATGCCCTGCAGTGGGAAGCCCTCGCCCCCGAAGTGGCCGACCCGGCGCAGGCCGCCCGGCCGTTCGACCTGAACCGCACCGGCATGGTGGTCGGCGAAGGCGCGGCGGCCATCGTGCTCGAGGAGCGTGCGACCGCCGAGAAGCGGAGCGCCAAGATCTTGGGCGAAGTAATCGGCTTCGGCGCAAGCGCCGTGATCAATCGCCACGGCGTGGGCGATCGGGCCCAGGCGGTGATCAACTCGATGCGGGGTGCTTTGAAAGACGCAGGGCTCACGCCCGACAAGATTGGCCACATTCATGCCCACGGCCTGAGCTCGCGCTCGGCCGACCGCGACGAGGCGCAGGCGATTCGCGCGGTCTTTGGAGATGCGGCTGATCGCGTGCCGGTGACGGCGGCCAAGAGCTACTTCGGTAATTTGGGCGCCGCCGGCGGACTGGTGGAGCTCGCGGCGAGCTTGCTCGCGCTCGAGCACCAGAAGCTGTTCCCGGTGCTCAACTACGAGACGCCTGATCCCGAGTGCCCGCTCCAGGTCGTGCGGCCAGGCAAGCCGACGAAGCCCGGCGATTGCGTGCTCAACGTCAGCTTCACGCCGCAAGGGCAGGCCAGCGCGGTCATCGTACGCCGCTAAGGCATTGCCACACGAGCGGGCGTGGCGGCCAGACCCGTCGTCAGAGGTCTTTGGGCGAGAGAGCGGATGGATTACCCAGGAATCAACGGCTTTCTGGGCACGCGCGCCTCGCTGATGCTGGACCTCGTGTTCCTGGCAATGTTCGCCGTGCTGCCGGTGATGGGCTGGAGCATTTGGCTCGTCCGCGCGCGGCGCAACTACACGCTGCACAAACGCGTGCAGTTGGCGCTGGCCGCGGTGCTGCTCGTCACCGTGGCGGTGTTCGAGATCGACATCCGCATCCACGGCTGGCGCGAACGCGCTCGCCCCTCGCGGTTCTTTGGCGACGGCCAGCAGTGGAGCCTGGTCGACATCAGCCTGGCGGTGCATCTGGTGTTCGCCGTGAGCACCGCGCTCGTTTGGGTTTGGGTGGTGATCGGCGCGTGGAAACACTTCGACGACCCGCCGCTCCCAGGCCCCTATAGCCACAAACACCGCAAGCTCGGCTGGCTGGCCGCGATCGACATGACGCTGACGGCCGTGACCGGCTGGGTGTTTTATCTGTTGGCGTTTGTGGGGTGAGGTGGCCGCGCGAAGCGAGGCGGTCTCGCGTGGGCAGATCACGCTACCGAGCCGGCATCTCGCGATTTCACGGTCAGCCGGTATGCCATGGCCTCGAAGTCGGGGATACCGGCCGCTCCGTGGCTGCAGTGGTACACCCGCTCGCAATCACTCTTCACTTCCACCCAAAAACCGGCGTTGCCAGTCCACTTCTCTTCCACCTTCTGCCCGCCTGAATAGACCATCTCATACACGTTCCACGTGCGAAGAATTCCCTCGCGACTGAAGTAGGGATACTCCAACCGATCTTCAAAACGCGGGTCTAGCCAAGTTCGGAGCAGAGGTACGCGATCGCGATTCGGCAATTCGATCCATCCATCGAGCTTCAGATCGATACCCTGGCGGATGTCGCGCTCAGGCGTTAAAAACTCGATGCTGACGATGCCTGCCGTCGGCACTTGCAGGGCGTCGGATGTCTGAACGCGATGCGTTCCCCACAAGATCGACCTCGGCGAGGCCGATTTCGTTGGGTTGGCCCTGTGATCTGCAATCATCGCGCTTTGGATCGTCGAGCCCGTCGCCGCGTAGTCGGTTTCTCGATGAATCATGGCGAGTCTGTGTACCGCTCGTTCCCTAGGCGGCAGCAGGAAAGCTGCGCTAGTTTGGCCAACTTTGGCCCTCAACGCCTATCGGTTCGAATTCGTCGGCTGAGGACTCGCCGCCACGCGGCCACGCGAGAGTCGCAGCTCGAGCTCGTCGATCACCCGAGGGTCGAGATGTTGGGCGACGATCTTTTTCGTATCGCCGAACATGCGTTCGAGTTGCCGGGCCACTTGGGGTTGGCTGGCGGTGAGCCGCTGCTGTTGCTGCTCGACCTCGAACAAGAGCTGCTGCCGACTCGGCATGCGGCGCAGTTCATCGAGCAGGCGGCGAGCCTGGTCGTTGTCGCCTGCCTTGAGCCGCGCGTCGATTTGGGCGACGAGCAGGCTGCGGCGCGTGACCGCGTCGACCAGCGTTTCTTGGACGGCGGCCACCCAGCCTTCGGCTTCGAGCCGGGCATCGTCGTCGACGAGCTCCGCGGACTCGCGCGGCGTGAGCCCCGGCGAACAAGGCAAGCGGGCCAAGAGTTGCTCGCCGTGCTTCACCGACAGGATCTGCAGCGGATGCGTGCCCGCAGGCACGGCGACCTGGCCGCGATAGTCGGTGCGGCCGATCCAGCGGGGCGTGGTTTCGTCGGGATTGCGGATGAGCACGTCGTAACCTTCGAGCGGGCGAGCTTGCCCATCGGCGGATACGAGGGCGAGCGTCGTTTGCCCCGCCGGCTTGCCGACGGCCAAAGCGAGCTGCTGCATGCGACCGCGCCGGGCCGACGAGAGCGGGCTGCGGATGCCTGAGTGCAATTGAGCCGAGAGCGCCGAGGGACCAGCGTCTTGCACGAGCAGAAACGTCCAGGGGATGGCGGCGACTTCGTCGCGCTCGGTGCGCCCCAAGCTGTCGAGTCGGCGGACGACCGGACGGAACACGCTTCCTTTCGACGCCCAGCGGCGCGAAGCGTCTCGCAGCGCCAGTTCTCCGCCGCGGAGCCGCAGCGCGACCTTGCTGCCTTGAACCGTCTCAATCAGCGCGAGCGGAGAAAACGCTTCGGCCACGGCGCGGAACGCCTGGTCGGGCAATTGCGCAGCGGTGATCGCGGTTCGCTCGACCACGGTGCTGCCTTGGCGGGCGGCCGTGTCCCACTCGCGGGCTCGCACACGGAGCACGCCCTGCTGCTCGTCGACGGCGACGATGAGGACCTTGTCTGCCTGCACGAGCGTCGGCGGCAACTCAGCCAACGGCACGTCGCCGAAGGAGGTCAGCAGTTTGTTTCTTAGTTGCGGAGAAGGCGCGGCGGTTTGCGTCCACTGCCAACGCGCGCCGACGACGTTGTCGGACCATTGCCGAATTCGCTGCTCGATGGCCGCGGCCGCGTCGGACGGCAAGTGAGCTTTCGCGTCGACCGCCAGCAGCAGGCCCAGGCGATAGGGCTGGAGTTCCCAAATCGGCTCGGCTGGCGCCTTGGCATCCGCCGGAGGAGACTTCTCTGCTGGTGCTGCCGCCGTTGGCGTCGCTTCGGACTGCGCTGCATCAGGCTGTGCATAAGCGCAATGCGAAAGCCACGCGAGCAAGCCGAGCACCGCGCCGGCGATAATCAACCGGGAATGGCGGAAAGCGTGCTTCATGGCGCCGGCAACCTCGGTTCCGTGCGCCAATTTTCCACGTGGTCATACAGGCCCAGCGGCCGCTCGCCGATCCCGGTGAGCGACTTGTGATAGGCCAGGTGATTCACGGTTTGCCAGAGAGGCAGCAGCGTGGCGTCGTCGACCACCAGGCGGTGAATCTCGCGCAGACGCGACCGCACCTCGTTCCAGCCGCCGGCCGTCGCCAGGCGGCGCAGCGCGAGATCGACATAAGAGCTGCCGCGCACCAGTCCGCCGGTAGCGAACAGCCGCTGAGCGTCGGCCACCGGCTCCCAAACGGCGAGTTCGGCATAGACGAGATCGTACGGCCCATTGGCCGTGGTCGGTGCATTGGGCTCGAGTTCGACCAGCCGCACCTTGAGGCCGATCGCTTGCCACTGCGCGCGGATCGTGCGGCAGGCGGCGCGGGCCAGATCGTCAGCCGGATGGGCGAGCGTGAGCTCCGGCAACTCCCTGGTCTCTTCGCGTCCGGCAAGTTTGTCGGCCGCGCGCATTTCGTAGAGCGCCACGCGCGACAGCGCGAGCGCGAGCCGTGGATCGTAAGGGCGCACCGGCAACGAGGAGTCGAAGCCGTAGGCGAGCGGATCGTCGAACGACGCACCGGCCGGGAAAGGACCATCGAGCACCCGGCTGCCGGCGATCTCTTGCCCCGCCAAAATGTCTTGCTGCAAGATCGTCTTGCGGTCGATCGCATACAGCAGCGCGCGGCGAAACGTCCGGCGAGCCAGCAGCGGACGCTCGAGATTCGGGAGCAGCACGTGCACCGTCGGCAGCGCATAGGGCTGGACCGTAACCTCCGGCAGCGAGCGTGCCTTCGGCAACAGCGACGGCGTTACGCGGGCGACCGCCGAGACCTCTCCGCGGCGCAGAGCGCTGAGCGCGGCGGCGGTGTCTGCATATTGCCGCTCGACGACTTCGGCTGGCTGGCCGGCGGCGTGATCGCCGCCCGTTCGCTGCAAGAAACGTACGACGCTGGGATCGCGCACTTGCGCGACGTAGGGGCCTTGCAACAGGATATCAGCCGCGTCCCCTGGCCCGGCCGAGACATCGACATTGAGCCAAGCCTCGGGGCGCACGTGCGGCGCGAGCGTCAAAGACACTTGCTTGAGATCGGCAACGTCGGCCCGCTTGAGCACCGCGCCCCAACCTGGCGAGTAGTCAGGCGTGCGCGGATCGGCGAGCGATAACAGCCGCCGGGCAATATCGAGCGACGTGGGGCCGGTCGGGCCAAGCTCCTTGAGCGTGAGCAGCAGCCGCAAGCGGTCTTCGCTGTACTGAGTGGTGACGAGGGGACTTTGGTAGTCGCCTCCTTCAGCGCCCGAGCCGGTCAACTCAAACAATTGCCGGCGCTCCAGCCGCTGCGCTCGCGTGCCGCCGCGGACCACGAGCGGATTCCAGACGCCAGGGGCCGGAAGCTCGTCGACCGCCACGGCGACGCGCGGATATTGAGCTACGACCAGCGTCGCGGTCTCGCGAGCTTCGGCCAACTCGGGCCAGATCGCCAGAGCGCGGTCGCAGTCGGCCAAGGCCTCGGGCAAGCGCCCTGCCTGCTGATGAGCTCGCGCCGAGGTCCAGGCCGACTTGGCCAAGCCGATCAACTCGCCGCGGCGACGCTCGGCGACCGCTTGCACCTCGGGGCCGAAGCGCTCGCCGAGCGTCCGCAGTTGTTCGCGGGCCGCATGGTAGTCGCCCGTTTCGATGAGCCGGGCTTGGCGTTCGTCGAAGAGCCGCGCGAGCGACTCGCTGAGACCGGGAAAGTCGGCCTTGCGCGCGGCGAGATCCGCGAGCAGCAACGCCGCTTCGTCGGCCTTGCCGGATCGTTCGGCGTCTCTGGCTTGTCGCCACAAAAAGCCTTGCAGGCCCGCGGCCAAGCCGGGATAGCGGGGATCACGGTCGTAGACGAACTGCAAGTGATCGAAGGCCTCGTCGAGCTTGCCGGCCGCGGTCAACTCGTCCGCGCGATCGAGCACGATCTGCTCGAAGAGCCGCAGCTTGGCGATATTCCGCCAGGCGACATCGAACTCTTCATCCGGGCGATCCGGCAGTTTCACGCGGATTGTGTCGGCCGGCCTCGGATTGGCCGGCAAGCGGCGATTCGGCAGCTCGACCGGCTCGAGCTTGAGTACCGCGCTGCCGTTGGCCTCGTCGAGCGTGAGCTCGTCGTACGGATCTTGCTCGTACAGGGGAGGCGCAGCGGGGACCGGTGGCGCCTTCGCGGCCGGCGCTGTCGCCGGCGCAGGCTCTTGCGCAACCGCAATCACACAGCCAACGAGGGCCAACAGCATTAAGCCCACCGATCGAGAGAGCGGCCCGCGGCGATGTCGCATGCGTTGGCCTTCTCAGAAAGGTGCTAGAGACAAGAAAGCGCCATCGCGCCCGGCGACGACCCAGCGATTGCCCACGACCACGGCCCCGCTGGCGGCAGGCTGCGAAAGCTCGGCGCGAGCCAGCTCTTTGCCGCTCGCACCCGCGACGCGCCAGGCTTGACCGCGTGTTGAAATGAGCACGACGCCTTGCGCGGTTTCGAGCGGCGCGCCGGCCAGCGGCCCATGCTCGAGCGGTACGCGCCACTTCAACTCCCCTGCGGCATCGAGACAGAGCAACTCGTCGGCGTCGGTGGTCAAGTAGACGTGGTTGCCGCTCTTGGCCGGCCCCCACACCGCGCGGGCGTTCAAGTGCCAAGCTTCTTTGGGGCGGAGATCGTCGGTCGCGTACGAGCGGAGCCAGCCGCCGGAATCGAGTGCGTAAGCGGTATCGCCCACCGCTGCCACGGCCGACACGATGGGCTCCACAAGATCGGCCGTGGCGGCGGCAACCAGCCGTGCCTGCGGCTTCGCGTTCACCGCCACGCGAAACAGCCGGGTGCCTCCATCGGCCAGGATCACGCCTTGTTCGATGCTCGCGAGCGTCGCCGGCGCTTTCCACTCGATGCGGGCCCCGGCCGCCTGCGGCGGCTGAAAGGGCTGTGCCAACCGTTTGCCGGCGAGCGACAGCCAATGCACCTGGCCGCGCGCGTCGGCTACGAGCAGGCCGTCGCCAAAACAGACCGGCGGAGTTGCAGGCTGTACGTCCGGCAGCTCGAGCCACTGCGCGGACTTGAGCGTTTCGTCGACCACCAGCGGCGTCTGCGGCCGCTCGGCCGACGTGGCCACGAGCTGATTGCTGGCAGATTGCTCCAACTGGGACAGCGGAGCCAATGCAGGCGGAATGGCCGTCGCGCGCGGTTTCAGCACGCTCGTTGCCACTCCGAGATCCTTGCCATCGGCCGCAAACAAGTCGCCACGCGTGCCGACGGCAACGACCTGCGTCTGGCGTGTTACGAGCCCTCCGGCTGCCGGCTGTAGCCAGGCCTGCCACAGTAGCGCGCCTTTCTCATAGCCCAAGGCTGCGATGCTCACCGTTGGCTGTTTTGCCGGGCGGGCAACAGAGAGCACGCTGTTTTGCGCAAGCAACGGCGCTTGCAAGGCCGCCATGTCGAGTTGCTCGACCCAGCGCGGATCGAGCCGGCCGCGCGCCGCCTGGAGTTCGAAGAGCGTCAGCCGATCGTCGGCCACCACGATGCGCCCCTCGCGGGCAGATACCCAGCGGTCTTTTTGTGGGTCCGACGTGGCGGGCCGCTCGGCGACCGGCGCTAGGGGCTGCGCGCTCTGATCACGGGCTTCGAAGACATACAGCCCGCCGCGATCCGTGGCGACGACGACGCGGCTGCCCGAGACCGCCATTGGCGTCGTCACCCAGCCGGCCAGCGGAATCTGCTGCGCGAGCTTGAGCGCCCCGCCTTGCGCATCGGTCACGAAGACATGCAACCGCGAGGCTTCAGTAAGATGGTTCTCAGCCACGAGCACGTAGCGCAGGACGAGCGCCGGAGCGACGCGCACGCTGCCTAGCTCATGGCCAACGTAGGTTACCTCGCGGCAGGTTCCGCTGGCGATTTCGACCGTGTAGAGATTCGAGTGATCGGCAACGACGTAGCAGTTGGGCCGCTGCGCGCCGGCCGCCGGCGGCGCGGCTGGGGGCTGCGGCAACACCGTTTCACGCAGCAAGCGGCCGCTCGAGCTGTCGAGGGCGTCGAGCTGGCCGGTCTCCGTCGCTACCAGGGCCGTCGTGCCGGCAAGCACCGGATCGAAGGGGCGAGCGGCCAGCGGCTGCCGCCACGCGAGCTTGCCCGTCCAGCGATCGAGGGCAAGGAGCTCTTGCCGCGCGACATCGGCTAGCAGCGCGAGCGTTGTGTCGCCATCCACCGGCAAGGCGGCGCTCGTAGCGCCCGCGCCAACGTAGCGCCGCCACAAGAGCTTGCCGCTCGCCGCGTCGACGCCATAGGCGACTCCATCGGCCAAGAGCGGCGCAAAGCGGCGGTCGCCCCCGGCCGCTGCGGCCGTTAGCTGCCAAGGGACGGCGACGCCAAGCACCGCGCTGGGCGCTTCAGTCGTTTCGGCAGCGCGATTCGGCTTCTCAGTTTTCGCGGCCTTGAGCATGCCAGCGCCGAGTTGCTGTACATGGGCCGCGAGCGCCTTGTTGGCCACCAGCGCCGGATGTTCGCGCAGCAATTTGCGGCGCGCGTCGTAGGCGGCGTTCAAATCTCCTTTGGCCATCGACTGCTCGATGTCGGCGACCGTACTCTCGAGTTCGGCCGTGCGGGCTACGTCGCGGGCCGTGGTGGCCAGCATCAGGTCGATGTCGCGCATGCGCTGAGCCGGGCGCTGCGCGGCGACGACGTAGCGCTCGACGAGCGTCAGCGATTGCTTGGCCTCGTCGAGCCTCGTCTGGGCTTGGGCCGCCAGCGGCTTGGCTTCGTTCGGTGGCAACTCCGGCGCGGCCTTGTCGGCGGCCTGGCGCGCCTGTTGCGCAAGGCCTTCGCTGATGGCCGGCAGGATCGATGTCAGCTCATCGCGTCCGGAAGCAAAGTCCGCCTCGCCAGAGATGCTCGGCACGATGTCGCTGGCCAGCGCCAACGCTTGCGGCCATGAGGCGTTGCCGGCGCTCGCCTGTCGGAGCTTCGCCATGCCGGCCTGCACGCGAGCGAAGCTCGCGCGGTCGTGGCTGGGAAAGCGCTCGACGAAGGCCGTGTACTGTTCGGCGGCCGCGCCATAGGCCTGATCGCGATAGGCCGCTTCGGCCTTCTCGAGCCAATCGTCGGCATTGCCGCGACCGATGCGCCAGTAGAGGAAGCCGCCCAAGAGAATCAGCGCGACGAGGCCGCCGCCCCCCAGGAGCAATAGCGGTGAGTCCCACGGATCGCCGGCGTGGCGCGGCGTCGCACTGCGCGACCATGGCCAGCGACCGCTCCGCGGCGCAACGGAAACCGTTGAGGGGCCAAGCGGCGCCGCCAGCAGGTCGCCGAGCAAGTCGTCGGCAGGTTGAGCATCGCGCGGCCGCGGTGTGTCTTCCACGCGCCAGGCATCGCGCACGCTCCCCTTGCCTGCCAAGCGGCTATCGACCTCGGGCGCGACCTTGGGCTTCTTAGCGGCAGTTTGCGTTGCCGGAACCGGCGGCGGCTCATCGTCGATGAGCGCGAAGCCGAGATCGTCGGCGCTGTCGGCCGGCGGAACCGCCTCGTTCAAGAGCTGCTTCGCCTGCGAGGCGGTCAGATGCCCTTTGTCGACGAGCAACTTGGCGAGCGCCTTGGGGCTTGCGCGTTTCGCCGGGTCCGCGAGCTGTGCCCGCAGCTTCGCCACGACAGCGCTGGGTACGAGCCGGCGCTGGTCGATCAATTCCAGAAGCTGCTGCGACGTCATGCGGCGAGAGCTTGGCTGAGGTCTGAAGGGGACGATGGAGCTGCCGGCATAGTCCGAACCATTAGTGTAACACGCTGCCGCCCAATCCCCCACGAGTTGGGCCCG
>JAESFN010001172.1_pt1 | contig 13441 bp, 12 predicted proteins | sample 9269411 | NCBI WGS metagenome assembly JAESFN01 (sample SAMN14505399, study PRJNA617100) | algae metagenome | isolation source: Iphinoe sp. HA4291-MV1 and co-occurring heterotrophs from trail next to... | place: USA: Maunawili Falls, Hawaii | collected 2009-07-25
GCCCCAGGCATCGTCATGCACCGATAGCGGGATGTGGAAGAACCCGACCTGCTTGCCCGGCTTGTCGAAGTCCACCGTCGCGGTGGCCAGCTTCTGTGAAATGTTGCGGTCCATGTTCTGCTCTTGGTCGTGATCTCAGGGGTGCCCACACAGGCGAATTTTACAGGTGATACTCTACATTCTCTTGTGATAGTCGATGCGCTGTGCCTTGCGCCGTCCCGGCTCTTGCACTGCAGCATCGGCTCTGCCACCAGAATGCCGAGGGAGACGAATTGAATGGCAAGAACCGGACGCGCTGCCGCCACTGCGACGACGCCCGAAAAGCCCAAGCGGGCGGCACGGAAAAACGCGGACAGCGAAGCTGGTGACAAGCTCGCCTATGGCGTGCCGGCGCTGGAAAAGGGGCTCGACGTGATCGAGCTCCTGGCCCAGCAGTCGAAGGGTATCACCCAAAGCGAGATCGCCCAGCTGCTCGGCCGTTCGCTGCAGGAAGTCTACCGCGTGGTGATGGCGCTGGAGCGCCGCGGCTATATCCAGCGCCGGCCGGGCGAGGATGGGTTCTTCCTCTCCAACCATCTGCACGTGCTGGCCAACCAGTATCCGCCGATGCGCCGGCTGCTCGATGCGGCGCTGCCGATCATGTACTCGACCTCGATTGCCGCCTACCAGGCGCTGCACATCGCCATACTCGATCGCCTCGCCATCCGCGTCGTGGCGCAGGTCGATAGCCCCGCCCCGCTCGGCTTCCGCCTGCGCGTCGGCACCCAGAACCCGGCAGCTTCCACCGCCTCGGGTCGCCTGCTGCTGGCCTTCCAGCCCCCGGCGATCAAGGATTGGGTGCTGTCCGAGATCGAGCGCACGGCGCCCGAAACCGACATGGTGGCGCTGAAGCGCCGGGTCGAAACCCTGCACCGCACCGGCTACGAGATCATTGCCGGTGAAGGCCTGCAGGGCATCACCGATGTGAGCTTCCCGATCCTCGATGCCAATGGCCACGCGCTGGCCGTGCTGACCATGCCGTATCTGCCCTCGAGCAAAGAACGCGTGTCGCTGGAAGCCGCGAGCCGCGCCCAGTTCGCTGCGGCCAAGACCATCACCCAGCTGTTCGACGGCACCCTGATCGAGCCGAACTTCCCGCTGGCTCCGATCAGGGAAAAGCGCCCGCCGGCGCGGCCGACTTGACGATCGTAGACGCAGCACAAAGGCCGGTGCGGGAAGAACACCCCCCACCCTGTCCCTCCCCCTCAAGGGGGGAGGAGACGCCTTCACCAGCGCCAGTGTTTTGGTCTCCTCCCCCCTTGAGGGGGAGGGACAGGGTGGGGGGTACGTTTCCCGCACCAGCCTATCCGCTGTAATGCCCACCCTCATCGCGTCGTCTCCCCGACGCGATGCGCGAACACCTCGTCGAGCCACAGCGGCTCGCCCTCGGCATCGCCAATCTCGAGAAAGATGTCCGCCATCGACGCAGTCCAGCGCCGCTGTACCTCCGAGGCCGCGGTCGCCGCCGAGGCAGCCCGAAAGCCTGCCTTCGCCCGCATCCGGCAGACCACGATCTCCTCATGCCGCCAGATCTGATAGTCGGTGATCCCGGCCGCATCGATCAGCGCGAGGATCTCCGGCCACACCGCGCGGTGCTTTTCGTCATAGGCCGGGCCCATGCCGGGCCTGAGCCGGTAGATATAGAGGAACGCTTCACCAGGCGCCGTATCGCGAGCCGTCATTTCACCGCCCCCGCCAGCGCACCCGACAGGATCTGCCGCTGGAACAGGAAGTAGACGATCATCACCGGCAGCAGCGCAACGATCAAACCAGCGCTGATCAACGGAATCGACACATCATACTGGCCCGAGAGCAGCGCCACCCCGACCATCAGCGTGGTTTTGTCCGAGCCGCCCATGATCACCAGCGGCAGCAGCAGGTCATTCCACATCCAGACGAAGTTGAGGATCGACAGCGCCGCGATCGCCGGGGTCGAGATCGGCAGCATCATCTGGAACAGGATGCGCAGTTCCCCTGCCCCGTCGATGCGGGCGGCCTCGATCAGTTCGTCCGGAATGGCGCGGAAGAACGCGGCCAGCATATAGGTGCTGATTGGCAGCCCGAACGCCGCGTAGGAAAAGATCAGCCCCTGATAGGTGCCGCCGAGGCCGAGATCGAGAATGGTCTCGTAGAGCGGGTAGATCACCACCTGGCTGGGGATCACCAGCATGGCGATGATGAACAGAAAGATCAGGTTGCCGCCCTTGATCCTGAGCTTGGTCACTGCATAGGCGATGAACAAAGCCGCCGCTGTCGAGAGCAGCAGCCCGCCGCCGGTGGTGATGATGCTGTTGAACAGCAGCCGCGGCACATCCATGCGCACGAATGTGTCGGCATAGTTCTCGAAGGTGAGGTCGAACGGCAGCCCGAGCGGGTTCTGCGCATAGCCGGTGCGGGTCTTCAGCGAATTGAGGACGGTGAACACCAGCGGATAGAGCGCCACCACCGCCACCACCACGAGGATAAAGGTCACCAGCCATTTGACGATCGAGCGCAGCAGCGGGTTGCTGCCCGGCGCCACCTCATCCGGAGCGACGTCGGAAACAGTGGCGAGGCTCATTTGCTGACCTTTCCTTCGGCATACATGCGCCGGACCACGAAGGCCGAAACGATGGCGGCGAACACGAACAGCGCCATGCCGATCGCCGCACCCTTGCCGCGGTTGAGGAACTCGAAGGTGGTGGTGAACACCAGGTACTCGGGCAGCATGGTGGCGCTGCCCGGCCCGCCGCGCGTCAGCGCATAGATCAGCGGGAACATCCAGATCAGCATCGACGAGGTGCAGAGCACGGTCCAGTAGCCGATCACCGGCTTCAAGAGCGGCGTAACGATCTCGATCAGCAGTCGCCAGAACCCGGCGCCATCGAGCCGCGCCGCCTCGATCACCTCGTCGGGCACCGTCGACAGGCCCGAGAGATAGGTGAGGACGCCGAGCCCGAAGAAGCTCCACAGCGCCACCGAGGTCAGTGAGAACAGCGCGCTGGTCGCCCCGTTCAGCCACTCGATGGCCAGCGGCGCCAGCCCGATGAAGATCAGGAAGGCATTGAGCGGCCCATCGGGCGCGAGGATCTGCCGGAACATGATGCCGACGACGATCGGCGCGATCATGTAGGGCAGGAAATAGATGGCCCGGAACGCCTTCCAGCCCGGCGAGCGCTGGAAGATCAGCAGCGCCAGCACCAGCGGCAGGAAAATCCAAAGCGGCAGCGTCACGAACACCAGAGCCGCGTTCTTGAACGAGGTGATGAACACCGGATCCTTGAACATCGACGCGTAGTTGGCAAACCAGGCGAACTTCGGCTCCTCAAAGCCGCGCGTCTGGTAGAGGCTGAGGATGAAAGCCCGCACCAGCGGCACCAGCTTGAAGATCACCGCCAGCGCGATGCCCGGCACCACCAGTGCAATGCCGAGGATCAGTTCAGGCCGCATCCGGCGCTTCTTGGCCCGGGTCAGGCCGCGGCTCGATGACTGGTCGATCTGGGTCATGCTTTATCCGAAGACCTGGAAATGACGGAGCCGGATACCGGCTCCGCGTTGGTCGTTTGGCGGGCCGGCGGCTCCAGCCCCTGCCCAACCCCACCCACCGGGGTGGGATAGAATGGAACCACCCCACACCGGCCTCACCCATTCGTCTGCTTACTGCGCCTTGCTCGGGCTCTCCTCGAGCGCCGTCTGCATCTGCGCCGTCCAGTCGGCCACCGTCAGCGTCCCCAGCGTCACTTCCTGCCAGCCGCGCGCCAGGGCGTCAGCTTCCTGGCCAGAGAGCAGCACGCCGACATGCAGGGTCGGCGTCTTGATGATCTCCTGGATCTGCGCCAGCGCCTGCGACTTGGGCAGCGCGTTCGGATCGACGTTCTTGTTGAGCGAGATGCCGCCCGCGACGCTGGCGAGGAGGTTGGCGTTCTCCACCCCGGCGACGAACTTCACGAACTTGAAGCCCGCTTCCTGCTTGGTGCTCCACGGCGTCACGCCGAACACCGAGCTCTCGGTTCCGCTGAAGCTGTGGGCGAGCGGCGCATCGGCCACCAGCACCGGCCAGCTCATCGCACCGACATTCTCATCACCCAGCGCCGCACCGAACGCCGCCCAGTTCACCGCATCGGCGATGATGGTCGAAGCGAACGCCGCATTGCCGCTCTGGAAGATGTCGGCGCCATCGGGCAGCATCGAGATCGAGGGCGAGCTCGAGTTGATCCAGCCGCGCGTCGTGCCGATCGACGCCATGGCTTCGAGGATCGACACCATCTTGGGGTCGGTCCAGGGGAGCTTACCCGCCATGATGGCGCGCATGTCGTCTTCGGTGAGGAAGTTGCGCGCCACTTCCGGGAAGTTCCAGTAAGCCGGGAACACGCCGGTCATGCCGTGGGCGAGGCAGGTCTTGCCGATCGCCGTCACCGCCTTGCAGGCGGCATCCATCTCGTCCCAGGTCTTGGGCGGGTTGGCCGCGTCGAGCCCGGCTTCGGTGAGCACCGCCTTGTTGTAGTACATCACGTTGCCCTGGTAGCCGAACGGCAAGCCGTAGCAGGGCTGGGTGGTGTCGTAGTTGAGGCAACCTCCCGAATAGGTGATGAGGTCGCCCGCCGCGGCCAGCACGTCCTCGGGCAGCTGCACATAGGCGCTGCGCCGATCGAACAGCTCGAGCCCGGCATTGTTCTCCATCACGTCGGGGCCGCTCTTGGTCGCGATATAGGGGCCCTGCACGCTCGGATAGCGGTCGAACGGCACCGTCTCGAGCTCGACCTTCACATCCGGATTGGCCTTTTCGAACGCCGCCACCAGTTGCGCCCAGTAGTCCGGGCCGCCCGGCTGCCAGTTGAGCACGCGAATGGTGGTGACATCCTGCGCCAGCGCCGGCGCCAGCATCGCCGTCAGCGCTACCGCGCCGGCAGCCATGCGCCACACCTGCTTCGAAACCTTGGTCATTGAGAATCCCTTCCTCTGATGCCGAGGCGCCGGCTGAGCCCGCCACGCCCCTGTCCCCTGTCGGCGCCGGGACAGCTCCCCGCCGCCCCGATCACCCATCGACACACCCCTCGGACGCGCATCGGGCGCCCCGTGTCAGTGTCGCGACGCTAGCACGACAAGTTTCCAATATGAAAGTGTAATTTCTTATACAAAAGTTGGGACACCATCGATGGTGCAGCGGTTGCCTTCTCCCCTTGCGGGAGAAGGTGGCCGAAGGCCGGATGAGGGGTATCTCTCCGCGGGCTGGATCGCCCCTCGCTACGCTCGGAGCGCGCTACACTTCGTTGCGCGGACCCCTCATCCGGCGCTGCGCGCCACCTTCTCCCGCAAGGGGAGAAGGCAGGTCGGTGCACAAGCCCCCCTCACACCCCCTCCGGCACCACCCCACCCTGCCGGCTCGATTTCAGCGCCGCGTCGACCAGTGCCATAGTGCGGACCGAGTCATGCACATCGGTGTCGAGCACCGTGTCTTCCCCCGCGACGAAGCGCTGCAGGTTCGCCATGACGAAGCCGAAGGCGTCGGGTACCCGCTCGCCGCCGACCAGCGGCACCTTCGTCCACGGCACGCCGGCGATGGTCATTTCCAGCGTCTCGGGCACCGGCTTCACGTAGTCGACGAGGTAACCGACGGTGAGATGCGCACACCCCTCGGTCCCCTCCACCCGGATCGTCGCCTCGATATGCTCGGGCCCGTAATTGTAGGTATGGTTGAGCGACAGCGCGCAGCGCACTCGGTCGCCATAGTCGAGGATGATCGAGGAGCGCGCATCGGCCAGCGTCGGGTAGCGCGGGTGCTTCACCGCCTTGGCGTAGACGCTCTCGGGCTCACCGAGCAGCGAGCGGATCCAGTCGAGGTAGTGGATCGAGTGCAGCGGGATCTCCACCGCATCGAGATGCGGAATGAAGCTCCACAATTCCCACGGCATATAGACCGCGAGCCGCACCTCGACCTCGACGATCTCGCCGAGCAGGCCTTTGCGCGCCGCATCGCGGATCGCCAGCATCGAGGGGGTGTAGCGCAACTGGAAGTTGGTGGCGGCGGTAATGCTGCGCTGGTCGATCGCCGCGACGATCTTCCGCGCCGTCGCAAGGTCCGGCCCCACCGGTTTCTGCATCAGCGCCGCGCTGTTGGCAGGCAGCCGCTCGACCGTCCCGAGCAGAGCCGCTGGCGGCAGCGCCAGGTCGAAGATGCCGTCAGTCCCACAGGCGGCAATCGCCGCTTCGAGCGTCGGGTGCACCACCTCGACGCCGAAATCAGCGGCCAGGGCCTTGGCGGTATCGCCGTTGACGTCGAAGATGCCGGCAACCGGCAGGCCCATCTTGCGATAGGCCGGCAGGTGCCCGTCGCGGACGATGCCGCCGGCGCCGATGATGGTGATCGGCCGGGGCCGGCTCGGCATCGGCCAGACCTGCTGCAGGTTGGCAAGAGCCGCGGGAAGCGTCGTCGAGGTCATAGGGTCTCCATCACGCGGTCGCTGCAAGCGCCCTTGGCGAGGCTCATCCCGAACGCGTCAATTATCACTGGCGATAGTTGATGTTGATATTTGATAGGAGCGCTGGTTAACTCTGTCAAGGACGGCCGGCATGCTATGGCTGCCCGACGCGACCATCAAACGGGAGGATTTCACACCATGGCCATCGACGGCGAGACCAAACACCCACACGCGTCCCGACGGCTGCGCGAAGCCTTCGGTAACACGCTGCCGAACGTGCGGCTGGTGCTCGATCCCGCCCTTGCTGAAGGCGAATTCGCCATCGCTCGCGAAGGCGATGAGATCGTGGTGCGTGGTGGTCCGTTCTCCGGCGTCATCTACGGCGTCGAGGAAATCATCCAGCGCTCGGGCGAGACGTTCGATCGCGCCGCCTGGACGACTCCGGTCACCGGCAAACCCGGCCTCGCCTACCGCACCTTCTGGACCTGGGATCACTCCACCAACTGGGAGCTGTCGCAGATCGGCCAGCAGGAGATCGGCGTCTTCAACCCGTTCCAGAAGCCGCCCGGCGGTTTCCTTGCCGATTACAAGCGGCTGGTGGATTTCTGCTCGATCAACCGCATCGGCGGCATCACCGTCTATGGCTTCCTGCGCGACAGCCATGGCGGCATCGAAGCGGCCAAGGAACTCTGCCGCTACGGCAACGAGCGCGGCGTACGCATCATCCCCGGCATCGCCATCGGCGCCTATGGCGGCGTCTACTGGGAGGGCAAGCACAAGTACAACCTTTCCACCTGGCTGAAGGCCAACCCGCAGCATGCCGCCAAGATGGAGAAGGATGTCGGCTTCCAGATCGCCGACCTCGCCTTCCCGCTCAACTTCCCGCATTCCGACTACACGGTGAGCGCCTGCCCGAGCGCCCCCGAGGTCATCGACTGGATGGAGGAAGCCGTCGCCTGGCTCGCCGAAACCTTTGAGATCGGCGGCATCAACATCGAGAGCGGCGATTATGGCGTCTGCGGCTGCGAACGCTGCGTCGCCCGCCGCGCCAACGATGCCGAGGCGGCGCGCCGCAAGGATGACCACGGCGATTCCTGGTCGCATACCGACATGGCCGAGAATTTTCCGCGGCTCTATCGCGCCGCGAAAGCCAGGCGTCCAGACCTCTGGATCTATTGCGAGATGCAGTGGGACAACCTGCTCGATCCCGTCGCCACTCAAGCGCAGCACCGGCTGCCCAAGGGGGCCATCTACCAGCACACTGCCAATCGCAGCTTCTGGAAGCGGCTCCGCACCGAGCTCGCCCCTGACTATGTCACCAACCTCCCCACCCAGCCCAACGTCTTGCGCTGCCAGTTCGCCTGCCAATGGAACGGCGACGAGCGCACCGAGCGTTATGCCTTCAACGCCAGGACTTTCGCCGACATGTCGGTCCGCGGCCACGAGCTCAACATGGAAGGGCTGACCGTCTGGGGCGAGCCGTCCGACTATTACGCCACGGTCGAGCTCAGCTATCTCGCCTTCTCGCGCTTCGGCTGGGATCCAACGCTGAGCTGGGACAGCTTCGTCGCGAACGAACTGGCGCCGCGGCTCGGCGGCCAGCAGCAGGCGGAGCGCTTCATCGCCATCGCTGAGGAAGTCGACGCCAACCAGACCCTGCCGGTGGCCCGCCTGCAAGAATTGCAGGGCGAAGCGCTCAAGATCATGGCATTGCTCGAGGGTGAGCCAGCCCGCCGCTGGCTGACGCTGAGCGAGCAGATCAGCCGCCGCCGCTATATGGGACGCTGACCACCACTATGCGTGATAGCAATGGAGAGCTTTCAGGAAAAGTTGCAGACTTTTCCGGTTCGAAAGCGCGACCACTAAGAAAACTTGGACTCTATGCCGGGCCGATCATCGACCCGCACCATCACCTGTTCGACCGCTCCCTCGACAAGCACCCCTGGCTGCGCGGGCAGACCGGCGTGCTGGCTCAGAGCTGCCTGCCGTCCGATTACCTGCGCGACACTGCCGGCCATAACGTCGTCGGCACCGTGCATGTCGAGGCCGGCTGGCGGCCGGGCGAGCCGTTCGCCGAGCTGGCCTGGCTCGATGCCCTGGCAAAGCCAGACTGGATGGCGCGCCGCTATGTCGGCAACGCCATCCTCGATGCGCCGGAAACCCCCGAGATTCTCGATCGCTATGCCGAACACGGCAAGGTCGTCGGCATCAGGGATATCCTGAGCTGGCATCCCGATCCGGCCCGCTCGTTCTCCAAAGACCGGCACCGGATGAGTAGCCCGGCCTGGCGGGCGGGCTTGAAGCACCTGGACCAGCTCGGCCTGTCTTTCGACCTGATGATCTCGCCCTGGCAGGCCGCCGAAGCACTGGAGCTGGCGGGCGCCTTCCCGCAGCTGCAGTTCATCATCAACCACTGCGGCTCGCCCTTCGATCGTACCGACGAAGGCATGGCGCATTGGCGGGCCGGGCTCGCCGCCCTCGCCAGTGCCCCCAACGTCGCCCTCAAGGTCTCCGACCTCGTCGCCTATGATCCGCACTGGACCCTCGACAGCCTCCGCCCGGTCGTGCTCGATTGCCTCGCCGCCTTCGGCACCGAGCGGACCATGCTGGCATCCGATCATCCGGTGCTGGGTTTGGCGGCGACGTTCGACCAGGCCTATGGGGCGTTCAAGCTGATCCTCGCAGGACTTTCCGACGACGAATCCGAAGCGGTATTCTGGAAGAATGCCAACCGGCTCTATCGCGTTGGGATGTAACGATATATGTATGCCCAGAGCATTCCAGTGAGGTGAGTTCCGCCATGAGCGGTGACGAGCGGCCGCCGCGGGCGACGATCAAGGATGTGGCCAAGGCCGCCGAGGTTTCGCCGATGACGGTATCCAACGTCATCAACGGCCGCACCCAGTTCGTCAGCCCCGCTACCCGCAAGCGGGTGGAGCGCGAGATCGAGCGGCTGGGCTATCGCCGCTCCTCCAATGCCCGCAACCTCCGCGTTGCCGAACAGCGCTCGATCGGCATGGTGATCGTCGACGAACAGCCGGCTTTCCTTGCCGATTTCTTCACCTGCCAGGTGGTGGCGGGGCTCGCCAATGTGCTGAACCACGCCGACTACACCCTGACCATCCAGGGCATGCCGGGCGCCGAACTGGCGCAGTCGATGATCATGCGCAACTTCGAGGTCGCCGGCTTCTGCGCCATGATTTCCGGCCCCAAACCCGAGCGCCTCGCCGCCATCGAGCGGCTCGCCGATCTCAACCAGCCGGTGGTGGTATTTCAGCAGGAACTGGTGGGCGCCAGCAGCGACATCTGCACCGTGCGGCAGGACGATCGGGGTGGCGGCCGGCTGATCGGCGACCATCTCCTCGCCCGCCGGGTAACCGACATCCTGGCGGTGATCCCGCACCAGCCGTGGCCCGCCGTCGAGAACCGCATCGCCGGCATCCGCGACAGCATTGCCGCGGCCGGCAGCAGCGCGGAAGTAACGGTACTCGAGGCCGCCAGCGAGTCGTTCGCCGACGTACAGGCGGCCTTCGCCGCCTATCTCGACAGCCACCCCCTGCCCGGCGCCGTCGTCGGCGCCAACGACCCGGTGGCGACTGCCGCCATGCTGCTGCTGACCGACCGCGGCGTACGTGTGCCCGAGGATATCAGGGTGGTCGGCTTCAACGGCTTCGAAGCCCACCGCTACGCCCGCCCGCACATGACCACGGTGATCTCCCCGGCCTATGCCGTCGGCGAACGGGCCGGCGAGGCCATCCTGGCCCGGCTCAAATCCGGCCGATTCGCCCAGCCCGACTACGTGCTGCCGGTGGTGTTCGACCCGGGGTTCACGACTTAGGATCTTAGGGACGGCTCGCAGCGCCAGCGTCTGCCGCTCCCCCCTCCCACCAGCTTCGCTGGTCCCCCCTCCCCCGTAAACGGGAGAGGGCGATCTGACTGCGCTTTCTGAGTTCTCGGAGCCCGCAGTCGGCGCACCCTCTCCCGCTTGCGGGGGAGGGGGACCAGCCGAAAGGCTGGTGGGAGGGGGGGCCCACGCACCAGCCCTTCATCGGTAACCACACTCCCCTCCCCACACCCCTCAAAACCCCGCTTGACTCCCCCCATACATTTAACGTTACATGTGACAACATGTACTGCATAACCGTCTCCTCCCAGAAAGGGCGTACCCCGTGACTTCCGTGTTTACCCCCCGCCAGAACCCGCCACTGCCGGAGGGCTGGCAGCAGCTCTACTCCGCCGTGCTGAGCGACGCGCTCGATGCCATCGGCATCTGGAACCAGGCGATGTCGCCGCGCATCCGGCCGCTCGACGAGAGCCTGAAGCTCTGCGGCCGGGCCCGCACCGGCCAGTACATGGAAGTGCCGTTCGTCGCCGAGGGCTCGAACCCCTATGAGCTCGAGATCGCCATCGTCGACGACCTGAAGCCGGGCGACATCGCAGTGTTCTCCTGCGGCGGCTCTTCGCGCATCGCGCCCTGGGGGAGCCTGCTCTCCACCGCCACCCATGCACGTGGCGCTGCCGGCTGCGTCACCGACGGCTTCGTCCGCGATATCCTGGGCATTCGCGAGCTGGCGCTGCCGGTGTTCCATGCCGGCATCGCGCCGCTCGATTCCAAGGGCCGCGGCCAGATCCAGGCCGTCGACGTGCCGGTGATCGTCGATGGCGTCCGGATCGAACCGGGCGACCTGGTGTTCGGCGATGCCGATGGCGTCGTCGTGGTGCCGCAGGCGGTGGAAGCCGAAGTGCTGCGGCGCGCCTTCGACAAGGTCAATGGCGAGCACCACTCGATGAACGAGCTCAAGGCCGGCGGCTTCCTGCGCGACGTCTACGCCAGGTACGGGGTGCTCTGATGTCGGCCGGGGGGAACGTAACGCAAGCACGCCGTAATCCGGTCGCCGATTTCTTCAAGATCGAAGGCACGGCGACCGCACTGGTGTTCGTCATCCTGATCGTGCTGTTCATGATCACGGCGCCGCGGGCCTTCATGGGTTACCGCGTGTACATGAGCTTCATGGCCTCGGTGCCGCCGCCGCTGATCGTGGCGCTGGGCCTGACGCTGGTGGCGACGGCGGGTGAGATGGACTTGTCCTTCCCGTCGGTCATTGCCTTTGCCAGCTACGTGTTTTCGGTGCTGTTCCAGCAATATGACATGACCTGGCTGGCGCTGGTGGCTGCCTTGGCAACCGGCACGCTGATGGGATTCGTCAACGGGCTGGTCGTCACCAGGCTTGGCATCCCCTCGATGATCGCCACGCTGGCCATGATGTTCCTGTGGGGCGGGCTGGTGACGGTCGTGTCCAACGGCATCTCGATCGCCATCCCCGACATCCAGGGCTCGCTGATCCACACCATCATGGTGGGGCGCATAGGCGGCGTGTTCCCGGTGCAGATGCTGTGGGCGATCGGCATTTCCGTGGTGATCTGGATGATCCTGAACCGCCACCGGTTCGGGGAGAACATCCTGTTCATCGGCGACAGCGCCAAGGTGGCCAAGGTGGTCGGCATCCAGATCGACCGCGAGAAGATCAAGCTCTTCACGCTCATGGGCTTCCTGTCGGCGCTGGCCGGTGTGTTCCTCACCGTCGAGACGACGACCTACTTCAATTCGCAGGGTACCGGCTACCTGCTGACGGTGATTGCCGCGGTGTTCATCGGCGGCACCTCGATCTTCGGTGGCTCGGGCAAGGTGGCGGGCACGGTCTTTGCATCGCTGATCGTCGCCGTGATCGAGGCGGGGCTCGTCGCGAGCGGCATTCAGGGCTTCTGGACGCGCTTCTTCATCGGCCTGGTCTTCATCATCTCGGTGGTGATGAACGCGGCCATCGAGGACCCCGACAAGGTGCCTCTGATCAAATCCATGCGCTCGCGCATGCGGTCGTGAAGCCACCGCCGGCGGGGAGGGGATTCATATCCTGCCGGCGGTGCACAACAAGGGAAAGGGAACCAAATGAAATCATTGTTGAAGAGCCTCGCCGGCCTGGCGCTGGGTGCTGCGATGGTCGCCGCCCCTGTCGCCGTCACGGCGCAGGAAGCCGTCGATAGCGGCATGACGATCTACTTCCAGATGGGCGGCAACCCCGGCGACACGGCCACGCTGGCCCGCGAGCTGGGCGCTCGTGATGCAGCGCGTGTCCTCAAGGTCAACCTTATCGAGCAGCACTCCGGCTGGGATCCGCAGCGCATGCTGACCCAGGCCAACGAAGCGCTCGCCGCAGTGCCCGATGCCATCGTGGTGATGGGGCATCCGGGCACCGACGCTATGACCTCGTTCGTCGAAAAGGCCAAGGCCGAGGGCATCGTGGTGATCGTCAATAACACCAACCTGCCGGGCACGGGTCTCAGCTATTTCGGCCTCGACAACTACGGCGCGGGCAAGAACCTCGCCACCATGACCATCAATAGCGGCAAGCTCGTCGAGGGTGACAAGGTCGTGGTCTACGGCACCTTCATCGAAGGCGCACCGGGCTATGACATCGCCAACGCGGTGGGCGAAGTGCTGGACGAGAAGAAGATCAGCTACGACAAGCTGCAGTGGTCGAACGAGGCAGTCGCCGATCCATCGCTCTCGGTGCCGGTGCTGGTGGCTTATCTCGAGGCCAACCCCGAGACCAAGGCGATCATCGTGCCGGGCCACGGCGGCATCACGGCGGTGCTCGACCGCGTGCTCAAGGATGCAGGCAAGCAGCCGGGCGAGATCGTCACCTCGGGTTTCGACATCTCGACTGCGGCGATCCAAGGCGTGAAGGACGGCTACGTCACCGCTGTGCTCGACCAGCAGCCCTACCTGCAGGGCTTCATGCCGGTGCTCGCTGCCGTACTCGAGAAGAAGTACGGCCTTGGCGGTCTCGACCTCAATACGGGTGGCGGTTCGCTGACCCAGGCCAATGTCGAGGCCCTCGAAGCGCTGGTGAAGACCGGCATCCGCTGAGCCACAGACGAACGGATCGCCACACCTGACCCTGTGGCGATCCTCGGTGGCGCCGCACGCTGCGCGGCGGCGCCAC
>JAESFN010001173.1_pt1 | contig 13424 bp, 11 predicted proteins | sample 9269411 | NCBI WGS metagenome assembly JAESFN01 (sample SAMN14505399, study PRJNA617100) | algae metagenome | isolation source: Iphinoe sp. HA4291-MV1 and co-occurring heterotrophs from trail next to... | place: USA: Maunawili Falls, Hawaii | collected 2009-07-25
GCTCATCCGGCGCTTCGAGGAGGCTGCGCTCTACCAGTCCACTCAGGGCAAAGTTTACGGCGCCCTGCATCTTTACATTGGCCAGGAGGCGTCGGGTGTCGGTGTCTGCTCGGCGCTCGAGGAGTCCGATTTCGTCGCTTCCACGCATCGCGGCCACGGCCATTGCATCGCCAAAGGTGCAAGGGTTGATCTCATGATGGCAGAGCTGTTCGGCCGCGAGACCGGTTATTGCCGCGGCAAAGGTGGCTCCATGCATATCGCTGATGTCGCCCGCGGCATGCTCGGCGCCAACGGAATTGTCGGCGCCGGGCTCGGGCTTGCGGCGGGCGCCGCGCTGCACAGCCGGATCGCCGGCCAGAACCGGGTCGCGGTGGCCTTCTTCGGTGATGGCGCGGTCGGGCGTGGCACCTTCCACGAAGTCCTTAACCTGTCGGCATTGTGGAAGCTGCCCGTGCTGTTCGTGTGCGAGAACAATGGCTACGCTCAATGGATGTCGACGCGCGAGAACCTGGCGCAAACCAGCATTGCGCGCATGGCCAACAGCTACGACATGCCCGGGGTCGAAGTCGACGGCAACGACGTGCGGGCGGTTTACATCGCGGCGGCGCAAGCCGTGGAGCGGGCGCGATCCGGCAAGGGCCCTACTCTCATCGAGACCAAGACTCAGCGCTACTTCGGACACTCGCTCGGCGACCAGGAGATGTATCGCACAAAGGACGAAGTGTCCGAGCTCCGCCAGCGAACAGACCCGATCGCGCGGCTCGAGGCTGATCTGACTCGGCTCCACGTGCTTGGCCCCGAGATGAAACAGGCGATCCAGAGGGAAATTGAGAAGGAGATCGCGGACGCTGTCGCCTTCGCCGAGCAGAGCCCGTTTCCAGAGGCCTCGAGCTTGCTCGAGGATGCTCCTCCGCCTGTCGCCTTGAGGACGTCTTGAGCCATGCGTAAGATCACGTTCCGCGAGGCGATCCGCGAAGCCCTCCTCGAGGAGATGGCGAGATCGACGACCATGTTCTGCCTCGGCGAGGATTTGGTTCCCCAAGGTGGAAGCTTTGGCGTGCACAAGGGTCTCGCCGAGCTCTACCCTGGACGTATTCTGCAGACCCCGATCTCGGAGGCCGCCATCGTCGGCGTGGCGGTCGGCGGAGCGCTTGCCGGCGGTCCGGTGGTCGCCGAGATTATGTTCAGTGACTTCATGACGTGCTGCATGGACGAGGTCGTCAATCAGGCGGCCAAGATGCGCTACATGACCGGCGGGCAGGCTTCCGTTCCGTTAGTGATCCGGGCCCCATGCGGTCTCGGCAAGGGCGTCGCGGCGCAGCATTCGCAGACGCTCGAGGCGTGGTTCATGCATGTGCCGGGATTGCAGGTCGCAGTGCCTTCGACGCCCGCTGACGCGAAGGGGCTCCTCAAGACCGCGATCCGCTCCAAAGATCCGACCGTTTTTCTCGAGTACAAGCTGCTCTACGCTCTGGAAGGCGAGGTGAATGAGGACCCCGATCTGACCATTCCCTTTGGCGTCGCCAATATTGTGAGGCAGGGGCGCGACGTAAGCGTGATCGCGACCGGACGTATGGTTCATCGCAGCATGGAGGCTGCGGCTCAGCTCGCACAGGAAGGCATCGAGGCAGAGGTCATCGACGTGCGCACGCTTTCGCCCCTCGACCTCGGCACTCTGGAGGCCTCGGTGCGCCGGACTTCGCGCGCAGTTGTGGTGGACGAATCCGTGCTCGCCTGCTCACCTGCCTCGGAGATCGCGGCCTCGATTTCCGATAGCTGCTTCGGGTACCTTGACGCACCTGTGAAAAGGATAGCTTCGCCGCACGTGCCGAAGCCATTCACGCCCGCGCTCGAGGCGCTATCGGTGCCCGACGTGCCCCAGATCGAGGGCGCCGTCCGGCATGTTATCGGCAGGCGCGAGTAATGCTAAAGGCGTCCAGATCGATCGCAGTCTTCGGTGGCGGCCATGCCGCGCATGCGCTCGCTGCCGATCTTGCCTCCTTGGGGCACCGAGTGCGCATGCTCGAGCATCCAGAACGGCGCTCGCGGCTGGAAGCGGTCCGTGCGCGAGGCACCATCTTGCTCCAGCGTCGGGAACGGGTGAGCACAGCGCCAATCGAGCGCGTGACCCAGGATCCGCTGACAGCGCTCGATGGTGCCGAGTTCGTCCTCGTCGCTGTACCGGCCTTCGCACATCGCAAATTCGCCGAGCTGACGGCTGCACATTTGGGACCCGAGCAGATCCTCGTCGTATTCACGGCTGCGTTTGGCGGATTGGAATGGGCCGCGGCAGCGCGCCGCCAAGGGCTCACGTGGCGCACGCCCATCGTCGAGGCGGAGAACCTTCCCTACGGCGCGCGAACGATCGGGCCAGGTGAGGTGCGAATCCTCGTTGATGTCCCGGAGGTGCTGGCAGGTGTGTTCCCTGCTCGAGAGACGGGCGCTGTCTCAGAACGCGCGCTCGAGCTTTTTCCCATGCTCCGGTTCAAGAAGGATTTGCTCGAGCCACTCCTGAGCAACGTCAACGGCGTCGTGCATCCGCCCGTGACGCTGTTGAACGTTACCGAGGTCGATCGGGCGCGCGGCGAGCCGTGGTGGGTGTGGGAGCGCGGCGTGACCGAGTCTGTCGCTCGGGTTATCGAGCGACTTGATAGGGAACGCATTGCGCTCGGCCGGCACTATGGTCTTAAGCTTGCTCCGGCCGCCGAGGTGCTCTGGCGCACAGGCTACGGCCCGAAGGGGACGATCTACGAGACGCTCAATGGGTGTGCTGCGCTACGCAAGATCAAGGGCCCGGACACGCTGGAGCACCGCTGGTTCACCGAGGATATTCCCTGTGTCCTGCGGCTGTGGGCCGATCTTGCGCGCGTGGCGGGCGTCGCCGCGCCCACGATGTCGGCTTTGATCGAGCTCGCCGTGGCCATCACCGGCAAAGACTCCTGGCGCAATGGCCGCACGCTTGCGTCCCTCGGCCTTGGCGAGCGTGAGGCGGCGAGGCTCCCGGAGTTCCTCGAAAGCGGACATGTGGGATTATGACAGACAACCGGGCTCGCAGCATCGCTGTGGTGACGGGCGCGGCACGCGGCCTCGGCGCGGCGATCGCCGGTGCCCTCTCCGAGGCCGGTTACTGCATCGCAGGCATCGACCGCGATCCTGTGAGCCTCGGTGCTGGTGTCATATCCGTCATTGCCGACCTCGCGCGCCCCGAAGCGCCTGCCGCTGCCATCGGCGAGGTCGTACGGCAACTGGGGCGAATTGACGTGCTCGTCAATTGCGCCGGCATCTTCCAAGCGAAGCCGAACTCCGAGGTCTCTGCCGCCGACTGGGATCTTACACTCGCGGTCAACCTACGCGCGCCATTCCTGCTCGCGCAAGCCGCGGCTCCCATCATGATTGGGCAGCGCGAAGGTGCAATCATCAACGTTAGCTCGACGGCGGGCCTCTATCCGCGCGCCGATCAGGCCGCCTATGGCGCATCAAAGGCCGGTCTTGAGCACCTAACGCGCATTCTGGCGCTTGATCTTGCTCCGAGCGGTATTCGGGTCAATGCCGTCAGGCCGGGCGTGGTCGATGCTGGCATCGCGCACGAAAACCTCGGGACGGCGACGCTCGATCGATGGGCGCGAGCGATCCCGTTGGGGCGGCTTGCAAGGCCCGCGGACGTGGCGGCGGGTGTGCTCTTTCTGGCCCGGGCCAGCCACATCACCGGCCACGTGCTGGCGATCGACGGCGGACAGACGATCAATGTGGTCAAGGCCTAGGCGGTAGGGCGCATGGCAGGGAAGCTACTCAAAGTCGGCATGCCCAATCTCGGTCACACAATGGAGCAGGGCAAGCTCCTGCAGTGGCTGAAGGAGAAGGGCGCGGCAGTCAAAACCGGCGAACCGATTGCGGTCGTCGAGACCGACAAGGTGACGGTCGAGATCGAGGCTCCGGGCGATGGCGCACTGCTGGAGATTTTGCATGCGGCAGATGAGGTGGTGAAGGTCGGTGCCACGGTGGCCATCGTCGGGCCGCCAGATGCAGCCGAGGCTGCCCGCGATCTCGCTGCCGAGATCGGCACCGCGGAGCTCGCCAAGGCCAAACGCCGCGCCACGCGGTCGACAGGAACGGTTATCAGCGCACCAACGCCGCGCCCCGCAGGCCATCGCCCGCTCTCCTCGCCGCTCGCGCGACGCGTGGCGGCGGATCTGGGGGTGAGCCTCGAAGGGATCGCGGGCACCGGACCCGACGGGATCATCACGCGCATCGACGTCGAGGACGCGGCTAGACAGCGGCCGGGCTACGTAGTGATCGATGGAGTGAGAATCGCCTACGAGCGGCGGGGACGTGCCCCGCCGACAACCGTCTTGATTCACGGCTTTGGCGCCAACCGGCGGGGATGGGCACCCGTAGTCGCTGGACTTTCCGGCACGACGGTCACCATTGACCTGCCTGGCCACGGCGACTCTTACCCAATGCCGACGGAGCCGGATATCGAAGCCATGGCTGCAATGATCGCCGCAGCCCTCGCCAAGCTCGAGCTCGGTTCCGTTCACCTCGTTGGTCATTCGCTTGGCGCCGCAGTCGCGCTACTGGTGAGCGAAAACTCCGCCATCCCGGTGCGGAGCTTGTCCCTGATCGCGCCGGCGGGAATTGCGGCAGAGATCAATGGAGGATTCATTTCTGACTTCCTCGCCTCCATCGACGCCGACAAGGCACGTCAGGCACTCGGATTGCTGCTGACGGACGCAAGTCGCATGAGTGCTGCGTTCGTCACGGAGACCGTCGCCCAGATGACCGGCCAGGCCTCGCGCGCGGCGCTTCAGCGCATTGCCAACGCGTGCTTCGACAACAGCCGGCAGCGCTGGATCGGCCGGGGGCTCCTCGAAAAAGCGAAGGTTCCGGTGCGCGTCATCTGGGGGCGCGACGACCGGGTCATTCCGGCAAGCCAGGCAGCCGCGCTGCCGCCCACGGTTGATGTGCACATCTTCGCCCGTGCGGGGCATCTCGTGCACATCGAGCGCGCCGAGGCGGTAGCAGCCATTCTTTCCGGGCGCGAGACAGGAGCAAAGCCATGAAGGTCGGGTTCTTAATCTACTCCGACGCGACCGAGGTCGAGTATGTAACCGCGCAAGAATGCCTGTCCAAGGTCTATCAGCTCGGCATCCCCAACCCACCCGAATGCCACATCATCGGGCTCACGCCAGAGGTCATCGGCTGGAATGGCATCATCATCAAACCGCATCACCACTACCCGGATGTCGATCTCAAGGACTACGATCTGCTCGTGATCCCCGGCGGACTGACCTCGCGCGTGGTTCGCTACGACAAGCCCTTCATGACTTGGCTCAAGATGTGGGATGGAGACAAGTCAATCGCCTCGATCTGCTCCGGCGCGCTTATTCTCGGCGAAGCAGGCTTTCTCAGAGGTAAGCGCGCGACCACTCACGTGCTCGCCATGGGCACGCTCGCTCCCTACTGTCGGGAGGTGGTCAAAAGCCGTGTCGTGGAGGACGGCAATGTGATTACCGCCGGCGGGATCATGGCGGGCATGGAGCTTGGCCTCTACCTGGTCGAAAAATTCTACGGCCCGGATGTGCGCCGCAGGGTAGCGCACCAGTGCGAGTACCGCGATGTCGAGAAGCACCCCGAGTACAAGCGCCTCGTGGCCGAGCTCGACACCTGGTACGCGGGCGGCCACGGGAGGATCAGCCGCCGCCCAGCGTCTTGGGTCGCCCCGCCGCCCGACAACTTGATCGAGCGCGAGACGACGGACTATCTCCCGAACACGTCCTGATCACGGGCGCAATCCTGTACGACACCAATATCTACGGTGCTGGAGCTGCCGCGGGCTTTCTCGCCTGGGCTTAGCGCAAGCCGGCTCCGCGATCGTGGTGTTGTGGATGGAAAAGGCCTAGCGGAGCAAGAACCGCTAGAGAACAGGACTGCCCTGGGAGGAGAGCGGTGACGTCCTGTTCTCTCTGCGGCCGTCCCCGAGGACTGGGGACCAATTATGCTGGACACGGAATTGCGGTCAGATCGAGACAGCCAGCTAACTTCACAGTCGCCGCGCCTTCTCGATTGCGGCTTCGCGTAGTTCAAGCGCATTGAGCTGCCCACCCTTGCTAAGAAACTGATGGCGACGGCCATCGCCTCCTGAACGAATTCTCGGTCCCTGTCCGTCAGTTTGTCCACGAACTCTGCATCAACCGCGTCTTGGGCATCCTTGAGCATGGACAGCGTCTCAGGATCAAAGGTTCATGTTTGGACGAAATGGGCTAGCCATTGTCCGAACCCCAGAGATGTAGTCGGTTAAGACTTGGCGCGCGGCCCATTCTTGCTCTGACGCTCTGCGAGCAAAGCCAAGCGGTCGAAATTGTCCGCAATCATCGTCATCATGCGCTTGATTTCGTGGGACATCGCAAATCATTGGGGCAGCACGCGATCATCATCAAGCGCGGCTGACCTGGCTGAGGTCTTGCGATGTACGCGACCCGGGTACAACGTCGCCAACCTCGCATGAGGCCACGAGCGACGTTTTGCGCGATGTCGTCGACTACAAGCTTCTCGGCCGCTTGCACTGATGCGGGCTCCAGCTCGGCATAGCTCCCCAATGCGACAATGAGTGCGCAATGCTTGACTGCTGCGGCGGGGAACAACGGTGTCGCGGCGGTGGTTCCGGTCACAATGCGTCCGCCCCGGTCACGGCTTCTATGGAACTTCTTGCAAGTGAAAGCGCGGTGCCAAACTGGCCTTTCATTTCTTGCACAGAACGTTCAAATACGCGTATTTGTTTAAGTCAAGACGCTGAAGAGCGCGTGTGTGAATTCAGCGAACCGCCCTATACTCGGCCCTGTACCGGGGATGGCGGTACGGACTTGATCAGCTTTAGGCCAAGGTCGACCTGCTACGGGGTCAGTACTGGCATCTGATTGACACCACTTCCTCGGATAATCGAAAGAACCACAAGCGCCGGCCTCGTCCAGCTCAAAAGGCACGTTTAATGGCGGTCGTTTTGGATGTATGGGGTTAGCTCTTGGAATATTCTCGTGGTGGCTTGCACTACGCCGATGCCAATTTTCCACTCTCTTTGATTGTTGTCCTCACTATCATTTTTCGTTCAACGAACGTCTTAAGTGTAAATTCGGCTTGAAGCCACCGCCTCGCAATCGCCTCGATTTCAATCTTGTTAAAACCAACAGAGCGCATGATTTCAATTCGTTTTATGAGCAGCTCTTGCCGAGCTTCATCAAGTTCTATTTTCTTAGCTGCCACTTCGGGAGTACGTTTGTTTCGTCTTTCTTGCGTCGGATGAAAGGACGCAATTAGGCCAGAAATCATTTCGATTCCTTTGCCCATTCCAGCTAAGTCCTGCCACCCTGGCGAAGAGTAGTTTATTGATTTGACTTGAAGCCCGCCTTGCGTGATTTCGTCAATGGCCGGAGCATTATCACCAAATAGCAGAAATGATCGTATTTCTTTCGTAAATCTAAGGGAGTAACCGTTCACGAAACACTTCACGATCATATCACTTCGGTAGAGGTAGTCGATTGCGTCTAGTTGGCGAACTAGGTCCAATACGCTCCAATGGCCCCTAACTTCTACCCGGAGGATTTGACTATCATCAGATCTAGGAGATGCTACAGACGTGTCGCCAATCACTTGCCCGTCCCTCCCTAGTACGATCGTTTTTGCCAGATCTCCGACGTCGCGACCTACTTCTACCTATCTTGCGGTTCGTTGCGTGACCTTGCCAGTGTGCGCAGCAAGGCTGCTTCGCGCTGAAGCGCATCGACCCGAACGTTCAGCAAGTCCCGGATGCTTACCATTCCGCACGCCCGATTGCCTTCTACGACAGGGATGTGGCGGATGTGGTGGGCCTGCATGGCGGACGCGACGACCGCAATGTCGTCATCAGGCGCACACGTCACGACCTTACGAGACATGATCTCGGACACTTGCGTCTCAAAGATCTTTGCATTGTACAGGCAGAGGCTGTAGGCAACGTCGCGTTCAGAGACAAACCCATCAATTGCGACGCCATCTTCGCTAACAACTGCCGCGCCAACACGCCTGTCGCGAAGCAGCCGAGACAGATCCGTCACGCGGTCGGACGGCTTGATGGTAACCAGTGCGTCGCTTTTTTTCGCGAGGATCTCTGAGACTTTCACGCCCTTAGCATCCTGTCCAAATTGCACGCCATCACAGTCGACCCGGTTTGCCCTGCCGGCGCACTCACGGACTGCACGATACGCGGGCAGATAGCGGCAGCTTGTTGCACGAGCCAGATCGGCGGTGGCTCGAGCACATCGCCGTCAAGCACGCGCAGCAACGTCTCCCGTTCGATCCGTGATCAACTGGCAGGCGTTGCGGTACGGCCGACTTCGGCAACGATCTGTGGCCGGTCGGCAGTGTCATGCGGATGACGTGCTTTGCACCACATGCAGCGGCGGGCGCGGGTCGAACGAAGCTGGCAATGAACTGGCTGAGCGGTCATGGGGCGATGGCGCATGTCGCAGGTGCTGAAGCGCTCGCTCCACGATCAATCCCTCAAGACCGACGTACAGGATCAGACATACCGCGGCGGCAAGCGCCAGCAACACGATGAAAGCGCTCAAATCACAAGCGTAAAACTGACCCGTAATGAGCAACATTAGGGCCACCATCAGAAAAGGCGTCGACGCGATGCCATCGACTCGCGCCTGGCAGGCGGCGCGCAGCGTGCCTTCGTCGTCATAGCGGCGTTCGAGGGACCCGGCGACAGATTTGACAAGCATGAGCACGGCACAGCCGACAAAGAGTAGCCCAACTATGGTGAGCCAATTCGGGCTGTCGATTGCGCTCATGTCCGCGTTCCCGTGTCGATCGAGGCGACGTGCCCGCAGCCGCTTGTGAGATCGAAGTCGGCTAACGGATCAGGTCAGATAGCCTTTGTCAATTGCACGTGACATATATCATGTCAGTCTGATAGAACAACTTGTAATGATGGCGCGCGACCAACTTCTCCGCGTGATATTGGCCAAGCCGCGAGGCTTCTGCGCCGGTGTTGAGCGCGCGGTTGAGATCGTCGAACGTGCGCTCGAGCTCTACGGCCCGCCGGTCTATGTCCGGCACGAAATCGTCCACAACAAGCACGTCGTCGAGCAACTCCGCCGGCGCGGCGCGGTATTTGTTGACGAGGTTGATCAGATTCCCGAGCACGCCATAACAATTTTTAGCGCACATGGTGTTGCCCGAACAGTGGAAGACGCCGCTCGCTCTCGCTTCCTCGACATCATTGACGCCACGTGTCCCTTGGTGCGCAAGGTGCATAACGAGGGCCGCCGTTACGCGGAACAAGGTTACGACATTGTCCTGATCGGTCATCGCGGCCATCCCGAAGTGGAAGGCACATGCGGCCAGATCCCGACTCGCGTGCACGTCATAGCCAGCGCGCACGAGGTGCCCGGCATTCGTGTTCGCAACCCAGAAAAGGTCGCCTATATCACCCAGACGACCCTCAGCATGTTCGATACTCGAGACGTCATATCCGCTCTGAAGGAGGCCTTTCCGCATATCGTTGGACCCGGCACGCGAGATATTTGCTACGCCACCCAGAACCGCCAAGCGGCCTTGCTCGAACTCAGCAAACATGTCGATGCGATACTTGTGGTTGGAGCAGCCAACAGCTCCAACTCCAACCGCCTGCGCGAGATTGGGGAGAGCACTGGAATCCCGAGTCATCTGGTCGAGCAGCCATCGGCGATGGAAGCGTCTTGGTTTGCTGGCGTTGACGTTGTCGGCATCACGGCGGCGGCCTCGGCGCCTGAAGTGTTGGTCGAGAGAGTGATCGATGCGTTGCGCTTGTATCGGCGGATTGCCATCGAGACGCTGGCGGGACCGGAGGAAACAGCACGGTTTCGGCTGCCGCAGCGCCTTGAGGTGCGCCCGACGCACTTCGCCGAGCACTAATCTGCCATGCGCGACCCCTATCCCTTCTCGGCGGTAGTAGGGCAGGAGGACATGCGGCTTGCCGTGCTGATCGCCGCCATTGATCCCACCATCGGCGGCGTGCTCGTCTTCGGCGACCGGGGAACCGGCAAATCGACCCTCGTTCGTGCGCTGGCCGCGCTTCTGCCGCCGATGAAGGTTGTTGTCGGCTGCCGCTATGGTTGCGATCCCAAGGCCAACGGCGCGGGCTGTGTTGATTGTCAGGCGCGGGGCAGGAAGGCAAAGCTCAAGTCGCGGCTCATTCCGGTTCCAGTGGTTGATCTTCCGCTCGGTGCCACCGAGGACCGGGTGTTGGGTGCTCTCGACCTCGAACTTGCGCTGACAAAGGGTATCAAGGCCTTCGAGCCGGGCCTGCTCGCCAATGCGCATCGCGGCTTCCTGTACATCGACGAGGTCAACCTGTTGGAAGATCACCTCGTCGATGTGCTGCTGGACGTGGCGGCTTCAGGCGAGAATGTCGTAGAGCGGGAAGGCGTCAGCGTGCGACATCCGGCTCGCTTCGTTCTGATCGGCACCGGAAATCCGGAAGAGGGAGAGCTGCGCCCCCAGTTGCTCGATCGTTTTGGTCTGTTTGTCGAAGTGAGCACGCCAGATGACCTTGCCACGCGGGTCGAGGTGCTGCGGCGTCGCGAGCAATATGAGCAGGACGGACCGGCCTTCGCCGCTCGATGGCGACCGGCCGAGAAAGAGCTGCAGGCGCGAATTGTAGCAGCGCGCAAGCGGCTCTCGAAGATCGCGGTTAGCGATGCGATTAGGGAGCGAGCTGCGGCCCTATGCATGCGTCTCGGAACGCACGGATTGCGTGGCGAGCTCACACTCATCCGGGCCGCGCGCGTGCTTGCCAGCCTAAACGGCGAGACTGCGGTCACCGAGCAACACTTGCGGCGGATGGCTCCCCTAGCACTTCGTCATCGGCTGCGGCGCGATCCGCTTGACGAGGCCGGCTCGGCGATCCGTGTGGAGCGTGCCATGAGCGAAGCCTTTGCCGCATGACCATCGTCTCGGCGAGTTCAAGCGCATGGAACGATGCCGTGCTGTCTCTAGCGGTATTTGCTGTCGCGCCGAGCGCCATCGGCGGAATACGGGTGCGCGCGCAGCCAGGGCCTGTGCGCGATCGTTGGATTGGCATGGTGCGCGAGGCGCTGCCGACTGATGCACCGGTACGCCGGATACCGATCCATGCGACCGATGACCGCCTACTTGGCGGTCTCGACTTGGCCGCTAGCATTGGCGTTGGCAGGCCGGTTTGGGAATCGGGCATTCTCGCGTCCTGCGACGGCGGCGCAGTGTTGTTGGCGATGGCGGAGCGAGCAGAGAATTTTCTCGCGGCGCGCATCGCTGCTGCGATGGATAGCGGTCGCGTAAACCTCCAGGGAGACGGCATTGCGGTGCAGCGGGCGGCACGCATTGGCGTCATCGCCCTCGACGAGGGGTTGACCTTGGATGACCGTCCGCCCCACCTCCTGCTCGACCGGCTCGCCTGCTGGATCGATCTCAGCACGGTGGCTACGCGTGAAGCTCAATCGAGCGGCATCGAATGGAGCGCAATGACATCCGCACAGGAACGTCTGACTCGGGTGCACGGCGACGAACACACGCTCGAAGTCCTTTGCAGGCTGGCGTCAATGCTCGGCATCGTGTCGATGCGCGCGCCTTTGCTATGCCTGCGCGTGGCCCGCGCCCACGCCGCAATCGAAGGCCGCGATCGCATCGGCGACGCGGATCTGGTCACTTCGGCGCGGCTAGTGCTCGCTCCTCGGGCGACCCAATTGCCGCCGGCTGCGGCCGAGACGACCGAAAACGGCGAGCAACCAGATCATCCCCACCAAGACCCGATTGGGCAAAGCGCTAAGGCAGCCCCGCCGGCGGTTGAACAGTCTACGGACCGCCTTGTGGAAGCCGTCATGGCAGCCTTGCCGAAGGACTTGCTGGACAGTCTCTCGCAGGCTGGACCCACCTGTTCGCGCGCAGCTGGCGTTCGCGCGGGAGGGCCTTACGCAAGCAAGCATCGAGGGCGCCCTGCCGGGTTCCGGCACGGCGAGCGGCGCGGCGGCGCTCAGTTGCATCTGCTCGAGACGTTGAAGGCGGCGGCGCCTTGGCAACGCCTTCGAAAAACCTCAGACGGTACTGCCGGTGATCTGGGTTCGATCCAGATGCGGTGCACGGACTTGCGTATCCGGCGGTTCAAGCAAGAGGCTTCTTCCGTCACACTCTTTGTTGTGGATGCGTCCGGGTCGATGGCGGCGCAGCGTCTTGCGGAAGCCAAGGGTGCCGTCGAGCTGCTGTTGGCGCAGTGCTACCGGCGGCGCGATCTGGCCGCCCTGTTGGCGTTTCGCGGCACGCAGGCGAAGGTTCTGCTGCCCCCCACCCGCTCGCTCAGTCGAGCCAAGCGTTGTCTCTGCGAGCTTCCAGGCGGGGGCGGCACTCCATTGGCGGCGGGGCTTGTGGCTGCACGGCACCTTGCGGAGGCTTCGCGCAGGGCGGGGCACAATGCAAAAGTCGTGATGCTCACGGACGGATGTGCGAATGTCACGCAGGCGGGTATCGGCGATCGGGCGCGCGCAGAAGCCGAAGCTCTTGCCGCAGCGCGACTGTTGCGTAGCTCTGGCGTTTGCTCTTTGCTTATTGATACCTCGCAGCGCCCACGGCCGATCGCCCGGGATCTGGCCACTGCAATGGGTGCACACTACGTGCCGCTGCCGCGTGCCGATGCTGTGGCACTTTCTCAGGTTGTTCAAGCGTCGCGTGGAGCGCGAGCCCGAAGCGACGCCTAGGCAACCTGCAATCCTGGGCTGCGGCTAGCTCACGGGACGTGCCGCCACTTGACGTGTCGAGCGACGGGATAGCCGCGATGACGCAACGTGCAAACCTTCCGCCGGCCCTGTCGGGTGACCGCCGCATCCTCGACACGATGGCCGGGGCCGTCAGCTACTATGTCTTGGGCGACAATTCAAAGGGTAGGCCGCTCCTTCTCGTTCACAGCGTCAATGCCGCTGCCTCTGCCTACGAAGCCAAACCCATATACGACCGGTACGGGCTCTTGCGTCCGGTGTATGCGCTCGATTTGCCGGGCTTTGGATTGTCAGCCCGGACCGAGCGCCGCTACACGCCGCGCCTGATGACCGATGCCATTCTTGCCCTCGTAGAGGAGATGCGGCGTAAGCACGGTGACGCACCGATCGATGCGCTGGCCATTTCGCTAGGTTGCGAATTCCTGGTCCGTGCCGCTCACGGGCGGCCGGAGGCCTTTCGCAGGATCGTGCTCGTCAGTCCCACCGGCCTTGATCGCCGGTCGCCGCGGGACGGCTCACCCGGCAGCAATCGCGGCAACGCCTTGCTTCATCGCATGCTCACAATTCCGCTATGGAGCCGCGGGCTTTTCGCCCTCCTCACCACCCCACTCAGCATCCGCTACTTCTTACGCAAGACCTTCGGGTCTCATCAGATCGATG
>JAESFN010001174.1_pt1 | contig 13369 bp, 11 predicted proteins | sample 9269411 | NCBI WGS metagenome assembly JAESFN01 (sample SAMN14505399, study PRJNA617100) | algae metagenome | isolation source: Iphinoe sp. HA4291-MV1 and co-occurring heterotrophs from trail next to... | place: USA: Maunawili Falls, Hawaii | collected 2009-07-25
TGACCGTCGGCGACGCGGTCGAGCGGGACAAGCTGCTCCGCGCCCTGGTCGACGTGCAGTACACCCGCAACGACATGTCGTTCAGCCGGGGCACCTTCCGGGTCCGCGGCGACACCGTGGAGATCATCCCGGCCTACGAGGAGCTTGCCGTCCGGATCGAGTTCTTCGGCGACGAGGTCGAGGCGCTGTACTACCTGCACCCGCTCACCGGTGACGTGATCAACCAGGTGGACAGCGTGCGGATCTTCCCGGCCACCCACTACGTGGCCGGCCCGGAGCGGATGGAGCGGGCCATCCGGGACATCGAGGTCGAGCTGGAGGAGCGGCTGGCCGAGCTGGAGCGGCAGGGCAAGCTGCTGGAGGCCCAGCGGCTGCGCATGCGCACCCAGTACGACGTGGAGATGATGCGCCAGGTCGGCTTCTGCTCGGGCATCGAGAACTACTCCCGGCACATCGACGGGCGTGGTCCCGGCACCGCCCCGGCCACCCTGATCGACTACTTCCCGGACGACTTCCTGCTGGTCATCGACGAGTCGCACCAGACGGTGCCGCAGATCGGCGGCATGTACGAGGGCGACATGTCCCGCAAGCGCAACCTGGTGGAGTACGGCTTCCGGCTGCCCTCGGCCACCGACAACCGCCCGCTGACCTGGGAGGAGTTCACCGACCGGATCGGCCAGGTGGTCTACCTGTCCGCCACCCCGGGCGACTACGAGCTGCAGCGGGCCGGCGGGGAGTACGTCGAGCAGGTCATCCGCCCCACCGGGCTGGTCGACCCGCAGATCGTGGTCAAGCCGACCAAGGGCCAGATCGACGACCTGGTGCACGAGATCCGGGCCCGGGCCGAGCGGGACGAGCGGGTGCTGGTCACCACGCTGACCAAGAAGATGTCCGAGGACCTCACCGACTACCTGCTGGAGCTGGGTATCCGGGTGCGCTACCTGCACTCCGAGGTGGACACCCTGCGGCGGGTGGAGCTGCTGCGGCAGCTGCGGCTGGGCGACTACGACGTCCTGGTCGGCATCAACCTGCTCCGCGAGGGTCTCGACCTGCCCGAGGTGTCGCTGGTGTCCATCCTGGACGCCGACAAGGAGGGCTTCCTGCGCTCCGAGCGGTCGCTGATCCAGACGATCGGCCGGGCCGCGCGGAACGTGTCCGGCGAGGTGCACATGTACGCCGACCAGATCACCGACTCGATGCGCACCGCGATCGACGAGACCGACCGGCGCCGGGCCAAGCAGGTCGCCTACAACGAGGCCAACGGGATCGACCCGCAGCCGCTGCGCAAGAAGATCGCCGACATCCTCGACCAGGTGTACCGGGAGGCCGAGGAGGTGCCCATCGAGGGCTCCGGGCGGAACGCCTCGCGCGGCAAGCGCGCGGCCGGCGAGCGGGGGCGGTCCAGCTCCGGGGTGGTCACCGGCCGGGACACCTCGAAGATGCCCCGGGCGGAGCTGGCCGATCTCATCCAGCAGCTGTCCGACCAGATGCTCGGCGCGGCCCGGGACCTGCAGTTCGAGCTGGCCGCGCGGTTGCGGGACGAGATCCAGGACCTCAAGAAGGAGCTGCGCGGGATGGACGCCGCCGGCCTGTCCTGACCGGGCGCGGGGCCGGCGGCCGGCGTGGGTGACCGGTGGCGATACCGTGTGACGTCCAGCTGCGTCGTCGAGTGGGGAGCCCGTACAGGTGACCGTCGTGCAACCAGCCTGGCAGCGGATCGACGGGCTGGTGCGGTGGTGCCGGGAGCGGCCGTCGGCGATCTACTGGCTGTCCGTGCCGCTGCTCGCGGTGGCGGTCTACGCGCTGCTGCAGCACCTCGGCACCTACTTCCTCGACCTCGAGGTCTACCGGCTCGGGGTGCAGACCTGGCTGGCCGGTGGCGACCCCTACGGCGCGCTGCCCCCGAACAGCGTCAACCGGCCGCTGCCGTTCATCTACCCGCCGTTCGCCGCGATCGTCATGGTGCCGCTGGCCATGGCCAGCTGGAACGTGGCCTGGGTGACGCTGTTCCTGCTGTCCCTGGGTTCGCTGGCGCTCACCGTGTACCTGGTCGTGCTGCGGCTGTGGCCGTCCGGGGGCCGGGCCGGGGCGCTGGCGGTGGGCTCGGTCGCCCTGCCCTGCTGCCTGGCCCTGGAGCCGGTGCTGGAGACCTTCCGGTTCGGCCAGATCAACCTGATCCTGATGGCCCTGGTCGCGGCCGACTGCCTGGTGAAACGCCCGCGCTGGCCGCGGGGGGCGCTGGTCGGGCTGGCGGCCGCGATCAAGCTGACCCCGGCCGCGTTCGTGCTGTACTTCGTGCTCCGCCGGGACTGGCGGGCGGCGTTCACCGCGGCCGTGGCCGGGGCGGTGGCCACCGGGATCGGCGCGGTGATCGCCCCCGGCCCGTCGGTGCGGTACTGGTTCGGCGGGCTGGCCGGGGCCGGTGGGTTGAGCGGGTCGCCGTTCTACACCAACCAGACGTTCGAGGCGATGCTGACCCGGGCCGGGGTCGCCGGCCTGGAGCGCACCGCGATCTGGGCGGTGCTGTCGCTCGGGCTGCTGCTGATCGTCGTCCCGGTCATCCGGCGGGCGCCGGCTCCGCTGGCCCTGGTGGCCACTGGCGGGTTCGCGCTGCTGGTGTCGCCGACGTCGTGGTCGCACCACTGGGTGTGGGTGGTCCCGGCGGTGCTGGTCGCCGGGGTGTCCGCGTGGCGGGCCCGGTCGGCCGGCTGGACGCTGGTCAGCGCGGTGCTGTGGGTGACGTTCGTGGTGGCGGTGCACCAGTTCCTGCCGCACGACGACCAGAAGGAGCTGACCTGGTCGGGCTGGGAGCAGGTGGTCGGCTCCAGCTACGTGCTCGTCGCGGTGGGCCTGTTCGTGGCGGTGTTCCTGGTCTGGCGGGGCCGTCCGGTGGCCGGCTCCGGGGCGGTGTCCGGGTCGGCGGTGTCCGGGTCAGAACACGACCCGGCTGAGCGCCAGGCAGGCCAGCAGGGCGACGCCGAAGACGCCCCAACCGACCGCGGCGGCGCGCATCGGTGACCCACCGCGCTTGGCCAGGACCCGGCCGCCCATCAGGCTGATCACCAGACCGAGCGCGGTGGCCAGCACCGGCAGCGCCAGCAGCAGCCCCTCCAGCCTCGGGTTGCACTGGCCGGCGGCGACGTTCTCCAGGCACCGGTGCATCACGTTCTTGCCCAGGATGACCAGCGCCAGGTAGCCGGTGCCGACCCCGGCGACCAGCAGGGCCAGCGTGGCCGGGCCCCACATCGGGTACTGCGCGTTCACCGCCTTCATGTCCAGCTTGGGCTTGCGCAGCGGGCGCGGCAGCCGGGCCGGGGTGGGAGCGGGCGCGCGCTCGAAGGCCTCGTCGCCGTTGGTGGCCGTCATGGGAGCGCACGATATCGGCCGGGCGCAGGGGCACCGCCGGTCGCCCCGCACCGGTGACAGTTGAGACCGGAGTCAGCTGGTGATGTCCTTGGTGGCGAACCGCCAGACCGCGACCGAGGTGAACACCGCCGCGTAGGCCAGCGCGGAGAACGTCCCCCGGGTCACCTCGTTCCAGTCCGGCTGCGCGGCCAGCACGTCCGACCAGGCGTTCGCGTAGTGCGTGGGCAGGAAGTCGCGCAGGCCCTCCAGCGCGGTGATGGTGTCCAGGATCTGCGAGATGATCGACGTCATCACCGCCCCACCCACGGCGCCCAGCGGCGCGTCGGTGCTCACCGACAGCAGCAGGGCCAGCGCGGCGACCCAGCTCAGCTGCACGGCCACATACAGCGCGCCGAGCATGATCCGGGACGCGGCCGGCCAGAACTCCAGCGACTCGCCGGTCAGCGTGACCAGGTCGCCCCAGCCGTAGGCCAGGCCGCCGACCAGCAGCCCGACCACCGGCAGCAGCAGGATCGCGGCCAGTGACAGCAGCGCGGCGACCACGGCCTTCTGCCGCAGCAGCCGGGCTCGGGGCACCGGCACCGCCAGCAGGTAGCGCAGGCTGGACCAGGACGCCTCGCTGGCCACGGTGTCGCCGAAGAACAGCGCCACCACGACCACCAGCAGGAAGTTCGCCGAGGCGAACAGCGCGAACACGGTGAAGTTGGGCCCGCTGGTCTTGGCCAGGTCGACCAGGTTCAGCGAGCCGGACGCCGGGCCCTCCTTGGCCAGCCGGAACGCCGCCCACAGGATCACCGGCAGCAGCGCGACCAGCGCGAACGTCACCTGGGTGCGGCGGCGGGAGAGCTGCCGGCGCAGCTCCACCGGCAGCCGCAGGGTGCGCCCGGACCGGTACCCGGGCGCTTCGATGGCGTGACTCGACGGGGCGCTCACGGCGCGGTGTCCTCTCCGACCAGTTGCAGGAAGGCGTCCTCCAGGCGCCGGCGCGGGCCGACCGACTCCACCGATACCCCGGCCCGGACCAGGTGGCCGACCGCCTCGGAGCGGGCCATCCCGTTCAGCTCGGCGTGCACCAGGTCGCCGTCCACCTCGACGCCACGCACCGAGGCGATCTCGTCGAGCACCCGGGCGGCCCGCCGGGCGTCGCTGACCCGGAAGCTGGCCGCGCCGCCACCGGCCACGATCTCGGTGACCGCGCCGTCGGCCACCACCCGGCCCCGGTGCATGACCACCACGTGGTCGCAGCTCTGCTCGACCTCGGCCAGCAGGTGGCTGGACACCAGCACCGACCGGCCGTCCCGGGCGTAGCCGCGCAGCACCTCGCGCATGGCGTGGATCTGCGGCGGGTCCAGGCCGTTGGTGGGTTCGTCGAGGACCAGCAGGTCGGGCAGCCCGAGCATGGCCTGCGCGATGGCCAGCCGCTGCCGCATGCCCTGGCTGTAGGTGCGCACCGCGCGGTCCACCGCGGCGCCCAGGCCGGCGATGTCCAGGGCCTCGGCGAACCGGGCGTCCGCCTCGGGCCGCCCGGTGGCCGCCCAGTAGAGCTCCAGGTTCCGCCGGCCGGACAGATGCGGGAGGAACCCGGGGCCCTCGACGAACGAGCCGATCCGGGACAGCACCGGAGCGCCCGGCCCCACCGGGTGGCCGAACACCCGCAGCTCCCCGGAGGAGGGCAGGAGCAGGCCCATCAGCATCCGCAGCACCGTGGTCTTGCCGGCGCCGTTCGGGCCGAGCAGCCCGACCACCTGGTTCGGGCGGACCCGGAAGGACACCCCATTGACCGCGGTGATCCCGCCCGGGTAGCGCTTGGCCAGGCCGTCGACCACCAGCGGCAGGTCGGCGTCCGGGCCCGGGTCACGGTCCTCGGCGGCCAGCCGGCGGTGCCGCAGCACCCGGGCGAGCACCACGGCGGCCAGCGCGCCGACCAGGATCACTCCGATGCCGACCGCCGGGCCGGTCGGCACGGTGTAGCGGCTGACCGCCTGCCCGGGCACCACCGGCACCGCGAGCCGGGGGTCCCCGCTGAGCGCGACCTTCCACACGGCGGGTGCGGGCGGGCCGAGATAGGACTGGTCGGTGGTGGACACCGACAGCACCAGCCGGTGCCCGGACTCGATCGGAGCCACCACCCCCGGGAGGGTCACGGTGACCTCGGCCGGCCCGCCGCCGGCCGGCATCGGCACCCGGATCGGGGCCACCGCGCCACCGAGCAGGGTGCGGCGGCCGTCCCCGGACACCTCCATCTGCCGGACGAACAGCACCGCGTCGGCCGCCGAGGGTTGGCCGGGCACCGGGGCGACGGTCAGCCGCACCCGGGAGGCCCCGGCCACCACCAGCTGCCGGGCCAGCGGGTCGGAGGCGAAGGTGGCGGCCTGGCCGGGCAGGTCGGTGGCCAGCGCGCTCAACCGGCCGGCCAGACTGCCCAGCGAGCCGCTCACCCCCGGTACCGAGGTGATCGCGGCCGGGTAGCCGCCCGGCGGGTTGATCACCGACTGGGCGTCCCCGTGCAGGGCCAGCCCGACCGTCTGCACCGGGTCACCGGCCAGCCCGGGGTAGCGGTCGGCGTCCACGGTGCGAACGGTCGGCGTCGAGTTGGAGTTCCGGCCGCCGGTGCGGATCCCGCTCTGCACGGCGTAGCTCAGGCCGCCCGGGGCGGTGTCCACCGGATCAGCGGCCGGGTCGCGGGCCAGGTAGCGGTCGAACCAGTCGCCGATCTGCTCCCGGATGGCCGGGCCGGGGGCGCCGCCGTCGTGCCCGCCCGAGTACCACAGCACCCGCACGGTGCCCCCGCTGCCGGCGATCTGCCGGGCGGTGGCGTCCGCCTGGTCCAGCCCGAACAGGGTGTCCGACTCACCCTGGACCAGCAGCGTCGGCGCGGTGATCCGGTCGGCCACGCTGACCGGGGAGGACCGGCGCAGCAGCGCCGCGGTCCCGGGGTCGATCCGGCCGGAGGCGGCGTCCCGGGCGTACGCGGTGCAGACCTCCGGCACGAACCGGCCGCAGGTGGTCGCCTCGGCCGGGGCGCCGGGAGCCGGGCTGCCCGGAGCGGATGCGGTCGCGCCGCCCGAAGCCGGGGTGCCCGGCGCCGGGGCGCCGGGAGCGGGTGCGGCCGGGAGGGGCGGTCCGGCGGCGGCGCCCGGGGTGGATCCGGCCGGCGGGGCGCCGGCGGCGTCGGCGGTACCGTCGTCGTCGGCCGTGGGGTCGCCGCTGGTCGCGGCCGGCGACGCCGTCGGGGCACCGGCTGGTCGCGGGCTGAGCCCCGAGGCGAAGAAGATGCCGGCCCAGCCGCGCTTGAACACCCCGTCCGGGCCGAACGCGCCGCGGGCCGGGGTGTCCACCGGCGGGGCCACCCCGGCGGCGGCGTTCGGGAACAGCGCCTGGCCGAGGTCGTTCCAGGTGATCAGCGGCGCGATCGCGTCCACCCGGCGGTCGTAGCCGGCGAGCAGCAGGGACAGCGCGCCACCGTAGGAGGCACCGGTCACCCCGGCCCTCGGGTCGCCGGGGCCGTCGAGCAGCACCTCGGGCCGGGTGGCCAGGTAGTCCAGCAGCCGGGAGCCGTCGGCGACCTCGGCGGTGGGGGAGTTCAGCGCGATCCGGCCGGTACTGCCGCCGAAGCCGCGGGCCGACCAGGCCAGCACCACGTACCCACGCACGGCCAGGTCACGGGCGTCCGCGTCGACCGAGGCCTTGCTGCCGCCGAAGCCGTGGGCAAGCAGGACCGCCGGGGCCGGGGTGCGTTCGGGCAGGTAGAGCGTGGCGTCGAGGGAGACCGTGTCGTTCGGCCCGGTGCCGGGCTGTCCGGGGCCGGCGGGCACGTCGAGGCGGAAGTCGGTGATCGGCACCCGGTCGGACGGCGTGGGCCCGGACCGTAGCCAGACGAACCCGCCCGCGCCCAGCACCACCAGGACAGCCGCCAGCGCGACCCATCGGCGGCCGGACAGCCGGGGTGGTCGGAGCCTGAGCGGAGGCGAGGGGGACACCCCACGACCGTATGCGACGCCGCTATGTGCGTGCTGAGAACCCGTTGAGCCGAGGGCGCCGGAGCGATGTCAAGCACATAACGCACCCCGGCCTGGCGGGCGGTGGACGGGTGCGGGAGACTGTTGAGGCCAAGGGGAGTATCCCTCCGCGGCGACATCGTCAACACGGCGCGTATGCGCCCGGTGTCGTCGGCCGGCCTCAGCCGGCGGGAGAGACCTCGGTCGATGACCGGCGTCCCCTTACGGAAGGTTTTTCACGTGAACGTGCCCGTCTGGCTCTGGTTCACCACGGTTGCGGTTCTGGTCGGCATCATGGTCGTCGACCTGTTCGTCGTGGACCACAAGCCGCACGCCGTCTCCATCCGCGAGGCCACCAGGTGGGTGCTCTTCTACATCGCGCTGGCCGTGGCGTTCGGCGTCGGCCTGTGGTTCTACGCCGGCGGTGACTACGCCGGGCAGTTCGCCGCCGGGTACATCACCGAGTACTCGCTGTCGGTGGACAACCTCTTCATCTTCGTGATCATCATGGCGGCGTTCCGGGTGCCGGAGATCCACCAGCACCGGGTGCTGCTGGTCGGCATCGCCATCGCGCTGGTGATGCGCGGCGTCTTCATCGCCCTGGGCGCGGTGGCGATCGAGCAGTTCAGCTGGGTGTTCTACCTGTTCGCCGTGGTGCTCATCGTCACCGCGTGGAAGCTGTTCCGGGAGAACCACGACGAGCAGGAGGAGTTCAAGGAGAACATCCTGCTGCGGCTGGTCCGGCGGACGCTCCCGGTCACCGACGACTTCCACGGCGCCAAGATGGTCGTGCGGCTGGACGGCAAGACGCTGTTCACCCCGATGCTCGTGGTGATGGTGGCCATCGGCACCACCGACCTGCTGTTCGCCCTGGACTCCATCCCGGCCATCTTCGGGCTCACCCAGGAGCCGTACCTGGTCTTCACCGCCAACGCGTTCGCCCTGCTCGGGCTGCGGCAGCTCTATTTCCTGCTCGGCGGGCTGCTGAACAAGCTGGTCTACCTGTCCTACGGGCTGGCGATCATCCTGGCCTTCATCGGGGTGAAGCTGGTGCTGGAGGCGCTGCACTCCAATGAGCTGCCGTTCATCAACGGCGGGCAGCCGGTGCCGGTGCCGGAGATCAGCATCGTGATGTCGTTGAGCGTGATCATCGGGGTGCTGGCGATCACCACGGTGGCCAGCCTGATCAAGGTGCGGCGGCACCCCGAGGCGGTGGCGCACCACATGGTGCCGGATGGTGAGTCCGCACACCGCTGAGGCGGCCGCCGGCGACCGTCGCGGTCATCCAGGTGTGCTCGGGCTGACGGCGACGGTCGGTCGGCGATCCGGGGTTGAGCAGCCGTAACCCGGTCGCCGCCGTCGAGTCCCACGGGATGTGGCTGTGCCCGAACACCAGCAGGTCGGTGTCCGGGAATCGGCGCGCGCAGCGTCGTTCCCGGCCGGCGGCCGGCCCGGTCTCGTGCACCACGGCCAGCCGCAGCCCGTCCAGCTCGGCGGTCGCCACCTCGGGCAGCCGGCGCCGCAGCTCCGGGCCGTCGTTGTTCCCGTACACCCCGATCAGCCGCCGCGACCGGCGTTCCAGCTCGTCCAGCAGCTGCACGCCGACCCAGTCCCCGGCGTGCACCACCACGTCCGCCGCGTCGACCGCCCGCCACAGGTCCTCGGGCAGCGGCCGGCCGTGGGTGTCCGATATGAGCAGCAGGTTCACTGGTTCTCCGAAGACGGAAGTGGGCCGCGCGGACGGTTGCGCTCATGGGGAGACGCGTCCGGTCCGAGTGCCCCGGGGGGTTGGCATCCGAACCGTTCAGGCCGCCCGCGCGACCCACTGACTCATCGGCCGGCCCGCTGGATCCGTTTCGCCGCAGGGGTCACGGATCCGTAACGGGCCGGCGGGGTCAGACCTCTTGAGCGCGGGACAGGATCTGCTCGGGCGTGTACTTGGCGCCCATCTCCGGATGCGCGCTGCTCAGGTGGTCGTTGACCGCCGTCACGAACTCGTCGTCGGTCTCCCCGGTGAGCTGCTGGCCGCACGGGCAGTTCATCGCCTTCATGGTGTCTCCCTCATCGTTGTGGGCGAACGTGGCGTACCGGTTCTACCAGCCGCGGGCGCGCCACTCGGCGAGTGACGGTTGTTCGGTTGTGAACTGAGGGTGCGCACAGTAGAAGTCAGGCGGACTGCCCACCCCGACCGGGCGGCGCTCCGCGTACTTCCGGCGCCGCCCGCGCGTCGCGTTGTGCGTCCATGTCCTGCCCCTTCAGCAGGGCGGCCACCACCAGCAGTAGGCGCAGCAGCTTCACGGACCCGACGAGGGTAGCCGTCAAGAACACGACAGTGCCCACCTTGCTCGGCACACTCACTGCGGTCATGCCAGTCACAGCGGCCGCGATGAACATGATTCCGAGGCTGCGCAAGAACACCCAGGTGAGGTGCGGCCCCCAGCGGGCGCGCATCCGGCGGGTGATCGGGTTCTCCAGGGCGGAGTACGCGAACAGCGCGGCGACGCCGAAGGCAGCGACGTTGGCCAACAGCGAGGAGACGCTGCTCATCGCGCCGCGCTGTCCGTCCGCGTCGGTACCGACGAACAGCGTGATGAGAGGCGTAAAGAGCACCAGCGGGACGACGATCACGGCCACGATCACCCAGTCGACGATCGGGCGGTCGACCAGGCCGCGCCTGTTCGTGCCGTTGGTCGTCATCCTGAGCGTCTCCCGGTTCGTCAGTCCATCAGGTCGTCACGGACCGCGATGCGTAGGCCGTCCCCGAACTTCTCGACGGCCGCCATGATGGCATCGAACGCCGACAATTCGGAGACGGACGAGTTGGTGCCGCTCGACAGACGGATCTTGGCCTTCATCGTGAACCGTTGCTTCAGGAGGTCCACGCTTCCGGCCTTCAACCCGGACATGTCCTCGTCAAACGTAGTGACCTTTACGTGGTCGAGGTTCTCCGCGCCGACCCGCAGGGCGAGCTCTTCGACCGCTCGATACAGCGTGCGCCGCTGTTGGCGCGCGAGCGTGGACGTACGGCTTCGACCAGCGTTGACCTTGACGGACACCTTCACGTTGCCGATCCGGGCAGGACCCAGTAGGTAGTTCAAGGGGCCCGTTACCGGCTGATCGAGGACCGTAGAAGCCGCAGAGAATTCCAGGAGCGACACAGACCCGGCCTCGCGCAGGAGCTGCCACCGGGATGGGTCAACGACGGCCTCGACAGCCACTTTGGTGTCGCCAAGCAGTTCGGTGGAGTTGATCCACTTTGCGATCGCCTGCGGCGATGGGGCCGTGTTTTGCGACTGCAGCAAACCGAAGACGTTGCCGAAGCGAAGAAAGGCGATGAAAGACGACTCGATCACCGACCACTCCTCGCCAGTCGTGGCCATATCGGCCACGTCGCCGGTCGCCCGGTTCTGCTGGCGTGGCAGATCGTCCCGGTTACGCGTGAGCACCAGATGGTCGTTCTCGTCGCGGGTGTATATCCGGCCGGTGATCTCGGCGTCGTCGATCGTGTGGCGAGACCGCCCATTGCGAGCGCGGTGGTCGACGGCCGCAGCGAACGTGGGCCAGTCGATCTGGGCCATCGGTGAGTTGTCTGCCGCGTTGATGAGCCGCCAGAACGCGACGGTCCGACGGAGGGGGCGGGTTGCCGCCATCGTGAACCTTCCTTCTGGGAGCCCCCGAGACTCCCATCTGGTCCAGTGCCGCTAGCGAGACACCGGTGACCGCGACGCCGCGGGAGTGACGTCGTCCCTTGCCGGGGTGCCGATCGGTACTCGGCACATGACTTGGCGGTGAGGCAAGGTGACTTACACGATAGTTATTTCAGCGGAGGCAGCTTGCTGGACCTCGACTCCGGACGGTGACCGGACGTTGGCGCGCGGCGAGCGAACGGATGGTGCCGCTATATGGTCCATCGAACTCGTCACTTTGCGCAGGCGGGGGGAGTGGGGGTGCCCGCCCATCCGGTGGAGCACTCCCCGGCAGCCATTGAGGCGTTGAAGGCGCACGGGTGGGCTGAGCACACCTCCCGGCCAAATTCCCACCGTGGGAGACTGATCAACGTGAGGATCGAGGAACCCGGTGGACCCGACGCCGAGACGCTCAGCCCTGACCGGCCGGTGTACCAGGTGAACATCTTCACCAAGGTGACCGACGTCCCGGAGGAAGACAACGCGTGGAGCGTCGGCGAGTGGAAGGTCTACGAAGCCGAGGTGAGCGACGTTCTCACTTGGGCGGCCGACAAGGCGGCGGGACGACCCTACACGGTCAACGTTGCCGCGACCGACGACGAGAACACCCTGCTGCGCCTGCTCGGTAAAGACCCGACGTGGACGGAGATGGACAGCGAACCGTTCCGGCTGTCAGCCGACGGGGTCCCCGACCATCTTTCCTAGTAGTCGCACTTAAGGGTCACGACGGGGCCGGTCTTCGCCTGGAGGTAGGGCTTCCCCTCCTCGCCTTCGAACGAGGTCCCCAGGGCCGTGCCCTGGAAGGTGTGCTCCTTCTCCTTGCCCTTGCACATGATGTACGTCGACTGGTTCATGATGAACGACTTGTTCACCGCCTTGGAGATCGTCTTGGCGACCGGGCGACCGTCCATTAGCAGCGTGACCGACAGGTCCAGCTCCGGCACCCTGGTGTTGCACTCCGACTTGGCGTTGACCTTCACTGCCCCGGGGACGCTGCTCGCGTAATGGGGGTTGGCGATGGTCACGATGCGGCACCCTGCCGGTGACAGCGCCTCACCGTTCATCATCACGTCGGGCCGGGACTCGAACGTCATCGGTGCCTCCATCGCCGCGACCTTTGCGGCCCGGGTCATCGCCGGCCTGTCGACCGGCGAGTCGAAGCTTCCGGGGACGGCGCCGAGGGTGGCGAGCGCCGCCACGAGTACGGCGCCTTCGATCGTCTTCCTCATGATCGAAGACGGTAGGCGCGGCCACCGACCAGTGAGGGCAAGATCGTCCGGAACGGTCGCGATAGCGAACGTGGCCATGATCCGTCCCGTGTGGCGGCCAGCCCTGGCTGGCAGTATCGGGCCGCCAGCTCACGCTCGGGCGCCTGCCTCTACCTCGCTGCTGCTACCCCTGCTCGCTCAAGGTCACGATGGAACTTCCCATGCTGGTCGAACGTATCGGTGGGCACCCACCCGCCGCAGTCGGCGCATGCCTCCACCCTGATCCGGCCCGGGGGCGTGGACTTCTCGCCTACGGCTACCCACACGTAGATCGGAGGGTCGCTACGGTCACTCATGGGTCAGCTCCTAGTCAGCTGATCAAGGGCCGTCGGTGGTGTGTCAGCACTTCCGACGGCCCGCGTACGCGGCTCGAGCGAAGCAATGCCAAATATAGCCAAAGGATGTCAAACGCGACAGACGCAGCCAGGCGACGTCGGAAGCGACCTAGCGTGGCCGTGTGGCCGATCCACGCCTTGTGACCACCGGCGAGCTTGCGCGCGCTCTCGGGCTGTCTGGGCGGTCAATTCAGCGCTACGTCACGGCTGGGATGATCGAGCCTGAACTGATCACCCCCGGCGGCCACTACCGGTGGAACGTCGACCGGGTGCGCGAGCAGCTCCGCGCGCTGCGTCACTCGGCCGACGACGAGTAGCTGTGTGAGCTCCCCTAGGGAGGCGCGGTGCTGTTCATTGCCCTGTTGAGCTGGCTCGCCCGTCTCGATGCCAGCACCGTGCAAGCGGCGGCCAACTGGGCTCAGATCATTGGGTCGATCTCGCTACCGCTCGCACTGTTCGGGCTGTACTCCGCCAAGCGCGACCTGGTGAGCGAGCGACGCCTGGCGCATGAGCTGGACATCTTGCGCGAGCTCGCGGGGTTCATCTTTCTCACAATCGTCCCAACCGGCGAGACCGACGAGCTGCGTTCGGCGGCAAAACTCCGGTCACTGGTTCGTGCAATCCCCGGCAACACGGATCTACCGCTCACGCGAGCAGCCCTCTACGCCAACCCGTCCGCCGACGGCCTGGCCGAGTTTCGGAGGAAGTTCCCGAAC
>JAESFN010001175.1_pt1 | contig 13351 bp, 11 predicted proteins | sample 9269411 | NCBI WGS metagenome assembly JAESFN01 (sample SAMN14505399, study PRJNA617100) | algae metagenome | isolation source: Iphinoe sp. HA4291-MV1 and co-occurring heterotrophs from trail next to... | place: USA: Maunawili Falls, Hawaii | collected 2009-07-25
ACTTCTCGCTCAAAGCTTGTTAGAGAGACAATGTATTTCTTTTTCGCCATGACACAATTGCGTATTCGGGGATTACTCAAATTATTAACCGAGTCACCCCTCAATTCAAGGCTGACAGACTACTAGAAGTTATTACTAAGAAACTAGAGTCAATTGAACGGTCTATTGCCTCTGGGAGATTGGGCAACACTAAACCGCGAAGACTTGCGTACCCGTACCAACACACACAAGTTGAACTACAGCCCAGAACAAACGAAAGTCTTGCCCAAAGACTTGGTGTCACTTCCCAAGGCCTCGTCACTGAAAGAGAAAACAAGAGCGCTAAAGAATTTTTGAGTTGGTCTCGGAACCGCGATCCTATGAGTATTGCTTGGGAATGGAAGGCAAGGGACGGACTGTACTACCCCATCAGGTAGAGAATAAATCTCCCCAATAATTATAAAGAAATGCAAACAATGCTTGACGAACGGCAATGGCGATGCACGAACCGTGGCAGAATAATTTACTAGAATATCAGTTCTGATAAATAAATGCGCGCACGCCCAGTTCCAGCGCTAGTCCTAAGCGAGCCATTACCACTGACGCTGCACCCAGCGGCGGTGTATCTCGATAGTCTGGCACCTGGGTCGCGCCCAACTATGGAACAAGCTCTCAACGCGATAGCGGGTTTGTTGAGCAATGGCAACTGCGATGCGATGACATTAAACTGGGCAGCATTAAGGTATCAACACACCGCTGCTGTTCGTTCTGCGCTGATGAAAAAACACGCCCCAGCGACAGCGAATAAAATGTTGTGTGCGTTAAGGAGGGTGTTGCAAGAAGCTTTCAAACTCGACCTCATAAGTGCTACTGACTACCAAAAAGCTATCGATTTACGTAGTGTTAAGGCGAGTAAAAAGCAACGAGGTAGGCGACTTAAACCAGAGGAAATAAGCGCACTCATTCGGGTTTGTCAAGCTGATTCCTCACCTCTGGGTGTGCGCGATAGCGCGTTAATTGCACTACTGCGGTGTGGGTTAAGAAGGGCAGAGGTGGTGGCGCTGCATTTGAAGGATTTTGATGCGACAACTGGTGCGTTAGAAATCGAGAGCGGTAAAGGTGAGAAAGACCGGACGGTGTATATGCCTGCGACTGCAATTGCAGCGGTTTGTGATTGGCTTATGATACGCGGTAGCAGACCAGGACCTTTGTTGCATCCGATTCGCAAGGGGGGATTTATAGGAGATTACAAGCGCATGACTCCGCAAGCGGTGTTGATGATTGTGCGAAAACGCGCATTAGAAGCCTCTGTTGAGCAGTTTTCTCCTCATGATTTTAGAAGGACGTTTTGTTCTGACTTACTTGATAGTGGGGCTGATATTGTTACGGTACAGCAACTAGCCGGACACACTAGCCCGACGACGACGGCAAAGTATGACCGGCGCGGGGACGAAACCAAGCGTAAGGCAATGGAAAAATTGGATATTGCTTACATACCCAGGAGTAAGTAAGGGAGCGTACGTTAGTAATGATAAAGATTATCTATTTTTTTCTAGGACGGCAATATTAACTGGATTGGCGAAAAATAGAAGCAACTTGCGTGATTTCTGTACGTTCGCTCATTTTTGAAGGGTGAGAGGAATTAAAGCCTTATGGTTCAAGGAAAAAACCTAATTTTGAATCTGATTGTACTGATACCATGTAATACTTGGGAAGGCTTTCAGAAAATGAAGAAAAATGTGCTTCTTTCATTTGTTGCTAGCGGCGATTTTCGCGGCTAGTCAGAGGCTCATATCTTGCACCTGTAAGGAGAAACCCCGAAGATACACATAAAGAGCACAAAAGTGAGACATCAGAACAACAGGTAAAATTAAATATTAACAAGTAGCAAATAAAACTATTAAAGCAGTGAGGTTTCGTATAAGGTAAGAAATACCCACTTGGGGATGCGATCATGTTTGGCGTGATCATAACCGGACTGCGATTGCCTAAGAGGCACTGCGCTGAGTACCGAAGGGACACGCTACGCGAACGCGCAATCGCAAATATTAGACATCTCCGAAAACAGGCAAAGTCAGTCGTAAACTAAAAGTAGATTATGATAACTCGTAAGGGATCTCTAAAGCCGAATGATGTTCCAATTGATGTTCTAAATCAGCTAAATTCCGGTGTAATTGAAACTGTTAACCTTTCTGAGTGCCTTGCTGTCGATTTTGCAACTCTAATGGAGCATGTTGTACCAGAATTGACAAGTGTAGCTAAAAGTCGAATTCAACTATCTGATGGTATTACGAAGAGAATGGCTGCCGCTGGGAAACTGCTTTTAGAACATTTGGGATCAGAGCATTTTCAATATCTTGCTTCTCACCCTTCAGATAGTGTCCGTGGTTGGGCAGCCTATATGATTGCTTCTATCCCCGATCTATCTCTTGCACAACGCTTAAACCTGATCCGCCCACTTGCAAATGATAACCATTTCGGAGTACGAGAATGGTCCTGGTTAGCTTTGCGTCCTTATATTGCAGATCAGATTCATGACGCAGTCCAGCTATTGATTGCCTGGGTAGGTGAGAAATCCCCAAATCTAAGGCGGTTTGCGATTGAGGGAACTCGACCTCGCGGGGTTTGGTGTTCTCATATTCCAGAGTTGAAGGAGAACCCAGAGATTGGACTACCTTTACTGGAGCCAGCTCGTGCGGATGTCTCTCGCTATGTCCGAGATTCAGTTAGCAACTGGCTCAATGATGCCGCCAAGTCTCGACCAGAGTGGGTACAAATAGTATGCGCGCGCTGGCAGTTAGAAAGTGATGCTCCTGAGACTATTAAGCTTTGCGCTAGGGCGTTACGGAGTTTAAAAACTAAGTAGCCATTATAACCCACCTTTTTTTATTTGTCCAAAGTCTAAGCAGCTTATCAATACCTTGACAGTAAGGGCAGTGAAGTACTTACACAATCTTTTATATTTACGATGCTGTTATTTTTTACAAAGCTTAACACATCAACACCTTTACAACACCTTCCTGCTACTGTATTTTACTGAGTTGAAATCTGTTATAAACTTTTCTGTGCGCTCTAGAGATTTCCACAGATGTAACGTGGCATATGACCGCCACGGTTGCCATCGAGCCGCGAACGCTAAAATTCGTTTTGCGCTGCTTTCACCCAAGGCTTGCTGAATTCCCAGATCGGTGTGTAGAAAAGCATCCGAATCGGCAAGAACTCGCATAGCAATGTATTGAGCGGTCCAGATGCCAATACCGGGAAGTTCTTGTAACTGGGCGATGGTCTGGTCAATGGAACATCCAGGTGTTAGGGAAATGGTTCGTTGTGCGATCGCCTGTGCCAATGCTAGAATCGAGGCTGCTCGTTTTCTTATGATTCCCAACTTTACAATTGCAGTAATATCCACTTGAGCAACCTGCTTAGCAGTGGGCGTTAAATGAGTGAGTGTTGGGAAAGGAGTGGAAATGGGTTCTCCAAAGCACTGAACAAAGCGTCCCATGAGCGTGGTTGCCGCTTTGACGCTCACCTGCTGTCCGAGGATCGTGCGAACGGCAACTTCAAAGCTATCAAAAGCACCTGGAACTCGCAAACCTGGGTGATGGAGCGCTAATGAACCGAGATGTGCTGCAATCTGCTCAGGTTCAACTGCTAGGTCAAAGAGCGCTTTAACCCGTGCCAAGACAGACAGCAGAACTGGAAGCAGCGAAAGCGAAAACTTTACTTGCAATGCGTTTTTTTCTCTGGCAGGCTCAACCATAAGCCAACCCTGCTGCTGACCTTGGCGAACAGTGCGGAAATAGCGATCGCCTTCCACCATTTCCACACCTGCGATCGCATGTACTCTCAAGTAACTTAATAATGCTTCCCAATCTAGTGGGGGACGGTAAGCGACTTCAGACACGAGATAGTCTTGAGTAGTCTTCGCAGTTTTGGCTCTCCGTAATTGAGTGGGGTTTAAGCGATAACGATCTTGGAATAGGATATTGAAGGATCGCAGACTATCGAAACCGCTAGCATAGGCGACATCGGCAATAGATAGCGCAGTATCAGTTAACAACCGTTTTGCTAGCAATAGGCGATGGGTTTGTAGCAGATCAATAGGTGATACTCCAAACTCCTGGTGTACGACTTGGTGTAGGTGCTGTTCGCTAACTCCTAATTCCTGAGCAAGATACTCAAATCGCTGCTCCATGAATGTGCCATCTTCAATCTGCCTTACGACAGCTGCGGCTAATCGTCCAGTTATATCAATGCACACATTGCTAGGAGCTAACTCGGGACGACAGACTAAGCATGGACGAAATCCAGATTGTTCGGCGGCGGCTGCACTGGAGTAGAATGTGCAGTTTTTTTTCTGAGGAGTTTTTGCACTACAAATAGTGCGACAGTAAATGCGAGTGGTGGAAACGCCCACGAAGAATACCCCATCAAAACGAGGATCACGAGTTAATACTGCTTGATAACAGCAATTAGCATCTAGAGTGGTCATTCCAATTATTGGATATCACAATCCCTTGAGTGTAGTAGGTGTTTCGCAAACTGTCTCGCCATTTTCGGACATGATTGTAAGAAAGCAGTCTTGTAATTTGGATGGCGATTGAGACTTCACGCAATGAAAGCAGCACTCCCATATGTTATGATTTCCCTTTGAACCGAAGAGTTCCAAGCAGTGCTCTTCAATGCCTTGTTTATATGTCAGCATAGTCCTGTTAAAAACTCAGGCTGTCCAAAGGAGACGTGCTTCCTCGGCAATGACATCAGGATATTCTTCGGGAAAGAACAATTTTCCATCAGCAATTCGTCGAACTCCCTTTGAATTTGGTAGAATTCGAGCTAAGTAATCCGGGCTCTCCAATGAGAAAATTACTTCGCTCATCCCCCAAATAATCCTCGTCGGAACGGTACACTGACGCAGCGCTGATTCAATTCCTTTGAGCGGGTTGGGATCGAGGCTACTCGCGTAAGCGTTGACGAGTTTCTTGTCTTCCTCTGAATTGATGAGTGGGCTGAAATAATAATTGATAGCCGCATCTGTGAGGTTTGCAGGATTGCTGTAGGTCAGTCCGCCAAGTCCATTCAACGAGCGTGTCCTTTCTTTGTCCTGAACCGATGAGACTAGGAATTCGTCCGCAAACTTTCCTTCACGAGCCATTTGAATAAATGGAACCAGAGGAGGGGGGGGGCTGTCTGGCTCGACGTCACCATTAGTGAGCAACAGAGTACGTACTCGCTCAGGAAATCGGGTAACAAAGAGTTGAGCAACTCCGGTTCCACTATCATTTGCTATTAGATCTACAGATTTGATCGAGAGATGGTCAAGAAACGCGGCGATCATGTTAGCCTGATCTGAGGGCGTCACTCCTTGTCCAGGTGCCACCTTAGTGTACCCAAGCCCCATGAAATCTGGAGCGATACAACGCCTATCTAATGAAAGCTGATCGATGACACCTCGCCACTGAAAGTGGTTCAAGGGAAACCCGTGAAAAAATAGAATGACATCGCCAGTACCACGTTCATAGTAGGCGATATCTCCGAATATTGTTGCAGCAAATTTCCGTTCAGTAGTGCACGCACGAACGTAGTTTTCGTCATTAGCTTGAGTTATCGGTATGGTCATTATGTTTATCCTTCAGTTGTTAATATCACTTAAAGGGCTTTCACAAAGAATGATTAGTTTCTTTGCAGTTGCACCTTCCATCCTTTGTGTTTTCGCGCTGTCTCTATCTGATCGAAATAGGTCATGTAGATGATCGCGCCGTCGTCCGTCTTGAGGCTTAGGCGGACGACCCATTGGCCCGTATTCTGGATCAGTCTCTGCTGGACATCGGCATAACCTCGTCTTTGATCTGTGGATACTCAATAGTGTTGGACTGTCTCATAAAGATCATCCGATAGCCATTCGGATTGCACTCGATATCCATTGACCTGACTTTTCCCGTTAAGTCGTGAAACAACGAAATAGCAAGGGTTTCAAAATATCTTTTATTCTCAACAACTTAAGTTTAATGACAATAAATCACGAGAGAATAGGGCTTTGTGCTAAGGGTATAGTAAGCGATGGCTCCATCAAAGAGATAACGGGAAAAGTCAGATCCATTGACGGGGTCAGTTTCACCCCCATTTGAAACAGACAGAAATTTGCTGTGCAGTTCTGGCATCGTATCTTCTTTTGGTACCATCATTGTTTAGTCGTCCTCAGTTCACCGCCCGGTCACGAACATCTCAATAGCGGCTATGTTGCTTTGCTAGACATATCAACTACCCCTTGCTCTATATTAGATCGCTTGTTCTTAATCCTAACAATTTTTTTTTCAGTCCATCTGCGCCACGACCGCTGCCGCCGTGTCGTAGATCGCCGAAAGCGGCGCGCCAAACCGCACCAGCACGGACATGCCGTAAAAGGTCGTCACCATAGTATTGGCGACCTGCTTCACCTTCAGATCCGCTCGTGCGTCGCCATCAGCCACTGCGTTCTTCAACGCATGTTCGAACGCTTTAACCTGGCGGCGAAAACAGCGCCTTACGATTTCTACGACAGCGCCACTAGAACCAGCGAACTCAACAGCGCTATTGGCGATGAAACAGCCATCACGAAGTATCCCGCTCCCCAGTGCTCCAGTCGCTTTAGAAAACAGCACCTCGATTTCGTCGCGTCCTGCATCCGATTGCTCTAACGGCCTAAAATTTTCACCCAAAATTTCGTTGGCGTATTTGTTAAGAGACGCTATGAACAAGCCGTCTTTATCGCCGAACACAGAGTAAAGACCGGCATGGGCGACGCCTGTATTCTCAACGAGATCGCGCACTGAGGTGCCTGTGTAGCCGTTGCGCCAGAAAAGGCGCATCGCCTTTTCCAGGGTTTTGTCCATATCAAACTCTCGCGTTCGCGGCATTGTCTTTCCTTCAATACATCATGCTCAAAATACGTAAATAGTGTAGAGAACAATAAGTCAGATCGAAAAATCTTAAGTCGCTCTCGTCTATGCCACCATGTTGGAACCAACTCCAATAACTATTGACCACTTTCATTACTACGTTACTCAATTTAATAACATATGCTCTTAATAAGCAAGCTCAAATTTGCTATTCGTAACGGGACTTAAACAAAAATTAAGCCCAAATAAAGCCGAAACTGGCTTTATAAGCAGCAAACAGAGTTGTCTCTTTCATTGGGCATTACTTTGACGTGAAAGCTAATCTGGTAAAGCATTATACTCTATTTCTTCTTTCTATTTTGTTTAAGTCCTGTTAGCGGGAAGGGAGTAGCTCAAGACTTGACAAGCAGAATGAACTTAGGTATGGTTTCAGAATAATCATTCTGAATTTCTTACTTGAGGATGTATTATGGTTCCCGAAACAGATCTTATGCCTTTACGGCGATCTGACATAAAGCTATCTGTATCATCAGGTCATTCGTTTAGACATTACAGAATTTAAGGATTTACGGACGCTTTATGCTTCCATTTTAGGCAAATGGACAATTTATGCTGCTCACATTAGGAATCACGAACTATTCTCTGCTACCCAAATACTTCATTCCTTTGTTCAAGGCGGACTTCCCCAATGGATTGGTTTACACGCTGGAAAAAGCTGGACACTACATCTTGGAGGACGAGCCTGAAATGATCGCGGTGCTGATCGATTCAGTTTGTCTACCTGAGATGAGAAGGAAGTAAATTAATGCCATGGGAGAAAAGCTTTGACGAAGATCAAGCCCTAGATGCAGCCATGCGGGTTTTTTGGGAGAAGGGGTATGACGCCACCTCTATTGCCGATATTGTCGCTGTCACCGGAGCAAGTCGTTATGGGCTGTATGACCTCTTTGGGGACAAACGGGCACTATTTTTGCGTGTATTAGACCGTTACCTTGATATAGTTATCTGCGGGTATTTGGGCGACCTGTTGATGGAAGACGCATCTGCAGAGACGATTCGAGCGTATTTTGAGAACCTGATTTCGATTGCCGACAAGCCCGAGATTCGTTTTGGATGTTTGATGTGCTCAACAGCAATCGAACTTGCAGCCAAAGATGATCTAATCCGCAAAAAAGTTCACGACTACTTTGATTGGCTCACCTCGCTGTTTGAACGGGCATTGCAAAACTCCGTCGCCCGCAAAGACATCCCCGCGTCCACAAAAGTGAGGGAATTGGCGCTTTATTTAACGGGGCTCGTTCAGGGTGGTGCCGTCTTCGCACGTTCTGCAGTTAGCAGTTTGACGATCGCAACCTACTTTCGGACAGGGTTACAAGTGATTTTTCCGACATGATCGATTCGTCGTAGTCCTTACCGAACCTGACTGAATCTATCAATAAAGGGTTAGATAACAATGAATGTCTATAAGCAGGTTAACGAACTAGGCAAGTTATTCTTTCTCATTCTGCCACTTTCGCTACTGAATGCTTGTGTACAGGCGCAAGGGCAATCTGCGAATGGCAACCAGCCACAAAGTATACCTGTGAAACTTACAACGATCAAAATGGAGATGGTTGATGAAAGCTCAGACTTTGTGGCTAACTTAGAATCTCGCCAGTCCATTACATTACAACCACGCGTTGAGGGGCAAATTTCTAAAATTTTTGTCAAAACAGGAGAAACCGTTAAGGCAGGAATGCCCCTAATTGAGATCGATCCAGCTCGCCAGCGAGCAACTGTTAATGGCCAAGCGGCAAAAAAAGCTTCAGCCCAGTCAGATTTGGCTAACGCCAAGGCACTGCTCAAAACCTATGAGGCGAACTTAAAGGCAAAACAGGCAAACTTTGAGTTCAATCGGCAACAATACGAGCGTTACAAAAGCTTACAGGCTGATGGAGCTGTCAGTAAGCAGTTGCTAGATCAGTATTTTGATAGCCTTACTACAGCACAAGCAAATGTAAAAGTGGCCAAGGCTCAGATTGAGGCACAACACTCAGAGATTGCCAGCAAAGCTAGAGTTGTTGAAGAGTTAGCGTCAAACACTGAAGCTCAATTAGTTGAACTTAAGTACTACACTATCTCAGCTCCGTTTAGCGGCACAATTGGCAATATTCCTGTCAAGAAAGGTGACTTTGTGAACACCTCTAGCCAACTGGCAACCCTGACTCAGAACGACACATTGGAAATCAATATAGCAATACCACTACAACAAGTACCACAGGTGCGAGTTGGGACAAGGGTAAAACTAATCAATGACAAAAACCAGCCCGTGGCAACGAGTCAAGTTTTTTTTGTCTCACCGAAAGTGAATAATGAGACGCAATCGGTGTTGGTGAAAGCGCGGGTAGACAATGCTGATAGGCGGTTGCGGGCGGATCAGTTTTTCAAAGCGCGAGTCATTTGGCAGCAGAAACCTGGAATCATGATACCGATAACCGCCATTTCTCGGGTAGCTGGACAAAATTTTATCTATGTCACCGAGCAGAAGCAAGGGAAAATGGTTGTTAAGCAGAAAGCTGTGAAATTGGGGTTTATCCGGGGTAATCACCAACAGGTACTTGAAGGGCTTAGTGCAAGCGATAAGGTGGTGACGTCGAGCTTGCAAAAGCTCTCAGAAGGGGCGGTGATAGTGCCTGAAACCTAACTAACTGTACGCAAGTCCTATCGCCGCTAAGGCAAACGCACCTTAAAGTGGCACGTAATCTGCTGACAAAAATACGATTAAATGAATCTCATAAAAGAATAGATAGTATTTTTGGCTTAGCTCGTTTTTACCACTTAAAAAAGTCAGGTAAAAACAAAAACCTATTAATCGAAATTTTGTTGCATCAAGCTCAGCTTGTTGACATACGATTAAGGGATTAGTTCCAGGAGGGCAAAAACACCTCGACTATAAATCTTATTCTTAGGTGCAAACACAAGTTAAGTTTGTATCAACAGGCTATGTGCCAAATTAAGATGCGCTTGCCCTGAATTCTTTACCCTCTACCCTTCATCCTCTCCTATGTTTGTTGACTTCTTCATTAAGCGCCCTATAGTCTCCGTTGTCTGTTCCCTAATCATCGTCATCGCCGGAGCAATTTGTCTGCCATTGCTGCCGGTTGAGCAATATCCCGACATCAGTCCCATTCAAGTTGCTGTTAACAGCACTTACCAAGGGGCAAGTGCTGACGTGGTTGAACGCACTGTCACCAGCGTACTCGAACGCCAAATCAACGGTGTGGAGGGTATGCGATACATGACCTCCAAGAGCAGTAACGATGGTTCAAGCGAAATCATTGTCACGTTTGAACCAGGACGAAATAAAGACATTGCAGCAATAGACGTGCAGAACCGCGTCTCGATCGCGGAACCCCAACTTCCCGAAACGGTACGACAAACAGGGATTCGCGTTACCAAGCAGTCAAGTTCGGTCGTGCTGGGGCTGGCGCTCTATGCTGATCGGAATCAATACGATAACATCTTCTTAAGTAATTATGCTGAACTCTATGTCTTGGATCGCCTCAAGCGGATTCAAGGTGTTGGTAATATCCTGCCCCTTGGTGAACGCCGCTACTCAATGCGTATCTGGCTAGATCCAGCTAATCTTGCTAGTCGGGGTTTGACAGCTCAGGATGTGGTGCAAGCACTACAAGAGCAAAACGTGCAAATTGGCGCGGGACAAATTGGTCAGCCACCTAGCGATGAAAGCCAGATGTTTCAAATTGACTTAATTGCTCAAGGGCGTCTGATTGAGCCTCAAGAGTTTGAGGATATCGTGCTTAAAACAGGATCGGATGGCTCAATGGTCAAACTTAAAGATGTTGGTCGAGCGGAACTGGGTGCAGAAAGCTACACTACCTTTTCTCAATACAATGGCAAACCTTCATTTGGGATAATAATATTTCAACTTCCAGGGAGTAATGCGTTGGAAGTAGCGAAGGCGGCGAAAGCGAGAATGGAACAACTCTCCAAAAGTTTCCCACCGGGCATGAAATATGACATTTCCTACGATCCAACGCTGTTTGTGGAAGAATCCCGTCGAGAGGTAATTAAAACTCTCTACGAAGCCATTCTCCTTGTGGTGTTGACGATTTTTATCTTTATTCAAGACTGGCGTGCAACGTTAATTCCTGCCATTACCATTCCCGTTTCCCTTATTGGCACCTTTGCATTTATGAAGGTGTTCAACATTACATTCAATAATCTGAGTTTGTTTGGGATTACGTTGGCAACAGGGCTGGTGGTGGACGACGCGATAGTTGTGATTGAGAACATTGATCGACTGCTCAAAAACCGGAAAAAGAATCCTCTACAGGCGGCATCAGAAGCGATGAAGGAAGTGACAGGTGCCGTAATTGCAACATCGCTCGTGTTAATTGCGGTGTTTGTTCCTGTCGCATTTTTCCCCGGTACTACGGGTAAGCTGTATCAGCAGTTTGCGTTGACAATTGCATTCTCTGTGGCGATTTCTACCTTCAATGCGCTTACACTCACACCTGTGCTCTCAGTTCTATTGCTGCGAGGTAAAGAACCCAAAAATTGGTTTTTCAATATTGTCAACAAGGTGCTCGATGCAACTTGGCAGGGATATCAACGATTGCTTCGTATCACTATCCAGCTTAAATACATGGTTGTGGCAGTCTTCATCGGATCCTTGGGGTTAACGACCTGGGTTTACCTGCATACTCCTTCTGCATTTCTCCCAGAAGAAGACCAAGGGTACTTCATCAACCTTATTCAAGGTCCAGATGGCTCTTCCATCAATTACACCCGCAAGATCATTGAGCAAGTTGAGAAAGGCATTGAACCGATCGCAGAGAAATTGGTTGGCACCTTTGCTCTTGGCGGCTTTAGCCAAGTGAGTGGGAACACTGCTAACAACGGGATGATGTTCGTTCTTCTCAAACCTTGGGAAGACCGCCGCAAACTCAATCAACAAGCCGCTGCTTTGATTGAACAGGTACGGGCACCTCTGATGGGCAAGATATCAGATGCTCTCGTCATTCCAGTTAACCCTCCAACGATTCAGGGCTTGGGAAATGTCGGTGGCTTTACCTTCCAACTGCAAGACCAAGGCAATAACGGAATTGATGCACTGGTAAAAGTGAGAGATCAGCTCATTGCCAAAGCTAGACAGCAACCGGAACTGAGAGCAGTGTTTAGTACCTTTACGGCAAATATGCCACAACTCAAGATTGACGTTGATCGCAACAAAGCTAAGACACTCGGGATTCCCTTGTCAGATATCTTCAATACTCTAGAAATTTATCTGGGTGGGCGCTACGTGAACGATTTCAATATATTTGATCGTAGCTATCGTGTTTATGTTCAAGCAGATCAGCAGTTCCGGGCGAATCCGGACAATATCGGGCTCCTACAAGTCCGCACTCCTAATGGACAGATGGTGCCCCTGAGTAACTTGGTGACTGTTACTTCTACAACTGGTGCACAATTGATTAACCACTATAATATGTTTCGCTCGATTGAAATTAATGGAGTTGCGGCTCCAGGCTTCAGTTCTGGTCAGGCGATTCAAGCTATGGAACGGGTTGCAGCGGCGGTACTACCGCGTGATATGGGATTTGAGTGGTCTGGGATTTCCCTGGAAGAGTTAACCTCTGGTAATCAAACTCCGTTTATCTTTGGTTTGGGTCTAGTCTTTGTGTTTCTAGTGCTAGCTGCACAGTACGGAAACTTCATTGACCCGATGATCATTTTGTTAGCGGTGCCTTTGGCAATCTTGGGCGCACTCTTGGCACAAACAGCACGAGGCTTTGCCAATGATGTATACTGTCAAATTGGATTGGTAATGTTGATTGGTTTGGCGAGTAAGAACGCAATTCTGATTGTGGAATTTGCTAATCAATTGCGGGAGAAGGGCTTGTCGATTACACGGGCGACCCTCGAAGCTTCAGAGTCCCGTCTCCGCCCGATTTTGATGACCTCCTTTTCGCTCATCCTTGGACTGCTGCCGATGATGTTTGCTCAGGGGGCAGGCGCAGTTAGCCGTGAGTCATTGGGAACTGCAGTCAATGGCGGTATGATAGTTTCTACATTCTTAAGTTTGTTTATCGTACCAGTACTATACATTGTGATTGTCACGCTGCGCAACAGGGCAAACGCATCTAAATTTTGGCAAAGTGGGAAGTAGAGGTGTGTTCAAAGTGGTACAGATAAACTATATGGCTGTTCAAGTGAGCGATCGCCTCCGGCGCAGCGAAGCTGATCGCGCTTGAGTTGCACCTAGAGAAGGTGATTAGGGAGAGCCAGTATAGTAAGCGCTCGCTAAGAATGATATTCTCATTTTCAAAGTAGAATGAAGCCTTACCTTGTGACTGGAGTTTAGACTAGTACAACACGGCGGAAATAATGTACCCATAATATGCGAGACTGGAGTCAACACAGAAAAATTGTAGTTAGGGCGCATAAAAGGAACGAGAACGTGGTACGATTAGCACCAAAAACACTTACCT
>JAESFN010001176.1_pt1 | contig 13335 bp, 8 predicted proteins | sample 9269411 | NCBI WGS metagenome assembly JAESFN01 (sample SAMN14505399, study PRJNA617100) | algae metagenome | isolation source: Iphinoe sp. HA4291-MV1 and co-occurring heterotrophs from trail next to... | place: USA: Maunawili Falls, Hawaii | collected 2009-07-25
TGCACCTGTTGCGAGGGGCCGGGCTGCGCGGAATGGCAGGAATGTCGGAGTTAAGCTCGCTGGCCGTACCCTGGTGGGATGGATCGCAACCACGGATCGACGTTCCTATTTGGCGCCCGTTTTTGCGCGAAACCCGCGCGGACATCCGCGCGATTCTGCCGGGAACCGGACTCGATCCAATCGAGGATCCGTCCAATTCCGACGTTACCCTGAAGCGCAATGCGATTCGCCTGGATGTAATTCCAGAAATCGCGATCGTTGAGCCTTCGTTCGAGCACCATTTTGGTGACTTTGCCGAGCTCGCTCGCGAAGAGGATGAGCTTCTCGATCGAATGACCTCCGAGGCATTCGCCGCTGTAGTAGCTGACACTGGCGTTGATGCAGCGGCGCTCGCCGCGCTTCCCGTGGCGCTCGCGCGGCGAGCGCTGCAGCGATGGCTGGCGAACGACGATGGCGAGGCGACGAGTCTCGATCGAGTTGAGGCCGTTCGCGACCTCGCCTCTGCGGGCAACTATGAGGCGATGATCGAGATTTCCGGCGACGTTGTGGTTGGCAATCTCGCGGGTACCCTGATCCGCGGTACCCGCCGGGAGCTGGTATTCGCGGCATGGGCTACTTCGGGGCTGGTTCTCCCACTGGCCTCCGATTCGCAAGCCGTGCGCATCGACGGCGATCGCGCGGTGGTGCAGGCGCCGGTGGCGAAGCGGGTCGTCGTAATCTTCAGCCTCGCCGATAATCCGAGTGGAAGAATCTCGGTGCAGCGTATCGCTCCTGCGCGGGATCATTCCGGTGATCGGGATCACTGGCGATCGTGGCTTCGAGAGAAGGGGATTTCTCCCTGGATTCGGGCTGATGCCCAGGGGATCGCGGTCGATGGCCAGATTCGCTGGATTCCGATGAACGACGATCAACCGGCCGGGCCAACCGGCCGGCTCATTCAGGTAGAGGTGATTCCCGAGTAATGTCCACGCTGACTGAGGCGCGAGCCTACGGAGTAACCCGGATTCTGATTTCGGAGGCGGAGTTGCAATCGCGCATCGATGCGATCGCGGCCGAGCTCGATGCCGAGTATCAGAACGATGTGCCGTTGCTGGTCGGCGTGCTGAACGGCGCGATCGTGTTCATGAGCGATCTGATGCGCGCGATGACGGTGCCGCTGCAGATCGATTTCATGGCAGTTTCCAGCTACGGCGATGCCACGGTCTCGTCTGGGGTGGTTCAGATCGTCAAGGATTTGACCAAATCGATCGAGGGGCGGCGTGTGATCGTCGTCGAGGACATCGTCGACAGCGGTTTGACGCTGCAATACCTGCTCGATGTGCTTCAGCGGCGAAACCCGGCCGACATCAAGGTCGTTGCGCTTCTTAAGAAGAACAAGCCCGATGCCATCGCCGTGCAGGAAGATCACATCGGGTTTGAGATTCCGGACGAATTTGTCGTCGGCTACGGGCTCGATTGTGCTGGAAAATACCGAAATCTGCCCTATGTGGCGGTGTTAGATGAGGCGGCGATCTCGGGCAAATAAACCCGATGCTATACTGCGCGCGATGTCCCGAGACCGGCGAAATGGGTCACAGTTGCGCCGGCTCCGTGGGACGCGGAGGACTTCCCAATGAATCAGATTCGCCGGTTCCGCGGTGGGGCGATGTGGATCGTCCTCATCGTTGCGATTGCGGCGTTGTGGCTGATTGTCGTGAATGGCGGCAACGGCAATACACGCAAAGATTTTAGCCAGGTTGTCGATGACATCCAGGCCGGTCAGGTTGCCAAGCTCGTTCAAAAGGAAGATAGCAACTCGATCCGGGTTGTCTACAAAGATTCGAGCATCAACAACGCCGTCACTCGATTGCCCCCGAATACCGACATCATTTCGGCGCTGAAGGATTACGGGGTCAATCTCAGCACGATCCAGATCGAGGTGCAGGGTGCGAGCCGCTGGGGCGCTTGGCTGAGCGTTCTCACCTTGCTGCTGCCGATGCTCTTTCTCGTTGGTATCGTCATCCTGATGATGCGGCAGGCGCAGGGCTCGAATAGCCAGGCGATGTCGTTCAGCAAGAGCAAGGCCCGCCTCTTCACCGGCAATCGTCCGACCGTCACCTTCTCCGATGTTGCCGGGGTTGATGAAGCCAAGGAAGAGCTGGTCGAGGTCGTCGAGTTCCTGAAATTCCCCGATCGCTTCGCCGCGCTCGGGGCGCGCATCCCGCGCGGTGTGTTGCTGGTGGGCCCTCCAGGTACTGGCAAAACCCTGCTCTCCCGAGCGGTCGCCGGTGAGGCGGGGGTACCGTTCTTCAGCATCTCCGGTTCCGAATTCGTGGAGATGTTCGTTGGTGTCGGTGCGAGCCGCGTCCGCGATCTCTTCGATCAGGCGAAGAAAAGCGCCCCCTGCATCGTGTTTGTGGACGAGATCGATGCCGTCGGTCGCCAGCGTGGCGCCGGGCTCGGTGGCAGCCACGACGAGCGCGAGCAGACGCTGAACCAGATTCTGGTGGAGATGGACGGCTTCGACAGCAGCACGAACGTGATCGTGATTGCTGCAACGAACCGGCCTGACGTGCTCGATCCCGCGTTGCTTCGCCCGGGTCGGTTCGATCGCCAGGTGATTCTCGATCGCCCCGACTACCAGGGTCGCAAAGCGATCCTCGATGTCCACTCGCGCGGTAAACCGCTGGAGCGCGAGGTCTCCATCGAAGCGCTGGCGCGGCAGACACCTGGATTCTCCGGCGCTGATCTGGAAAATCTCGTCAACGAGGCGGCGATTCTCGCCGCGCGTCGCAGTAAGAAATCGATCGGTCGCGAGGAGCTAACCGAGGCGGTCGATCGCGTGATTGCGGGGCCGCAGCGCAAGAGCCGCGTGATCACCGAGCGTGAGCGGATGATGACCGCCTATCACGAGGCCGGGCATGCCCTGGCAGCGCGGATGCTGCCGCACTCGGATCCCGTGCGCAAAGTCTCGATCGTGGCGCGCGGCATGGCCGGTGGCTACACGATGATCGTGCCGGACGAGGATCGCATGTTCTCGACCAAGCGCGAGTTTGAGGATCGCATCGCCGGGTTGATGGCGGGGCGCATCGCTGAGGACCTCGTCTTCCACGAGCAGTCGACCGGCGCCTCGAACGATATCGAGCGCGCCACTGGGTTGGCTCGCCGGATGGTGACTGAGTTCGGCATGAGCGAGAAGCTCGGCCCGCTCGCACTCGGCAAAAAGGACGAGCTCGTGTTCCTCGGGCGCGAGATCAGCGAGCAGCGCAACTACAGCGATCCGATTGCCTACGCCATCGATCAGGAAGTGCGCCGGATCGTGGATGAAGCATCGACACGAGCGCGAACGATCTTGGTCGAGCACTTCGACAAGCTGGAAGCGATCGCGCAGCTGCTGATCCGTGAGGAAACGATCGAGACTGAGCAGTTGGAGACGGTGTTTGACGGACCGCGTCCACGCCCGGTGTTGCAGGGACCGCCGCACGGCCGCCCAACGGCGCCGGTGGCGCAGCCGGAGCGCCAAGAGCGCGACGAACCGCCAGCGATGGGACACCTACGGCCGCAACCCGCGGGTTGAACCACGGAACAAGAAAGACCCCGGCGTAATTACGCCGGGGTCTTCTCTTTTGCTCAGAAAAGCTGGGCGTTTATTTCGACTGGAAGCCGAAGCTCGCCAGCGTAGCCTGGCCGTCCGGGCCGAGCACGTAGCTGATGAAGGCAGCTGCCGCATCGGCATTGCCGCCATTGACGGCCGCGATCGGATACTTCGCGATCACGTTGATCTCGTTCGGGATGTCGATCAGGGTGACGTCGGCAGCCACATCGGCGGTGACATCGGTGACGTAGACGATGCCAGCATCGGCCTCACCGAGCTGCACCTTGGCGAGCACGTTTTTGACGTTGGTCTCATTGGAAACAACGTTACCGGCAACCAGGTCGGCGAACCCGTCGCCGTAGGTGGCTGCATCCGCACCGGCATTGCAGATCGCCTGGCGGCCATACTGCCCGACCGGCACGTCCTCGGCGGCGAGCACGAGCTTCACGCCGTCTTTGGCGAGATCAGCCATTCCGGCGATACCGGCCGGATTGTCCTTCGGCACGACGATCGCCAGGCGATTGCGCGCGAACACTGATGAGTCGCCGCTGATCACACCGGCATCGACTGCAGCCTGCATCTGCGTGCCGTTGGCGGAGGCGAAGACATCAGCCGCAGCTCCCTCGGAGAGCTGCGTGACCAGCGCCGATGAACCGGCATAGTTAAAGACGAGATCGAGACCGGGGTTGGCCGCTTCCAGATCTGCGCCGATTTTGTCGAAGGCATCGGTGAGCGAGGATGCCGCGAAGATATTGACGGTGCCGGTGTCAGCGGGGAAGGGGATGACCGTTTCGGCCGCCGGTGAAGCCGCGGCGGCAGGGGACGCGGCCGGTGCCGCGGCCGCAGGCGGCTCGCATGTGATCGTCTGCTGCGCGAACGCCACCGATGGTGTCGCCGCGACGGCCAGGAACCCGCTCATCGCGAGCAGCGGGATAATGAGAAGCCAACTGAGTCTTCGCACGTGCGCTCTCCTTCATAATCTGGCTATTCAGCAGCTGAATACCGACGCGGCGAGCATAATTGTGCGCGGCAGGGCAGTCAAGACGGGGAGAATCGGTGAGTAGATCTATGGGACTGGCGCAAACGCGAACGAAGCAACTGGAGCGCTCACGACGGAGCGGTGCTCCATGGTCGATGGTGCTGCTGAGCGCCGTGTTCATGCTGTTTCTGGCGGTGCCACTCGGTGCGCTCGTCTGGCGAGCCCTCGATCGCGAGCATGCCTGGACCTACGTCAACGATCCCATCGTCACGGAAGCGCTAAAGCTCTCGCTGCTCACCTCGACAGTTACGCTGGTTGTCGCCTTCGCGCTGGGGACACCGGTGGCCTATCTGCTGGCGCGCTGGAGGTTTCCCGGTCATCGCATCGTGGAAACCATTCTCGATTTGCCGCTGGTGTTGCCGCCGGTGGTGGCGGGTGTGGCGCTGCTGATGGCGTTCGGGCGGCGCGGCGTTTTTGGCGGCGAGCTGCGCGCGCTCGGTATCGAACTGCCGTTCACAACCGCTGGCGTGATCGTGGCACAAATCTTCGTTGCCGCACCGTTCTACGTGCGCAGCGCGAAAGCGGGGTTTGCCACCGTAAATCGCGATGTGGAAGCGGCGGCGCAGGTCGATGGGGCCACGATGTGGCGCGTCCTCTTCGATATCAGCGTGCCGGTGGCGTTTCCGGCGATGGCGGCAGGCGCCGTGCTTTGCTGGGCGCGAGCGCTCTCGGAATTCGGCGCAACGCTGCTGTTCGCGGGCAACTTCCAGGGACGCACGCAAACGATGCCGCTCGCCATCATGACGGCGTTCGAGCGCGATCTCGGCACCGCACTGGCGATCTCCGTGGTGTTGCTCGTGATCTCGTTTCTCATATTGCTCGCCTCGCGCGCGGTAGCACGGGACGATGGTTCGCTGATCGGTTAATCCCGAAACCATTTATGCTGCGTCCATATTGATCAGTAGTTGGTCATCTTGTGACCAATGTCGCTTCGGATGGGAGTTCGGTGTGGGCAGCAAGTTCGGCGTCACCTTTCCGCAAACCGAATTCGGTAACGATCGCATCGCGATTCGCGACTACGCGCAGACGATCGAAGGACTCGGTTTTCGCAGTTTTCTCGCCTACGATCACGTGCTCAGCGCTGATACCACTAATCGCCCCGGTTGGAGTGGTTACGATCTCGCCGACCCGTTTCACGAAATCTTCGTCCTCTTCGGATTCGTTGCGGCGGTTACCGAACAGGTCGATCTCATTTCCGGGGTGCTGATCCTGCCGCAGCGGCAAACCGCGCTGGTGGCGAAGCAGGCGGCGGAGGTCGATATTCTCAGCGGCGGCCGGTTGCGACTGGGGATCGGTGTGGGCTGGAATGAGGTCGAATACGACGGCCTGCAAAAGAGCTTCAACGATCGCGGCGCGCGCAGCGAGGAGCAAATCCGTCTCCTTCGCGAGCTCTTTACCCACGATTCGATCACCTTCGACGGGAAATGGGAATCGGTCCACGAAGCGGGGATCCTGCCGTTACCGATTCAGCGCCCAATCCCGATCTGGATTGGCGGGTACGTCGAGGAAACGTTGAAGCGGATCGGGCGATTGGGCGATGGCTGGTTCTGCTGGCGCGAGCCGGATGACGCGATGAAAGCCGCTATCGAGCGCCTGCGCGGATACACCGCGGCGGCCGGGCGAGATCCTGAATCGGTGGGTCTGCAACCACAACTGACACTGGCGCGTGGCGATGCGGACTACTGGACGCGGTACGTGCGCGATTGGGAGGCACTCGGCGCCAACGAATTCGTGCTCAACACGATGGGTGGAGGATTGAAAACGCCGTCCGAGCACATCGCGCTCCTCACGGAAGCAGCGAAGGTGCTCGGCGTTTCGTAGGGTCAACCAGGAACTTCATCCGCGTCGAAGATCGCCTTCGCCGCTTTCACGCGCTCGCCGGTGACATCACCGGCGGGCGCTTTTGGGCGCATAGCCGCTGGCTCATCATCCGGTTCGATGGGATCGGGTATGTCGGCTGGTGGCGGTGCCGGGGGCATGGTGGTGACTGGCGCGGTCACCACCGGAGCGGCCGCACCCATCGAGCGAGGAGGCTCCTGGCCGCGGAGATAACAGGTGATCTGTACCGGCTTTCCAGTCAGGCGGGAGATGACATCGGTAACAATTCCCTTTTCCTTGTCGGCGTTGAGGCGCTGGCAATGGAACGGGTAGGGGGTGGTGAGTGCCACCTCGTTGCCCCGGACATCGTAGGGATCGGTGGCTGCCAGCAGCGCCTCGATCCGGCGATCGATCGTTTTGACATCCGATTTGATGCGCGGCCAGAGATCGGCCAGCATCTCCACGCTGAGATCTCCCGCCGCCGCTGGAGCGCTCGCAACCGGTGCAGTTGTCGTCGTCGTTGTTGGTGTTGCCACCGGCGGAGCGATCGGGGCGGGCGGTGGTGAGGTTGGTTCGGCGGTAGCACGGCCGCGCACGCGGTCGGAGAGCCTGGTCGTTGGAGGTTTGGCGGCGATCTGGTCTGGCGTAACGCCAACCGCCGAGTACGAGAGATCCGGAGCGGACTCGCCTATCGCCGCGCCGGGGTTCGCAGCCGTAGCAGGGCTCGAAACCGCTGCCGGGCGGGATTCGCCGCGCGTGGCGGCTTCCACCAGCGCGATTTCCAGCGGCAGTTGTGCGTAGGTTGAGTGCTTGATCCGGTAATCAACCTGACTGAACATCGCGGCAAGCTCCGCGAGCTCACCCAGGTGAAAACGTCCGGCTAGCGTGCGAGCATTCTCGTCGAGATCGCGTCCTGCGCCGGCTTTTGCGAACATCAACGTACGCAGGTAGCTCACGAGCTGGCGATTAAGCTGACGGGGATCGTCACCGGCGTCGACGCTGTCATTGACGATTGCGAGTGCTTTGCCGGCATCGCGATCGGCGATCGCGACGGCAAGTGCTTCGATCCGCTCGTTGCGGCTAACACCGAGGAGTGCGCGCACCGCGTCGGTGGTGATTTCGCGCGCGCCGGCTTCGCCATCCTCTTCCTGATACACGGCAAGCTGATCGAGGAGACCAAGCGCATCTCGCATGCTGCCGGTGGCGCTGCGCGCGATTTCCACCAGCGCATCCCGCTCGATCGTCAGATGTTCCAGCGTGGCGATGTGAGCGAGATGATCGGCAATTTGCGTGAGCGTGAAGCGGCGAAAATCAAAGCGCTGGCAGCGTGAGACGATCGTCTGCAGCAGCTCCTCGGGATCGGTCGTGGCCAACACGAACTTGGTGTGTTCGGGCGGCTCTTCCAGGGTTTTGAGGAACGCGTTCGCGGCGGCACCGGTGATTTGGTGGGCTTCGTCGATGATGTAGAACTTGGTTTTCAGCTGAGTCGGTGCGTACTTCACCCGCTCGCGAAGATCGCGGATGTCGTCGATGCCGCGATTGCTGGCAGCGTCGATCTCGGTAACATCGGTGGTGGCGTTGGTGGAGATGGCGATGCAATTGACGCACTCATTACACGGGCGTCGATGCACGTCGGGATGAAGGCAATTCACCGCCTTGGCGAGCAACCGGGCTGTCGATGTTTTGCCGGTGCCACGCGGCCCGCAAAAAAGATACGCATGCGCGACCCGGTTAAGGTGGATCGCATTCCGCAGCGTCTGGACCACGTGGTTTTGGCCCACGAATTCACCCTCATCGAATGATTGAGAGCGATACTTGCGGTAGAGCGAGGAAGTCTGCCCGCGCGGACTCGCCGCTGCCGCACTTGGCGGCGCCGGCTGTTCGGATTCTGCGTCGAACCCGAAGAGGGTCGATGTGCTCATGCGGCCAGCCTTGTGGGGTTCGGCGCGGATACTGACGAACGACGTGTTCGACCCTGAAGTATACGGCGCGGCGCCGACGCCGCTCAATTGCGCAAGCGACGGATGAGTAATGGGAACGTTGTACGTGGTGGCAACACCGATCGGGAATCTGGGTGATATCACGGCTAGAGCGCTGGAAACGCTGCGCTCAGCCAATCTGATCGCTGCCGAGGATACCCGGCGCACCCGCCAGTTGTTGACGCATTTCGGCATCGAGCGCCCACTGATCAGCTACCACGCGTTCAACGAGCGCAGCCGGCGTGAGAGATTGCTCGCGGCGCTATCGGAGGGTGATGTCGCGCTGGTGACCGATGCGGGAACGCCCGGAATCGCCGATCCAGCGGCTGACATTGTGCGGGTCGCGCAGGAGGCGGGATTTCGTGTTTCCCCGATCCCCGGCGCGTCGTCGCTTGCGGCGGCAGCGAGCGTTTCCGGAATGATCGAGGGGCCGTTCGTGATGCTCGGGTTCCTGCCGCGCGGCGGCGAGGAGCGTCGCGCGCTGATCGGCCGCGGGTTCGCCTCTGGGTTGCCGCTGGTGCTCTTTGAAGCACCCGGCAGAGTGGGGGAAACACTAGCGGAATTGCAGGCGGTGCTCGGCGATCGCCCGGCGAGCGTGATGCGGGAACTGACGAAGCTTCACGAGGAAATCGCGTTCGGCTCGCTGGCGGGGTTGGCGGAGCGATTCGCGAGTGAGCCCGCTCGAGGCGAGGTTGTGATCGTGATTGGCGGCGGCTCAGCGACCGCGGAGGCCGAGGATCCTGAGGCGGTGGTACGCGGGTTGCTGGCGACCGGAATGAAAACGAGCGCGGCGGCGCGAGAGGCGGCGGCACTGACCGGACAACCGCGCTCGGAACTGTATGCAATTGCGCAGCGACTGAGGGAAACCGAGCGCCGTTGAACGAAGGCGACCTCTATCTAATAGGGTGACACGGATGCCGCACACCGGCGCGGGTTCGTCCGGCGATTCGTCGTTCACACTCAGGTTTGTGATTGCGCTCACGGCAATGGTGGCGCTGAGTGGGCGATCCATCGCACACCGAGGGTAGTACGACTGTCTAATCCACTCATCCCGCCTCTTCGTTTCGATCACCGGCCGGTGAGGAACGGACCGGCCGGTGGATTTGTCCCGAGCGAGTAAGAACCTCTGGTAATCACGTCCGCGATGCATCGTGGATGCCCCGATTTTCCAGCGCACATTTGCGATGATCGTGCTAATTCCGAATTGATGATGATCTGCAGCCAATAGTTTGAGGGGACGACGATGGCCGCGATTCAGCGATGCACACGGTTGTTGGGGGCGCTCGCGTTAATCGTGGCGCTGATGGCCGGTTGGGGTATCTCGCCCGCCGTGGCTCAGGATGGAACGGGATCGCTGACCATCGCCCTCGTGGACGATCTCGGAGCGTCGCTCGCCGGGGGCTGTTTCGACGTTACCGATGCTGCCGGTGCGCTGCAATCGCTGTGCGATGACGACGGCGATGGTCTTGTTGCGGTGGAGGGCCTGCCGCCGGGTGACGCGACGGTGACGCAGACCTCTGGCCCTGATGGCTACTCCCTCGCCGGGTCCCAGGCTGTCACGGTGGTTGCCGGTGACAGCGCTCGGGTCGATATGGTGGGCGCGCTTATTCCGGTTCCAACCGAGACAGTCGAAGCGCCGACACCCGAACCCACGGCCGCGGCGACAGAGACGGGTACGCCGGTCGAGACAGAAACAGCGACCGTGGAACCCGAGGGAACGCCGGAGCCGGAGCCGACTATCGAGCCAACCCCGACCGTGACCGCCTCCCCGGAAGACAAGGCCGAAGTGGGCCTTGCCGCGAACAAACAATCGTCGTTCGTCCACATCCGCCTGTATGTCTCGACCGGTTCTAGCATCGCCGGTCCATACGACGAGGTATTGCCGGGCAGCGCGGTCAATCTTGACCGCTGGCTCATGGTTGTTGCTGAAATCAACCGGGAAAACCCGACCCCGGTTCCCACAGGCTCCGTCAATTTTGAGTTCTTTAGAACAGCCGATTGCCAGGGCGGTTTTCTGCTCAACGAAACGGCCAACCTGGACGCGAATGCGAACGCCCAGCCAACGCAAAAGGTCTATATTGGGCAACCTGGTATCTACAATGTGCGCGCGGCGTACAGCGGAGACGAGAACTATCATCAGGCCTCGAACGCATGTGGCGACGCAAGTGTGTACAACGGTGGCTCGGTCGCCCGGCCGGACCATGACCTGTTCGTGGTCGATGCGAGTGGGGCGCCGGTCACAAGCCTCTTGCTGGGTGACCTACTTCGATTTCGATCGGTCATTGACAGCATTCACCCAAACCCGAGCAATGAGTACGGCCAGGTAACCTTCTTCGTCTACCTTGGCCCCGACTGCACAGGGTTGAGCAGTAACGTTGCCAGCACACCGGTTATGGGAGCAAATCCCCCGGTGCAAACGGTGGAGACGAGTCCCGGACGGGCGAATATCCCCGGCGTGTTGTACCTGCGTGCCTACTATTCAGGCACGACTGACCTCGTCAACCTGCCCAGATGGTCGAACTGCATCAGCTTCACCGTTACATCACCCCTGGTGCTGACCGTGCCGAGCATCGTAGGCGTCGGTGCCTCGGTTTCCGGACAGGTGACCTGGATTGCCTCAGAGGGAGGAGCCGCGCAGCTGATCTACGCGGTGTATTCCGGGTCGGACTGCAGCGGAATCGCACTCACGTCCCGCGGACCGTACGAATACGAAACGTCTACGCCACACCAATCCGAAGCCATTCCATTCCCAACCGCCGGTACGTACAGTTGGATAGCTGCGCTGTCGATTAACGGCGAGGTAGTGCTCACGTCCAATTGCGCGACTATGGTTGTGTCGGCGCCGCAACTGTCCGCCGCAAAATCTGCGACCGATACCGATCTGGAATCGGACGAGTCATTCCGCTACAAGGTGAGCGTTCGCAACGACGGCGATGGCGCCGCGATCAATCTGAGAATCACCGACACGCTGCCGTCCGGCTACACCTGGACCGTGTGGGGGCATTCGGGTCAACTAAGCTGTGGCGCGATCGGAACAGATCGTGTGCTGACATGTACCGCCCCATCGTTGGCGGCGGACACATCCTACGAGGTGGATGTGACGGGCACGCCCGACGGTACCCGGTGTGGCGCTTTTTCCAACACCGCCACAGTCAGCGCCGACAATCACGCCACGGTCACGACGAATACCGTCAACAGCGTCGTGCATTGCAGCGATCTGGTGATCGCGAAAACCGCCGTCGATACGACGGTGACCGCCGGTCATGTGGTGTCGTTTGATATTACGGCCACCAACGGAGGCGATACCGCGGTGAACGGGGTGGTGGTGCTCGATAGCCTGAGCAGCGCCATTCCAGGCTTGACCTGGATGATTCAGTCGTCGATGTCTTCGCCGGGGTGCGCGATCACATCAGGCGAGCTGCGTTGCGATTGGGGCACATTGACTCCGGAGACCGCAAAGACGGTGCGCGTGCGTGCAACCGCGACCGGATCGGTCTGCGGCGCCTGGACGAATACTGCCACCGGCACGGCGACAAACGAAGACTCCACCCGGCTTACCAACAACTCTGCGTCCGCGCAGGTTACCGTGCAATGTCCTGATATCGCGATCACGAAAACTCCGGTAGAGGCGCTGGTACCAGGCGGAAGTTCGATCGGATTCACGATCAGGGTCGAAAATGTGGGCGACGCACTGGCGCGCGACGCGACAGTCGACGATCTGTTGCCGCCCGGCTACACCTGGAGCGAAGATCATCCGAACTGCGAGATTGCGGTGGGCCGGTTGGGCTGCGACCTTGGCAATATGCAGCCGGGTGAATCGATAACCATGGTCCTCACGGCAGCGTCTTCCGCAGACGCCTGCGGCCCGGTTTCGAACACGGCGACCGTGCAGATCGAAAATGAACCGTCGGGTCGCGGCGCAAACAATAGTTCGACCGCGATCGTGACGCTGACCTGCCCCGATCTGGCCGTGATCAAGGAGCCGACGGCTCCCTCGGTGAGCGCCGGTGCGATCGCCGAGTTCCGGATCACCATCACGAACGTTGGTAACGTCGACGCGACGGGTGTGCACCTGATGGATGGCTTGCCGTACGGTATTGAGTGGTCGACCCAAACAGCTGGTTGCGTGGTGCTCGGCGGTGCGCTCGGCTGCCAAATCGGCACGATTCCGATCGGATCGTCAGTGGTCGTCATTGTGCGAGGAACGACGACATCAAGTAGCTGCGGGCCGCAGGGGAGCTACGTCTTTGCCTGGGCAGAAAACGAACGTGCCGCCCAGATTCTGAATAACATCACGTACGGTGAATTCACCGTGCGCTGCTCCTGAGCGCTACCCAGGTCCCGTTCGGGAATGCAGGTGTAGCAACCGGTGGAAACGAGAAGGGCGTCGCTCATCAGCGACGCCCTTTCTTGTATTCAGTCCATATTAACGACGCCCCGGGTTTGTCCCGATTGCTTCAGTTCTTATGTCCCTTCGACATAAGAACATTCGGCGGTCTATGTCCCGATGGGCCCGAATTGCCTTGTTGATTGGATACACTGCTAGACCGGAAGAGCCATTCCAACTGACCTAACCAGATACTGCAAGCGTTGGCATCGGACTGAGGGGATATCGATGGCTGCCAGTCAGCGGATTCTGCGTGTAACTGGCGCGCTAGCGCTGATGCTCGCGTTGGTCGCCGGTGTGCAATCGAGCGGATCGATCTCGGCACAGGAGAGCACTGGTTCGTTAACGGTCGCGTTGCTGGACCCAGCCGGGACTCCGGTCGGTGGCGGGTGTTTCGACATCACCGACTCCACCGGGGCGACACAATCGCTCTGTGACGACGATAGCGACGGGCTGGTCTCACTGAGCGAGCTGCCGGTTGGCGCGATATCAGTGACGCAAACGAGCAGCCCGGATGGCTACGAACTGGCGCCGAGCG
>JAESFN010000850.1_pt1 | contig 13334 bp, 8 predicted proteins | sample 9269411 | NCBI WGS metagenome assembly JAESFN01 (sample SAMN14505399, study PRJNA617100) | algae metagenome | isolation source: Iphinoe sp. HA4291-MV1 and co-occurring heterotrophs from trail next to... | place: USA: Maunawili Falls, Hawaii | collected 2009-07-25
GTTCCTTAAAAGATTCTGCAGTAGGCCCGCGCCCCAGAAGTCGGGGGCTCGTCCGACTTCGCCGCTCCCTTTCAGAAAGTGTGGCCGTGGTCTCTGCAACCGGTGTTGATGCACCCGCCGATCTGGGCGCGCGTTTTTCGTCCGTCCTCGCCAAGCTCGATGGCCGCCAGGTCAGCGCCGATGCGCTGTTCGAGACGTTAAGGATAGAGACGCTGGATTGGGGCATCGATAACGATGTCGAAACCACGTTGCTCACCCGCGACGAGAAGCCGGTCACCGCAGGCGACGACCGCTAAGTCATTACCAGCCAATTACTTGTAGCCGTGCGCCAGGGCGCATGGGCCGGGCATCGCCCAAAATGCGTCATAAATTTGGCGAGAGCGTTCGCCGGACGCAAGTTATTGCAAATCCACATTGTCCGAAATCGCACGCGCGCCCCAGCTCGCGGCACGATTTGGCTGCATTCGCAATAGCATATGGGGTAAATGCACCATTTGGCACAATGGGCGATTGTTTGTCCAAAATACAACAACTCGCATCATCTGCCCGTCCGTTAAGGACTCCAGCGACGAGTCCACCTAATCTCTTCGATGCATGGGGCGTGTTTTCGCTCTATTATTGGAGGGTTGACTATGCGGACGAGACTAATAGCTCTTGGAGCGACTTGCGTCATGGCCACTGGCGCGGTTGCGGCCGATCTCCCAATCATCGAGCCGATCTATTCCACCCCACTCTATGACTGGAATGGCTTCTATGCCGGCATCAACGCCGGCTATGGCGGCGGGGTGTTCAAGCACCCGTTCCAGCTCATCGGGCCTGAGGAGGACATCGAACCGGGCGTCGCGGACTTCGTGCCCCCCGGCCCCGGCGAGATCATCCTCGCCACGGGCTCGGCCGACGTCACTGCCGGCGGCTTCCTGGGCGGCGTGCAGGCCGGCTACAACTGGCAGTGGAGCGAGAATGTCCTGTTCGGTATCGAAGGCGACATCCAGGGTTCATCGATCGATGGCCGGGTCTCCCTGAATATCACCGATGAGCAGGGTGTGTTCCTGCCACAGCCGGGCGACTCGGCGGAGTTCGACCTCGGCACCCGGCTCGACTGGTTCGCCACCATCCGTCCGCGCATCGGATGGGTGAATGACCGCTTCGTGGTCTACGCCACCGGTGGCCTCGCCTGGGGTCGGACGACGTCCTCGATCAACGGCACGCTCGCGGGCCAGAATGTCATCGACGAGTCGGTCACCAACGATCGGTTCGGCTGGACCATCGGGGCCGGTGTCGAATACGCGCTCACCGACAACATCACCTTCAAGACCGAGTACCTCTATACCGACCTGGGCAGCGAGCCGATCATCAACGCCGATTTCGGTGACTTCAACTTCCAGGCCGAAAGCGACGTGGCGTTCCACGTCGTCAGGGCCGGGCTGAACTTCCAGTTCTAGCCGCAGACGCGAGCCAACTGCCCCTCGGTCACGCCGGCCGAGGGGGCTTCTTACGACAGGCCTGCACCTATCGATATTAATCATAGCTCGAACAGTTGATCGCCCGGGAGCTTGCGGCTCACCGGGCTTAGTGTTTTGTTAACTTACCCGTTTTGCGGCGGATCGACACTGTGGGCGCAATTCGTGCCCTGCGTTAGATTTGGAGTTGGTCATGCGTAGTCGCGATATACTGCAGCTCGCCGGCGTTTGTGCGTTCGGTCTGCTGGCATCCCTCTCGTTCTCATCTTCGGCGTCGGCCTTTGCCGGTCTTTCAGACAAGCAGAAGGCCCATATCGAAGAGTACATCCATTGCAAGACCCTGCTGTGGACCGACCTCGCCGCCTTCGAAGCCGACCCGGCATGCGGCGGCACTGTCGTCGAGGTGCGCTCGATCGCCCCGAGCGGCAGTGGCAACTTCCAACCGAAGTACGTGCCGCCCAAGCATGACGAGTGTGAAAACAATCCTTCGATCTTCAATCTGGTCGTAGACTGTCGCACTTGAGCGACGGCGACGACACAAGGACAATGCTCGAGGCATCCACCTCGGGCATTGCCTCCTGAGCGGCAGGTCGAATCCCATCGGTCGCGACGCTCCTTTAGTGTTGCCTGACTATTGTGTTGAGGAATGCCCCGAGCGGCTCCTTCCACATCGCTTCCGGCCCGGCGGTGAGCGCCAGTGCGTGCCCGTCACCGCGCACCGGCGGGAGCAGGTGGTACTCCGCGTCCCCGCCGGCCGCGCCAAAGGCGTCGGCCATGCGACGCGACAGGTCTGGCGTGAAGTAGGTGTCGTTCTCCGCATAGAGCCAGAGCGTCGGGATCCGAGCAGTCTGCCCGTAAGCCGCCGCTGCGGCGACCAATTGGTCCGGCGCACAGTTGTTATTGGCTTTATTGCGATCCCGGCCGCCGCGGCCGCCCGAAAAATCCACCACCGCGGCCACTCCATCCGGGTTGCGGCTCGCCAGCGCCAGCGCCGCCCAGCCGCCGGCCGAGTTTCCGATCACCACAATACCAGCCCGCCCGATGAAGTTCTGCCCCCGCATATAGTCTATCGCACTCTCTATACTATAGGCCGCAGCAAGTCCGGCCTGCCTGAAGTCCGGATTACCGCAAAACCCTTGCCCCTCGAGGTAGCGTCCGCCGGTAATGCCGTGTCCCGGCCGCTGCGGCAGCAGCACTGCGTAGCCACGCGCCACCAGCCAGGCAGTCAGCGCCGGGAACGCCGGCAGCGCCACCTTGGCGCGGCGCGCCCGATCTTCGTCTGAGCCGTGGTTGATCACCGCCAGTGGAAACGGCCCATCGCCCGAAGGCCTGTAGAGGGTGGAGTGCATCAGCACACCCTTGAGCGGCGACGGCACCAGCCACAGCTGCTGGCGCAGCGGCCCGCCCTCAGGGCCAGCGGGCCCAGCACGAAGCTCGCCCGCCGCGCCTGCAGTTGACATCCCGTAGGCTGACAGAACGACGCCAAGCAAGGCGACCGCCAGGGTCGCGACTATCCCTCGATAGATACTCAGCATTCGAGCCCCTCACCTGCCGGCCAAGTCTGCCACCCGCTTAGCGCTGACGCGACAAGACCAAGGCGCCTTTGCGGCAATTTTGCGCTGACCGAGTCGTTGACAAGACCCCAGAGATTCCCATCGGAGTCGTTCGCGCCGCCAACGCCGCCATGAGCAAGATTACCTACGGATATACATATGACAACGCTATCCACGTCTTTACACGATCATAGTTGTGGCGCGCCAGCAACACAACGAAGACTCCAGCGCGAGTCTTTCTTCTGCGCGATAGACTCTTCTTGCTGTAATTCTGGAGTCCACCTAAGCATTTCGTTATCGCGTGGTAATCGGCCACAGGCGCCCATAAGACGTCGGACGCCATCGGCACCAGAAGGACGGGGGACTGCATGTCGAATAGAGCTCAGCGCAAAGCGGTACGGGCTAACCGCGGCGAAAAGCGCTCGAACCTGAGAGTAGTTCGCGCTCCGCGCACGCAGCCGTCTTGGCTGTTGGCAAGTACGGCGCTGTTCGGCGGCGTGATGGCCGCGGGTCTGGTCGGTGCGACACCAGCCTTTGCCGCAGCTTGTAACGCCAACCCGGACACGTATTACACTTGCGCCGGTCCGGAACTGGTCACTCCGATCACGCTGCTGCCGAATGGTACGTTCCAGGTGGACTTGGGGCCAAATCCCAATGGCAACCCATTCGTTCTGGACGTAAGCGATCCGGGCGCCGCACTCACTATCGACGCAGACGGGTATTCGACTGAGGGCGACGGGATTCGCCTGTACCCCAATTCTTCCATCAACAACGATCAAGGCACTGGTGTTGCCATCCTCGATCCTGGATCGGAGGACGGCCCGGTGGTGTTCCGGGTCGAGAGGTGGGACGATCCCGATTATGACCCGGCCAGCGTTACCGGCGGCACCAACGGCATCTTCGTGGGCAACACCGGCTCAAATGACGGCCACGTTCGGATCGAGAATGACGGGCACATTCAGGGGAATAATGGGGCTGCGATCGAGGCTACCGGCGGCAACGAAGACGGCAGCCTGATCTTCGAACTGCAGAACCACAGCTATGAGTCATCGATTGGCGCCATTGACGGCGTCTACGTCCACGATGACATCACCTGGACCGAGATCAGCAACGGCAACGGCCTGATCGCCGGCTTGTCCAGGGATGGTGTCCGCATCGATAACGTGGACAACGACACCGGCAATGAAGCCGTGAGGATCAACAACAATAGCGCCGGCGTCATCGCTGGCTATGGCAACGGTATTTACGTCAACGATGTGGCGTCGGTCGACGAGGGCAATGCGGATGTCCGGATCAACAACGATGCCCACTACAACAGCGACGATCAGAGAAGGGAACGGGGCGGCCTGATTGTCGGTGTCACCGACGATGGTGTCGCTGCGTACGGCATCGGGGGCTCGGTTTACGTCAACAACGCCGGGACGCTGGGTGACGCGTTCAACCTCAGTGTGCTCGATGACCAAGTCTTCAACAATGAAGACGGACTGCTCGACAACGGCACCCTGTTCGGCGACATCTCCCCGAGCATGGGCATCTGGGGCCAGGATCGCGGCGTCAATATCTACGACGTCGGCGCGATGGTCCAGATCGACAATGGCAGCTACGTCGACGAGGGAAGCGGCGAGGAGTTCGGTGGCGGCCTGATCGTCGGTGTCCAAAGCGATGCCGTTCACATCAGCGGCGTGGAGGGCGTCTACCGGACGAACGAAGACGGCAGTTGGTTCGAGGCGGTAAACCTCAATAACCGTGATGGATTGATGTGGGGCGGCGACGACGGCGCCTACATCCGCGACGCAGACGGCAACGTGAATGCCCACAACGACGGCGGCACGATCTTCGGTATCGAGGACGGCTTGCAGGTTGATGATACTTGGCGCGGCGACGTGTTCGTGAGCAACGCCGGCGGCCGTATCCAAGGCTTCTACGGGGACGGCATCAAGATTGACGATGTCACTAGGTCCGAAGACTACGGTGGCTGGGTAGGTATCGCCAACGGTGATTTCGACGGCGATTGGGAGAACAATCCGGACTGGGGCGATTACGGTGGTCTGATCTGGGGTGCCGACCGCGCCATCAACATCACCGATGCGCGGAATGTGTGGATCGGCAACGGTGTCGGCGGTGTGATCGTCGGCGATGGTGACTGGCGGGAGCCGGTTATCAATCTTGAGACATCGAACGAGAACGGCGGCGGCGCGGACGTCATCAACCTCGGCTTGATGACCAGCGACAACATTCCCTACTTCGTGCGTGATTGGGATGCACCCGACGCGATCGACGTGCCGGCTCTGCCGCTCGACGCGAACGCGGTTGCCAGTCTGCTGCAGGACTATGATGATATCGGCAGTTTCGTGTGGAGCGGCGGCCAGGTCGGCCTCGTAACCAACCTATCGAGCTATGCCGATGCTGCCTCCGACATGCTGATGTGGACGCGCGGCGGTGCGACCTATGTCGAAAACCATGGCGTCATGGTCGGCCGCGTCAACCTCGACGGCCACAATGGCAACAATTGGCCGGATGTGCGGGGCAACACGGTCAAGAACTTCGGTACCTGGCTGGTCACGGATAACGGCGACTGGGGTACCGAAATGCACGGTAGCTCCAACGATGAAATTCAGAACGCAGGTTTGATCCAGACGGCGTTCGGTGCAGGCACCTACGAAACAGCCCACTTCGATGGGGTGAATAACTTCATCAATGGCGGCTACTACGACGACGGCTTCTACGCCGAGGCCGGCCTGCTCAGCATGATCGACGATGGCACGGGTGACTACACCTGGATCGACCACAACTTCCGTGGCGCTGAGGACGGTAGCCTCACCAGCTTCGTTGGCCTCGACGTGAACTTCGGGCCGCAGACCGGCGATATCTACCAAGAGGATCCGTCCACGTGGCGCACAGACTACCTCTCGATAAATGACGAGATTACGGGGTCGACAGGCCTGATCATTAACAAGGTCGGTTCGGCGGGCACGGATCTGCTGGGCGACAAGATTTACGTTGCCTATGCACCGGCCGACGGCAATGACGAGAGCATGCAGTGTTACGAGGTGGCGTGCGTCGAGGGCGATACGATGTATATCGACGCCGCGTCGGAGGGCTACATCAATGTCGACGGTGTCGGCGCCATCCAGGACGGGTTCTACGCCTGGTACCTCTACGAAGAAGGCGAGGCTCCGGATCCGGACTTCGTGCTCGAGAGCGGTTGGGCCCCGCAGGCGGCCCAGTTGCCGACCCTGATCACGGCCGCCCAGAATATCTGGCATGACACGGCAGGCGTGGTCGCTGACCATGTCTACGGCAACCACTTCCCGCTCGCAGGCAGCGGTGGTGCAGGTGCAGACCTGCCGGTCGGCGAACTGCCGATCGCTCCGGATGCTACGCCGGGCGCGGCGGTCTGGGCCAAGGCCACAGGTAACTGGACAGACCAGAATACCGAGGTGGTCCAGGAGATCCCGCCCGGCGGTCCCGTCACCATCGACACCAGCTTCGTACAGAACACCTTCTCCATCCTAGGCGGCGTCGACTTCCAGCCGATGGGCGGTGGCGAGGACGGCCTGCGGGCTGGCGTGTTTGGCGGCTATGTCGGCTCGAACCTCGACTTCGACACCTACGGGGCGGCCGCGGAATACACGGGTGGCATCATCGGTGCCTATGCGGCTTACACCATGGGCGGGTTCTACGCCGACGCCGAGGTCAAGGCCGATCTGCTCAACGTGACCTACACCGCACCGATCAGCCCGGACTTCGAGGTCTCGGGCGCATCGACCAGCATCGGTATCCTCGCCAACACGGGCTACCGCATGGAAATCGGTGATAGCGCCTTCTTCGAGCCGATCGCGTCCCTGGCGTTCGTCTCGACCCAGCTCGACGGCTTCGACGCCGGCGGCGCTTCGGTCGAGTTCAGCAATGGGACGAGCCTGCAGGGCGGTATCGGCGCCCGTGCCGGCGTGACGCTCGGCACCCCGGGCGACACCACCACCGAACTTGCGGTGCTTGGCAAGATCTGGAACGAGTTCGAGGACGAGAACCAGATCACGATCTCTGACGGGGTCAACAGCACGACCTTCGGCGACGGCATCAACGGCGTGTTCGGTGAACTCAGTGGCACTGCCACCGTCTACAGCGCAGACCGAAGCTTCTCGGCCTTCGGCTCGGCCGGTGTGAAGTTCAACGAAGACTTCACCTCGGTGGATGCCAAGGCCGGCCTGCGCAAGGGCTTCTAGAACAGCCTCCAAAGCTAGGAACGGGCCGATCCCTCGGGATCGGCCCGTTTCTTTTGTACGTTCGAGGGCACCTCGCGAGCCGCATGCACTAGGATTTCCTTGCCACTGCCGATCGACCACCTTGCAGGCAAACCTCATTCCCGTGAAAGCGGGAATCTCTGTTCAACAGGTTGTGGAAGCGGGGAAGAACGGAGGGGCAACAACTTCGGTTGGCGGGGCCAAAGCGCAGCGGTTGCGGCGGTCAGATGCCAACAAACGGTTCGCTAGTCTAGCAGCGTTCCTGTACGGCGCCCTACGCAGCTTCCCGCCGGGTCACGTCCGCCAGCACGTGTGCTGCGGTACCGAAGGCATCGAGGTGCCAGCGCCGTTGGTGCTGCAGTTCCGGCCCCTCGATGGCTCTCACATGAGCCTGAAACGACGAGGAAAAGTGCCAGGTGTTCCCGCCGGGGTTCAGCTCGAGGATGTAGGGCAAACCAGTGCGCGCGTCGCGGACGACATCACAGCCCTGCAGCGGTGCCTCGGGAATGGCGCGATAGGCGGCACGCACCAATGCCGCAATGTCTGCGTGAAACACGAAGCTCTTCCGCTTGTCTTCCTGCGGTACGCGCTGGGTGGTGATCACTTCTGTCTCGATCCGTTCGTCGGCACTATCGAGCCCTACCCGGTCGAGCTTGCTCTCGATGTATTGAAAGTACAGCGGTTCGCCAAACAGCGTGAGGACTCGGTACACGCCGATGCGCGGACCGGTGTCGATGTATTTCTGCACGACCATCGGCCCTTTTCGGCCGGGATGATCTTCCGGATAATCCTCAGGCCGGATGTAGCTAGCACGCTGCGTGCGCATCAGCTGAATGCCGGCGCCATGCGACGAGCTGCCAATATCGGTCGGCTTCACCACGACGAACTCGCCCCAAAGGCTAGGGTCGAGCCTGGTATCGGGCTGAAGCATCGTGCTTGGCGGCACCCGTACTCCCGCCCGGGCGAGGCGATGCAACTGCTCGAACTTGTGAATCACACGGCCGTGGTAAACCTTGCCTCGCTCAGGCGCGAAACTGCCGAGCGGTCCCGCAGAGAAAACCAGGGTCGGAAGCGCCGCTGCCTGTTTCTGCAGTTCAGGGCTGGGGTGGTCGGCTGCGATGATGAAGACGCCGGTCGTCGGATCGATGCGGCGCACCATCTGCGCGATCTCGTACCAGTCGTCGAGCGCCTGCCAGCCCGGCTGGTGCACAATCACCAGATGACGCTGCAACGCCGGCTGCAAAGCTCGCGGCGCGGCAGCCGGCTCGGTAGCAGGTTCCGCCGCCGGTTTGGTCTTCGATCGTGCCATGTTCATGCGCCACCAGTTATCGGTGCACGATAGGATAAAATTCGCGATTAAGAAAGTTCGCGATTGCAGTACACGTCAAAGACTTAGTCGCCCCATTGTGCGTCACAGACTTGCTTCTGCCGCTGTCGTTCTGGTACATCCTGCGTGTCGGAGGCACCACAACGAGGGCATGTAGATGGGGCTGCGCAGTTTTCTGTATATCTTCGTTATTGCGGCGGGTTTTTCTGCTGCGGCGCCGATCTCGGCACAGGAGCCGGTGCTCGGCGGCGAGGCCGAGGCCGCGCCAGCGGCACCGACCGCGCAGTGGAGTGGCCGCTGTGTTTCCGACGCCCGCCAGTCGGGCGCCGAGTGCACAATGATCGAGCGCGCCTTTGTGGGTGCCAACCGGCAGGTGGTGGGCTCGGTGTCACTGCGCTTCCCGCCCGACGGGGCTGCGGCAAGCCTGAGCGTCACCGTCCCACTCGGCATCTATCTTGGCGCGGGGATCGGCTTCAATATCGATGGAGCGAGCGCACAGCAGCTTGAGTTGCAGACCTGCGATCGCAGCGGCTGCTACGCCAGCGGCGCGGTTTCGCCGGAAGCTCTCACCGCGATGCAGAACGGCCAGAAGCTGAACATCCAGTTTCAAAGTATGAGCAAGCAGGTGGTGACGCTGGAGATGTCGCTGGTTGGGTTTACCGCGACCTATCAGAAGCTGAAGTAATGCGGCGCCATGGCGTGCGGCGAAATGTGACTTGAAGACAGGGGACCGGTTGCCAATGCCGCGGTCGTCGAGAGTCGAGCCACAGTTTGAGGACGATGCGGAGAACGAGGCGGCCCTGGACCGTCGCGTGATGCACGAACGCGCGCCGCGTCGCCGGTCCTCATGGCTCGCGTGGCTGCTCTCCATTGCGCTTGCCCTGCTGATCTTCGCCGGCGCCGGTATTGGTTACCTGCTCTGGCGACAACCGCTCCCAAGCGCCGCAACGGTAGATGTCGTGCCGGCGTCAGCGACCGACCCGACGCCTGCCGAAACGCCGCCGATCGCCCAGCCCGCCCCCGCAGCAGCCGCCGAGCCCCCGAAGGTTGAGCCGGTCAAGGACTGGTTCGTGATCTGTCCGGCGGATGCCGCGACGGCGTGCTACATGGAGCAGCAGCTACCGGCTAAGGACTCCAAAGGCATAGTGTTCGCGTGGACCGTATGGCGGGATGCCAAGGACGTCGTCCATGCCGTGTGGCGTACGCCGCCCGATGTCACCACCAATCTTGGCCTGACCCTCGATATCGGCGATGGCAAGCTGCGGACCGTGCCTTTCGTCGAGTGCAGCGCCGGCAAGTGCCTCGTGCAGGCGATCCTCGCGCCGGACTACTTGAGCAAGCTGGATACCGCGGGCGATATCTTCGCCAGCGTCGTCCCCACCGCGACCGGTAAGCCGGTGCGGTTCAGGTTGAGCTCTAAAGGTTTCACCGAGGCCTTGGCGCGCCTGGCGCCAATGAAATAGGCGGTCACAGACAGCCTCAGCTGCCCGGGCTCGTCACGTAACAGCCGCCGCCATCGGCCTTGATTGCCGCGCAGATGGCATTGGCCCGCTCCAGCGAGGGTGTCGGGAGCTGCACCCGGTAGATGTTGTCGATGGTTTCGACGATGGGTTTGGCTTCGCCAAACAGCGTGCTCCAGCGGCCCTCGACATAGGCGCGCGAACGTTCGGCCTCGGCGGCGCTCGACTGGCTGGACAGATGCACGATTGCCGCCCCACCGCCCACAGCGGGATCGGCGGGCTGTTCGAGCGCGACGGTGATGGTGAGCGGGTCGCCGCTGGTGATACCGAAATCGGTCAGTTCGGCCTCGGTGAACACGTACATGTCGTCGGGCGGCGTGCGCAGCATGTGCGAGATCACCCGCTGGTCGACACCAAATGACTGCATCGCATCGAGCACGTCACCAAGCGTGGTCTGCGCCAGCACCAGGTCGGCAACCTCGGCCGAAATCTGGTGCACTCCGAGCTCGCCTTGGGCCTGACGGTCCGTGCCGGCAAAGAAGACGTAAGCACAGGCCGAATAGCAGCCCATGTCGGGCGGCACGAACGTGGTCAGCCCGCGCTTATGGATCTCGTCGGCCATCCGCAGCGCAGAATCCACCGAACCGCCGGGGCTGTTGAGCGCCACGATGCGAACACCCGGCCGGGCAGCAAGGGCGCGATCGAACTCGGCGGAGGTCTGATCGGTGATATCGGCGTTGAGAACGATCAGATCGGGCTGATCCTCCGGCAGGCTGAAGGCGCCACGCGGCGGCGCGCCGCCGGTGCCCTCGGCCTTCTTCAGTTCGTCGGGTGGCGGAAGGTTCCCGAGCGGGGTGAAGTGCGAGGCGATATAGACCGAGCTCACCGCGCCTTCATGCGCATAGCCCCTGCCCCAGGCCAGGGAATAGCCCACTGCCTCGTCGGCCGCGCTGACGAACATGGTGTAGAATGAATAGTCGCCGATCTGGCCGGAGACGACGAACCGCCCTGCCCCGAAGCTGCGGTACGTGACGGTCCGTTCCGGATCCGGGCTGGTCATGACGTCGAACAGCGCCTCGAACGACTGGTCGGCCAATGAGACATGCATGGTCTCGAGCGAGAACTCGCCATCCTCGCTGACATAGGAGGTGCCGACGTCGGTCGGGTTGCGGATCGACAGCAGGCGCAGCGGGATCATCATGGCGACATGCGCCGGGGTGTCGCTGACCAGCTCGATGCCGAGCTTGCTGTCCATCTGTCCGGCGAGATCGCGCAGCGAGCGGCGCTCGAAATCGGTGAGAACGCCGGTCGTGGCCCGGCCCTGGCTCTTCTGAAACGCCGCGATGGCATCGAAGGTGCCGCGCCCGAACTGCCCATCGACCAGGTACTGATAGTGGCCGAGCAGGATCAGGTCAGTCTGCGTGGCGGAGCGCTCATCGTCGCTCAGCCGTTCGAACCACGCCTTCGAATCATCGAAGGAGGCGTGCGCGGCAGCGGTCGATGCCCAGAGGAGCAGCAGCCACAACAGGAGCCGGAACGCGTTGCGCATGAGATACTAGCCAATCAACCCGACCGGCATTGTCGCATCGTTCGCGTGATGGCGCCAGCCGATGGCACGGTGTTCACAGGAAGTCGCACGCGCTTGCGTGCTGCGCTACCTGGCACGCCGGAGCCGCGCTGGCGTCGCTTGTCCGCCCAGCTCACCTCCCCACCGGGTCATTCCCGCAAAAGCGGAACCTAGTGGGATACTTCGGCACCTGCTGAGGCGGAGAAATCCCACTGGGTCCCCGCCTACGCGGGGATGACGCCGGTGGAAAGACAAGCCAACTTAGCGCCCTTCGCGGGGGTGGCACCGAGTGCGTTGCAAACTCGGTGGCAAGCGAACTGCAGGACTAAATGGAGTAGCCGGTATCCCACTCGAAGACGCGGGCATAAAGGTCGTCGGCCATTTGCACCGGGTCTTGGAGCGCACCGTGCAGTACGATGTCTGGCTTCTCTGGCGCCTCGTAGGGGCTTGAAATGCCGGTGAAGTTCTTGATCTCGCCGCGCCGTGCCTTGGCGTAGAGGCCCTTGGGGTCGCGGGCCTCGCACACCTCGAGCGGAGTGTTGACGAACACTTCGGTGAACTTCACGTCGCCCGCCACTTCGCGTGCCAGCCGGCGCTCGTTGCGGAACGGCGAGATGAACGAGACGATGACGATCAGCCCGGCATCGGCCATCAACCGCGCCACCTCGGCGACGCGCCGGATGTTCTCGACGCGGGCCTCGTCGGTGAAGCCGAGATCCTTGTTGAGGCCGTGACGGACATTGTCGCCATCGAGGATGTAGGCGTGCCGGCCCTCGGAGGTGAGGCGCTTCTCGATCAGGTTGGCGACAGTCGATTTGCCTGAGCCGGAGAGGCCGGTGAACCAGACGATCTGCGGCGTTTGGCCCTTCATTTCGGCGCGCACCCGGCGGTTCACGTCGAAGGATTGGTAGCTGAGGTTCCTGGCGCGCTGCAGGCCGTACTCGATGACACCGGCGCCCAGCGTGGCGTTGCTGATCCGATCAATCAGGATGAAGCTGCCTGACAGCGGGTTGTCGCCGTAACTGTCGAAGGCGATCGGCTTGTCGGTGGCGATGGTGACAGTGCCGACTTCGTTCAATTCCAGAGTCTTTGCAGCCGATTGCTCGAGCGTGTTGACGTTGGTTCTGAACTTCAGCGCGGTGATCGAGGCCGGCACCTGCTGGGCGCCTAGCTTCAGGAGATAGGACCGGCCCGGGATCGCCTGCTCGTCACTCATCCAGACCAAACGGGCCTGGAACTGGTTGGAATAGTCCGGCGTGTCGCCTGGGTGCACCAGGACGTCGCCACGCGAGATATCGACCTCGCGGTCGAGCACCAGCGTCACCGCCTCGCCAGCGATGGCGCGCGGCTGGTCGCCGTCCATGGTGACGATGCGGGCCAGCTTGGCAGGCTTGCGAGAAGCGGCGACGAGGAGGTCGTCGCCCACCTTCACCTCGCCCGAGGCGAGCGTGCCGGAGAACCCACGGAAATCGAGGTTCGGGCGGTTCACCCACTGCACCGGGAAGCGGAGCGGCCTGGCAACCCGGTCGGTCGCGACTTCGATGCTCTCGAGGTAGGGCACCAGTTGCGGGCCGTGGTACCAGGGCGTCTGGGTGCTCGGCGCCAAGATGTTGTCGCCCTTCAGCGCCGAGAGCGGGATCGCGGCCAGCGTCTCGAAGCCGAGATCCCTCGCGAACTCCCGATATTCCGCCTCGATGGCGTTGAACACATCAGCATCGTAGCC
>JAESFN010001177.1_pt1 | contig 13328 bp, 11 predicted proteins | sample 9269411 | NCBI WGS metagenome assembly JAESFN01 (sample SAMN14505399, study PRJNA617100) | algae metagenome | isolation source: Iphinoe sp. HA4291-MV1 and co-occurring heterotrophs from trail next to... | place: USA: Maunawili Falls, Hawaii | collected 2009-07-25
CGCCGATGGCAGCGGCGCCGGCACTTCGTTCCTGCTGGCCAAGGTGACCGCGGGTACCAAACTGCACGCCGACGACTTCTTCGTTGGCGGGGGCGGACTGGTCATGACGTAGCCCGGCCCTCGCGCCCAGGGCCGTCATTGGTACGCCGCTGGCGTCCGGGAATTTCCCGGACGTCACGGCGTACGGAAGTTCGTTGGCGTACGCGCCGCGCCCCACCTCCCCTATCCCTTCTGGGCGGCGAGAAGCGCCTCGCGGAGCGGCGCGCGCATGTCGGCGCTGATGTTGGTGTATTCCTCCTCGAGCGATATCACGCGGCCGCCCTCGAGCCGAAACACGGTGAGCGCGTCGAACACCTCGGTCACCTCGCCGAGGTCCTCCTTGCCCGACAGCACGATGATCGTGGCCGGGGCGGTCCGTCCGCCGAACGGGGTCGCCCGGGTCGCCTCCTCGACCAGCGTCATGCCGCCAAGCTCCATCTTCGGCTTCTTGAAGCTCACGTCGGGGTCATAGTCGGCATTGCCGATGCGGAGCGTCATCGTCACGCTCCGGTCGGGGTTCTCTTCATCGTAGAGGTAGTAGACGCAAAGCCCGCTTATGCCCGGTTCGGTCGAGGCCTGCGCGGTCGAGATGAGTTCGGCCTTGGCCACGGCGGCCGGGCAGACCAGACCTGCCGGCACCGGCTTCTCATTGGCCGCGGCGGCGAGCGGCCAGAGAACGGCGGCAGCGGCAATGGCGGCAAGACGGCGCGGCATCGGACGGTTCTCCCCCATCGGAACGTCAGGAGACCTGACGCCGAACTGTGGCGGCGGCAAGCCCGCCGGTATACCTTTGCGCAGCTTCGTCCGCCTTGACCATCTCCGACGCGGGGCGCATTCTTCGATCTGCGACTCCACGGGGCCGGACGATGAACCGCACTTTGCTCGCCTGTATCGTTGCCGTCGGCTTTGCCGCCCCTGCCGAGGCGTGGTGGAGCAAGGGGACGCTCCCCGCCTGCGATGCGCCCAATGTCGTATCAAGCATCGTCTGGAAGTTCCGGTCCGCGGGCCGCCGCACGTTCCACTGGGACGCCGACATCGCCCGGGTAGAGAACATCTCCGAGCGGCCCGAAGTCATCCGCAACTCGAGCCTGATCGGTCGCCGCTATTGCCACGCGACGGCGCTGTTCACCGACGGGCGCCGTGAGGAAGTCGCCTACCTCGTCGAATCGAAGCAGGGCTTCATCGGCATTGGCTGGCGCGTCGAGTCGTGCCTGCCCGACTATGACCCCTGGCACGTCTACGGCGCGTGGTGCCGCTCCGTCGAGCCGTGAACCGGGCAGCCCTCGCCGCTGGGCTGATCGCGATTTCCGCTTCCGCATTTGCGCAGGACCGACCGGGCGAGTTCGACTTCTACGTCCTCTCCCTGTCCTGGTCTCCGAGCTATTGTGAGACCGCCGACCGTCCCGATCCCGCCCAATGCGATGTCGGCGGCAAGGGATTCGTCGTCCATGGACTCTGGCCGCAATATGAGCGCGGCTACCCGGAATATTGTGCCGACACGCCGCGACTGCCGCGGAGCATCCTCGCGGCGGTTGCCGACCTGATGCCGCCGGGGCTCGCCGAATATGAATGGAAGAAGCACGGGGTCTGTGTCGGGGTTCGTCCCGAGCGCTATTTCGATCTTGTCCGCCGGGCCTATGCGGCCGTCGACATCCCGGACGAGTACGAGCCGCTCGCGAACGATCTCGCCACCAGCCCGACCGAGGTCGAGCAGGATTTCATCGTGTCGAATCCCGGCTTGTCGGAGCGCGGCATCGCCGTCTCCTGCAATCGCGACGGCGCGGTGGAGGTGCGAATCTGCCTGACCAAGCGCCTCGAATTCCGGCGTTGCACGGAAGTGGATGCGAGCGCCTGCCGCGCCCGCACCGTCAACCTGCCCGCAGTCGAATAGGCCGCCGGAAAAGCGAAGCCCCGCCGGAGCGGGGCTTCTTCATCCGCCAATTATGGCAGAAGACCTTAGAACTTGTACCCGATGCCGACCATGACCTGGCTGGAATTGAAGTCCACCTTGGTGTCCTTCTTGCCGGTGTCATAGACGTTCGTGCCGTAGTCGGTGTAGCGGTACTCGAGACGGCCGATGATGTTGTTGGTGAAGGCCGCTTCGATGCCGCCGCCGATCGTCCAGCCGGCGTGGGTGCCGGTGTCGCTGCCGTAGCCCTTGTTCTTCACCGAGATGTTGCCGACCCCGAGACCGCCGGTGCCGTACATCAGGAAGCGGTCGATCGCGATACCGGCGCGAGCCCGCAACGTGGCGTTCCAGTTGTTGTCGACCGAGAACCCCTGCGTCTTGTCGCTCGCCCCGGTGAAAGTGAAGTCGGTTTCGACGCCGGCGACGAACATGCCGCTGGTCTGGAAGTTGTAGCCGCCGAACACGCCGCCCATCCAGCCTTCCGGATCGACATCCTGGCCATTCCACTCGCCGCTTCTCTTGCGGACATGGGCACTGCCCCACTCGTAGCCGAGCAGGCCACCCATGTAGCCGCCGGTCCAGCTGAACGCGGGAGCGGGGCTGTAGATGACCTCGGCAGCGACAGGGGGAGCATAGAGATCCGCGGCGGTTGCCCCACCGACGCCGACCATGAGCGCGACCGCAGCGGCGCCCAGCAGACGAATACGCGACATAGTAACCTCCTCAACGATCCCAGGCCCCTGAGGCGTCGCCTGCAACGACTGTCCCCACGTCCACCTTGGAAGGAAGCCCAGCAATATGGCGTAAGGGTTAAGAAAATACGGCGATACCTTGGCGTACCGGCGATGTCCCCAACCCGTTGCAAAAAAGCACTCTTGGCGGATTTACGCCATTTTGCCGGGCACGATGCTATTGGAACTGAACACATGGACCTGCTGGGCTGTCCCATTCCGGGACGGCAGCATGACGCGGCCCCACACAGCATGAGTAAATCACACAAGGTGGCGCTTGTCACCGGCGGCGCGAAGCGGATCGGCCGGGCGATCGTGGAGGACCTGGCGGCGCATGGATGGGCCGTCGTAATCCACTGTAATGCTTCACGAATCGACGCCGATGCGCTGGCGTCTGCGATTGCCCGCAATGGCGGACGGGCGTCCGTCGTCGAGGCTGACCTCGCCGACCTCGCGGCCGTGGCGGGCGTCGTTTACGACTCGGCGACCACATTTGGTAAACCCTCGTTGTTGGTAAACAATGCCTCAATGCTGGCTGAAGACCACGTCGGCAGCCTCGAGCCGGGGCTCTTCAACCGGCAGATGACGGTCAATTTCGCGGCCCCCGTCTTTCTGGCCCAGGCCTTTGCCGGGATTGCCGAATCGGGAAGCAACATCGTCAACATCGTTGACCAGCGGGCGTGGCGGACGGCCCCGACCTACTTCTCCTACCAGATGTCCAAGTCGGCGCTCTGGGCCGCCACCCACACCCTCGCCCAGGCCCTTGCGCCGCGAATCAGGGTCAACGCCATCGCCCCCGGCCCGGTCCTCAAGAACACCCGGCAGGAACAGGGCGACTTCGACGCGCAGGCGGTGGCCCTCCCCCTCGGCCGCGGCCCGGAACTGGCGGAATTCGGCCGGACGATCCGATACCTGGTTGAAAACGGCTCGATCACCGGCCAGATGATCGGCCTTGACGGCGGCCAGCACCTGGTCTGGGAGACGCCGGACATGGCGGAATTCGACGACAAGCATGAACACTGAGGCAGACGCACCTGACGCCGCGAGACCGTCGGTCGGGCGCGAGGTGATCGCCGGACTGATCAAACGGCTTCCCAACGGACCCGGCGTCTATCGCATGATCGACGCGCGGGGCACGGTGCTCTACGTCGGCAAGGCGCGGAACCTCAAGAAGCGCGTCCAGAGCTATGCCCGGGTCGACGGCCAGAACGGCCGCATCGCCCGCGCCATCGCCGCGACCGCCGAGATGGAGTTCGTCTCGACCCGGACCGAGACGGAGGCGCTGCTTCTCGAAGCCAACCTGATCAAGCGGCTCCGCCCGCGGTTCAACGTCCTACTCCGCGACGACAAATCCTTCCCCTACATCCTCATTACCGAGGATCACCCCGTCCCGGCGATCGTGAAGCACCGCGGCGCGCGGAGCCGGAAGGGCACCTATTTCGGCCCCTTTGCCTCGGCCGGCGCCGTCGGCCGCACCATCAACGCGCTGCAGCGCGCGTTCCTGCTCCGCACGTGCTCCGATTCCTTCTACGAGAGCCGGACACGGCCTTGCCTGCTCTACCAGATCAAGCGCTGCTCGGCCCCCTGTACCGGCATCGTCTCGCACACCGACTACGCCCACCTGGTCGACGAGGCGAAGGCGTTCCTGTCCGGCAAGAGCCAGGCTGTCCGCACCGAGATGCAGCAGGCGATGGAAGTCGCCGCCGAGCGGCTCGATTTCGAGGCCGCCGCCGTCTATCGCGACCGTCTCGCAGCCCTCTCGCACACGCAAGGGCACCAGGGGATCAACCCCCGCGGCATCGAGGAGGCCGATGTCTTCGCCTGCCACCAGGAAGGCGGCGCCACCTGCATCGAGGTCTTCTTCTTCCGTACCGGCCAGAACTGGGGCAACCGGGCCTACTACCCCCGCGCCGACCGCGACCTCGATTGCGCGGCCGTGCTCGGGGCCTTCCTCGCCCAGTTCTACGACGACAAGCCGGTGCCGCGGCAGATCCTCCTCTCCCACGAGATCGAGGAGCGCGAGTTGCTCGAGGACGCGCTGTCGGAGAAGTCGGGCCACCGTATCTCGATCAGCGTTCCACAGCGGGGCGAGAAGAAGGACCTCGTCGACCACGCGCTCACCAACGCCCGCGAGGCGCTCGGCCGCGAGCTCGCCGAGTCTGCCTCGCAGAAGACGCTGCTCGCCGGCGTCGCCGAGCGCTTCGGCCTCGCCGAGACGCCGCAGCGGATCGAGGTCTACGACAACAGCCACATCATGGGCACGAACCCGGTCGGCGCCATGATAGTCGCCGGCCCCGGCGGCTTCGTGAAGGCCCAGTATCGCAAGTTCAACATGCGCTCGCAGTCGCTGACGCCCGGCGACGACTACGCCATGATGCGCGAGATGCTCGGTCGGCGCTTCTCCCGCCTCCTCAAGGAAGCGGGCCCGCGCGAAGGCGCAGACCCGGGTGAAGCCGGCGATGACGACGAGGCGTCGGCGACCGCACCGTGGCCCGACCTCGTCTTCATCGACGGCGGCAAGGGCCAGCTCGCCGCAGCCGAGACGGTCCTTGCGGAGCTCGGCATCACCGACCTCCCCCTTGTCGGCGTCGCCAAGGGTCCCGACCGCGACGCCGGCCGTGAAACCTTCCACCGGACCGGCCACGAGTCCTTCATGCTCCAGCCGCGCGACCCGGTGCTCTACTTCGTCCAGCGCCTCCGGGACGAGGCCCATCGCTTCGCCATCGGCTCGCACCGGACCCGCCGCAGGATCGAGATGGGTCAGAACCCGCTCGATGAGATCGCCGGCATCGGCCCGACCCGGAAGCGCGCCCTCCTCCGCCACTTCGGTACCGCCAAGGCCGTCAGCCGCGCGAGCATAGAGGATCTTGTCGCGGTCGAGGGCATCTCCCGCCAGATGGCGCAGCTCATCTACGACCATTTCCACGAAGGCACGCCGTAACCGCGCGGCGTCGCAGACCCGGCACGGCGCCCCCGGCTGATGCCGGGGCGCGGCCGCGTGAGGCGATGTCGTCGCGGCCTATGCGGCGACGACCTCGATCACCTGCATCATGCCCAGTTCCTCGTGGTTCATCATGTGGCAATGGAGGACGAACTTCCCCGTGAAGTCGAGGAAGCGGGTGCGGAAGGTGATGCTGCCGTGCCGCGGCAGGATCACCGTGTCGCGCCAGTCCCGGTCCTCGTCGGCAAGTGCCTCGCCGTTGATCGCCACGAGCTGGAAGGGGTTGGTGTGGATGTGGAAGACGTGGTCGTCCTCGTCGTGGTTCTCGACCGTCCACTCCTCGACGGCGCCGAGCGGAACGGTGTGGTCGACCCGGTCCGGGTCGAAGCGCTGGCCGCAGACCAGGAAGGCGAATTCCTGGTAGTTGGCGGCGGCGGGGTTTTCCGGCGCTTCGGTGTTGAACCAGATCCGCCGCCAGTTGGTGATCTCCTCCGCCGCGATCGGCTTCAGCGGCGCGCCGCCGAGGGCCGGGTTCGGCAAGGCCATCTGTAGCGGCTCGCCCTCGACCACCAGCCGGGCCAGCGGCCCGGTCGGAGACTGGTAGCCCTGGTCGTTGGTGACCGCCGCGAGCATGTACGTGCCCGGCGCCCCCGCCTTGACCAGGATGTCGGCGCGCTGGCCCGGCGCGATCACCAGGTCGTCGCGCTGGTCCATCTGCGCTCGGCGAATGCCGTCATAGGCGATCACGTTGAGCTCGTGTCCCTCGAGCGCGACGCGGAAGTTATCCTCGTGGGAGGCGTCGATCAGCCGCCAGCGCTGGACCTCGCCGGGCCGCATGCGGATCACCGGCTCGCGCTGGCCGTTGACGGCGAGGAAACGCGGCAGCGCCTCGGGCCAGACCGTGTCGTAGTGTTCCAGCGAGCCGAGATAATCGAACAGCGCCGCGTTGAGGATCAGCACCCGATCCTCCGCGGCGGCCACCTCCGGCACGTCGTCGAAGTCGCCTTCGACGATCAGCGCGCCGAACATGCCGCTGGTCAGCTGGATGTCGGCGCTCCCGTGCTTGTGGGGATGGTACCAGTATGTGCCCCGCGTATGATCCTCCGGGATCGCGATCTCGATGTCGTAGCTCTCCCCCGGCCGCATCTGGCGGAAGACATTGTCCGAAATCCCGCCGGGACTGACATGGCCGCCGTGAAAGTGAAAATTGGTGGTGTTGAACTGGTGCGGTAGCGTCATGTCCACGGGCGTCGGGTCGCGGTCGGGCGGCAGCCCGTTCACGAGCTTGAGGCGGAGCACGTCGCCGGGTCTGGCGCGAAGCGTCGGGCCGGGAATCCCTCCCTCATAGGTGCGAAGCGACAGCCGGTAGCCGCCGATGTCGTGGTAGGCGTAATCGACGCGGAGCGTCGTCTCGACCACGCCGCCCTCCGATGTCCGGACCTCCGGCTGCATCAGCAGCGCGTCCTTGTCCCAGGGCGCGCGCGGCACGCCCTTCGGCGGCAGGGCGTGGTGACCGGCCTCCTCGACGGCGGCCCGCGCCCGTCCGAGCAGCGATCCGGTCGCGGCAGCCATCGCCGCGCCTCCGCAGATCAGGGCGCCGCTGCGGAGCACCTGCCGCCGCGAAAATTCGAACGGCAGGTCGCCTGGTCTATCGTCGGTCACGCGCGCCTCCGCCTGGCTGTGGCTCGAACTCGGCCGCAGTCTCCGGAAGTAGAGACCGATCGTCAATCCGGACAGGCGCCGCCGGTGTCGGCCCAGGCCTGAACCAGCGCCTTCGCCTCCTTCTGGGTGCCGGGCGCGGGCGTCCGGCCGTAGCCGGGGTTCCAGGCCCAACCCACCAGCGAATCGTCGCCGATGTGGTGGACGAGGTCCGCAAGCGTCCTGCCGCCATTGCGCTCAGGATCGGTGATCTGGATGCATATCTGGGCAATCGTCCGGCCCTGCCAGGCCATCTCGCGCGGGGCGAGGAACCACGGGTCGTGGCCGGGGATGCGGCCGGGCTCGAAATTGGCCTTCTGGTGGCAGGTCGAGCAGCGCATGGAGTCGAGCCCCTTGCCGTCGGCACCGCGGAACACCGGTGGCTGGTGCGGCCGCATCTCGTCGCCCTGGCTCGGCCGGTCGCCCGCGGGGTGGCAGTTGAGGCAGCGCGGGCTGGTCAGCACCTTGCTGAGCTCGGTGAAGATCGCCGCGGAGCGCTCCGACTCGTTGGCGATCCCGGCGAAGCTCTCCGGTGCGGCGAGCGTGTTGGACGTCGCGCCGGAGACCGACCAGGCGGTGGTGAAGCTGGCCGCGATCAGCAAGGCGCCGGCGACTGAGAGGAGAACCGGAAACCGCCACTCGGATGTCATCTTCGATTTCCCTTGCATCGCGAAGGTCCGCAACCAGCCGGCGGCGAAGCGCCGTGTGGTGGACATCAGGTGAGGTATCGGTCGGCGTCGGAAAGGATCACGTCGCGCACCGCCTCGTGATACTTGACGTATCCGGTGCAGCGGCAGAGATGACCATCGAGTGCGGCGAGGAGGGTTTCCTCCAGTCTCTCGCGCGGGATCGGCGCGCTCTGGAGACGCTCCAGCAGCACTTGCCCCTCGTTGAGGAAGCCGGCGGTGCAGTAGCCGCACTGGAACGAGAAGTGCTCGATGAACGCCTTCTGGAGCACGGTGAGGTGCCCGTTCCTGGCGTGTCCCTCGACCGTGCGGATCGTCTTGCCGTCGAAGTCTATTGCGGGAACGACGCAGGTCACGTTGGTGTGGCTGCTGCCGTCGGGTTCGTCGACGATCACCGCGCAGGCCAGGCATTGCGCCGCCCCGCAACCGAACTTGGTGCCGGTCATCCCTAGGACTTCGCGGAGGAAGTCGTTCATCGAGAGCTCGTCGCGCACCTCGATCGGGCCGTGGGCGTGGCCGTTGATGGTGACGGTGATGGCGGTCACGACAGGGCTCCCTGAAGCATGTTCGGCGTGACCGGCAGCGAGTAGAACCGCTTGCCGGTGGCGTCGTAGATGGCGTTGAGCAGCGCCGCCACCACCGGGATCATCACCACCTCGGCGATGCCCTTGGGCGGCTCCTTGGGCGATACCGGCGCTAGCAGCTCGGATTCGAGCCGTTCCATCGGCAGGTCCGAGGCACGCGCCACCAGGTACTGTCCGAGGTTCCACTGGCCGTTGCCCGGGCCGTCCTCGAAGGGCGGCAGGTACTCGAGCAGCGCGTAGCCGACGCCCATGGCGAAGCCGCCCTGGGCCTGCCCGAGCACGAGCTGCGGCTCGAGCGCCTCGCCGCATTCGAAGACGTTGTAGGCCTGGGCGATGCGGATCGCCCCGCTCGTCTTGTCGATCTCGACCCTTACCGCCGTCCCGCAGCCGGAGACGAAAGAGGTGCCGATGCGGTTGTAGTCGGTCGGCGGGTAGGCAACGAAGCTCCGGTCGACGACCGCGAAGGCGCCACCGCCGCGGCGCACCGCGAGCGCATCCATGTCGCCGGCCCAGTCGTCGCTGTCGCCAAGCGGGAACGCGGCCTGCGCCCAGGCCCAGCGCGAGAACACGTGGGCCATCGCCCCGGTGATCCCGCCCTGCTCATGCGCCTTCGCCGCCACCGCGGCCTGGGACAAGGGCGGGAGCCCTGAGAGGATCAGCTCATTGTCCTGCCAGAATGCCTCCTCCCAGAGGAAATGGCGCGGGTCGCTTTCCGCGATGCCCCAAAGCGCCAGTGCGGCCGGCCACATCCCGTAGCGGAAGATGACGCGGGCAGCCTGGCCCGCGGACTGCGTCCCGACATGGGCACCGTTGGACGCCGACGTGGCGCCGCTGATGTCGGGCACCCAGCGCGGGTTCTTCGACGCCTCGTCCTGCTCGGCCTGGGTGATCGCGTAGGGATTGCCCGAGGTGACGAGGCCGAGCACGTCGAACGCATGGATGTCGGCGACCCGAACCTCGTCCGCCATGCGGCCGAGTACATGGGCCACGCGCCGGGCCATGGCGGTCGCGACGCCGTTACCCATTTCCACCGCGTCGGCGTGGATCGTGATGCTGCCGTCCGGTGCGAGCTCGATCCTGGCATTGGAGGAATCGGCGCCGGTGCCGTAGTCCTTGACGCAGCATGCGACGCCGGTCCCTACCGCCACGTTGTTGCGGGCGTCCGCCTTGTGCGCAGCCCGGTCGCGCCAGATCTCGTGTCCCTCGAGCTTGTCGAGGAGTTCCGGGGTGCGCACCGACACCGTCCACGGGTTGCCGTTCATCGTCTTCCCGCCGGTGCGCAGCAGGTTGCGGCGCCGGAGGTCGATCGGGTCGATGCCGAGTGCGGTGGCGGCCTCGTCGACCAGCGTCTCCAGCGCCGTCATCGTCTGGAGCGTCCCGTAGCCGCGCATCGAACCGGCGGTTACGCCGCGGCTGTGCTGCGCCACCGTGGTGACATCGACCTTGGGGATGTCGTAGATGCCGATCGCCGCCGTCCCGCCGACCGTGGCAACGCTGGCCGAATAGTTGGCGAGGCCGCCGCCGTCGAGAATGTGGTCGGCGGCGAAGGCCGTCATCAGGCCGGTCGCGCGATCGATGCCGATCTGAGTCCGCATGTCGAAGGCGTGGCGTTTGATGCCGCCCTGGAACTGCTGATAGCGGTCATGAGCGAGCCGCACCGGCTTTCCGGGGAAGAACATCCCGGCGAGCGTGACGTAGAGCGGGAACGGTGTGTGGTCGCGGCCGCCGAAGCTTCCGCCGAGCGAAGCGAACTGGGCATGGATGCCGTCCGGCTTGAAGCCCGCTGCGGTCTCGCCGAGCATGTAGTCGATCGCTTCGGCGATCTCGAACGGCGACTGGACCCCGAGCACCAGTTCGAGGCTTTTCGCACCGTCATTGTACCAGGCGAGGCCGCTCTCGGGCTCGAGCGCCATCGGGTCGATGGACTGCGTCTCGAACTTGCGGTCAAGCACGTAGAGCCCGGCATCGCCTGACGCCAGGAGCTTCCTGATCTCCTCGCCATAGGTCGCGCCCTTGGCGTATTGCCCGCCCTCGGAGGTCGGGAGCGGCTGCCAGATCGGCCGTCCGCTCGAGTCGTTGAAGCCGGGGCTGATGAAGCCCTCCTGGAGCGGCGAATAGACGTCCGGCGAATCCGGCGTCGGGCCGGCGACCCGGGTGAAACGGAGTGCCGCGTAATTGGGCTCCCCGATCGGCCCGGTCTCGGCGCCGAACTTGAGGAGATTGCCGTCGCGGAAGATGACACGCGACCGGTCATAGGCGTCGAAGGTCTCGAAGATGAGGAGCGCAACCGGCTGGCCAAGATACAGCGGCGTCTTGCCGACCGGCGCGAACAAGTCGCCCGCATAAAAGGGCGGCACCCGGGTGCCGACGCGGTCGAGGTCGGCGGCGGTCACGACCACCGTGGGCTTGGCGCCCGCAGGCAGCGCATCGAGGTCGATGCCCTCATAGATGTGGGTTGCGTCAGGGGTGCGGACGAGCAGCGCGTGACCGGTGCTCGTCGGCCAGCCGTCGATGTCGGAGGCGCGAAAATCCGACCCGTAGATCTTGGCGCCGGTGACCTTGGCGACGCCATCGACCCGGCCGTTCCGCGTGAGGCCGGAATTCGCGGCCCCGGGGAGCGTCTGCGTCGACTCGAAATCGAGCGCCTGAGCCGGCGTCAGACGGGAAAGGCCGATCGCGATCCCGCTCGCGCCCAGCCACGTGACAAACTCCCGGCGCGAAAGCGGCATGATCCCCCCGGTCCCGTTAGCCAGTGAATCCTCCGCTCACTGGCACGCCGGCAGCATGTGCCGCCGACGAAACCCGACCTCAAGCTAGTTGAGTCCCTTCCGGATTTCCACTGAATTGAATGCTTTCAATGAGAAGGTGGCAAGTTAAACCCCGGTAATCTTTGGAACTATGCCGGAGCATGGCAATCCGGGGCCGATCGTTCCCAGCCTCCGAGCGCCGCGCCGCCGGCACTCACGGCGGCCCGCTGCCGCCTTTTGGGCGGCTGTGACTAATCTCACAGTGTCATCTTCTGTTCGCGCTAGGCTCGTGGTTATGATGACACTGTGAGGCGGCGCCCGGATGGGGTGCAAGGGGCTACCGCGACGCGCCTCACCGATCGACCCGTCATCCCGGATGACGACGAGAGGAGCGCGGCGCTTGGAACCCGATTTGCGACGTGACGGGCCTGCTCGGCCCTCGCGGCCCACCCCTGGCCGCTCCCGTATCCGCCGGGGCGGCGGTGCGGCATCGGACGAGATGGCGGCGCTGTCAGCGCTGGTCGGCACGGTGTACGACGCCGCTCTCGATCCCGGTCGATGGCCCGAGGCCCTGGAGCAGGCCTGCGCCTTCCTCGATTGCCGCTACGGCGCGTTCGGCGTTGCCGACATCCTCCGCAGCGAGCTCAGCATGCTCGTCAAGTGGGGTTACGAGGAGGCCGACTGGCAGGACTACGTCACGAACTATTTCGACAAGAACCCGTTCAACCCCGGCGCCTTCCGCACCCGGCCCGGCGATGTGTTCTGGGCCTCGGGAGATCCGAACTACGAATCCTATTTCGACAGCGAGTTCCATCGCGAGTGGGCCGGCCCGCTCGGCATGATCGACAGCGTCCAGGGCACCCTCGACAAGACCGCGACCGGCATCTCGCTGCTGACCTGCGTCCGCCACCGCGATACCGGCCGGACCACCGAACGCGAGATCCGGCGGATGCGCCTCATCATTCCGCACTTCCGCCGGGCGCTGCTCATCGGCCGCACCATCGATCTCCACAAGCTCAAGGCAGCGGCCTTCGGGGACGCGATCGATCGCCTTTCCGCGGGCGTGTTCCTGGTCACGTCGTCCGCCGGCCTGGTCCACGCCAATGAGAGCGGCGAGGCGATGCTCGCGGCCGGAGAGCCGGTGCGCTCCGCCCGGGGTGCCCTCGCCGCCGTCTCGGACCGGGCGCACCGCGCGCTGGTCGAAGCGCTGGCGGCGACCGAAGGCGGCGATGTCGGCATCGGCGGCAGCGGCATCGCCGTTCCCGTCGAAGGCACAAGCGGCAGGCGCTACATCGCCCACGTCCTGCCGCTCCGATCCGGCGAACGACGGAAGGCGAGCAACGGCCATTCCGCTTCGGCCGCTCTGTTCGTGCGCGAAGCGGCGATCGACCTCGATGCGGCGATCGGTGCCGCGACCCAGCTCTACGGCCTGACGCCGGCAGAAGTGCGGGTGCTGCGGGCCGTGATCGAGGTTGGCGGCCTCCCCGCCATTGCGGCGCTGCTCGGCACCTCGCGGTCGACGGTGAAGAGCCAGCTCGAGGCGATCTTCAAGAAGACCGGAACCCGTCGCCAGGCCGAACTGGTTCATCTGATCTCGGGCTTCGAGAGCCCTGCCCTCCGGCGGCAGGCCGGGACGTAGGCGAACCCGGTCACTCACCCGCTTGCTTGGAGCGGTCACCGACGGCGCGTCCACCGAGTGCACGGAGCGCGTTGAGGATCACGGCCACGTCGATGATCTCCTGCAGCAGCGCACCCTGCACCGGCGCAAGCAGCCCGAACGCCGCGGCGACCATGCCGATGAGCGAAAGGCCGATTCCGGCATAGACGCTTTCGAGCGCGATGCGGCGTGACCGCCGGGCGATCCGAAGCCCGGGTACGATCCGGTCCAGCCGGTCGACGAGGAGCACCACGTCGGCCGCCTCGGCCGAGGCGGCGGCGCCGCGCGCGCCCATCGCGACGCCGACATCGGCAGCGGCAAGCGCCGGCGCATCGT
>JAESFN010001178.1_pt1 | contig 13325 bp, 11 predicted proteins | sample 9269411 | NCBI WGS metagenome assembly JAESFN01 (sample SAMN14505399, study PRJNA617100) | algae metagenome | isolation source: Iphinoe sp. HA4291-MV1 and co-occurring heterotrophs from trail next to... | place: USA: Maunawili Falls, Hawaii | collected 2009-07-25
TGCTGTTCCAGCACTTGTTCTGGTCCTATTCGCACCCGGCCGTGTACATCATGATCTTGCCGGCCTTCGGCGTGATCAGCGAGCTGGTGGCCGCGTTTAGCCACAACCGCGTGTTCGGCTACCGCTTCGTCGCCTACGCCAGCCTGGGCATCGCCATCCTGGGCTTTGTGGTCTGGGGGCACCATATGTTCACGAGTGGCCAGTCGGCCTTCGCCGGCATGGTCTTCTCGGTGCTGAGCATGCTGATCGCCGTGCCCTCGGCCATCAAGGTGTTCAACTGGACGGCCACGCTCTACAAGGGCTCGGTCTCGTTCGACACCCCGCTGCTCTACGCCCTGGGCTTCGTCGGCCTCTTCACGATCGGCGGCCTGACCGGTTTGTTCCTGGCGTCGCTGTCGGTTGACGTTCACGTTCACGACACCTACTTCATCGTGGCCCACTTCCACTACATCATGGTGGGCGGCACGGTCATGGCCTACGTCGGCGGCGTTCACTACTGGTGGCCGAAGATGACGGGCCGCATGTACCCCGAAGCTTGGGCCCGGCTCTCGGCTGTGCTGATCTTCGTGGGTTTTAACCTCACCTTCTTCCCGCAGTTCGTGCTCGGCTATCTGGGCATGCCCCGGCGGTATCACGTCTACCCCGACGAGTTCCAGGTGCTCAACGTGCTCAGCACGGCCGGCGCTTCGATCCTTGGGGTGGGCTACATCTTCCCGATGTTCTACCTGCTCTGGTCGCTTCGCTATGGCGCCCTGGCGCCCGCGAATCCGTGGGGCGCCGCGGGGCTCGAATGGCAGATCGCCAGCCCGCCCATCACCGAGAACTTTCTGGAAACTCCGGTGGTGACGACCGACGCCTACGAACTTCCCGGACCCAACGTGCCAGCGGCTGCCCATGTCTAGCGAAGCTCATGCGCCCCACGTGGCGCACCATTTCGACAACGCCGAACAGCAGTACGACGCCTGCGTGCTGGGAATGTGGATCTTCCTGGTCACGGAGATCATGTTCTTTGGCGGCGCGCTCGGCGTGTATGCGGTCTACCGCTACAAGTATCCCGAGGCGTTCGCCGCGGCCAGCCATCACCTCGACGTAGTGTGGGGCACCATCAACACGACGGTGCTGCTCGTGAGCAGCCTCACGGTGGCGCTGGCGGTCGACGCCGCGCACCAGCGCCGTCGCGAACGGCTAACCTACCTACTCGTGGCCACGATGATCCTGGGCTCCGTGTTCCTCGGGATCAAGATGTATGAGTACAGCCACAAGTATCACGACGGGCTGATCCCCATCCGTGGGCTGGACTTCAATTCAGCAGCGATCGTCAAAGAGGCGAATCTGGCCAGCGATACCGGCGTGCAGCTCTTTTATGGGCTCTACTTCGGCCTGACCGGCATTCACGCGCTGCACATGATCATCGGCCTGGGCATCTTCGGTACGCTGGCCGTGTTGTCTTGGAAGGGCAAGTTCACGGGAGGGCACTCGACGCCAATCGAAATCGCCGGGCTCTACTGGCACTTCGTCGACATCGTGTGGATCTTCCTATTCCCGTTGCTCTACCTGATCGCCCGCCACTAGTAGGGTCCGCTCTGCGGACCCATGTTTCCAGGAACCACGCTCCCACCAATCGCCGGCCGCCGCCATGGACCCTGCAGCCTACAAATCGCACACGCCCATGTACCTGGTCATTTTTGGCCTACTCATGGTGCTGCTGGTTGCCACGGTGGCCGTGGCTTACTTCGACTTCGGCTCGTCGGCGCTGGCCATCACGCTCGCGATCGCCTTTACCAAGGCGGCGCTCGTGATCCTGTTCTTCATGCACGTGATCTACAGCAAGAAGCTGACCGCGATCGTGGCTGTGGGCGGCTTTATCTGGTTCGGCATCCTGCTGACCTTCACGTTCAGCGACTACATGACGCGTGGCTGGCTCGATCCGCCGGTCCCGCCGCCGCATCAGGCGAACGAGCAGTAGGGGGCTCGCCGCGAGCGCAACGACGGGCCAGTTCGCGAGTGGCAGAGAGATCGCGGTCATCTTTCTGGCATCCCTCAGGATGCAGGACCGCGAAGCCGTGATCCGGGGGGCGACCGCGGACGCGGCCGAACCCCGGTTATATGCTGGCAAGCCTCCAGCTTGCGAAATAAAGCCAATCAACGCGCGATTCCACGCGCTGCGGACTTTATGCTGTCGGGCAGGCTCCGGTCGCGTTACGGCCGATTCTGCCAACCACCGTAGAAGTGGTTGTCGTAGAACGACGCGTAGCGGTCTCCCGAGTAGCCGCCCACGCCGTCGTTCATCACCGGCATCTGCGCCTGCACCGCGGCCCGGGCCTCTTCCTCCGGCTTCACGTAGAGCTGGTAGTTCGCTCCGCCCATCGTGCCGCGGCGCATCAGGTTTTCGTAGGGGCTGATGGCCGGGTTGTGGTAGAAGACGCGGTCGTACGTGTACAGTCCAGGACTGATGTTCGGCTGCGCGCGTTTGCCCAGTTCGTTGTTGTAGACGTCTTCATACGTCTGATAGGCCAGCGCCTGTGCCCAGGTGCGGGTCGCGGCATAGCCAACCATGCTCAGAGACAGGACGGCCAGAACGAGCAGGCTGTTTCGCTTCATGATTCGGCTCATGGGGTGTTGTCCTCGCCGGCCGGCGCAGGGCCGCCATCGAAGCGGCGCATGATTTCTCGCCACGTGGTGCGCTGTACGCCGTCGGCCTCGAGCGCCTGTTTCACGGCCGGATCAGCCAACATTTTCGCATCCCAGGCATGGCGCTGCCAGTGTCGCGTGATCTGCTTGAAGGCCTCGGTCTCTTCGGCCGGCGACACGTGAATCACCGTCAGCCCGGGGCGAAGGCTCTTGATCTGTTGGACAAAGGCGTCGCGGTGCTCCTCATACGTGTCGCCTGAGGGGCTGAAGAGCAACTCATCGACCTTGGGGAGCGGAAAGGCGTCGATCATCGCGGTCAGGGCCGGATCGACCTTCAAGCCGCGCGATTGAAGCAATGCCAGCCGCTCGGGCGTGAGGTCGACCAGCACCACCGGCAGCCAATGCCGCCGCGCCACCCGGAACAGCGCGGCCGTCAGATCGGCGCGGGTGAAAATGGCGCCTTGGTAGCACCAGAGATGCGTGGGACGAATGCCCTGCCGTTCGAGCGCGGCCAACTGCGAATCGAGTTCGCGTTCCAAGTCTTCGCGCCGGGCGTTGGCGGCCACTTGATGCGCGTCGCGCCAGAAAAAGCCCTCGGCGTCGATCAGGCTCACGGCCGGAAAACCAACCAGCGTGGGCCGCCAGCGATAGGTTGCGTAGGGCGCCGTCACGATCACATTCAGCCCGATATCCAGGCTGGGTTGATCCCGCAGCGATTTGGCCGCCGGTCCGAACCAGGGGCAGGGCGCCAGGAGCGCGGTGCTCTGTACGCTGCCTGCGGCCATAGCCTTGGCGGCCGCCTCGGTGGTTTCCCAACTCAGCCCCCCCTCGGGCGCCTCGATCAGCACCACCTTGCTGTTGGGCCCGTAGCCCAAGCGTTCGGCCCAGGTTTGCGCCACCGCCAGTTGAGGAAGGCCCGCGAGCGTGAGGGCGAAGGCCCCCAACGCGATTGCGAGCAACCGCTTCCGTACGAACCCAGCCATCGTTGAATCACTCCCGGGGAGAACACCAGGGCGGAATCCCCGGATACGCGAGCTTAGGTCACCCCCCGCCACGTTTCAAACAAATGAGCTCCCCCCGTTTGTCGGAATAACCCTTATTTTTTCCTCGCGACCGAACCGTTGCCCAATCGCCTGCGTATCAAGGGTGGCAGGTGTGATTCGCGAGCCCCGAACGGGCTTTGAATTGCATCGGCCCGGCCGGCGCGCCCTTCTGGCGTTTGCCCGCCGCAGAGAGTCTCGCGGGTTCAGCGGGTTTCGCACCTACGGGCCACGCCGGTTTGGGCACCACACCGGCTGCGATCCTGCTAATGGGGAAACCGCGACCCGCTGAATTGGCGAGGCTCTCTCGGGGCAGCTTTGATGAGCGCAACCCCAGATCGAACGCGACACGCGTAGACCTGGGCAATGTAGAACGGGACGCAAGGGTAGTGGGAACGACAAGAGGCAAAGGCCGGAGCGATCCGGCCTTTTTCTTTGCGCTCGGCTCAGCGATCAACACACTTCGCCGTCCGTTTAGGTTTGAGCAGCAGCGATCACGTCGAGCGAGCGCCGCACATGCTCTTCCGCTGTGAGGGCTGAATCGAGCGTCTCCGTGGGCGGACAGCTCTCGTCGTCCGCTTCGAGTTCACTTAACTGCCGATCGACGAGCTCAGGCGTGGCCTCCGAGGCATCGGCCTCCTTCGCCAACCGCGCGGCGATCCGCTGCTTGGCGATTGCGGGCGTCACGGTGCAGTGCAGTTGCAGGCAGCCAATTCCCTGCGTCTCGGCCAGCACTGCAGCGCGGCGCCGCTGCTCGCGCTCGAGAAACGTGCCGTCGAGCAGCACCATGAGCCCTTGGCGCAAGGCATCTCCGGCGCGACGGAACACTTCGTCGTACACCGCGGCGCGGCTTTCGGGGCGATAGCGTTCGTTCGAACTGAGATGCCCTACGACTTCGCGGCGAATCTCGTCGGTCCGCAGCCAGCGGGCGCCGAGGCGTTTGACCAGAGAAGCCGCCAGCGTCGATTTCCCGGCGCCCGAGATGCCGCGCACCAGGACCAGCGGGGCCCGTGGCAACGCGGCGACATAGCGATCGGCCAATGTCAGATATTCGCTGGCCTCCTGGCTGTCTGTTTCCTGCTGCCGGCCTGCATGTTCCGACGCTCGCAGCGCCGCGACTTTGCTGCGCACGCTCGCGCGATACGCCTTATAGAAGTTCAGCAGGGCTGGCGCCGGTTGATCGTGCGACAGGCGTTGCCAGCGCGCGAGCACCGCTTGGCCGATTTCCGGCCGCTCGAGCCGGTCGCATTCCATGGCCAGGAAGCTCAGCTCGTCGGCCACATCGATGCGGCGGAAGGCGGCGTTGAACTCGATGCAGTCGAACACCGCTGGGGGATCGACCAGGCACACATGCTCCGGTCGGAGATCGCCGTGGCCTTCGATCACGCGGCCGCCGGCCACGCGTTCACGCAGCATGCCGGCCGAAAGCCAGAGGAAACGCTGCTGGGCTGTGTTCACCCGCTCAACGCGAACGGGGTCTAGCACGTGCCGGGGATCGGAGAGCTCCTTCGCCGTCGCCAACACACGCTGCTCGTAGGCCGAGCGATACTCCTCGGGCATCATTTCGACCGCAGCGGCCTGCTGATAGAACTCGGCCAGCATTCGGGCGAGCTTGTCGATTTCGGCGGCCGACAAAGTCTGCCGGCGGATCTGCTCGTCGAGCATCCGCTCTCCCGGCAGCCGCTTCATCTGCACGAGCCAATCCGCGGGCGGGCCGTCGCCATCGAACGAGAATCCGTTTTCCCCCTCAGTTCGCACCGGGAGCACTTGCAGATAGACCCCGGGGGCCATGCGGCGATTCAACCGCAACTCCTCTTCACAAGCGGCCTTGCGCTTCTCGGCGGTCGAGAAGTCGAGAAAGTCGAAGCGAACCGGCTTCTTCAGCTTGAACACCAACTCCGGCGTGAGGAAAACCCAGGAGATGTGCGTTTCAACTGTCTCCACGGTCGACGGCCGCGCGGGGTAGGACGCTGGCTGACTCAGCCATTTCACCAGCGAGTTCGAGCCTGGTTCTTGTTGATCGGTCGACATGCTGGGCCCGGCGGTTCAGTGGGGGAGCGGCACTGCGGAAAACGCCGTTGTAGCAGGCTAAGTATCCGGTTGTGCCGGTCCTCGCCGACAAGAATTTTTCAGATTTCCCGATATACCATTGACGGGGGGGAAGTTCTGAGTATCTTATGAACCTTGGATAGGTTCTCTAGATTAACCCCGCAAATCAGCTTCGAAGATTCACCCATGATTCGGCATGCTCGGCGGCACGTGCTCCACGTGGGAGCTCTGTTTGGAATTTCGGCGGTCCTCTTTTGCCAGTCGGCCTTCGGCGCGGCGCTCCCCTCGGGCGCGGTGCTGGTGCCGGTGCCGGGCGAAGCTGATCCGACCGGTGGCTTGGTGGTTGCCTCGACCACCAGCAACTTTTCGGTTCCGGGCTCGTTCAGCGGCAAGCTGAAGACCGAAGTCATTTCGGGCGACCCCTCGAACGCGTTGGGCGGCCTGACCTTCACCTACGAGCTGTCGAACGACGGCGTTTCGGGCCCGAATTCGATCGGTCGCATGACCGTGGTCGATTTCGCCGGCATTCTGGTTGACGCTAGCTACCAGTCGACGAGCGTCGGCGTGGTGCCCGGTTCGCTCGACCGCCAGCCCTCGGGCGAGGTGATCGGCTTCAACTTCCTGCCGACTCCGCTTGATCCGCTCACGGGCTTCCTTGGCCCCGGCTCGACGAGCCGTAAGCTGGTGCTGCAGACCAACGCTCCGCTTTGGGCCGCGACCATGGCGTCGCTCATCGACGGCGGCGTGACCCAAACGGGCAGCTTCGGCCCCGTGGTTCCTGAGCCCTCGACCTGGGTGCTGCTCGGCCTGGGCATGGCGATGACCGGCTTGCTGCGTCGCCGCAAGTAACGCAACGGCCTTCCCAGCCGTTTACGATCTACCGCAGAGCGTCGGTGGCCAACTAGGCCACCGACGCTCTTGCTTTTGATGGCCGGAGCTTTGCCAGCTTTAGTCCAACCGGCGCATTTCGCGTTCGTTGGCTTTCGTTCGCGGTCGACTGCGCCGAGCCCACCCGCGCCGCCAAAGCCTTCCCAGGCCGCACGCCGAGAACAACTGCGAGGCGCGCAGAGCTGCGCGCCGCGTTATCCGCAGGCTGGGCAGTGCCGCCAAGTCGCGTGGAATGGGCTGACTCTGTCGAACGGAATCGACCATGGCTTCCCGTCGCTGGTGGATGTGTCTAGGTGCGATGAACTTCGCCCTCGTCCTCTGGAGTCCGACGGTTCAGGCTCAGCCGGCGCCGCTCGGCAACCCACGGGCATTCTCGCAAACCGAACTGCCTGTTCCAACGAACCCGGTGGTCGCAACTACGCCTGCTCCGGTTGAAGTTGCGCCGTGCCCGACGCAGCCGCTCGGTGAATTGACGCTCGAGGGGCTCGTCGAGCTAGCGCTCGCAAACAATCCCACGATGCTGCAATACGCGGCACGCATCGATGTGCAGCGTGGAAACTGGGTGCAGGCCGGGCTCTATCCCAACCCCAACGTGGGATACAACGGCACCCAGATCGGCGACTCGGGCAAGGCCGGTCAGCAGGGCATGTACTTCGAACAGCCCTTCGTCGCCCCGCAGAAGCTCTCGCTAAGCCGCGCCACCGCCTCGCAGGACGTGCGCCGTGCCGAACAGCTCTTCGCCGCGCAGCGGCAGCGCGTGATCAACGACGTGAACGTGCGCTACTTCGACCTCCTCTACGCGCAGCGCGCGATGGAAGTGACGCGCGAACTGCTGCGAATCGGCGAGCAAGGCCAGCAGGCCGCCGAAGACCTGTTCCGCGGCGAACAAGTGAGCCGCATCGACGTGTTGCAGGCCAGGGTCGAGGTCCACGCCGCGCGCATCAATCTGCGGAAGGCCGAGAACCGGCATCAGGCCGCCTGGCAGTCGCTCATGGCGGTGACCGGTACGCCCCAGTACGCGCTGTCACCGGTCGCGGGTGACCTGGCGCACGACGTGCCGGTGCTCGAGTTCCTCAGCACGATGGACCGCATCCTGGCGATGAGCCCCGAACTGGCCGCGGCTCAGGCTGGCTTGGATCGCGCACGCTTCGCCCTCGCCCGCGCCAAGGTGGAGCCGTATCCAAACGCCGACCTGCAGTACATGCCGCAGCACGACAACACGACGACCGACAACATCCACACGGTGCAGGCGTACTTGAACATCCCACTGTTCAACCGCAATCAGGGCAACATCGCCGCCGCCCAAGCCCAGATCGCCGCCGCGCAGGCCGACATCGAGCGGCTCTCCCTCGAGCTCCGCAATCGCCTGGCAATCGCCTTCGAGCGCTATGCGAACGCCCAGCAGCAAGTGAACCAATACGCCCAGGCGATCCTGCCTGATGCCCAGGAGTCGCTCAAGCTCGTGCGCGAAGCCTACTCGGCCGGGCAGATCGGCTACCTGCAACTGCTCACATCGCAGCGCACGTATTTTCAATCGAACCTGGCCTACCTCGACGCGCTCCGCGAGCTCCGGCAAAGCGTGGCGGTGATCGACGGGCTGCTCCTGACTGACAGCCTGCAAAACCCGCCGGCGATGGACTAAGCCCTTATTGGTAGCGACCCCGCGCCAAGAGGGATAGAAAATTGCGCGCCAGCAATGCGCAAAGCATTCGCGCTCAAAGGGACGCACTAGGCGTACCCGACGCGGCCTTTCAAGCGATTCATCGGTTCGATACTCCCCGTGGCAGGGTCGCTCGAGCTGCCCGCGACGCGTAGTTTGCCAAGCCCGACCGTGAGCCCGCCCCCAGGGATCGCCAACACTTGAGCAAGCTAGCTAGGGCTGTGTGACGGCCAGGGCCTTTTCATTTACCTGCGTCGAACGAACGCCGCGCAGCCAAGGGCCGCCAACAGCCCGAGCACAAGCGTATTCGGCTCGGGCACTCCATATTGAAGATGGTCGATCTGAAAGGCCGCCGAGGGGCCGCCCTTCGCGAAATTGACCAAATGGACCGCGGAGATCCCGCCTGCATAGCTCACGCCAATGAATGGCGTAGCTACGCTGACGCTCGAGGCCGGGGTTTGGTATCGTCCGACTTCTTCGCCGTCTGGTCCGTAGACCAAGAACACCAAGTTCGAAACTTCTGGGCTCGAGATCCTCGTGATCGCCATGCCAACGTTGGTCGGTAGCTCAGCGAACTCGAACCCGAGACCGCAACGAATGGTCGGCGGATTGACGAAGTCCGTTTGATAGATGCCCGGCACAAACGAATGCCCGTCGTGCCCACCATCGACCGAATTCGTGTACTCGCCCGGGAAAGACACGAAGGTGAGCAGCGCATTCGGCGAATAGCCGGAGAACGCCGTGACCCCGGGCTGATTGAAGAGGCCATCCTCGAAGTCTTCGAGATGCTGGATGGCAAACGGGCTGTCTTCCGGGCCATCGTATTGCTGGCCGAAGTAGAAAGTCGGCTCTATCGGCCCGGCCCCCGCAGCCGCCGGAACCAACAGCAGGCAGAGAGCCAAACAACGCAGCATAGAAGGCCTCCCCTTGAGAAAACCGCTCTGATCCGGTGCTATTTTTGACCGTCCGGCAGGCCTACGTCAACGATTTTGAGCTCCATGAGCAGGCTTGATCTGGCGTTTTGTCTGCATTGCTGGCGATTCCGGCCGCTGCCCACTTTCGCCGCCATTTGTTAGGCTAAACGGATCAAAGCTGGCAAATTTCGGCTGGGACGTTTTCCTTGGGCAAGGAGCCCGCCCGTTGTCTTCCTCGATCGATCCATCTCTCTCGCCCGACGACGCCAGTCGGATCTGGGATCTGCTCGGCGTGCAGGTCGAGCAGCTCGCGCAGGCGTGGGAAAACGCCGCGGAGCCGCCCGATCTGGCTTCCTTCGTGCCTGCCGAGGCCGAATCGGTCCGGCGGATGCTGCTCGTCGAACTTGTGAAGCTCGATCTCGAGCTCGGTTGGCAAACCGGCCAGCGCACCTGGCGGCTCGAGCAGTATGTCGAAGCTTGGCCCGAGGTGGCGATCGGCGGCCTTCCGGTCGATCTGATCTACGAGGAGTACCACATCCGCCGCTCCTCCGGCGACGAAGTCGACACGACCGACTTCCTTCGCCGCTTTCCGGAGCAAGCGAGTGAGCTGCGGCGGCTACTCGAACTCGACGACCCTGAATGCACCACGTCGCTCGCGCGCAGCCATCGGCTGCCTGATCTGGACGTTGGCGACAAGCTCGACGACTTCGAGCTGCTGGCGCCGCTAGGGCAGGGGGCCTTCGCCAAGGTGTTTCTGGCGCTGCAACGCTCGATGCAGCGGATGGTGGCGCTCAAGGTGTCGGCCGATCGGGGGAGCGAGCCGCAGACGCTGGCCCAGCTCGACCATCCGCACATCGTGCGCGTGTTCGATCAGCGGCTGCTGCCGGAGCGACGCCTGCGGTTGCTCTACATGCAGTTCGTCGCCGGCGGCACGCTCTCGCAGGTCGTGCAACTCGTGCGCAGGACGCCGGCCGAAGCTCGCAGCGGCAAGTTGCTGGTGCAGGCGGTCGACGCCGCGCTGGCTGAACGCGGAGAAACGCCGCCGACCGACTCGCTCTTGCGCCGACGCTTGGCCAACCTCACTTGGCCGCAGGCCGTGTGTTGGCTCGGCGGACGATTGGCCGAGGCCCTCGACTATGCGCACGCCCGCGGGGTGTTGCATCGCGACATCAAGCCGGCGAATGTGCTCGTGTCGGCCGATGGCAGCCCCAAGCTCGTCGACTTCAACATCAGCTTTAGCTCGGCCGTCGAGGGCGCTACGCCTGCCGCCTACTTTGGCGGCAGCCTGGCCTATATGTCGCCCGAGCAACTCGAGGCGAGCCACCCCAAGCGCGACCGCACGGCGGCCGATCTCGATGCCCGCAGCGATGTGTTCTCCCTCGCGGTGATGCTGTGGGAGTTGCTCACCGGCTACCGGCCCTATCAAGACGACCGCATCAAGAGCGCCTGGACCGAAACGCTCGACACGCTCTCGGCCACGCGGCAACAAGGCGTGTCGGCTGAAGCGCTCGCGCGGATGCCGCGCGATGTTCCGGCCGGCATGGCCGAGGCGCTGTTGGCCTGTCTTTCGGCCGATCGCGAAGAACGTCCGGCGAGCGCTGGCCAGCTTGCCCGCCGGCTCGAGTTGTGTTTGCAACCGCGCGCGAGCAACTTGCTGCGCGTGCGGAGCGACCTCTGGCGCTGGCTGCGGCGGCGGCCGGTGTGGCCCTTGGTGCTGGGGGGGCTGGTGCCGAATGTGATCATGAGCGTGCTCAACATCCTGATCAACTTTCGCGCGCTCGTGGAACGTCTGACGGTGGCCAATCCCGAATTGGTGCCGGAATTCCAATACCGCGTGGTGCCGACGGTCAACATGACGCTGTACCCGTTCGGCCTGGCGATCCTTGTCTGGCTGTCGTGGCCCGTGATCTCGGCGGCGCGGAGGCGCGCGCTCGGCCTGGCCGTGCCCATTGCGCAGCGCACGGCACTGGCCACGCGCGCGCTTTGGATTCCAGACATCACCGCCTGGTTCGCGCTCAGCCTGTGGATCATGTCCGGCCTGATCATTCCCACGATGCTGCATTTCGCGGCTGGCGACGATTCGCAGGTCGGCTTGTTCCACTACGCGCAGTTCGCCCTGTCGCAATCGCTCTGCGGACTGATCGCAGGCTCGGTGTCCTTCTTTCTTCTGGCGCTTTGTTCCGCGCGTGTGGTGTTGCCGCTGCTCGTGGATGTCGACGCCTTCTCGCCCAAACTGGCCGACGGGCTCTTGAAGCTCAGCCTGCGCACGTGGCTCTACGTGGGTCTAGGGCTAGTGGCGTTCGTGGTGGCGCTGTGCTGGATGTTCTTCTCCGGCACGGACGACAAAACCCTGTTCGGCACGTTTGCCGCGATTGGGTTGGCAGGCTCGGTCTTCTCGCTATGGGCCGCGTGGACCCTTCAGGCCGACGCGACGGCACTCGCACTGGCGATGCGCCCGACCGGGGGCAGCGGCGACGACGACACGCTCGATTCGTTCTGGACGGCTACGCGGTAGCTGGCCCCATGTAGCCTGCATTCTCCGAATGCAGATTGCCGGAGCGGAATAAGCGCGACGAGTGAACCAGCGGCGACTCGCCTGCAGCGGTTGCTCCAAGCACTCCGCATTCGGAGAATGCGGGCTACGCCGCGCCGCTGAGCAGGCCGATCATTTGCGCCGGGTCGGCCGGTTTCAGCAGATGATGATTGAAGCCGGCTTCGGCGGAGCGGCGGCGGTCTTCGTCCTGGCCGTAGCCGGAGAGGGCCACGAGGAGCAGTTCGGCGCCGCGCGTGCCGCGCAACTCGCGGGCGACCTCGTAGCCGTCCATGCCAGGCAGGCCGATATCGAGCAGCACCGCGGCCGGTGCGAATTGGGCGGCCACTTCGAGGGCTTCCGGGCCCGTGTGGGCGAGCCGCACCTCGAAGCCGGTGGCGCTGAGCAGCAAGCCGGTCACGCGCGCCGAATCGACGTTGTCGTCAACGACCAAAATGCGCCGCTTTTCGCCGGCCATGGCTGATTGCCGCTTGCTGATGAATGGAGGGGTGCTGCACAGCTCCCCGCTGGTTAGCATGGTAGCAGCCTGCCCCCCGTTTGGCTATTGGGCGTCTCTTCGCGGAACCGGGTCGGCTGGTCTAAGCTGTTGGCGAAACAAGCTCGAGAAGCGGGAGTCAGGCCATGAATATCCGTCTGTGTGCCACGGACCAGGAATGGACGGAAGTGGCGGATGACTATTCTTACTGGGAATCGGACATCGGCGACGACGAAGACGAGGAGTCGGATCTGCCCTCTCCGTGGCAAGAGCGCTGTGAGCAACTTGACGAGCGTCTCCGAAGCTTGCTCGGTTCCGACACGTTTTTGATCGATGACATTACCAACTGGCGGGAGCGCGGCGTCGAGCTTTCTGAAGACCGGCTCAATCGAGACATGCTCGAGAAAATCCGCGGACTGTTGACCGGCGATTTCTCGACCTGGCGGATTGTGATCAAGGTGAGTTCGCCCACCAAGCGCGGTTATCTGGGAGTAATCCTGGTCTGGGAGGCCGAAGCCGCCGCGACTGCAGAGGTCTACTCCCTGGCAACGCGCTAAATCTGTGATCGCTTGGCCCTTGGCAATGATCGCGGCCAACCTTCCTGCGGGTTCGCCTTGATCCCAGTCTTCGTCAGCGAAGGCGAGCTACGAACTAGCCGCCCAGCGGCACGAAATCGTGCCACTCGAACCCGTCGCCGAGCGTGGCTCGCGGGGCGAACTCCAAATGTACGATGCGGCGGTGGCCGGCGCCTTCCTCGGAATGGGAGCTCGCGTGGAGCAGCAGCGGCCGCATGAGCAGCAGGGCGCCGGCAGGACAGTGAAGCTCGCGCTGTTCGCCTGCGCAATCCGCGGGGTCGGCCGCGGTGAGCTGCGAGCCAGAGATTACCCGCAGCGGCCCGTTGGCTGCGGTCATAGGGTCGAGATGCACGCGCACGGTCAGCATTTCGGCTAGCAGTTCGGGCGGGGCTTGCACATGGGGCACCCCGGCCTTGAGCGTTGGCTTCACGAATCGCTCCGACGTTCCATGCCGGCGCACCGCGATCGTTTGATCTCGGTGCCAAGGCAAGCTCCAACTCGCCCCCGGCGGCTTGTCGAAGTACAGTCCGCGCACGAGCCCC
>JAESFN010001179.1_pt1 | contig 13321 bp, 6 predicted proteins | sample 9269411 | NCBI WGS metagenome assembly JAESFN01 (sample SAMN14505399, study PRJNA617100) | algae metagenome | isolation source: Iphinoe sp. HA4291-MV1 and co-occurring heterotrophs from trail next to... | place: USA: Maunawili Falls, Hawaii | collected 2009-07-25
GACCTCCCCGGCGAAATAAGGACTTTCATGAACAACGTCTATCAGCTCAAGCAGGAAATCTGCGAGATTGGCCGGCGGATCTATAACAAGGGGTTTGCCGCCGCCAACGACGGCAACATCAGCTTCCGCCTGTCCGACAAGGAAGTCCTCTGCTCGCCCACCATGGTCTCCAAGGGCTTCATGAAGCCCGACGACCTGTGCACGGTCGACATGGACGGCAATCAGCTTTCCGGCAAGCGGAAGCGCAGCAGCGAGATCCTGCTGCACCTGGCCATCATGAAGGCCCGCCCCGACATTCGCAGCGTGGTTCACTGCCACCCGCCGCATGCCACGGCGTTTGCGGTCGCCCGCGAGCCGATTCCGCAGTGCGTCCTGCCCGAGGTCGAAGTGTTCCTCGGCGATGTACCGATCACCAAGTACGAGACGCCCGGCGGCCAGGCCTTTGCCGACACCGTGCTGCCGTTCGTGTCGAAGACGAACATCATCATCCTGGCCAACCACGGCACGGTGAGCTTCGACGTGTCGGTCGAGCGGGCTTACTGGTGGACCGAGATTCTCGACGCCTACTGCCGCATCCTCATGCTCTCGCGTGACCTGGGCAAGGTGAACTACTTCACCGAGAAGGAAACGCGCGGCCTGCTCGATCTCAAGCAGCGGTTCGGTTTCACCGATGCCCGGCTCTCGCCCGGCATGGAAGACTGCGACATCTGCGGCAACGACATCTTCCGTTCGACCTGGGACAAGTCAGGCGTCGAGCGCCGCGCGTTCGATGCCCCGCCCCCGATGGGCAAGGCCGCCGCAGCCGCCGCTCCGGCCCCCTCGGCGAACGGCAGTAAGCCGGCGATCAGCGCCGACCAAGAAGCCCTGGTGCAAGCCATCACCGAACGCGTGATGGCCGCCCTGGCAGCGAAGTAGGGTCCGCTGTGCGGACCAACAACCACTAAAGACACCTTCCACCACAGAGACACTGAGAAGACGAACGAAACACGAAGGCACGAAGACACCAAGAGTTCATTTCTCGCGGAGGCGCAAAGCCCGCAGAGGAATGCAAGACTTCTTTGCGATCTCCGCGCCTCCGCGAGACACAAAGTTGCATCTTCGTGCCTTTGTGTCTTCGTGGTTAAAAAACGTCCTCCGTGTTCCCGTGGTGAACTAGAGCCCTGGCGAGTCCCATGAAAGTCACCATTATCGGCGGCGGCGGGTTGGTTGGTTCTTGCACCGCGTTTGCGCTGCAGGCCGGCCGCATCGTGCGCGAGCTGGCCCTGATCGACGCCAACGCCGACATGGCCGCGGGCCAAGCCCTCGACCTGCTCCACGGTGCGCCGCTGCTGGCCGATCAGGTCATCACCTCCGGTGGCTACGAGCACGTGGCCACGAGCGACGTCGTCTGCATCACCGCGGGCCTGCGGCGCAAGCCCGACGAGAGCCGGCTCGACCTGATCAATCGCAACGTCGACCTGTTCCTTGGTATCCTCGGCCAAATGCAGTCGGCCGGGATCAAGAAGAACGCCGTCGTCGTGGTGGTGTCAAACCCAGTCGACGTGCTCACCTATCTGGCCGCCCAGCGGCTCGATCTGCCGGCTACGCAAGTCATCGGCCTCGGCACCCAGCTCGACACGATCCGCTTTCGGGCACTGATCGCTCAGAGGCTCGGCGCTCCGCCGACGCAAGTTTCCGCCCTAATTCTCGGCGAGCACGGCGACAGCATGGTGCCGATCTGGTCGAGCGCCACGGTCGGCGGCCTGCCGCTCGAGAAGTTCGCAGGCTGGAACGCGAACTCGGCCAGCGAGATCTTCACCCGCACCAAGGGATCGGGCGCCGAGGTGATCGGCAAGAAGGGGGGCGCTGGCTTCGCGGTGGGTGTCGCGATTCAAGAAGTGATCGAAACGATCGCCCTCGATCGCCGCCGGTTGCTGCCGGTCTCGACCGTGCAGCGCGGCTGCTACGGCATTCGCGACGTGGCCCTCTCCGTGCCGACGGTCGTCGGCCGCGCAGGCGCCCTCACGACGCACGAAATCGAGCTCTGGCCGAAGGAAGTGCAAGCCCTCCGCAAAAGCGGCCAGGTGCTGCGACAAACCGTCGACACGGTGCTCGAGCGAATCAAAGGCAAGTAGCGACGGATTTACGAACCGCCGAGGCGCGGAGGCGCAGAGAAGAGAATCTTGAACCACGAAGACACAAAGACACGAAGGGATGCCACTGCATTGGTTGTCTTCGTGTCTTTGTGTCTTCGTGGTTCGAAAATGAATGTCTCCGCGCCTCCGCGTCTCGGCGGTTAGTCAAAGCTCCCCAACGATGCAAAAGTCCCTCGACCGCAAGCTTGCTGCGATTCATGCCGATCCGAGCGGCTCGCGCGAGTTTATTTTGGCCGACGCCAAGGACGCTGACATGGCGTTTGGCATCGGCGCGCCCGGCAAATCGCCCGAAGCGCATGCGGGCGAGACACGTTTCCGCACGTTGGCCGAGTATCGCGAGCAGATTCGGCAGATCATCGACCAAGGCCTGGTCGACATCATGCTCATGTCGGCCAGCACGAGTGACGTGCTGACGATCGCCGAAGGCCGCTTCGCCAACAGCGCGATCACGCCGGCCGCGCGGGCAAACGACACGAGCGATGTCTTCGTCGTTCGCGGCGGCAAGTATCTCGAGTCGCCTGCCCAGCCCTTTCGCTCGGCCTTGCTCGATCACATTCAGTGTGGCCATATCGATTGCCAGCCGAACGAGCGGGTGCTCGGGGCCAATCTTGGTCTCTACAGCGTCACGTTCAACAACCGGCTCGAAGATGACCTGCGTTCGCTCGAGGAGTATCGCACGTTTCGTGTGGAGGCCGAGCGCAAGGGCTTTCGGCACTTCCTCGAGCTGTTCGATCCCAACGCACCGGCAGGCCTCTCGGCCGATCAGATCCCCGGCTTCATCAACGACCACGTCGCCCGCACGCTCGCCGGCGTGGCGCAGGCCGGTCGGCCGGTGTTCTTGAAGATGGTTTATCACGGGCCGCGGGCGATGGAAGAACTCGTCGCCTACGATCCTCACTTGGTGGTCGGCATCCTCGGCGGCGGCGCCGGTACCACCTACGACGCCTTCAAGCTGCTCGGCGAAGCCAAGAAGTACGGCGCGCGGGCAGCGCTCTTCGGCCGCAAGATCAACGGCGCGGAATGCCAGTTGGCGTTCGTCGAGTTCCTGCGGCTGATCGCCGATGGCCAGCTCGAGCCTGAGGAAGCGGTCCGCGCCTACCACGGCGTGCTGCAGCGGCTGAAGATTCGCCCGCAGCGTTCGCTAGCCGAGGACATGGAGCTGCGGACCGGCGTGATGAGTTACGGCGGCTCGAGCTCGGCGACCGTGCCGGCGCTGCCCATTGCTTCGCAATCCGCCGCTCATTCGACAGCGAGCTCGCCAGCAGTTCCCAATACCCTGGGCCCCATCACGAAGGCCGGCGCTGTGAAGAAAGACTGTGGCTGCGGTTGCGGCGGCAAACCCAAGGGCTGCGGGAAGGGCACGACTCTCGAAGCAACTACACCTGCCCCGGCGAAGACCTCGCCATATCCCACCAAGGCCGACGGCCAGCCCGACTTCGCGCGTATGACCGTGGCCCAAAAGGTTGCCTGGAACCGCGCCGAACGCGACCGCATCTTCGGCTTCTAGCCGCTGGCCGGCCTGCACGCCAGGCAATGCTCATCTGGCCGACCGTTGCCTAAGTCATACCTGAGCGCGCCTCCGGCTCTTGGCGTCTTCTTCGATCGCGGTTCCGAACGCCGCCTTGAGAATGCCAAAGTCGCTCAAGTCGACCCGGCCATCGCCGTTGAAGTCTCCTTCCGCGCGCGTCGTGCCGGTGCCGAAGTGTTCTTTGAGGATGCCGAAGTCGGTGAGGTCGACATCGCCATCGAGATCGGCGTCACCAGGCAACTCAACGGTCTTGTAAGGCAGCGACCGGAGTTGCCGGCCATGCGCGTTGTCGATGGCCGTGAACAACAAATGCCCGTTGACAAGGCCGACATACTCCGGCGACGAATCTCTGGGCCGCTCGTAACCGTAGCCATCGATGCCGGGATTGACATCGCAAAACAGCGTTGTCCCCGCCGCCGTGCCGTCGCTCACCCAGAGCTCGATGCCATGCACGCCGTCGTTGGCGGCGAATACGAACCGTCCGTCGAGTTGCCCGGAGTTGCTGGGAAACGAACCTTGGCTGCCTGGGTAAATGTCCTTCACCAGCACAGTTCCTTCGAGCGTGCCGTCGGATTGCCACAGCTCGCGGCCGTACACGCCATCGTCAGCGCTGAAATAGAGCATGCCCTGCGACTCAACCAAGTAGCGCGGGCCGAAATCGTAGAGGGTGAACGTACTCGGGTTGATGTCGGCGACCATGCGGGTTCCTTCAGGCGTGCCGTCGGTGACCCAGAGTTCGCGGCCATGCTGGGGGTCGGCCGCCGCGAAGAATACTCGGCTGCCGACCGCAGTAAGTTCCCCCGGATAGAGGTTGTCGCCGGCGCCAAAGTTTTGCAGACGGACCGTGGTCTCGGCCGTGCCATCGGAGCGCCACAAGCTGTACGTGCCCGAGGCATCGAACGTGGAGAAGTAGACTCTGCCACCGACGAGCGACAGCATGACGATTTCCCTCGGCCCTTCCAACTCGGCGACACGATAGGTGCCGTCTGGGGTGCCATCGGATCTCCACAGGGCTTTGCCTGACCCGCCGTCGCTGGCTGGGAAATAGGCAATTCCATTGAGCACGACCAACTGGTTCAGGCCCGACCCAGGCGGCCCAGGGTTGATGTCTTTGACCAGCACGGTGCCCTCGCTCGTGCCATCGGTGCGCCAGAGTTCGCCGCCGTGGTCGGGATCAGTTGCTAGAAACAACACCACGCCGCCTAGATCGCCGAACAGTTGCGAGTAGGAAGGAGTCGCGCCGGGAGCAATGTCTTTGAGCATTCGCAAGCCAGCAGGCGTGCCGTCGCTGATCCAAGGCTCCATGCCAAGCACTCCGTCGTCGCGTCCCAGCAGCAGACCGATCGACGTGCTCGCGAAGCCGGCGATGTAGCCATCTTTGAATGCGGGACCGCCATAGACGACCGACGTTCCACGGGCGGTCCCATCAGTGCGCAAGAGCTCTTGCTCGAACCCGCCCGTAATCAGATAGGTGTCGTCTTGATACTCCGTCGGCGGACTGGCCCCCAGGAACTGTGCGTACCGAACATAGACCGCTCCGACCAGCGACGCCGCGCCGTACTGAGCGATGCTCGTAGACCAAAGATCCTTTCCGGTGTCGCCGTGCATGGCGAAATACGCCTTGCCAAACGCAATGCCGACGAGCAGCCCATCTTGCGATTCGCTCACCGACGGCGGATAGTCCATCAGCTTCACGGCATCGCCACGAACTCCCTGCGTCTTCCAGAGCGAGCGGCCGGTGGCATCCTGCTTGGTGAACAGCGCGAAGCCATCGCCAAAGATCAGGTTGACGCCTTCTGCCAAGACCTCTGGCGGATTTTCCGCGGTGCCGTCCCACTGATACAGCAAATCCCAAGCGCCTGACCAAACGAACTTTCCGTTCAGTTCTCCGTAAACGTATCCTCCCGAAACGCCATGAGAGAAGGTCCCCGCCGTGGTTCCGTCGCTGACCCAGAGAATGTTGTTCTTGTGAAAGAACAGCTTTCCATTGACCTCGAACAAGCGTCCGAAGCCACCGTTCGGGTCGGTTGCGCGATAGACCGTTTCGAAGCCGCCGATCGTGCCGTCGGTCTGCCACAGGACGGAGCCGCCCGAGGAAGACCCCGTGGTGAAGAACAGGAGGTCCTTATAGACGGTGAGGCTGTAAGGACTGGAGCCCTGCGCACCGGAGTAGAGATCTCTCACGATCCGTGCATCGGAACCATCCGCCGCGGCGCGCCAAAATTCCTTGCCACGCACGAGATCGTCGGCGGCAAAGAAGACCGCGTCCTTATAGGCTACGATCTCATTTACGTTCGAGCTTGCCGCACCGGCGGCAATATCTTTGACGAGCAGGGTGCCTGCGGTCGTGCCATCGGATACCCAAACTTCGCGGCCATGAACGCCATCGTCGGCGGCAAAGAAGAGATGGTTGCCGATGACCGTGGGTTTGCTGGGTTTCGACCAGGCTGGACCGGGCGACACGTCGTAGACGAGGCGCGTACCCGCCGAGGTGCCATCGGTTCGCCAAAGCTCTTGGCCGAACTCGGCGTTCTCCGCGACGAAGTAAACGATCCCGTCCATCTCGACGAAATCCCTTGGATCCGAGCTCGAAGCGCCGGGGAAGATATCTTTGACGAGCCGTGGCGACGAGCCATCGCCTTCGAGAATGAGCAGTTCGGCGCCCGAACGATCGACCTCTCCGGCCAGAAACACCTTGTCTCCAAACCCAGCCCAGTGCTCGGGTTGGTAAGCGGGATAGCCTTCCTCGGCGCTGGAAAGCATCTGGGGCACGGCGGAAAGCAGTTCACGGCGTTCCAGCCTTTCGCTGCCCAGGCGGATCGTCGAACTGGTGCAAAGGTGTTTGCGCATAGGGCTATCGTGATCGATCGTTCCTAGTGAAAAGACGCGCCGCGGCGAATGCCTTTGTCCGGCTGCTTCCGGTCGAGTCAGCTTCGGTGTGGAACGCCGCCTTGAGGACGCCAAAGTCGCTCAAATCGACCCGGCCGTCGCCGTTGAAGTCTCCTTCGGCGCGCGTCGTGCCTGTGCCGAAGTGCTCTTTCAGAATGCCGAAGTCGGTGAGGTCGACATCGCCATCGAGATCGGCGTCGCCAGCGCCGACTTCGAGCGTTACTTCGATGGCTTCCGACGCGAAGAAGCCGTCGACCGCGCGATAGCGGAAGGAATCGCGGCCTGCGAATCCAGGCGAAGGCGTGTAGTTGAATGAACCATCGGGAGCGAACTGCAGCGTCCCGTGTTTTGGCGACTCCACCAGCAACGCGGTCAGGCGATCTCCATCGAAGTCTGTGTCGTTGCCCAGCACCGCTCCGCCTGAAAGTGCTCCGCCGAACGCGACGAAGAACTCATCCGAGCTAGCAACGGGGGCCGAGTTGACGGTGATTCGTAGAGCGGCATCCGTCGCGAGCGGCTGCCCGCTCCCCGAGTTGCCCTGATCGTCGACCCGCAGGTTCACGAGCGCCATGCCGGAGAAGTTCGGCGAGGCTCGGAAGCTCAAGGTCGCCAAGGCGGCGTTGAGCGCCGGCAAGGTCCCTTCTATTTCCAACACCGCCGTGCCATTCTCGCCGGCCCGAATTGTGAGTCCGTCAACGGAGGCGAGCTGCACGATCCCCTGCTCGGCGCTGATGCGCAGACTTAGCGTTTGCGCGTTGAGGTCGTCACCCTGCAGGTCCGGATCGTCGAGCACGATCCCGACCATCGCTAGCCAAGCGTTGGGTTGAGCGAGCCAGACGGCCGGCGCGTTGATCGTGGGTACTTCGTTGACATTTCCCAAACGGACGACAAGATCTTGCGTGTAACTCAGCCCCCCTTCGTCGGTGGCGCGAACGCGAACGGTGTACTGCTTGACCGACTCGAAGTCGAGCATTGAGGGATCGGCGACGACGAGGCGATCACCGTCGAGCTGAAAAAGCCCGCCGGCGGAATCGAGCAGTTCGAAGGTCGGCGGAGCGGGCTCCCACATCACCTCGCCGAAGTTCGTGTCCCACGAGTCGATCACAGCAAAACTGACATCGCTGGGGAAGCTGCTCAAAGGCTTTCCCAACTCAATTTCTTCGCCCGGCTCGAGACCAGTGTAGATGTCGACCCCTTCCGCGAGTTCCCTCCGGCTGCCCAGCGTTTCAATCCAATGCGTGTGGCCTACTCCCAGAATCCGCTCGGCCTCCGCTTTTGCCTCGGGGCCTTCGGCGACCCAATCGGAAATGCTCCGCCAGCCCAGTCTCGAAAGCTGGCCTGAGGAGGAACGCAGAATATAGGTCGTGAAGTTATGAATTCGGTTGGTGGGGTTCACGATTCGTACCGACAGGTCCGTGCGATCGACAAGCATCGCCAAACCAGCGGTCAGGGGGCCATTGTCGAGTGCAGTCAGTGTGCCCACGACATACCCAGCTTGAGCGTCTTCTGGGACCAACGTTCCGGACAGTTCGATGGACGTTGGCGGCGTATTCACCGGGTCGCCGAGCAACCGAAGAACGTCGCCGCGGTTGTCCGCGGTCCATCTTTCGGGAGTGATTTGCGAGACAACGACCCCGCCATCAGCTCGCAGGGAGAACTCCTCGAGTAGGCTCACCCCAGTCCAAGCGGGCCAAGGATTGCTGGAGTTTTGGCCACCGAAGGTCAAATCGATGTCGCCCTCAGACGTTAATCGGGTCAGATATCCCCGATAGAAGGGATTAGGTTCGGGCCACGTCGCTGTGCCCGAGGTTGTCGAGAATCCGACCAGGATTCGACCATTTGCTTGGACAGCGATGCCGACAGGCGAGGCGTAGTCCGATTCGCGGGGGCTATAGAGCGCTACCCCTTCGTTGGCGAATTCACGGTCGATCACGCCGCGAGAGTCGATGCGCATGACCTTGATTTGCCGGATCATGTCGACGAACTGGACAAGGACTCCGCCTTGTCGATCGAACGTAAACGAGCCGAGACCCGCCGAAATGCCTTCGAAGGGAATCATCGCACTTCCGCCTTCGCCGTAGTTGCGGTCGATCTCACCCTCGCTGGTAAGCCGCCGAACGGACATCCGAGTCGAGTCGTCGTTGCCAACCCCCAGGTAGATTTCTCCCGAGCTCGACACCGTGGCGCCGAATGCCTCGCCGGGAGTTCCGATGAACCAACCTTGCTCGCCGAAAGACGGGTCAATCTGGCCGGAGGCGTCGAGCCGAACGAGCGAGTAAACTGATCCGCTGTTGCCCGACCCTCGCAGACCGACCAGCAGTCGGCCATCAGGAAGCGGTGCCAGCGATCCCAGATGCTCTAAGATGCCCGGACGAGCAAAAACCACCTTCCCATCAGTTCCAAAGGTCGTGTCGAGGACTCCATTGGGAAGGTAGCGAAGGAGCACCGCCTCTTGATCGCGGTCCAGATACTTCGTCCCTACAAGAATGCGATCCGACGAGTCGACTGTAAGCCCAGTTCCGTACGTCCAGGCTTCCCCGAGGTTTAAGAATCCCGAGGCTCCAAAGGTGGTGTCGAGCCGATCGTTGTCGGAGTAGCGAGCAACCCTGCCGTCTCGGAAGACCAAAGTACCTAGGTCGCCTTGGATGGCTATGTCTTGCGCGGATTTCGAAGTGCCAAGCTGAAAGCCGCCGACGGCATCGGCGGCGTTCAGTGCCCACCGCGGCTCCAGCAACTCGAACTTCCGAACTCGCGATCGACCCAACTTGCGCGCCATTCCAAATCCCCTTTGATAGACGCGCTCAGTCTATCAAGGAACTCGGTCGAAGTGCGCAAACGGACTGGCGAAAGCGCTGGCCCTTAGATCAAGAACCAATCCCCCGACACCACCACCCACACGCCCAAGAGCAGGTTCGTCACTGCGTGGGCGGCCACGCAGTCCCAGATCGTGCGGCGGCGGAGCATCAGCCAGGTGATGCCGGAGAACCAGACGGCCGCCGCGAGGAGTTCCGCCGGGTGCATGAGCATCGGCACCAGGGTGCCAGCGGCCAGGGCTTTGGGCGCGGTTGCCGGAAAGGGAACGCGCTGCCAGTCGGGGTCTTGCACCCAGCGCATGACGAAGCCGCGCAAGAAAAACTCCTCGACCACTGGCACCACGGCGGCCAGCCCCAGGAAACGAACCGTCAGATATCCCCAGGCCAGAGCTGGCTGATCGGGCCACTCCGCGAACGGGTTGAAGGCCGCCCGCTCGCCCGTTCCCCCCATGCCGATCAGGGCCAGGAGCTTGGGTTCGAGCTGCCAGCGGGCCAGCGCGATCCAAACGACCGCGCCGACGACTCCGACGCCGATTCCCAACATGCTTGGCCCGCCGGAATACCGTCGGTAGGCCGGCCAGACATAGATGACGGCCGCCACCGTGAGGACGAGCTTCAGGCCATAGATGAGCGGATAATGCCGGTAAGACAGTCCAGTGGCCGGCGCCGGCTCGGCTGCCGCGGCAGCCTCGGCCGGGGGCGTTGCAGCCGGCTTCGGCGGCGCCGGCTCGAACGATCCGACTGCCATAAACACAAGCAGCGGCAGGACGTAGGCCAGCCAGGGATAAGTCCGCAGCAGCGGCCGGTCGACCGCCGGCTCCCATTCGCTAACATCTTTTTCAGAAAACACTTATAATTTCCGTGGGGTTGGCTGCTGGTGCCAGAGAGATGGTGCGGTGAAACCCAAAACCGCTGCTCGACATCAAAGTGAGAGCCGGGTTGGGGGCTTTGCCGGGTGAGTCTGAGCGAAGGCTAGCCGCGCCGCCGGAGCCGGTCAACGAGCCGGAACCAGCGAATTTGGCGGGCAGCCCCTGGCCCCAAGCCCAAGGGGCGCGAATTATTACGAACAGGTTGCACAGACGTTCGTCTTTTGTGACCGGTTCAAACTGACCTTTGCAGGCATCCGAATTGGATTAAGATGTAAGGCCATGGGTTCCGGCCGTAGTGGCTGGCTGGGCGGCCCATGAGTCTGCCGGGGTTGCACTTCGGGCGACGCGGAAGCGACGGCCGGAGTGGTCTTTTGCCTTGTTGTCGGCTACGCGCAAGACGGCGCGGAGGCCGCTTTCTTGTTTTTGGAGATAGTTGGACTCTACGCACATGGACCTTGCGAAGCTGCGGAACATCGGAATTTCGGCCCACATCGACTCTGGCAAGACGACGCTGAGCGAGCGCATCTTGTTTTATGCGGGGCGGATCCATCGCATCCAGGAGGTCAAGGGCGAAGGGGCCACCATGGATCACATGGACCTCGAGCGCGAGCGCGGGATCACCATCACCAGCGCCGCCACGCAGGTCCATTGGGATGACCACACGATCAACCTGATCGACACGCCCGGCCACGTTGACTTCACCGTCGAAGTGGAGCGCAGCCTGCGCGTGCTCGACGGCGCTATTCTCGTGCTCTGCTCGGTCGGCGGCGTGCAATCGCAGTCGATGACCGTGGACCGCCAGATGAAGCGCTACCACGTGCCCCGGCTGGCGTTCATCAACAAGATGGACCGCACCGGCGCCGATCCGTTCCGCGTCGTCGATCAGATTCGCGAGAAGCTGAAGAGCGACTGCGTGATGATGCAGATCCCCATCGGCGCCGCCGAGACCTTCGAAGGCATCATCGACCTGATCACGATGAAGGCCAACTACTTCGACGGCGACAACGGCGAAGACCTGCGCGTCGAGGAGATTCCGGCCGCCTACGCCGAGAAGGCCGCCGACTACCGCACCAAAATGCTCGACGCGTTGGCCATGTACAGCGACGAGCTCATGGAGCTGCTGCTGGCCGAGGAGCCGATTCCCGAAGACTTGCTGCACCGCGTCACCAAGGAAGCTGTGCAAGGCCAGGACCTCACCGCCGTGTTCCTCGGCAGCGCATACCGCAACAAGGGTGTGCAGTTGCTGCTCGACGCCGTGGTGCGCTACCTGCCTTCGCCGCTGCTTCACCCGGTGAAAGCCAAGCAATACGCCAACCCAACCGAAGACTTCCCGCTCGATCCTGATCCGGCCAAGCCGTTCGTCGGCATGGCCTTCAAGCTCGTGGAAGATCCGTTCGGCCAGCTCACGTTCATGCGGATCTACCAAGGCCGCGTGACCAAGGGCGACCAGATGTTCAACCAGCGCACCGGCCAGAAGCAGCGCTTCAGCCGCATCGTGCGCATGCACGCCGACAAGCGCGAGGAAACCGACACGGCCGACGCCGGCGACATCGTGGCCATCATTGGCGTCGATTGCGCGAGCGGCGACACGTACTCGTCGGAAAACAAGTACTGCACGCTCGAGAGCATGTTCGTGCCCGAGCCCGTGATCAAGATGGCCGTCAGCCCCACGGCTCGCGACGGCATCGACCGCATGGGCAAGGCCCTGCAACGGTTCTCCAAGGAAGATCCCACGTTCCGCGTGGGCACCGACGAGGAGACCGGCGAAACGGTGATCTCGGGCATGGGCGAGTTGCACCTCGAGATCTACGTTGAGCGCATCCGCCGCGAATACAAGGTGGAGCTCGAAGTGGGCGCTCCCAAGGTGAGCTACCGCGAAGCTCCCACCAAGGAAGCCGAGTACAACTTCAAGCACAAGAAGCAGACGGGCGGTTCGGGTCAGTTCGCTCACATCGTGGGCCGGCTGGCTCCGCTCCCCGAGGATTCGACGGAAGTCTTCGAGTTCGAGGAAAAGGTCGTCGGCGGCCGCATTCCGAAGGAATACATTCCCTCGGTCGAAAAGGGCTTCCGCCAATCGATTGGCAAGGGGCCCTTGGCCGAGTTCCCGATCGTAGGCATCAAAGCCACGCTCGAGGACGGCTCGTACCACGATGTCGATAGCTCGGACATGGCGTTCCAGATCTGTGCCCGCAACTGTTTCCGCGAGACGTTCCTGAAGACGAAGCCGGTGCTGCTCGAACCGATCATGAAGTTCGAGGTCGAGGTGCCGACCCAGTTCCAAGGCTCGGTCGCCGGTGAGTTGAACAGCCGCCGCGGCATGATCGTGCAGACCGAGATGCGGGGCGCCATGGCCACGATCGAGGCCGAAGTTCCGCTCTCGGAAACCTTTGGTTACTCGACCGATCTGCGCAGCATGACGCAGGGCCAAGGCACCTTCACGATGGAATTCGCGAAGTATCGCCGCGTGCCCAACGCGATTCAGGAAGAGATCATCGCCGAAAAGAAGAAGCAGCTCTTGGCCGCGGCCAAGTAAGCCTGCTGGGCCCGCTTCCTGGGCTCGGTGAAGTAAATAGCAAGAGACCGGGTCGCCCAGGGCGGCCCGGTCTCTTTTTTTGCGCTGTTGAAGGTTGTTCCCCCCGGCGGCTCGCCGGGGGCTAATAACGTCGATTCATCGCTTATTAGCCCCCCGTCAATGACCTTAGGTTTGCCCACATTTTTTCCATCCGATGGCGAGCAGGGTTTCGGCCATGGGTTGGAGTTTGGTCCAGCCTCTCCAGAGGACGAGCCAGCCTGGGGGATGGTCGTGTTTGCGGTTTTGGTGTCCGCCGAGGCGGGCCAGCGCGTAGTAGAAGTCGTGTAGCGAGAGGTCTTCGCGCGGCTCTTGGTAGCGCCACAGGCTGAGCGCCGCCACCATCTCTGGGGGAAACAGTTCGGTCGCCGGCCGCTGCGCGGCGTCGTCACGACGGCTGGCGTAGCGCAGCGTCAGCAGCCACAAGGCGATGACCGACAGAAACGCGATCGCCGGCTGCAACGCGGCTTCGGTCGTGAATTGCAGCGTCTCCAAGCCGCAGCCGGTCTTCAACGCCT